>Ga0213866_10003777_pt1 | contig 10160 bp, 12 predicted proteins | sample PICome_11_FD_160079 | JGI IMG/M metagenome (GOLD analysis project Ga0213866, IMG submission 160079) | Coastal seawater microbial communities near Pivers Island, North Carolina, United States - PICO284 | ecosystem: Environmental > Aquatic > Marine > Coastal | place: USA: North Carolina... | reverse complement strand
GGTAGTAGTCTTTATCGTCATATTGCATTTAAGACACTTGCTACTGAGCGTATGCGTATTGATGCTGCCGGAACAGTAAAGTTTTCTAACGCCATTGAAGAAAAGCAGTACAGCCTAACAGGAACAGCCATAGATCCTTCTAATGGTACGATTCAGTACAAGACATTAGGTGCAAACACTACGTTTACAGAATCACTAGCAAACGGTGAGTTTGTTACGTTGATGATTGACGATGGCGCTGGATATACAATTACGTGGCCTACGACTACTTGGGTAGGAGGTTCTGCTCCAACACTAGAAACCAGTGGCTACAATGTTATTGAACTGTGGCACGTTAATGGAACGCTTTACGGTGCGTTTGTAGGTGCTGCGTAATGCTTCGTAGTCACCTGTTAAGACAAACAAGCCCCGGAGGAATAGAATTTATCGGAGCTGTTGGCACAAACAGTTCTCCTGACGATAATTTTATGAGCTTTGCTTATTCAGTTTCTATGCCTTCTGGTGTTGCGGTAGGAGATCTGTGTGTTATTTTGCTAGGCGCAAACAGAGGTCATACTAACCTATACGTGGAAGTAGGTGGAGATAGCAACCCTTCAGCTATTTATGATACTGGCAACTCTCCTACTTCAAATAACCCTGTCTTTTTGCTTTGGTACGATTTTTTAGATGCAACACAGGTATCAGACGGTACAATAAGTATGCACAAAACCGGGGGTACTCCTAATGACCCTACTGTAGCGGCTATGTTTTTTAGGAATGTTGGAGCTTTTCCTACGCAGTCTACTACTAATGCTACAGGAGGCTCTGTTCCTAATGTTCCGGTTGCTTGTGATTTAGCAGTTGTTGCTTATTCTGATAGAAATACTTCTGGCGGAAGTTACAACACACCTACTGGATTTACGAAAGCAATAGAGCAACCTTCTAACGATAGCAGTAACCATAGTGTCCTGTATTACAAAATTGACACTATTTCTTCTGGTACTTCTGTTGGCAGTCTTTCACCCGCAAATAACGCCTGTGCCTCAACATTAGGATTTACACTATGAGTTATGTAAAAGTAACAAACGGTAACCCAGTTGCTTACAGCTTTACACAACTACGCATAGACAACCCATCTGTATCTTTTCCTAAGAATCCATCAGATGCAGCCCTTGCAGATTTTGATGTGTTTCCTCTTGTAGACGGAACAAAGCCTGATTTAGATATTGTTACTGCTGGCCCTATTGAGTTAATTGATGGTGTTTGGACGCAAACATACACAGGCAGAAACAGAACCCCAGATGAGTACAGAAGCGAATTAACCTGCACAATGCGTCAAGCAAGGCTTGCTTTGTTAGAGAGAGGATTTCTTGACCAAATTGCAGACTCAATTAATTTAATACCAGAACCAGACAAAACAAAGATTAAGATTGAGTGGGAGTATGGAAGCACAGTCGATAGAACATCTGTTTGGGTTTCTGTGTTGCAACCTGCTTTGGGTTTAACTGACGAACAAATGGACGAGCTTTTTGAATTTGCAGCGACCCTATAGAATTTATTAGACGGAAACTAAGTTATGGCTATTACTTACACAATCACAACTAATTTCGGCGCTAAGGATTCGTTGCCTACAGGTGACTCAGGTAAGATCATCAAGGGTGCTGAGTTTACGACTGAGTTTAACGCTATTCAGTCTGCGCTTGCTTTGGCGGCTCCTGTTGCTTCGCCTACGTTTACTGGCACAGCTACGATTCCAACAGCAGCAGTCACTACGCTAAACCTTGGCGGTGTTGCTGTTACGGCTACGGCAGCAGAGCTTAACTACGTAGACGGTGTTACGTCTAACGTACAAACACAGCTAGACGCCAAGGCTCCGCTAGCTAGTCCTACGTTTACTGGAACTGTTGATGTTTCAGGCGCTACGCTAACTCTAGCAGATGACCAAATATCAGGTGACAAAGTAGAAGGCGGCACGATTGCTGCAACTACCGTTACTGACCTAACTACATCCACTATTAACATTGGTGACTGGGACATTGAGCTAGACGGTAGTGATCTTGTGTTTCAGTACAACGGAACAGATGTGTTTAAGATTACGACTGCTGGAGCCATAATCGCTAAAGATGACGTAACTGCATTTGGATCACCCTAATGGCTATACCTACTAGCAAACCACTGAGTTTGTCTACCGTACAGACTGAGTACGGTGGAACTAATCCTATTAGCATGAGCGAGTACAGAGGCAATGGTAATGCCCCCGCTTCTGGTGCTATTGATTTGTGGGGAGACTTTAACGGTACGAGTAATATACAGACGTATGACCAAAACTCGTTTGCTGATGAGTACACCTCAATAGGCGGGACGCTAGGAGACTCTGACTCGTTACTTGAGAGTAAAATTTCCAATACAAGTTACTCAAGTTTCCAGTTATACGCTCAGGCAAATCCCCCTGAGTATTACGCTAGGAACTCTGCACTAGCCTCTACGCTTAGTGGGGCTACAATTTCCACAGTACGCACAGCCACTATTAACTGTAGAGGCAGGTGCGATGATGGAGGCTCCGACACTGGTAACATAGCTTTTACGCCTTATAGATACAACGGCTCTTTTAGTAGTTTAGGGTACGCTAGGCAAACCACCCCAGAGCCAGCTCCCGGAATCAGCAATAGTGGTAACGACATTCAGGTGTCTAAAAGCTATGACGCTCTAGCGAATATGTCTACAGCAGACTTGCATACTTTTATTAAAGAGGGCTGCGTGGGATACCTAGAGTGGTTCTGTGACCAGACTGATGCTCCCATTGAATCATACAACGCTGCTAGATATTGTGGATATTGGGTTGAGTTAGACTTCGATTACACAACGTAATAAGGTGATTAATATGAAGCTATTTGCATTTCTTTTATTTTTAATCGGTGCTTACGCAATAGCAGATACCGTAATTATGTACGATGACGGGTCTACTTATACCGTTAAGCCTAGCGAAAAAGTGTTTGTTTCTAACAAGCGTCTTTGGACGGTTACAGGAGACTATAGACGAGGTGTGTTTCACACTGTGGAAGTATCTCCTAACGCTCAGCGGGATTATGTAGATGTGGTAGACGCAGACGACTATGACCCAGAGACAGGAAAGATTTACTGTGATGCCGTTCCCGGTTATCCGTTTACTTTTGGCGGTAACACTGATTGCGTGGAGCGCCCCTCTGAAGAACAACAAGAGTGTGATGGCTTTACGTTTGGTGGTGGAGATTGCTAAATATGGACGAACAGCGGTTAGAACGCATTGAGGAGAAGTTGGACAAACTCTCCGAAGCGGTAACGAGTATTGCTCGTGTAGAAGAAAAAATATATGCGTCTACCAAACGTGCTGATCGTCTTGAGCACCGATTAGATGTAATGGAAGCAGAACTAGACCAACTAAAGTCTACTGTGGCGTACAACAGCAAAACAGTAGCGGGTGTTGAGCGTATCTTCTGGGTAGCTATATCTGCTGGTGCATCAGCTTTAGTGTACTTTTTGAGGTAAAATGTTAGAACTACTGGTACAACCAATAGCAAGTCTTCTGGATAAGTTTATTCCAGATGCAGATGAAAGAAATAGGCTAGCCCATGAAATATCTACAATGGCTGAAAGACACGCTCACGAGTTGGCTAAAGCCCAGATTGAGGTTAATAAGGAAGAAGCTAAATCGTCTTCTATGTTTGTTTCTGGATGGCGTCCAGCGGTTGGGTGGATATGTGCAACAGGAATGGGTTTTAATTTTATCTGCGTTCCTCTTGGGAACTTTTTTGTTGATCTTGCTGGTTATTCAATTGAGCTTGTGGCTCTTGACTTGAGCGAGATGATGCCAGTGCTTATGGGTATGTTAGGACTAGGCGCTATGCGCTCGTTTGAAAAAACAAAAGGCGTAGCGAGGAATAAGTAATGGTTGATTATGTAATAATGGATCCCAACAGAGGACAGTCAAGACAATACGAAGTCAGCGATCAGGAGATGCTTGCTCGTATGGCGGCAGGGGGTTACTCTCCGTCTACTGGTATGCTTACGTCAACTGGAGGTACTGCGTCTGCCCCAAACCCAGATCAGATATTTGATCCTCTTGACAGTACCGAAGGTTCAGATGATGGTGGTATTGACTTAGGTTATTGGTTACTAGAGCAGGTCGATAAGTTTTATGGGCCTGAGTACGATGTCGGAGATACACAGTATTCTCCTGAAGAAATAGAAGAAATACAGGAGTTGTTTAGAAGACTCAGGGCGGGAGAGCCTGTTGACTTATCAGAAATACAGGAGTTCTATCCCGATCTTTACGAGTACTTGTCTCAGCAGCCTGACTTTGAGTCATACTTTGGTGATGACGGAGGCTATGAGTTGCTTCCTGCTCCTGATCCTAATGACCAGCAAAGCATCAGAGACCTCTTAAGCGAGCTAGGATACTCTGATGAAACAATACAAGACATCTTAGACTCTAATGTAATAGATGCTAACGGAGTATTTGTAGGAAACCCTGTACTAGAAAACATACTAGTTCAGAACGGGTACGATGGCTCTGCTTATGCAGTAGAACCAACAGGCACTCCGGGGGTTGATCTAGGTGGGCCTGACGAACCAGAGCCAGAACCCGAGTCAACAGATAGTGAGCCTTTTCCTACCCTTGAAGAAGCTGTGGAGCAAATACAAGAAGAGTTTCCTACTTGGGAGGATCTTTGGTCTAAAATTAAAGATGTTCTTCCTAGTGATGCGCAAGAATGGGGAGACGCAATAAGAGGTGTGTTTGAGGCTGCGGGTATTCCTTTACCCTCTGGTGATATTTGGGATATTCTTAACGGCGGATACGGAGTTACTACAACAATAAACCCAGCAACAGGGGGAATTGCAGGAATACTAGATCCCGATAATCTTCTTGTTTTTATTCCCGGAATCCCTGTTGGTTTACCTCCTAGCTCTACCATTATAGGAAGTATTGAAGACTTGGTTACAGACCCTATTGGTACTATTACTGAAAAGGTTGAAAGAGTACTGGGAGACATAGTTTCAGATCCCGGTGGTTTTGTTGAGGGTATTTTGTCAGGAGCATTGGAAGTTCCTAACGAGCTTTGGGAGATGATTTTAGGTGGCGTAGCAATAGGTCAAGATTTGTTAGACTGGTTGGTTGATAGTGGAGTAGAGCTAATTGAAGAAACTACACCTGAGCCTCCTTTAGGTGGAGAAGAGCCTGAGCCAGAAGTGCCAGAAGAAGCAGCAGCTTTTGACAGAATAGAAGACACGGCAGACCTTTTAGAAGATTTTACTTCTATCTTTGCTGATACGATACCTGACGGTGACCCAGAACAAGAAGAAGTTGAAGAAGGCTTTGATAGAACAGAACAGGTGTTAGGTATTTTGCCGCAGATTATAGGTGCTGTACCAGACCAAGAACAAGGACAACAGGTTGAAGAGGAAGTTGTTTCTGGAGATGGGGAAGAAGGAGACGGGTTTACTTTTGGTGGAGGCTCTAGTACAGGCGGTGAACAACTTTCACAAGAAGAAGTAGAAAACATCATGTCAGAGCTAGGCGGCGATTTTGATGACTTCGTGGGGGTCGGTTCAGAAGATACACTAGACGAGCCTGTACCCGAAGAAGAACAGGTTTTAAGCGGTGGTGCGTCATCAGGAGGTGGCGGCGGAGGAGGCGGTGCGGGTACTAAATCTAACTTTATGGCTAGGCTAAACTATGTTGTTCCTGAAGTAGCGCCTATTATACCAACAAGCCCGTCTATTGTAGCTTCTTTATTTTCGGAGTATTTATCCTAATGACTTATTTAAAGTTAGTAAACAGCGTACTCAGACGTATGCGAGAAGACGAAGTATCTAGCGTTACTGAAAACACGTACAGTAAAATGGTGGGTGACTTTGTTAATGACGCAAAGAACTTGGTAGAAACATCGTGGGACTGGTCTGGTCTCAGGACGACACTTACCATTACTACTACGGCTGACATTTTTAACTACGTACTAACAGGAAGCAAAAACCGTGTCAAGGCGCTGGACGTTATTAACGATACTTCTAACAACTTTATGGAGTATCGTCCTTCTACATGGTTTAACGACAAGTACCTCAATCAAGACCCCGTTAGCGGCTCGCCTGAATACTACACGTACAATGGAGTTGATGGTGACGGAGACACCCAAGTAGACATTTATCCAAAGCCTGATGGCGTTTACGCTATCCGGTTTAACTGCATCCTGCGTAATCCTGCGTTGAGTGCAGACACAGATGAGTTGGTTATCCCTTCGATGCCTGTGATTCATCTGGCTATTGCGTTGCTTGCTCGTGAGCGCGGAGAAACAGGCGGTACATCTGCTCCAGAGTACTTTGCTATTGCAGATAAGTACCTGTCAGATGCTATTGCTCTTGACGCTCAGAAGCACCCAGACGAAGTTGTCTGGTATACTCCATAAGGATTATTCATGGCCCAGCCATTACAAAGCATTAACTTAGTAGCTCCAGCGTTTAAGGGAATCAACGATGAAGACTCCCCGTTAGCGCAGGATCCTTCGTTTGCCGAAATTGCAGACAATGCAATTATTGACAAGCGTGGTCGTCTTGGTGCGCGTCAAGGCATCAACCTAATTACTTCAGATAAAACTGAGCTAGGGTCTGATCGTATTCACAGGATTCATTACTTCTACGATCAAGCGGGTAACGAAAAAGTATTCAGCACAGGCAACAACAAGATACTGTCTGGAACTACTACGCTTGTAGACGAGACCCCTGCCAGCTACACCATTACTGCTAACAACTGGAAGATAGTTAACTTTAACGACCACTGTTATTTCTTTCAGCGTGGTTATGAACCGCTTGTATACAGCAACAGTCTAGGTGCGGTTACTAAGATGTCTTCTGTATCTGGTGCGTCTGTTAGTGCAAACCAGTACTGTCACGAGGCGCTAGCTGCTTTTGGTAGACTCTGGTGTGTAGGCACTGCGTCTAACAAGACTACTATTTACTGGTCTGACCTGCTTATCGGACACGACTGGACTGGTGGATCAAGCGGCTCTATCGACATATCTAAAGCGTGGCCTGACGGTGCAGACGAGGTAAGAGCACTAGCGGCGCACAACAATTCACTAATAATCTTTGGTGAGCACAGCATCATTGTTTACGGAGGTGCTAGCTCGCCAGCTACTATGGCTATCACAGACACCGTAGCAGGGCTTGGGTGCATCTGTAGGAACTCTGTGCAGCACATCGGAACTGACATATTGTTTTTGTCTTACGGCGGTCTACGTAGCTTAGGAAGGGCTATACAAGAGAAGTCCTTGCCTATTACAGACCTGAGCAGAAACATCAAGAGCCAGTTGACAGACTTAATTGCAAACAGGACTGACCCTACTAACTCCGTGTATAGCCCAGAGAACTCTTTTTATCTTATTACCTTTCCTGCTGAAAACACTACCTTGTGTTTTGATCTTAAAGGACGACTAGAGAACGGAGCGTACCGTGTTACTCGTTGGCCCTCTAGTAAGTTTGAGGCGTGGCACAGGAAAGATGACGGTACTCTATACACAGGAACATCTAACGGTATCGGTACATATTTAGGATACCAAGACGAGGGAGAGGCTTACAGGTTTAAGTACGTTAGCCCCGGTTTGACTTTTGGTGATCCGTCCAAGACTAAGTTCTTGAAGAAGCTACGGCCTACAATTATTGGTGGTGGTACAGAAACAATCTTTTTAAAATGGGCTTATGACCTAGACGATGTATTTAAATCTGCATCGTTTAGACTGGGTGCTGACACTATCTCTATTGCTTTCTTTAATCAAACCTCAGAGTACAACATTGCTGAGTTTTCGGGTGGTACGTCTGTTACCCGTAAGTCAATTAATACAACTAGTGGCGGCTCTATCATTACTGTAGGTTTAGAGGCTGACATAAATGGTTCAGAAGTTTCAATTCAGGAAATTAACGTATTAGCATTGATGGGTAAAACACTATGAATATCAACGATATATTAGGCTCTATCTTTGGAGAAGGTTTCAATGCATTAGATGCCTTGGGTCTAGCTGGTGGAGGTCTTCTTACTAAAGAAGCCTATGATCGTTTAGAAGAGATTGGCGATATAGGACTAGAGGCAGGAAGAGAGCTAGGAACAGAAGGATTAAAACAAACTGAGTTTAAACCTTTTGGGGTAACTACTACAACAGGGGGTATGTTTAACTACGACCCAGTGACTGGTGAAGTACGAATGTCAGCTTCTCCCGAAGAAGAGACTTTTCAACGACAGATGTTTGGTGAAGGTCAAAGAATGATGGAAGAAGGCGCTGGCGATATTGGCGCAAGAACAATGGAACTTTACGATCTAATGAGGGCTGGTCAGATGCCTGAAGAAGAACGTCAAAGACTGCAGCAAGAAGAAAGACTTCTTTCGCAAGGCCGTTTAGGTGTACAAACAGCGCAATACGGTGGAACTCCTGAGCAGCTTGCTTTGTCTAAAGCTCAAGAAGAAGCTAAGACTCGTTCAATGCTGGGCGCTAGACAATTAGCTCAAGGAGAGGCAGCACAGCAGTTTGGCATGGGACAACAAATGCTAGGCACTTCTTACCTGCCGCAACAGCAGCTTCTGGCAGCACAACAGGCGTCACAGTTGTTCCCGCAGTTGCAGCAACGTGGTCAGTTGTACGGTGCAGGTTTGTACGGAGAAGGTGTTGCAAGCGGTCTAGATATGCTTCTTGCTTCTGGTCTTGGACAAGCTACTATGATGGGTAACTTAGGTTCTGGCTTGTTAGGCGGAATCTTTGGGTTAGGTAAGTAGAGGAATACAAAATGGCACGTTTTGGTCAAGGGATAATTCAACAGTTAACCAACCCGTTTGGTGGTAGCATGTTTGATCTGGGTACAGCTATCGGATCTGCACCTAGACGTAGAAGAGAAAAAGAAGAAGAAGAGCGTAAACAAAAGGGTTTGTTGGGTGGATTAATGCAAATTCAACAAGCGGCTCAAGCTGGGCAGTTAGATCCCGAGACTGCTCGTATGGCTGCGGGGTCTTTGCAGGGTCTAGGAATGCCCGTAGAAAGTATAATGTCTACGTTAAGTAATGCTCAGGGTATTCAACAACAAGTAATGAAAAAGAAACAAGAAGAGGCAAAAGAAAAAAGAATAGTTGAGTACTTTAATTCTTTTGATCCTAAGTGGGCGCAGCAATACTCAGTAGGTGTTACTCCTTCTGAAATATTAAAAGGCATTAAAGAAGAAACAGATGTTGAGGGCAGAATAAGCATAGGTGAAACTTTAGGTATTCCTGCGGAAGTTGCTGCTGGAATGACCTCTAACGAATTAGCTGAACGTCTTGATGAAAAGAAAGAAGAAGGAGGCGCGCAGAGATGGGCGCAGTGGGTTTCGAGTAATCCTGCTATAACAGATGAGAATAGATCAGAAGCTATTCAAGCTGCCTATGCAGCTTTTGGTAAGGATGCTCCAGCTAAAGTAGCTGACCTAGAATTAAAGCAGCTACAGAAAAAAGAACAAGACGCTAAAAGAAATTTAAAACCAGTGCAAGTAACTCTTAGTTCTGCTTCTGTGTTTTCTGTTCCGGGTATGGACAGTACTAGTAAAATTCAAAAGTTTGATCTTGCTTTTAACGACGACGGTACTTTTACCGACGCAACAATAAAATGGTTAGAGGCTCACGCTGTTCATGCCTTTCAACCAGCTACCGGAGAGTCGTGGAATCTTAAAGAAAACACCCCTAGTCTTTCTGATAATACTTCCAATACTACCCCTACTCTTGGAGAGTTGATGGGTGGCAGGAGACCTTAAATGGTTCAGTTAGTTGCTGACTACAAAGAAATAATAGAACAGGGTGCTCAAGAAAGTCGTAACAACAAAAAAGAATTAGAAGCTCTTATAGCTAAACATACTAATACTCCTATAGACCAAATACCTATAGAAGAAGCTCTAATTATTTTTCGTGACTTTCCTGTTAACGAAATACCAGAACAGATTCGTCCTGCTCTGATGAACGCGGCTGTTCAAAAAAAGGCAGAGTCTCTCGGCCCAGAAGAAAGAGGTTTTGCTGGATTTACTTCTGAAGAAGCAACACAGTTAGCTCGGTTTGGTGTTACTGGCCCTGCGTCTACTAGAACGTCTAAGGCTGCGTTAGAGGGAATATCGCAGGGTTTTGGTGATTCCTTACGCGCTTT
>Ga0213866_10003776_pt1 | contig 10160 bp, 7 predicted proteins | sample PICome_11_FD_160079 | JGI IMG/M metagenome (GOLD analysis project Ga0213866, IMG submission 160079) | Coastal seawater microbial communities near Pivers Island, North Carolina, United States - PICO284 | ecosystem: Environmental > Aquatic > Marine > Coastal | place: USA: North Carolina... | reverse complement strand
TTTTTCGAAAATCGTGCCACCGAGTACGCACGTGCAAGTACTACGGGTAACTGGCAGGATATATTTAAATAGGAATTCTTATTATGAACGAGCAAGAACTGACTTTTGTTTTGTCACTAGACGAAGCAAATCTTATTCTGAACACTTTGATGGAGTTGCCAGCAAAAGCTAGCATGGGTCTGATTCAAAAACTACAGCAACAAGCTGCAGGTCAATTGAATCCGGCACCTGCTCCAGATCCTGAAGCAGAAGAAGATTAAACGAAAGGGAGCGAAAGCTCCCTTTTTTATGAAATTCTAATAATAGACACTGAGCTGCTGGTAGTATTGTTTACAGTACCAGTAGTAGATGTAGCTCGGCTTTGTAGTCCAATAACATCAGAAGCTGTAAGACTGTAAACTGTGAGCATATGGCCCGAAGAATCATTATGTCCAGAAGAATTACGCATGTAGGTACATACGCTTGACTCAGTTTGTCCTGTACCATTAATAGTAAATCTAAACTCGGGAGCTCCTCTATTAGAATTACCATTTACAGGGATGTTAAACATACACATATACAAACCTGTGGTAGGAACAGCAATACCTGCAGTAGTCGAAGTAAAGCTTCCTTGATTTATTGTTAGACTTCCAGTAACAGGAAAAATATTTCTTTGAGTATAAGAACCGCCTCCTGAATTTATGTTAGCTGAAGATAAAAAAGCTTTGCACGCCTCTATTGTTACACCGCCTGCATTAGTATCGACATATGCTTTGATACTTTGTTGAGTAGCTAAAGCGTTTGCACTATCATTCGCCATTCCGTCTTGGTCTAAAATGGTAGACACATCTAAAGCACCTGTGCCACTTAGTTGATCAAACTCTACAATATTTAAGTCAACGTTTCCGCTGAGAACTGTGCGTGCCATTATGATACTCTGTAAATAGTTACCGCAGCAGATGTAGTGTTATTACAGGCTCCGCCGCCTGCTGTTTGTCTACTTTGAAGTCCAATGACATCAGAAGCACTAAGATCATAAATAGTTGCCATATGACCCGAAGAATCATTATGTCCAGAAGAATTACGAATGTAAGTACATACGCTTGATTCACTTTGTCCTGTGCCGTTAATAGTAAAACGTATTTGTGGAGCTAAGCGAGCTGACGCTCCATTTAAAGGAATATTAAACATACAAATGTACAGTCCAGCACTAGGAACAGCAATACCTGCAGTAGTCGAAGTAAAGCTTCCTTGATTTATTGCTAGACTTCCAGTAACAGGAAAAATATTTCTCTGAGTGTATGCGGTGGAGCTGTTCATATTTGTAGCAGTTAAAAAAGCTTTAGCTGTCTCTAAAGTTACTCCTCCTGCGTTATTATCAACATAGGCTTTAATACTTTGTTGAGTAGCCAAGGCCGTAGCGCTATCAGATCCCATAGCATCCTCATCAAGAATATCGGTGACATCAATAGCACTTTGTCCAGAAAGAGTGTTAAACTCAACCGTTCCTAGATCAATATTTCCACTTAAAACTGTGCGTGCCATTATTATCCTCCACCGATTATGTCGACAATGTAATTAATTACATCTCCAGTTACAAGAGCTGGAGCAAAAGTAATTGTAGAGCCGGACACAGTAAAGGATTCTCCCGGCTCCTGCAAAATACCGTTTATTACTACGAGTAATCCATTTTGACTTGTTGGAGTGTATGCGCTACCCCCACTGTTTAATGTGTATGCAGCTTGCCCATTTACAGCTGTAATCGCATCTAGCTTAGTAGGAGAAATACTAGAAGAACTGCTAGTAGTAGGCTCCCATCTAGCGTTAGCATTTGAATAAGCAAGTACTTGACCATCTGTAGGAGAAGTTGTTGCAACATTACTTAAATCAGCAAGATTAAAAGTACCTACTGTTGTTGTAAAAGTTACATTTCCTGTACCATCAAAACCTTGTGTAGATAAGTTTACTACTCCTGAACCACTAAAGTTACGAGAAGTAGCAAGACTTGTTGCAGAACCTGTAACATTACCTGTTAATGCTCCTTCAAAAGTATCCGCAACTACTGTACCTAATGAGAAAGCGGCATCTCCAGTATTAATTGTGGAAGGAACAGAACCAGAGGCAACATAAGCATCAAAAAATTTAAATTTACCAGAATCTGATGCATCTCGGAAAAAACCTGCTGTTTTATCAGTACCATCATTGTAATTTAAAATTACTGCAGTATCAATTGTATCAGCATTGTTTCCGTCTGCTAAGAAAATCTTAGAGTCCGAAACCGTAAGAGTTGCTTGGTTTACAGTTGTTGTAGTACCAAATACATTCAAATTTCCCGTTAAATCAAGATCTGTAAAGGTTAGTTGTGCGCTTGATGCAATACTCGCATTAGAAACAGTAACAGTACCATTTCCTAAGTCGGTTAAAGTCCCTGATCCAGAACCGGATAAATCACCTCCTAAGGTTACGGTCACAACGGGGTCGGGAAGGTTAGTAAGGTTTGAGTAATCTAAAGAGCCTTCGAAAGTTCCTGCAACTACTGTGGCGAGAGCAAAACCTGTTGCTCCTGTGTCAATTGTTGAAGAATCAGTGAAAACTTGCTGAGATTCTTCAAAAAACTTAAATTTACCTGAATCAGACACGTCTCTAAACAAGCCGGCTGCTTTATCAGTACCCGATACATCATATTCAAGAATAAGTCCAGTATCTGGGTTGGTAGTAGGGCTAGTATTTAGACGTAAAAGTGAGCTACCTGTAGAAAGAGTCTCACTGTTAGTAGTAGTAGTTGTACCTTGTACGTCCAAATCTCCAGTAATTGTTACGTTTGTAAGAGTAAGGGACTGTTCAGGAATTGTTGTTGTAATTGTCGCATCCGCACTACCATTAAAAGTAGCAGAGCCTGTAACATCTCCAGCAAGACTAATAGTTCGAGTATTTTGTAAAGTAGTCGCACTTGAAGCATTTCCTGTTACGCTTCCAGTAACATTTCCTGTCAAGGCGCCTTCAAATGTATTTGCTACTAAAGTCGCTAAACCAAAAGAAGCGTCTCCAGTATTTACGTTTCCAGAGGGTTTTGTATCAAGTTGATCAAATACCTTCCATTTGCTATCTGAAACATCGTAAAATACGCCAACATAGTCAAGACCATCTCCGCCTGCTCCAGTATTTCGATTTGAAATAATACCAGTATCAATATTTGAAGGAGAAACAGTACCTGACCAAGTATCGCTACTTGTGTGGCCTGTAGTAGTTCCAAACTTAACACTAATGCCGTCTGCGAGAAGCTGGTCATTTCCAGTAATGGCTACGCCCGTGGCTTCTGTAGTAGAAAAATTATCGTCTGACCATTCAAAGGTGTCAGGAGTACCTGTTGCATCTATACGAACATAAAAAGTTTTACTAGACGTAGTTCCGGTGTACGTTCCTGTAAAGATTGCATCATCTAAACCTGTACCCGAAAAAGAAGTACCTCCTTCTCCTATTGAGTCTCCGGAGTTTAAGAATGTGTACTGAGCACCGACATTTACGTCAGAGGTCGAAGTAGATGTTGTAGATCCAGTAACAATTAAATCACCTTCAATTCGTACATCTCCAGCAACAAACTGTGAGCCGTTTACTCGGAAATTTGGAATCGTATGTGCTTGAGTATCTACCACCAGTACGCCCGTGGTAGCATTTGAAATTACACACCAACCCATACACATAGGAAAGTTTGGATATGAAGGTGCGCTGGACTGTAATCCTCCATCAGTGAGGCCCACAAAAAAGTTAGTTCCAGCAGTTAAACCTGAAGTATCAATATCTCTAATAATTCCGGAAAGAATTACATATCCATAAGAGTTATTTGCAATATCTGCTGCTGCAAGTCCTATAGAATTAAATTTAGCTGCTGAAGTTGCATTTGCTGGTGAGACTGTGCCTACATCTTGATCTCCAGCAGTGAAATTGCCGGAATAATAAACCGAAGCTCCTTTTGAAATTGTAGCGCCGGAGTTATTGTAAACTCGAACGTGTTCTTCTTGTCCAATCTCGTGAATTACATTTGTAACGTCTGTGTAGTAAGCAAGAGATTTTAAAGTATCGTCATACCAAACAGTAGACTGGTTTGCAGCAGGAGCGCTTGACTGTGGGTCAAAGTCTACTCTTGGAGTTCTTACTTCTCCAGAGGCATCAACGACTCCTGTAACTTCTACACCAGTACTGAGCGTTCGAAGTTTTAAATCTCCTAAATGATTTAGTTTTGTTTGTCCTGTACTACCGTCAAGTCTGATGTAGTCTGTAACAGTGCTGCCATCTCCATTATCTGTTCTAAAAGCAATATCTCCATCGTCTGTAAAATTATCAATAAAAAGAGTGCCATTATTTGCAGTAAGATTAGAAGTTGTTCCACTGTAAAATAATTGTAGGTCAGTACTGGCTCCCATTTTAACTCGCTCATTGTCACCTAATACAAGACCGCCAGTAGTAATTGCGTCCGTGGTTGTAGCGCCACGACCAGTTACGTCAGAGAGTGTATCTGTCTCGGTGTAGCTTTGTAAATAACGATCTTCGATAGCTGCGGCAGTCATTAAAACTGTATCACTATCTACAAAAGTTTCACCGCTTGTTTGAACAGTAGCATTTGCAAGATCACTAAAGGTTACAGAAACGTTTTGAACATTACTGTATTCTGGTTGAATTTGCCCATTGTATTGTGTTACATCTGCTTGCGAAACTGTTACATCAGATTGAGTAAAGCTACTGCCAATAAGTTTGACTGTTCCTCCATCATTGATGTAAATTTCTTGAGAATCTGTATCCACAGCAAATTCCCCCGACGCCAGGTTGCTGGTCGTCGGGGTAGAAGTTCCGCGTTTTGGTTTAATTATTTGAGCCATGGGCTACCTCTTATTATGTGTAAGTTCCGCCGTCAATTGTTCCTACAGTAAGGGTGAAGGACGCTGCACCTGAGTTTGCAATACCACTATTGCCTCCGCCTATTAAAATAGAAGTATCTGAGTTACCAGAGTCATTTTGTAAAGTTACACTGGTAATATCTCCAGTTCCATATCCTTTACCTTCTACAAAATTAATTACTGCTGCGGCTGTGAGTAAAGAGGTATCATTATCGCCAATAGTACCGCCTGCAGCACCTACTTCAGTACCAGTTTGTACTGCTGCACCATCAAGTTGAGATACTGTAATACTTCCAAGAGTTCCTCCGAGAGTAAGATCTCCGCTATCAGTAACACTACCAGTTAACGTAATACCGTTTACACTTCCTGTTCCACTTACACTTGTTACAGTACCTTGTGTTGTACTGTAGTTCTTGCCTTCTACAAAGTTGATAACAGCAGCGGCAGTCAAGAGGCTTGTATCATTATCTCCGATAGTTCCGCCAGTAGCGCCTACTTCAGTGCCTGTTTGAACAGCTGCTCCATCAAGCATGCCGAATTCAACGGCTCCAGAAGCAATAGTAGTAGCAATTGAGAAACCAGATGATAGATTATTTGAAACAGTACCTGTTACATCACCTGTTAAAGCGTAAGTTCTCGCTGAAGATAAAGCGGTAGCAGTATCTGCATTACCAGTCACGTTACCAGTTACATCACCGCTTAAATCGGCATTAAGTGTTGCTTTTGTTCCAGAAAATACCTCTGAAGTATTTGTCGCGTCAGTTAATAAAACAAAGTTATCCGCAGAGTTGTCATATCCAAAGAAACCCAACTTAGCTGTAGTGTCAAAGTAACGGAATTCAATACCACGATCTTTTGCATCATCAGAAGCAGGAGCAGTGTCGCCGCCTAAAGTGAAAATAGGATCATCAACAGTTACTGTCGTTGAATTAACTGTAGTGGTGGTACCGTTTACAGTTAAATCGCCTGTAACAATAAAGTTTCCGCCTGCGGTTATTGCTACGCCATTACCAATAGTTGTAGCAGTATCAATCTGTGGAAGACGAGCCTCAAGATTAGCAACACTTACATCTACGTCTGTTGTACTTACCGCTGCAAAAGAAAGAGTTCCTGATCCGTTTGTAGTAAGAAAGTGTCCGCCGGTGCCGTCCGTGGTAGGAAGAGTGAATGTATCTACAAAGCCTTGTAAATTTGCGTCATATGCAAGAATATCAGTTCCGGGTTCAAGATCTAGGTTTGCTTGAGCCCCAGCAACTGTCGAAGCTCCCGTGCCTCCATCTGCTACAGCAAGATCGGTAATGCCTGTGATTGATCCACCTGTAATACTTACAGTCCCTGAATTTTGAGTAGACATAGTACCCAATCCAGAAACACTTGTATTTGGCAGGCTTCCAGTTACGTCTGTACCTAAATTAATAGCATTTCGAGTAATTTCTTGACCCGAAATGGTAATGTAATCGAGACTACCAGCTAAAGTAACATCTGTAGAGTTATCAGTGCCCGCAGGATCTACTCCAACTACAGTACGCAAGTCTGCTTGACTTAAAAAGGTAAGTTTCCCTTCGCTATCATCCCAGCCTACGATACCATCAGCAGCATTATCTACTCCTGAGATTTCTTGTGTTGATAAAGATAATATGTCTGTAACTGAAGCTGCTAAAGTAACATTTGTAGAGTTATCTGTACCTGCAGGATCAACACTAATTAAACTTTGAATTTCTGCTTCTGTAATACCTGTGGCAAGAACAGGAGTTCCTGCATTATTTTTAATAGCTCCACCAATAGGTATTGGAGTGTTTGCATTCGCTGGATCACCAATGTAAAAAGTATCACTACCTTTTGAGTATGCTAATTCACCGACTGCTAGGGTAGAGGGCGCATTAGAGCCCGTTGACCGTTTGATTTTAATAGTTTGTGCCATAATACTGGTCTCTTAGAATCTAGTAAGATCCCCCGTCTAGTGTGTCAGAATCATCCGTGCCTAAACTAATTGGCACCCAAGCAAAAACATTGGCTGAAACTTCTCTGTAGACATAAAGAGTTTCGGTATCAGTTTCATACCAAAAATCTCCTTCGTTAATTAAGACTCCGCTAGGTTCGGAGGCTTGTGAAAATTGTTGATTTGCAAGTTGATTAATTGCATCTTCTAAATTAGTAGCGGTAATGCTTCCGCTTGGAGTTATTTCAATATTTTCAGCTTCTACTGTATTTGCAACAATAGGCGGAATTGCTAAGTTATTTATTTCTACTACAGTAGTATCTTCAGATATGCTGATTTCTACACCATTACTTTCCGTAACGGCGACTTCTGTAACATCTTCAGAAATCTGTACGCTAGTGTAGATTGTAGACATTTTATCGAGTTACTTCTTGATTTAGGGTGACTTCACCTTGAATCAATCTTTTGACAATTGCATCAGTTGCTGTGTAAATTTCAAGGTCGTAGTAATACCGTCCGGCAGAAATCGCAGAAGAATCAGCATTTGGTAACTCCATTCTTATTTCTCCAGCTTCAGCATCTACTACGGTACAGGTAAAGCTTGCGGCAGCGTCTCCCGAAGCATCTCTTTTTGAGCGCAGCTGAGCACGGGCAGAATAGCCCGTGAGATCTTTGACTTCTCCGCCCTCTTTCACTACTAAGTCTAACGTGAAATCCGATCCTTGGTCAATGGTGAGGTTGTAAGTTGCTGCTGCCATTAATATTCTCCTATGTTATGAATTATACCTCCTGGGACATTTTATGTCAAGATTTATTTTTTGAAGCTAACTTATATTAGAGTCCCAGAGCTTTTACGAGTCGGAGATAACGATACGATTATTTGCACCATCCATAAAGATACCTGCTCCGGTACCACTTGTAGAAATTTGTAATTCTTGAGCAGTAATACTGTTTGCAGCCATTTGATTAGCAGTAATAGCATTTGCTCTAATAAAGGTTGCTTCAATCGCATTTGCTGAAATAGTATCTGCTATAATTGAACTTGCATTAATCTGGCCTGCAGTAATATTATTAGCATTTAGTATATCAGTAAAGATTTGTTGGGCTACTAAATCTCCTGTTAGTAAGCTAGACCCTGTTACATTTAAGTCTCCATTTACGGTTAGATCATTTGTTATAGTAACATTACCAGTTTTAAACTCAACAGTATCTGTAGTGCTTTCGGTAATATCTAAGAAATTTAGGCCGCCAGCAAATATACGAACACGATCTGTGTCAAACTGTATGTACGTGTCGTCGTCTCCGAAGTGAGAGAGTCTGCGAGGCATTTCTAGACTATTATGACGTATACGCAGCCCATTCGTTAGAGTTGCCGAAACACCAGCAGCTACATCCGCACTGCTAACCTCAAAATCAATAGTCCCCGTAGTGGAAGTAGCATCTGTATTTACTTCGATTCGGGCTGCTTGACCAGCTTGATCAGGCACTCCTGCGACGTGGTTAAAGGTTACATTTGCATTTCCTGCACCATCATTTGTAGTAAGACCTACAGTGCCTCCCGAGCTAGGGCCTACGATAATTCTATTTGCTGTTATATTTGCTGAAGCGTCAATATCTCCTGTAACACTAACATCTCCATTTGTACTAAGAGCATAGGCAGTTCCTGGATCAGTTGTGTCAGTTTCTCCAAACCCTACTCTAATTGTATCTGCTACGGTTAGTCTGCCATTTGTGGTAAGAGACATTGCACCCTGTGCAGTAGTATGAGTAGTATCTCCCCACCAGAACCCTCTATCTGATTCATCGTTCATCTGGAACGTCATTGCCCAGTCGTTCAAACCTCCAAAAGTAATTCCACTTTGCATACCAATTGCATACGTAGCAGAATTGCTGTAAAGTCTAAATTTAGATCGTGAAGAATCTGTGTTATTTGTGGACACATACCCTGTACCAATTACATTTCGGAACGCTGTATCGCTATTTGCATCAACTACTGTAGTTCCGTTAATTCTAAACTGATTTGCGTCCGAATTTCCAGAAACATCAACGCTTGCAGCAGTCATTGCGCCAGCACGCGTTACCTGCCAGACAGTAGTGTCATAAGCATCTAAGCGAATTCCTGCAGGATCATTAGTGCCTCCCATTCTCCAACGCCAGTAATTATCTTCTACCGCTATATCAAAACTACCTGATCCTGCAGAAAGACTAGCGGGCAAGTATCCAGCTCCGTTTGTTAGCTGATTATTGTTCGTAGGAATTGTTGGTTTATTGGTTAAATTATTATAATCTAAATAATAACTTCCTTGTTGGTCGTCAAGATAATCTGCATTAAGATTTGATACAACTGTACTTGAATCGACTGTAAACGGAGCGGTTCCTTGATTTCGATTAAAGTTAAACGCAGCACCGTTTTCAATGTTTACAGTTGTTCCATTATTAAATTGCAAAGTGCCAGAAGTATAGAAATCGTCTGTATTACTTCGAAGAAAACCGCCAGCGTGAATACTATCAAGTGTATCAGCATCTAAACCTGAGTTTGCTCCGTCAACAGTTTTAAGTAAATTAAGAATTTCTGTGGCTGTCAGATCATTTTCCCAAGGAACATTAACAACAGCCTGCCCGGCAGAGTTTAGCTGTATACCATATGTACGGTTAGCTACAGTTGTTACAGCATTTGATGTAACTGTTTGAACGGTATCACTTAAAAGTTCAATAGCACCTTTTGTAGTAGATGTAGCAGTAGGAATACGAGCAGCATCAAAAGTACCATCATTAATAATACTTGCATTCGCTTGTACATTTGTAAGATTTCTGCTTGAATCCAGAACTTCACTGCCGTTTACATTGAAGGAGTTATTGACACGCAGAGTACCAATGAATCGACTTTCAACATCAGCACCTGTAATGTAAATACCGTACTTATTTGTTCCTGCCTCACTTCCTGAATAATTACCATAAAATAGATAGCTATTTGTGATAGTGGGAGTGTCATCTGAATCATTTTCATCAAATTCTGCTCTATATACGTAAGCATTACTAATTGTTGGATTACCAATTCCATTATCAATCTGTATTTCTGAGTATACGCCATGAGCTTGAGATATATTTGCAGTCTGTCCATCAGCGATTTGAACTAAGAACTTTCCTCCATTGTATGTTGAGGCCCCAGTATTTGTAGTGATTGATTCTGCAAATGCAACTCCTTCTACACCCGTGATATTTGTTGTTAATCCCGTGGTATCGCTTAGATTTTGTGCATACCCATACACACCTGTACTGTTTGTTACGGTTCCAGCGTTGTGGTTTGCATTTGCTAATCCGTAATGTCCTCTCAAGTGAGTAATTGTACC
>Ga0213866_10003774_pt1 | contig 10161 bp, 9 predicted proteins | sample PICome_11_FD_160079 | JGI IMG/M metagenome (GOLD analysis project Ga0213866, IMG submission 160079) | Coastal seawater microbial communities near Pivers Island, North Carolina, United States - PICO284 | ecosystem: Environmental > Aquatic > Marine > Coastal | place: USA: North Carolina... | reverse complement strand
AGTGGCATTACAACTGCTGTCCTACTACGTGGCAGTGGCGCGGGGTACGGATGTCGATAAACCGCGGAATTTGGCTAAATCAGTTACGGTGGAGTAGTTTTAGAATAATTTATGGTGACCACAAACGGTTTATATTTTTCAAGGCCACCATCACCACTAAACGACCCGTGGAAAAATCGGGTCGACAACTTGTGCAACGATGGAATTTATTGGCTAGGATTTGCCGCCTTGTAAGCTTTAATGGCCGCATTGAACTCCGTCGCCAAAGACTCCTCGACACTTACCGATTGGTTATAGCGGTCATTAGCGACATTAAATTCTTTGATAGCACCAGCGTCGCCATCAGTACTTGCCTCCCGCAGAGTGCTCATAAGCTCATCCAGACATTTTCTAAATACTTCTGCATCTGATTGAAAAGATTTTATCGCCTTCTGGGTTGCGATCATCTCATCGTATGTTGAGCTGGCCCCGTCAGGTATGTTCGGTGCAGTCGGCATATTGCAGTCGTCGGCCTGAGACGATGTGGCCCATACCGCCAGACTTAGAGACAGACCTATAAAAACCTGTTTTATCGTTATTTTTTTCATGAAAAACCTCGGTTTGTAGATAATTAGCTCACCAGTTAGTAGGCTCTCAGCTGGACCTGTTGAAATTGGTTGTCAGCGATCAAAGCCTGAACGATTTCTTGCCCATCCTGTTCTTTTGCGATACCGACAATCTGTACCAAATAAAGCAGTGTACCTTCAGAGTACTCTACGGCGACTTTTGCATTATACCCTTTAATCATCAACCCCTCGGCGACCTCATTTGCCATATCGTTGTCTGTAAATGCGTCAATGAAAATGAACCATCTAGCCGGAGACGGTGCAGTATTTTCAGACAATGCTGCACTACCTTTAGCGTTTGATGTTGTTGACGAGGGGCTCGCGCTTTTTGTTTTTCTTGGAAAAGTTGAGCTATTGCTTGATGGTGCTTCCGGCATGATTTCAGACATACTTGGATTACCTGCAACCATCGGGTTGGCTATAACTCGTAGTCTACCGGTCCGATAAGCGAGCTCTATGCCAGATGCCGCGGTTGTTGCATCACTTCTCGTTTTAAACCCAATAACCTTCACTTGCTGGAGCTCTTGGCCCTCTCGCGTGATTGATTGAATCGTGACGGCATAGCCCTCGTTTTCCAGAGCAGAGACAAGATTGTTGAGGTTGTTTTTGCTGGAGAATGCCCCGACAACAACAGTCCACGTGCCAATCTTGTTGCTGGCGTCCTCTGATCTTGTCCTAGGGTCCATTTTGGAGACAGAGGAAATCATCTCTGGCCCGTCAGTACGGTCGGTCACACTGGGCGGAGCGCCCCTCTCATCCAAGGAATCGTCGATGCTTGTCGCGGTGATCGGCTGTATTTTGGCCGTGTTATGTAGGTCTTTCGTCGAGACCGATTTCTTATCATAAGCCCCTTCACTTGCAGCAGCGGTCACCTCGGTTGCGTCCTCAATATGGGGATCCACCAAATCACTTCGTGCTGAGGACTTAGACTCAATGACAGGCGAGAATGACTCAGAGCCATCAACTAAATTGTCCAGTTTTCTCGTGAGCGCAGCGTTTTCAGCAACAAGGCGTTCGACATCATTGTTCGAGGCAATTAAGTCTTTTGCCAGCCTCGCTATTTCCGCTTCCATATTAGCGCGCTGAAACAACGCGCTTGCGCCGGCTGCCAACATCAAGACAGTCGCAACTACAGCAATCGCGATTGGCCATGGGTTTTTTCGCGGGTTACTGGCCCTTAAGGCGTGATCGGCGAGGGTGGCGTTCGCGTCGTCAGGCTCTTGTTGGTGCTGGTGTTGATCGCTGGTCATCCACGTCTCCGCAGTATCGCCCGTACGCCAGGGTCTTTATTGATATGCGCGTTGTTATAGATAAATTTGGGACTGTGGTCCAGTCAATAATAGGGCACCTCATTCCAGTTTGATTTACGGCTTGCCCAACTGTTTTTATGTAAATCAGATTACTAGATTTGCAATTCCGGTACACTTCCGGCATGGACGTTTCTGACATTCTTTCAGACCTCAATGAGGCCCAGCGTGAGGCAGTTGCTGCAGACAGCGGCAATCTCTTAGTTCTCGCTGGGGCCGGTTCAGGTAAAACTCGAGTGCTCGTCCATCGCATAGCTTGGCTAATCCGAGCCGAGGGTGTGTCCCCACATTCTTTACTGGCAGTGACATTTACCAATAAGGCAGCCAGGGAAATGAGGGGCCGAATTGAGTCGATGCTGGGTATTTCAACGATGGGCATGTGGGTTGGCACTTTCCATGGACTGGCTCACAGACTACTGAAGCAGCATTGGCAGGAGGCGCGGCTTCCTCAAGCCTTCCAAATTTTGGATAGTGACGATCAGCTCCGCCTGGTGAAACGGGTTTGTAGAGACCTTGATCTCGATGACGCCCGGTGGCCACCCAAACAGGCGCAGTGGTATATCAATGCGCAAAAAGATGAAGGTCTGAGGGCTGCACATGTCGAGCCTGCCTATGGTGATCTCCATGAAAAAACTTTGCACCGCGTGTACACCGCGTATGAGGAGGTTTGCGAGCGAGGCGGCTTGGTTGATTTTGCAGAACTATTATTGCGGGCCCATGAACTCTGGCTACATAGTCCTGCTACCCTCGCCCATTATCAGCAGCGTTTTCGCACCATCCTCGTAGATGAGTTTCAGGATACCAATACCATTCAGTACGCCTGGCTTCGGGTTCTGGCGGGGAACACGGTGCCAACGGTTGCAGTTGGTGACGATGACCAGTCGATCTATGGTTGGCGTGGTGCGCGAATCGAAAACATTCAACGCTTCAGTGAGGACTTTGCTGAAACACGCACTCTTCGGCTTGAGCAAAATTATCGGTCGACGCAGACAATATTGAGTGCGGCTAATGGCTTGATTGCCCATAACTTTGGGCGCCTGGGAAAGGAACTCTGGACTGCTGGTGATCAGGGAGAGCCGATTAGTCTGTATGCGGGTTTTAACGAGCAGGATGAAGCTAGGTTTATTATTGAGCGGATTCAGTCTTGGATAGAGGAGGGCAACCAAAGGCAAAGCGTTGCCATTTTGTATCGATCCAACGCGCAGTCACGGGTGTTAGAGGAAGCGCTGATAAGAACTCAGATCCCCTATCGCATTTATGGCGGCCAGCGGTTCTATGAGCGGCTCGAAATCAGAAATGCCCTTGCATACATGCGTCTACTCATCGCACGCCAAGATGATCCGGCATTGGAGCGAATTTTAAACGTGCCGCCAAGAGGCATAGGCGCCAAGACCGTGGATGGGTTGCGAGAGCTTGCCCGGCAGCGCCAGATAACACTTTGGCAAGCTATAGAGATTGCTGTCGAAGAAAAGTTGTTTCCTAGCCGCGCTCTCTCTGCACTTACCGGGTTCTACACTCTTATCAATGAGATGGACTCGGTGACTGTTGAGCTTCCACTGGAGGAGTTAACAGAACACGTCATTCATCAGGCGGGCTTGATTGATTACCATCGCGCTGAAAAGGGAGAGCGCGGGCAGGCTAGAGTGGAAAACCTCGAGGAACTGGTCTCCGCTGCGAAATCTTTTGTTGCGGAAGAATCAGAGTTAAGTCCACTGCAGCAGTTTCTGGATAATGCGGCTCTGGATGCTGGTGATGCACAGGCGGATCCACATGAAGATAGTGTTCAGCTAATGACGCTGCACTCTGCAAAGGGTCTGGAATTTCCATTGGTATTTTTGGCAGGCATGGAAGAGAACCTTTTCCCTCACCGTATGTCTTTAGATGAACCCGGCCGCCTCGAAGAGGAGCGCCGTCTGTGTTATGTGGGCATTACTCGCGCCATGCAAAAACTGGTGCTCACGTATGCGGAAAGTCGTCGGCTCCACGGCTCTGAGAACTACAACACGCCCTCCCGATTTGTGCGGGAGATTCCTTCAGAGTTGTTGAGCGAGGTGAGGTTAAGTGCATCGGTGACACGACCAATGTCCTCCTTGTCTGCGACTCAAACCTCGGCCTCTGTTGAAGCCGGCGTCCAATTAGGTCAGCGGGTGCTGCATCAGGTATTTGGAGAAGGAGTGGTGGTTAACTTCGAGGGGCGAGGTGGAAACGCTCGCGTGGAGGTCAGCTTTTCTGCCGGTTCAAAATGGCTGGTGCTTCAATATGCGAATCTCGAAGTGCTTTAGCCATATTCCCCAATGATAATAAGGCCGACTTCACCCTGGAAGGGAGAAAGAAATGTTTGAGCGTCGATATTTACCGGTAGTCGTTGTTGTTCTGGTTGGGCTGCTCGCAGCAGTAGTAGCGCTCTGGGCGATAGATCGAGGGACCATGAAACCCTCTTCTGCTAACGCCAATAACGCTACCTCATCAGAGAAATATGAGTGGAAGCTTGTAACGACTTGGCCCAAAAACCTCCCTGGGCTTGGCGCGGCGCCTGAAAATTTTGCCAGATATGTTGAGGAAATGAGTAGCGGCCGGTTATCGATACGAGTGTACGGTGCAGGTGAAATTGTGCCCGCTTTCGAGGTCTTTGATGCGGTATCCCAAGGCGTTGCAGAGATGGGCCATGGGGCGGCTTACTACTGGAAAGGAAAGATACCTGCCGCGGTTTTCTATACAGCAGTGCCTTTTGGTATGACCGCACAGGAAATTAATGGCTGGCTGCACCATGGGGATGGGCTCACTTTGTGGCGCGAACTTTATGCTCCCTTTGGCGTTATCCCCTTCGCTGGGGGCAGTACTGGAGTTCAAATGGCTGGTTGGTTCAACCGAGAACTGCGAAGTGCCGAGGATCTAAAAGGACTAAAAATGCGGATACCCGGCCTCGCTGGCGAGGTTTTTGATGCTTCAGGAGGAACCGCTGTTCGGATAGCTGGAGGTGAGGTGTACACGTCGATGCAGACCGGGGTGATCGACGCTGTCGAGTGGGTTGGCCCCTATAACGATCGAACTCTGGGTCTGAATGAAGTTGCCGAGTATTACTACTATCCAGGGTGGCACGAGCCCGGGGCCATGCTTGAATTTACGGTGAACGAACAGGCGTTTTTGGCGCTTCCAAAAGACCTTCAGGCCATCGTCGAGTACGCAGCGCGAGCTGCTAACCAAAATATGTTGGATGAATTTACCGCCCGTAACAATGAGTCTCTTCGTACGCTCCTGGCGAGTGGAACCAAGCTGCGCGCAGTGCCCGAGGACGTGTTGCAGGTTTTTTACAACAACTCGCTGGTTGCTCTTGATGCGCTGGTAGAAAATGACCCCATGGCGCAAAAAATTGCCCGCTCCTATCAAGCTTTCGCCAACGATGTCAGGGCATATCACGAAATTTCAGAGCGGGCATTTCTGAATGCTCGTGACAAGGTCTTGCCGCCAGTGAATCTTACGGGGCAATGACCCGGGTTCGTTTTTCGCTATCGATCGCAACATAAATAAAAGTGCCCTCGGTAACCTTAATCGGCTCGCCATCCTGTTTTGAATTAATCCATACCTCCACGACTACCCGTACCGAGCTTCTACCGATATCAACAACATCGCAGTAACAACTTACGACGGCGCCAACGTGCACTGGCGTTAGAAAAGACATCCCCTCAACAGCCACGGTTGCTACCCGCCCATCGGCAACTTCGCAGGCAGTGACATAGCCAGCAAGATCCATTTGTGACATTAGCCATCCCCCAAAAATATCCCCATGAGGGTTGGTGTCGCAGGGCATAGCCACTGCTTGGAGGCTTAAATCTCCCTGGGGAGATGGATGTTCGTCAATATTGGTCATCGGCGCTAACCTTTTTTGATCTATCGATGGAGTCTGTTTTCTTATCTATTCTTTCACTGCAAGAGAAACCTATTTAGTAGTCATGGTGAGTTAGCCAAGCTTGTTGGGTAGCCAGGAAACGATGCTCGGCACGTACCACATAAGGAGAAGCAGGCCCAGCTGCAGTAGAACAAAAGGAATCACCCCTCGATACATTGCCCCGGTGTTCACGTTATCCGGGGCTACCCCCCGCAGGTAAAACAGAGCGAAACCAAAAGGAGGGGTGAGAAAGGAGGTCTGCAGGTTCACTGCAATCATGATGCCAAGCCAAATCGGATCAAAGCCCATGGCCAAAAGAATTGGGCCGACAATGGGGACAACAACGAAGGTAATTTCGATGAAGTCAAGAATAAAGCCCAACAAAAAAATAACCACCATGACCAATAGCAGTGCAGCGGCAGGACCGCCCGACATGGAGTGGAAAAACTCCTGAACCAATTCATCGCCGCCAAAGCCGCGAAACACCAGCGAAAAAACCGAAGCACCAATCAGGATGAGAAAAATCATGCTGGTCACTTGCAGGGTACTTTGCCCAATGTCTCGCAGACGAGACCATGTCATCTCCCGCCTCAAGATGGCTAAGACCAGGGCCCCTACTGCACCCACTCCAGAGGCTTCTGTTGGTGTTGCTGCGCCGACCAGGATCGACCCAAGCACCAGCCCGATTAAGCCTAAGGGAGGTGACAACACACTTAACACTTGAGCAGGCGATATCGCTGATGTCTCTATGGGGGGCACTTTTTTCGGAGATACCCAGCCGGTAATGGCAATCCATAGCACGTAGCAGGCGACCAGGATAAGGCCTGGCACAAGGGCTCCTATAAAAAGGTCACCTACTGACACCGTGGCGGTATTGATCACCCCCATCTCGAGCTGGGCTCGTTGATAGGCACTTGAAATAATATCCCCAAGCAGGACGAGCGCGATAGAGGGCGGAATAATTTGACCGAGCGTGCCGGTTGCGCAGATCGTACCTGTCGCAATGCTGGGGCTATAACCAGCTCGAAGCATGGTGGGCAGCGACAGCAGCCCCATGGTTACTACTGTTGCTCCCACGATGCCAGTGCTGGCAGCAAGCAGGGCGCCGACTAAAACGACAGAAATGCCGAGGCCCCCAGGCCTTCTACCAAACAGCTGTGCCATCTGGTTAAGCAAATCTTCGGCGATCCGGGCGCGCTCGAGAATATTACCCATCAAAATGAATAGAGGCACTGCTATAAGTGTCTCGTTGCTCATCGTGCCAAAAATGCGAGCAGGCAATGCAACAAGGTAGGTGGGATCAAAGCCGCCAGCCAGAGTCCCGAGTGCCGCAAAAACAAGGCTGACCCCGGCGAGAGTAAGCGCCACGGGAAATCCAAGCATCAAGGTTAGGCATACCGCAAGAAAAAGAGCGAGTGCAAACTCAGCTTGCATCGTCAGGCTCCGCCGTCAGGATGGTTAGCGACTTCAAAATCTCTGATGTTGCCTGCAGCAATAACAATGCTGCCATAGCGGGTATAAGGCTCTTGAGTATGAAAACAGCAGGTATACCCCCTGGCTCGGGGGAGACTTCCCTAATGGCCCAGGACTCGGTCACATATCCCCAGCAGGTGATACCAATCAGCAAGCAAAGGGGCAGCGTAAATAGGGTATGACCCAGCGCATTAACCCACGCTTTTTGGCGATCAGAGAAACGACGGTAAAAGATATCTACCCTTACATGTCCATCTGCCCCCAGAGTGCAAGATGCACCAAGCAGGAACAGCGCGCTGTGCAGATATATCACCCCTTCCTGGGCTGTAATTGCACCCACACCCAATCCGTAGCGCAGACTGACTACGGCGACGGTGAGGGCGGCCATTATTAAGGGAAACCAACTAATTACAGGCAACAGTGAGTTGGAAATACCATCTAGAAAGCGACTGGAAAGGGATGACGTCGACAAGGTCTTGTTCATTTCAGGGGTCCTTTGAGCCGCCGGACAGGTTATCATTGTTGTGTCGACTATTTTAGGGAGATTGCCCCGTGTTAACTGTTATTTCGCCTGCGAAAACCCTCGATTATGAGACGCCGGCAACAACACGACAAACCACCCAGCCTGTATTCCTCTCACGAGCGGCGGAGTTGGTGGAGGACGCTCGACGGATGACGCCGGCGGATATTCAGAGCCTGATGGGGGTCAGTGAGAAAATTGCCAACCTGAACCATGAACGTTTTATGAATTGGCACCCTGAAGTGACCTCTAACAACGCGAAGCAGGCCTTACTGGCGTTTAAGGGTGACGTTTATACGGGACTGGATGCAGACACCCTTGATGCCGGTGGCTTGAAGTTTGCGCAAAAGCATCTTCGTATTTTGTCTGGTCTTTACGGGCTTTTGCGTCCACTCGATTTGATGCAGCCCTATCGCCTCGAGATGGGCCTGCGGTTTAAAAATCGTGGCGGCAAAAATTTGTACGAGTTCTGGGGTGATGATATTGCGAACGCGGTACAGAGTGCACTTGGAAAGAGTGGCAGTCCGCTGCTGATTAATTTGGCATCAAACGAATATTTCAAATCAGTCAACGCCAAATCCCTCGACGCAGAAATCATCACCCCTGTTTTTAAGGACCTAAAGCAGGGCAAGTACAAGATGATCAGTTTCTACGCGAAAAAAGCCCGAGGGCTCATGGCTCGCTACATTATAGATCAACGCCTCAACGAGCCAGATGGCCTAAAAAGCTTTGATAGTGAGGGTTATTACTTCAGTGATCAGCAATCGACAGAGCGGGAGCTTGTCTTTTTGCGGGATGCTCCACCAACCTGAAGTCCCGTCTTACTCAATCTGCTTGAAAGGTAGCAGCGTGCAGGCCTCTTGCTGGTAGGCGCGGACCTGATCCATTTCCCGGCGGCAGAATGCCGCGATTGGCTCGCGAAAGCCCTGCTCCGCCACCCAGTGTAATGACCGAGTGAGTGTGGGCTCAAATCCTCTTTGAATCTTGTGTTCTCCTTGAGCGCCCGGGTCAAACTTTTCCAGGCCTCTCTCGATACAGTATTCGATACCCCGGTAATAGCAGGCCTCGAAGTGCAAGTTATCGTACTCTTCAAGGCAGCCCCAGTAACGGCCATATAGCGTGGTCGATGACTCAAAATAAAGGGCTGCAGCAATTGGAAGCCCAGCTCCGTTTTTGGCGATGACCATCACCGGTATATCGCCCAAGCCCGGGCATACGTCCAGGAAAAACTCTTTTGTCAGATATCCTCTATGACCACTGCGCTTGGCGTAAGTAGTTTGATAGCAGTAATGAAAAAATTGCCACTGATCGGTGGTGATAGTGCTACCTCTGTGAGTGGTTAGAGAAAGGCCCTGTCTGGATATGCTGTCGCGCTCTTTCCTGAGATTTTTTCTCTTTCGGCTGCTAAAGGTCCCCAGGAATTCGTCGAAGCTTTTGTAGTCGCGGTTGAACCAGTGAAATTGGCAGGTGGTGCGCTCAACGAAGCTACCGTCTTCGGGCAGGACGTTCGTTGGAGGGAACTGGTCGTTGAACAGAATGTGCCAACTAGTGATACCTCTCTGTGTGCACAGGTCGGTAACAGCGGACAAAAATAACTCTAGCGCAGTCTCTTCACTGGGATTGGTCCAGATTCGTGGTCCAGTGGCGGGTGTAAATGGGACTGCAGAGACGACCTTTGGGTAATACTCCAGACCTTGGCGGTGCCATGCATCTGCCCAAGCCCAGTCGAAAACGTACTCTCCATAAGAATGCCCTTTCAGAAAGCCTGGTGCTGCGGCTATTGCGCGGCCATGTTCACGCAAAACCAGATGGAATGGCACCCAGCCGCTGGTTTGGGTGGTGCACTCAGAGCGCTCCAGCCCCAAGAGAAAATCGTGCCTAAGAAACGGGTAGTCAGTATCAAACCAAGCAGACCATTCAGCCTTCGGAATGTCAGCGATACTTCTGTGAACAAACAGTTCCATAAAAAACGGGCGGGCAAAATCGGGTTAATAAATGTGCTATACGAGCTAGCCCGCAAACTGTCCCACAATTCCCGTTAAAACAATTAAACCGATCCACTTGCTCTGGTTGAATGCCTTGAAGCAGTTGACCTTGTTACGCTCCCTGATAAGCCATTGGTGCCATAGAAACATCGCCCCAACAGCGGCGATGGCAATGAAATACGCCAATCCCAGCTTAAAACTCACCCCCGCCATAACGAAGCACTCAAGCGATATGAGCTGCATTAAGCCGATGAGTCGCCGGTCCATTCGGCCAAAAAGAATCGCTGTGGACTTGATCCCAATAGCGAGATCGTCGTCTATATCGACCATCGCGTATTGGGTGTCGTAAACCACGGTCCAAAGCAGGTTGGCAAAAAACAGCCAC
>Ga0213866_10003773_pt1 | contig 10162 bp, 6 predicted proteins | sample PICome_11_FD_160079 | JGI IMG/M metagenome (GOLD analysis project Ga0213866, IMG submission 160079) | Coastal seawater microbial communities near Pivers Island, North Carolina, United States - PICO284 | ecosystem: Environmental > Aquatic > Marine > Coastal | place: USA: North Carolina... | reverse complement strand
CCGCGCCTACCGCGCCACGCAGGATTATTTGAGCGCGAGGGCCTGCTACCGCCGTGTTGACCGAGCCCTCCCAAAAAGCCAAAAGGCCTTCGAAGCCTCTTTCAAATGCCTCAAATGTGACTACTACCTTAAGAATCCGGACCTTGCCGAGCGGGTCGACATCTTTTTTGAACTTTATGCCCGCAAATACCCGGACCATAAATATCTACACTACGCCCGCTTTTTTCAGGCCGAAACACTCTACAGTCGCCAAGCCTTGGAGGATGCAGCCCTGATCTATAGCACGATTGATCGAAGCGCCCTGGAGCCCAACATTCAGCGTGAGCTTCTCTTCAAACACGGATGGTGCTTGAGCGAATCCGGACAGTTCGACGGAGCCAGCCTAAGCTTCGCCCGCTTTCTTGCCGAGTTCCCTGATGATCCTCGCGCCGCTGCCGTGCACAACAAGCGGGCCGAGGCACACCTCTCCCTTGGCGATTACACCTCGGCTCTTAAGGATTTTGAGCAAGCCCTCGCTCTCAACCCTGCCCCAAACCAAGTTGCTTTTGCCCTCCAGGGAAGTGCCCGGGTCCTCCGACATGAAAAAAAATACGAGAGTATGATTACCCGCTACCGCCGGAGCCTGAGTGAGTTTCAAGACCTCCCTGTCGACACTATAGCCAATGCCAACTATTGGATTGGCTGGGGATATTACAAACTTAAAAAATACATCGAAGCCCCCTCTTATCTGCGCAAAGCAAGAGATCTTGTTCCAGAGTTTTACAGCCAACCCGTGGGGGATCTCCTCATCTTAAGTGCCTTCAACTTACGGGATAAAATGTCACTGCACACTTCGCTTCAGGAAGTCTATGATCAAGATCCGGCCAAAATAGTCCCTCAAAAGATGCTCTCGTGGCTTGGCGTTCAAATGTTCCATGATGGTCAGATCGAAGAAGCTGTCGACTACCTTGAGAGAGCAACCAATCCGGAAGCACCCGAGCGAACCGATATCGGAGTCTGGCGAATTTTGGCCAAGGCCCAAAAACGTTCGGGCCGCTTTACCGGGGCCCGGGAAACAAGCCTCCTTTTGCTCGGACAAGAACAAGATCCACGCTGGCAGGCGGACGCCTATCTCGACCTCGCAGAGGCCAGCCTCGGCCTCAAGCTCTACCCCGAGACGCTGGAAGCGGTTGGCAAAGGCCTTGCCATCAATGCCTCCGGTTCCCACGTTGCCGGACTCCACATTGTTAGCGGAGAAGTGGCCTTAATGCAGACTCGCTGGCAGGAAGGTCTCGCGGAATTCCGCACCGCCATTCCCATGGTTCCCGACGACCCTCTTTTGCAACCCCGGGCGCTTCACGGAGCCTATCTGGCAACAAGTAAGGATGGCAACTTATCCCAGGCTTCCAAATATCAAGCCAAGCTCAACTCGGCTTTCCCGAACTGGAAGCCCTCGCTTAAGCTCGATACCGAGTAAGAAGCCAACTTAGCTCTCGGTCGGGTCACCATCCTCTTTCGCCAGCAACCGGGAGATGACCGGCTTGAGAGTCAATCCCTGCACGGCAATCGAGAAGATCACAACAAGGTATGTCCCCATCAAAATGGCCTGCCTCGATTCGCCGGTCAGACTCTCATCTTTCGGCAAGGCTAGGGCCAGGGCCACCGAAATCCCTCCTCGCAATCCGCCCCAGGTCAAGATCCGGACAATTCCCGGCGAGAAAGTGCGGGCTTTCTTGAGAACCAAGACAGGTAGTGAAACCGCGATCATCCGGGAAACCAGAACCACGAAGATTAGGATCAGGCCCGCGCCAAAGGCCCCGCCACTCCAGGTCAGGACAAAAATTTCAAGTCCGATGAGGAGGAACAAAATCGCATTTAAAATCTCGTCGATTAACTCCCAAAAAAGATCCAAATGCTCACGCGTAGTGTCGCTCATCGCCATCAAACGGCCATGATTTCCAATCATCAGACCTGCCACCACCATCGCCAGGGGCCCGCTCAAGTGCCAGCTCGCCGCCAACTGATAACCTCCCGCCACGAGAGCAAGGGTGATTAAGATCTCGACCTGATAATTGTCAATCGTCTTCAACATCCAGTAGGCCGCATATCCGATGACCCCTCCGAGAAGAATTCCACCCCCGACCTCGACCAGGAACAACTCCCCTACCGAAAGAATCGAAGCCTCGGCCTTTCCCGCCGCCAGCCCGACTAAAACCAAATAGACCACCACCCCGACCCCGTCGTTAAAAAGAGACTCACCGGTGATCTTGGTCTCAAGCGATTTGGGCACTCCCACCTTCTTGAGAATTCCAAGAACCGCAACCGGATCAGTCGGTGAAATCAAGGCCCCGAAAACCAAGCACCAAAGAAAAGGCACGCCGAGGCCGGTCCACAAGAAAACAAAGTAGGACGCAGTCCCAACCAGAAAAGTGGAGACCAACAATCCCGCGCTTGCCAGAATTGCAACCACCCATCTCTGTTCACGAAGGTCGCCCAGGTTGACATGCAAGGCCCCTGCAAAGAGAAGAAAGCTCAGCATGACATTCATAACCGTCTCGTTGAAATCGATCCTCGTTACAAACTCATCCGCGCTTTCCCGCATGGAATCCCCGCCAAAAAGCAGGAGCAGAATACTCAGAACCAAACCAATCAGGAGAATCCCAATGCTGGTGGGAAGCTTGAAAAGACGGTGATTAATGTAGCCAAAGACAGCAGCGAGAGTCAGAAGGATCGCGGTAGTATCGAGAATATTCATATCAGGAGTCCGGTTGAATTAAACGAAGATGGGATAAAATTGATCTCTTCCACTTGTCCTCAAAATCACGCTTCCTCCTGCTAAAAAATAGCCCTTGCCGATAAGCTCTCAATTGCAAATCCGATTGTTTACCCTGATCCCTGGACCTCAAATCAACCGTGACCCGCAAAGGAAAAACGACTGCGGCTTTATCCCACTTCGAGCCGTCGCAGAAGTAAAACTCGAAGCCATTCTCTTTTCGCCGCTTCTTCAAATCGAACAAATACTGAGGTGATTTGGACTCCAGAAAACGGTTGGTCTCACGGACTGCCAATGGATACGAGTGTCCCGTAGGTGTAGCGCATGACGTCAGCGCCACAAATAAAATTACCAGAGCGCACGCAGTGGAAACAGTTCGAATCATTTTAGCTGGCTGATGTGGGATTTCACGAGTGAGCGGGCTTCCTCGGGAACCCATTTTTCCCACTCTTCGCCATTGAGTGCCGCCCTTAGAATGGTTCTTCCGGTCATTTTCAGGAGCTTCTCATCACCACATCCAATATCCGAAATCATGCCATTCTCGAGAAAGTGCTCATAAAGTTTTTTCCACCCTTCGGGCGCGCGGAAATTATCCGCAGTCACGTATTCGCCGTCATTGCCGTTGCGCCAAGGATAGACCAAAAGCGAGAGCTCGCTCTTAAACAAGCGCCCGAACGATTCAAGAACCCCCCCCTCCAACGAGTCCGACCACTTCTCTTTGAACAATTCATTCAAAAGCCCAATCGACAGGATCATTCCGATGGGCTCTCTCGTAAACCTCCGAAGAAGCGCAGCCACGCGGTGGAATTCGGGGCAATTGGAAACCATGACGACCTTGCCAATGGCTTGCAGAGCATCGGCACGATCGAGGAACGCCACCAAATCAACCTCGCCATTCCGTAGAAGGTTACTGAGCGAAACCTCACAGACCTCACGGCACGGCCGCTCCCCCTCGGAACCACACTTAGGAGGAAAGACCTTCCCAGCCTGCTTCAGCATATCCAAATGCAAATTCGTCACCGGCAAAAAGCTTCCTCGTAGAATCAAAAGCGGAGTCTTGTAAAATGCTTCAGCCGCCTGCACGACTTCACCATCGGGCAAAAATACAGTCGCGGAAGACATTCCCTGTCGGACCAACTCAAGCGCGCAGATACGGTTGTCGACCATCTCAAACGGCTTTCCCTCGAATCGAAGCATGTCGATTTCGATCCGGCCGGGCGCAATAAATTCCGTTAGAGAACCGACGAATCCTCGCAGGTCCCTCCCTTTATGGTAGGCGGCATCGATGAGGTTGAGCCCCAAAATCCCAAGAGCCTCCATCTGGTCCACGTTCTCTTGATCGAGGAGATTGACATGTAGCACAATCGTCCCGGAAAGCCTGCCCGGTTTGCTTTGAAAACGAATGGCCAGCCAGCCATGGCACTCTGCAGTATCCTTGTATCCCCTCGCCCTTACCGTATTCGCAAAAGCGAAAAAGCGGGACTCCTTCCCCCTAGGTTTGCTAAGACGCTTTTTAAGCAACTCATACTCATAGTTGACCATATCAACGACCCTTTCCTGGGATACGTATCGCTTGGTCTTCCCGTATAGCGCATCGCTGATCGTCATATCATAGGCCGAGATCGACTTAGCGACCGTTCCAGCCGTTGCGGAAGCCCGAAAAAACCAATTCGCAACCTCCTGTCCCGCTCCGATCTCGGCAAATGTGCCGTAAATCGAAGTGTCAAGATTCAGCCTCAGGGCCTTGTCTTCCGGCGAATCAAAAGGTTCACTCATTCCTTTTTTTCTCAAGAGAAGTCACCCATCCCTTTGCCACAATTTCAAGAATTTCAACCTGGTCCTTCGCACGTGCACCCGAAGGGTAAGCAACTTTGATCAAGCAAGACAACGCGTTTGCGTTTTTCATCATAATCTGTAACTCTTTGTCTTGCTCCGAATCCCTCGCAACGTAGCCAAGAAAAGAATAAACCGGATCTTTCAGCTCGAGGCCCAACGACCTCCATTTGCGATCATCTGAAAAGCCATAATTATAGTAATTGGCAGGCTCCATAATGACCCTCATAAGAAATGGTTGGTCCGGCTTTTTCTCCCTCATTTCCTCCGGGGGGTAATCGCAGTATCCCACCCAGCTTTCCCAATCCACCTGATAACTTTCCTTGTCACCATCCACAACCCTTTCAACCGCAATTGGCGAGGACAGAAAATCCGCAGTCGTCACTGAAGTCGTCAAAATCTCTCCCAGGTAGGAAAGCTCCAGTCGATTCAAGGACTCAAACCCCGCGGCCTCGTATGCTACCTGTTCGTAATAACGATCGATTAAAGGACCGACTCTTTCGGCCTCGCGGATGTATTTCTTCAGTTCGGCGGGAGACTCAGCGTTTACGAAATTCTTAACCGCCTCTTCCAGCTTGTCATTATCGAACTTTTTAAAGCCATCCACAATCTTGGCCGCGATCTCACCTTCTTCAATCTTCTTGGTTTTTTGCTCTGCCTTCTCAATCTCATCGAGCAAGGCATCGGCTTTTTCGCGATCAATAAGCGGTTCGCTAAAACCGGCCGTGGGATTTTCTACTAAGCGTTGATAATAGAAGATACTCAAAGCCAGAAGGACGAACGCCGACAGGAGGATACTGGCGACAACCCTCCACGACACTTCTTTTGAGCCTTCCTGACGCTCCTCATCCTCCCAATCAATTCCTTCCGCCTCTTCACCCACATGTTGACGACGGCGGCCTTTTTTGCGAGCGGCCTCCAGCCCTGCGATCTCGTCGGGAGTCATCGCCTTTGCAACTGCCACTTTCTCAAGCAGGTTATCATGATCCGAGGCCGAAGAAGCTGCTTGCTCGAGAATCCCGCGATTCTCCTTTGCGCTCGGCCTCACCACAGAGCTGCAAACCGGGCAACGCCCGGCCTGCCCCATTTGGCTTTTCTTAATCCTAAAAAGGCCGAAACACGTAGGACACTGGTATGGGACCCATCGATTTGCAGTAGCGGTTTCACTCATGACTAAATCAGTTGCTCTCAAGATGGTCAGGATCCGGTGGAGGAAGTTCAAAACGCGGAGGATGTGGTAACTTCAACCAAGCTTCGCGTTCTCCCCGCACCTGATCTTCCACAATCAGAATTTCATCGTCTGAAATCCACATCTCGGCGCTATCATCCTTAATTCCCAAAGTCGGCGTTTCACTATTATAAGGGTCGAACCCAAGTAGAAGAGGGGCCTTGGCCTTAATGGGAATGGCATTGATGGTATCACGAACCTGGGCTTGCTCGGCCAGGGCCTCGATATCAATTCCGCCACCATGAATCGCACAAATCCCTATCTCCTGTCCCTTTCGCAAATACTCCTTGTAACTGGTGGTCGGAAAACTAATCTGCCCCGACACTGGGTTCACAAAAGACTCATTGCAATAACCCGTGGGGCGCATCCCTGACACCCGACAAATCGAAACTTTCTCCACCGAATCCGGAGGCAAAATTTCCCGACCCGTAAATGCTGGCTGGGAGGCATTCATCATATCCTCCCAAATCGGATAAGCCACATTTTTGGCGAAAGCAGTCTCGTGGATCGCCTGACGGTCACCTTCATAAAATCCAACCCAAACAGCACAGGTAATTCTGCTGTTGTAACCCACCATCCAGGCATCAGTGAGACCATACGGAGTTCCAGTCTTGCCACCTCCGAGCAACAGTCCCGATTTCAGTCCCTTGGCCGAATCGGACAGATTACCTTTTCTCATCACTTCGTTGAGGACGCTGTGAACCTGAAAAGCGGCGGCGGCAGAACAAACCTCTTTGGTCTCGAGCACCGGACCATTTCCGCCGAGTGGGTAGACGATCTTACCATCGATATCACGTATCTCCAAAATGTAGTGCCTTGCCGTGATCCGACTCCCCCCCCGGGGGAAGGTCGAGTAAGCCGAGACAACCTCAGGCATACTCACGTTGTCAAAGCCTACGATCGTTCGGTTCAATAATTTTTCGGAAGGCAGGCTGAAGCCAAAATTCTTCGAAATCTCGTGCACATTCGAAAGGCCGATTTGCTGGCCAAGTTCAACTGTCGCCGCGATTTTGGACATCGCGAGAGCATGGCGTGAGGTGATTCCTCCCTCGTATTCCGGATTGGCAATCTCCATCCCCCACTCCCCCGCAACCCCTTCAAGCCCACCCACTTGAAGCTTACGAAGATCCATCTGTTCATCAACCACCATGGTGGCAGGATGCCTTCCTTTCTCGAAACCCGTGGCGTAAACGAAAGGGAAAAATGCCGTCCCCAGCGGGCGGCTGCCGTTCTCGATGAAGTCGTATTGCGAGTGAGCGTAATTTCGCCCTCCCACGTGGGCGATCACCTCGCCGGTCTCGTGATCCATCATCAAGGTGGCACCCTGCAGATATTTCGGGGGTCCATTTGATTTTTCGAATTCCGAATACTTTGGATGCTGATATCCTTCCTGACTTTCAACCTGCAAAAGCTGGCGGGCCATCTTCTCTTCCGCAGCCCGCTGAACAGCTGCATCAATCGTCGTGCGGATCGTGTATCCCCCGCGGGAGAGAGCCTCCTCTCCTACCAAATCACGAGCTTGTTCGGCGACGATTTCGTAAAGGAAAGATTTTCCACGACGAATCGGATTGGGATTTAAAACCACCGGCCTGGAGATCATCTTATCCCGATCTGAATCGGAAATCATCCCCTCGAGAGCCATTCGAGTCAGAACCATATCCCGATTCGTCTTGTTTTCCTTTAAATTATTGAGCGGCGAAATTCGCTGGGGATTCTTCAGGCAGGCCACGATGGAAGCCGATTCCGAAACCGTCAGATCCTTGGGTTCCTTGCCAAAGTATCCCAAAGAAGCCGACCGCACCCCGTAAAATCCGGAGCCAAAAGGGACCAGATTCAGATACATCTCCAGAATATCTTCCTTGGCTGCCTTTTTGCGCTCTTCCTTGTCGTTGGGAAATTCAGATTCCAACTGTCCCCGGAAATGCTCTTCGATTCTGAGCGCTACGAACGCCTCCACAATCTTGCGCTCGTAGCCGGTCCACTTACGACGCCTCGCCTCGCCCAGCAAGTCGAAGGACTTTCGCGCCAACTGCATCGTGATCGTTCCCGCACCCTGCGTAATCGAACCGCTCTGGGCGTTTAACCAGGCCGCGCGTGCCACGCCGATCCAATCTACCCCGTCGTGCTGATAAAATCTTTGATCCTCCTGCGCCAAAACCGCGTCTACAAAAACCGGAGGAATCTCGTCTAGAGGGATCGAAAAACGATTTTCTACAAACATCGTGCCAATGTCAACACCACCACGATCATGGATGAAGCTCATCTCCTCCTTTTTGCCCACCCGCTTGAGATCATACTCCTGCGCGAACGTACGATACGGATCCAATTTCTTATTCCCGATGTAAGCCGAGACGCCAGCCGCAATCAGGCATAACAAGCAAAAGATCCAAAAACCCTTTCGCTTGAAAAACCAGCGTCTTGCCCTCTTGTTCCTTGTCCCATACATGATGCATCGCGAACCTGTCGATCTAACTGGCCTGCAGCAGGCATTTCCTTACCCCCGATCCGCCCCGGGGGCAACTACTGACTTGGGCCATCTTATCCGTGATGAAATCGCAAAATCCGGCCCGCTCTCGTTTGCCGACTACATGGCACAGTGCCTCTATCACCCGGAATTGGGATACTATGCCCGCCCGGAGGTTCCGATCGTCTCGAAAAAAGGCGATTTCATCACCAGCGTTTCCGTTGGCCCCGTTTTCGGAAAACTCCTCGCGCACCGACTGCACAAATTCTGGCTGGCCAATGGCTCACCCGAATCTTTCACGGTCCTGGAACCAGGCGCTCACGATGGCACCCTCTGCCTCGATATTCTCGATACCATCAAAGCCCTCAATCCCAAATTCGACAAGGCGATCAACTACCTGGTTCACGAACCTCTTCCTGTCCGGCGCCAATTCCTGCAAGCCAAACTCGGAGGGAAGGCCTCCGTCATTGCCACTCCGGGGGAAGCAAAAGCAAAAATTGGGGCTCTGGTCGCAAACGAAATCCTCGATGCCCTGCCCGTCCCCGTGTACCTGAAATCCGGTGGCCAATGGCATGAAGCCCTCGTCACATCAAAGGAAAGCTCGCTCGACTGGGACACGCGTCCCGCCACTCCTCCCCTTCCCGAAAACCTTGCGGAAGGCTACGTCGCAGAAGGACCTCCCGATCTCTCATCTTTTCTAAAGCCACTCGCCGGAGTCTTCAACAACGCGCTCTTTATCTGGATCGATTACGGTCTCGATGAAGAAACACTGTATCACCCGGCCCGGACCGCCGGCACCCTCCGTTGCTATTCCAAACACCAATCCAGCGCCCATCCGCTCGACAATCCGGGAGAGCAGGACCTCACCTCAGACGTCAACTTCAGCGCGGTCGAACAATGCGCCGGCTCACTGGGATTTAAAACTCATCCCGCCATGAATCAAAGCCGCTACCTGACCTACTGCGGCAAAGACTGGCTCCTCTCCGGCCCCACCCCGCAAGAGATCGGGCAATTTCAAACTCTCATCCACCCCTCACAATTTGGCAGCCGTTTTTACGCGCTTGAAATGACCAAGGGCGACGTCGACCCCGCGACCGTCTTTGAGCAGGGAGATCAATACCATTAATTTGATCAAGCAAGCAATGAACCTAAAAAGCCCAGAACCCCCAAACTGAAAGGTCTCCATTTCTTGGCCCTCGGCTTAATGGCCGCCGTATTCCTTACTTTTTACTCACCCGGCTGGACTACCATCAGTCTGCTTTTGATCGTAATCCGGGCGTTTTGACTATTTTATGACTTCGCGTTTACGCCCTCCATCACTACGCAGATAAGAATTTACAATGCTCTGACTTACTCTGCCTCATCCGCGACCTCGTCGGCAAACGGTAATATTAATCTCTAAGGATGATCATTGCCAGCATCGAAGCTTGGTTCCTTTTCCGCAGGCTTGAGATCAAACCCGGAAAATCGTAGTCACTCGCGCTCGAGGCCAACTGGAAATCCACCATCGCAGGAAACCCGCCAGCCTTGCTGTTATGGTCAATTAAGCTACTCCCGATCTCGATGGGAGCCTTCGCCGTCGGAATGGGATCCCATCCTGCCACCCAATCAACAATGCTGCGAACCATTTGTTTTGAAGGATTCACGCCCAATGAATGGAGCCAGATCGGCCAAGCGGCAGCGCCCCTTATTATGCTCATTCCTTTTTGGCTCGGCTCGGTGTGGATCGAAAAGCGGGAGGTACCGAAGTCACAATCTCGTGAAAATCACAAACTTGAGGAGAGGAAATAAAAAAAGGCCGTGATCCTGACGAAACCCGGCCTTTCGATTTTGCGAGATTTAGAGTCTAGTTCACGCCAAAAACGACCTCCACGCCTGGAAGTTC
>Ga0213866_10003772_pt1 | contig 10164 bp, 12 predicted proteins | sample PICome_11_FD_160079 | JGI IMG/M metagenome (GOLD analysis project Ga0213866, IMG submission 160079) | Coastal seawater microbial communities near Pivers Island, North Carolina, United States - PICO284 | ecosystem: Environmental > Aquatic > Marine > Coastal | place: USA: North Carolina... | reverse complement strand
GCAGGACCCTCAAGACCGGCGAGCGGGCCAAAAATCAGATGATCACCGCCAACTTGCGGTTGGTGGTGAATCTGGCCAAGCGCTATCAGAACAAGGGCCTCGATCTGCTGGATCTGATCCAGGAAGGCACCCTGGGCCTGACCCGTGCCGTTGAGAAATACGACCCCACCCGGGGCCACCGGTTCAGCACCTACGCCTACTGGTGGATTCGTCAGGGTCTCAATCGGGCCTTGTCTACCCAGAGCCGCACGATTCGCATCCCGGTGAATGTGAACGAAAAGCTCACCAAGCTCCGCGCTGCCAAAGCTCGCTTCCTCCAGGCAAACGGCGCGGCTCCCGGGCCAGCCCATCTCGCCCAGGCGATGGATCTGTCGCTCCAGGAGGTGGAAGACCTGCTCGGCTGTGAACTGCGCAGCATCACCGTCAGCCTGCAGGGTGTGGTGAAGTCGAAATCCGATCCCTCTGAATTGGTGGATGTGCTGCCCAGCCCGGAGTTGGCACCGATGGAGCGGGCGGAGTTAGCTGAGCGCACTGCCATGGTGTGGACCCTGCTGGATCGGGCCAACCTCACCGCCAAGGAGCGCACTGTGGTGATGCTGCGCTTCGGCCTCGACAGCAGCCATGGGTGGCGCACTCTGACCGAAGTGGCGCGGCAACTGGATTGCAGCCGTGAGTATTGCCGCCAGGTGGTGCAACGGGCCCTGGTTAAGTTGCGGAAAACCGGCATTGAGAGTGGGTTGGTGGAGGTCGACTAGCTCCCGCTTGGGTCTTGAATGGCGCTGTTGGTTGCAGTGCTGGCCATGAGCGAATCCGTCGATGCCCAGGTGCTCGACAGCACCGTGGTGGATGAGGCGTTGCTGCTGAAATTGCTGCGCCGTGCAGGTCGCACCATCGCCCGCCCCGTGCTGGAATGTCTGGAGCTTCTGCTCGACCCCGACACCCCTGTGACGGCCAAGTTCACGGTCCTGGCGGCCCTCACTTACCTGCTGGTACCCCTGGATCTGATTCCCGATTTCATCCCTGTTGCGGGCTTCAGTGACGATCTGGTGGCAGTGACGGCCCTGTTGGGGCTCTGCACCAGGCACCGCACTCCAGCTGTCAGGATGCGAGCCCAGCGCCGGTTGGATCGCTGGTTCCCCATGAATCGCTGATGGCGCAGGCCACCCTCACCGGCGACCAGCTTGAGGATCTCCAAAGCTTCCTCAAGGACTGGCTAAGGCACACCGGGCGCACCCAGGCGGACCTGCGCCGGGCGCTCCATGCCAGCTCGATACGCATGCCCGTGCTACTCGACGTGCTGCAACGCACCTACGGCCGTTTGGGGCTGGTGGGCCTGGCCGAACAGCTTTGCGCTATTGAAGATCTCTGGCAGAGCGAGGATGGGGCCCTTGAGTCGGATGTCGATGGGCTGCCGGGCCTGGAGGCTTCCCTGGGGCAGCTGGATCTGCTGTTGCAGGAGATACGCCAAGACCAACAATCCTGAGCTTTTCAGCCAGACTGGATCAGTGACCCCCGATCCCGCGATGCCTTCGATTGGCTCCTTCTGCCAGAAACTGATCATCACGGGCGCGATTGCCCTGCTGGGGGGCTTTGGCGGTGCTCGTGCTCTCGCCCAGGCTGAGAGCTTTCTGTTGGGCCCGGGGAGTTCCGTGGGGCCCTCCACCAAGGTGAAGCCTAAAAACTGCGTCACCGGGCCGGATGGATCGATCACCTGCGATACCCAGCTGGAAAATTCCCCGAGCGATTCCCAGGCCAAACCGATCTATGACCAGTTCAAAAATTAATTCAACCCATTTATGACCAGGCTGCGTCGCTTGTTTGAGGACACCAACTACCTCAACTTGGTGGACCGCAGTGAGCAGGCCCTGGCCAAGGTGCTTGGCCTGGTGCTGCTGGTGGTGATGGTGGCCTCCACCATTCAGCTGATCGGCACAGTGATCCTGGCCCTCAGCCAGCCAGGTACCCCTTGGCTCGCCAGCAAGCTCAACCTGGTTTTGGGCGATCTGCTCACCCTCTTGATCGCCGGGGAGGTGCTGCAAAACATCATCTCCTACCTGCGCCGCCACGTGGTGCAGATCGAACTGGTCTTACTCACCGCCACGACAGCGGTGGCGAGGAAGGTGATCGTGCTGCCCCCTGGTTCCGAGAACAAGCCCCAGCTTCTAGCTGGTCTTGGCATTGCCGTGCTGGCCCTGGCCGCTGCCTTCTGGTTGATGCGCAGCGTCAACCTTCGCAAGCCTGGTGCCAGAACAGGGCCAGCCAGATGGATCCGGGATCGGGATCCGTAGCAACCAACTGGTGACGGCGGTGGGCCGATATCAGCAGGCTGTCGCCCTGGCATAGCTCCCGCCGCCGATCCTCCCCTTCAAGCTGGATCTGGGCGCTGCCCTGGAGCAGCACCACCCATTCGTGTTCCGCCTGGTCATACCAAAAGTCTGGTGGGCTGCTCGCCTGGCAGGAGTGGATCCGCTCCAGGCGCCAACTGGGCAGCTGGAGAAGCACTTCGCTGCGCTCTTCTCCAGCGGCAGGGCAGGCCTGGGTGAGCAGGTTGGAAGGGTCGGGGGTGGCGGGAGTCTTTTCCCCCCAGCGCCGGCCGATCTCAAAGCCCCGGCTGCGGGCCAGGGCCACCACCGCTTGGTGGGTGCTGCAGTCCGTCAGCTCCTGGCGTAGGCCGGGGTCGATCTCGCTGAGATCGATGAAGCCATTTAGCTGGCGCACCTTTTCGAGAAATTGCTGCAGCTGGGCTTCAGCCACCTGTCTTCCTCCACCTTTGGGTTGCCCAGCCCTCAGTTGGGCTGGTTTAAGGATTTGATCATCCGCCATCGAAGGAAGGCCTCGCCCGCAAAGATCACCCTTTCTTCGTGGTCGATCTGCCAGCCCATCCGCAGCAACAGCGGCTTCGACAATTGACTCGCTTCGGTGTGCCACCGCCGGCAGCCCTGTTGCCAGGCATGGTTTTCCAGGCCTAGAAGGATTGCCCCGCTCCGGCCCTGGCGGCAGGAGCGGCCACGGCAGTAGAGCAGGGAGAGCCGTTCGATTGGATCGAGCAGGCCAAAGGCTTCCACCACCGCAGCATCACTGGGGTTACAGCTGGCCAGGCCATACCCCCTGATAAGTGCCTTGGCCAGAAAATGACTCCGGTGGGCATGGTTTGACCAGGCGCCAATCTGGGCGGAGCTGTAAAGGGGCTTGGCCTGGGTGATCACGGCATCGCAATACACCTCTTTGAGCTGATCTAGATCGCTTTCAACCAGCACACGTAGACAGGGGGGAGTCTTCTGGATTGGAATTGATTTCAATGGCTTGGCAAGCACTGGCCATGGTGTACATTCTGAATGTAATCACTGGGCTAGGCCCTTTCATTCCCCTAATCCCCTAAATCAATGCTGATAGGATCTGAACTGCTTGCCAAGGTCAAAGAGCTCGGCGATGTGGGTAAATCGGAGATCGTCCGCTCCTGCGGCTATGTTTCAAATAAGAAGGACGGCGGAGAACGGCTCAATTTCACGGCCTTCTACGAGGCCTTGCTCGAGGCCAAGGGCGTCGACCTCGGCAGCACCGGCAAGGTCGGCAAGGGCGGGCGCAAGCTGAGTTATGTGGCCACGGTGCAGGGCAATGGCAACCTGTTGATCGGCAAGGCCTATACGGCCCTGCTCGACCTCAAGCCCGGCGACGAATTTGAGATCAAGCTTGGCCGTAAACAGATCCGCCTGATTCCTGCCGGCTCGGCCGACGAAGACGAAGAGTGATTTGCCGGCCCGCCCCCGGGCCGCACCCAATCTTGGCTGGGCTCCGGCAGCCCGGCACCTACGGCAGCGTGATCACGCTGCCGTTTTTAGTTGCGAATTCCTGATAGTCCGCCGGATTGCAGGACAGCAGGATAATTTGCGCACCCTTTGCCAGCCCCCGCCCGAGCATGCGATGCAGCCCCCCCAGGCGCCTGGGGTCGCTGTTGGTGAAGGCGTCGTCAAAGATCAACGGCAAGCAACCGTCGTAACCAGGCAGCAGCACCTCGGCCAGGGCCAGCCTCAGGGCCGTGGCCAGCTGTTCGCGCATGCCCCCACTGAGCTGCTCAAAGCCATAGCGCTGCATGCCCTGTTGCAGCTCGAAATCGCCAAAGCCGCGCTTCGGATCAAAATCAAGCCGAACCTGTTGATCCCTGCTGCCCAGATCCTCAAGGTAGGGACCAATTGCCTCCTCCAGGGGTTCGCGATAGCGCTGGGAGAATTCTTGCCGGGCTCTGTGAAATAGCGATTGCAGGATCTGCAGGGCCAGGGTCTGGCGTTCGATTGCTTCCCGCTCACCCTGGGCGCTCTCCAGCCTGGCGAGGCATTGTTCAACCGCTGCGGCCGGATCTTCAACGCTGAGGCTTAGACATAGTTGCTCGTTCTGGCCGCGGCTGGTGAGCAGGCCATCCTTTTCGGCATCGAGTTGCTGGATTAGCTCCTCGATCCAGTTTTCGTTTGTGTTTTCGAACCAGTTTTCGAACCAGTTTTCCTTGCCGTGAGCGGGCTGGCTGGCGGCGCAGGCTTCCGGTAATAGTTTCCGCAGGGATTCCTTCAGCTCGGCTAGCTCGCCCCCCTGGATCTGCAGCTCTTGCCTGCGGTGCTCCAGGTCTGCTGCCAGGGCTGCCTGGGTGCCGTGGAGCTTTTCGAGGGCCAGCTGCCGTTGCTTCAATGGGGCGAGGGAGCCGCCGAGCTCGGCCAGCTGCCTTTCCAGTTGGCCGAGCTCAGCGATCCGATCGGCCAGCTGTTGGCGCCTTGCTTGCAGCCCAGCTTCTAGTTGCTGGCGGCGCAGGCCTGCCTGGCTGCTCTGGTGCCGCAATGCATCCAGCCAGCTTTCCAGGCCTTCCCTCTGGTCTGGCAGTCCCTCCTCCTGGGCGATGGCTAGGCGCAGTTGCCGATGGCGCTCGAGATGGCGCAGCAGGCGCTCTCGCCGGGGTTCGAGGGCGCCGATCTGCTCGCTGAGCCGGCTCCAGGGGATGGCGCCAGCTGCCTGGCGCAGGCGGGCCAGTTCCCGCTCAAGCTCCTGGCGTTGCCCCGCAATTTGCTCAGCCGCCTCGCTGCTGCCGACTCCTGTCTGCTGCTGCAGGTTGAGCAGGGACTGGGCACGGGCCTCCAGCGCTTCGGCTGCCTCCAGGTTTGCCTTGCCCCCACCAGGGCTGATTCGCAGCCGCACGCCGCTGCCGATGCTGAGCTCGGCGGCGCGGCTGAGTTGGAGGGTTTCACCCGGCAGGAGTTGCTGGCCGCCTACCGACACCGCTTGGTCGGCATCGAGCAGGGCAACAGCAGTGGCCATTGCCTGGCTGCGGGCCTCGGCCTGGGCCAGCTGTTGTTCCGCCTGTCTGAGGGCCCTGACCGTTTCCTGATCGATCGGTGCCAGCCCCAGCAGACGTTGTTTGCACAGCTGGGCATCCCGTTGAAGTTGCTCGAACTGCTGTTGGTGAGCGTTCAGCTGCCGGGCTTCCTCCTCAAGGCTGGCGAGGTCAAGCAGGTGCTGGGCCAGCTCAAGCCGCCCTGCCAGCTCCCGCTGCTGGCCATCGAGCTCCAGCAGGGCCAGCTCCCCAGCTCGGCAGCCGGCTTGGTGGGCGGCTTGCTCCCCCAGCAGGCTGGCCAGCTGCTGCTGCCAGGCCTGCTGTTGGGCTTCCAGGTTGAGGCCTTGCTGCTGGAGGGCCTGCTGCTCAGCCAGGGCCAGCTCCAGCTGGGCAAATTGTTGCTGCAGGGGGCCGATCTGGGCCTGGCGCAGGCGGAGCTGGCCCGCCAGTTGGCTGGCCAGCCTCAGCCGGGGCCTTTCCACCGTGTCGATGGCCTGCAGCCTTGCGCCGATCCGCTGCAGTTGCTCCATGGCCGATTCCAGCTCAGCCCGGTGGCCCTGGGCCTGTTCCAGGGCTGAGTGGGCCTCCTGGCAGCGCTGCCGCGCCTCGGCCAGGGGGGAGCCGGCCTTCACCTTGCCCGTGGCGGTGAATTGCAAATCCAGCCTGGCTTGCAGCTGCTCCCCCACCAGCCGATCCAGGGGCGATTCCAGGGCCGCTGCGGCCCCCCGTAGCTGTAACTGCTGCACCAGGGATTTGAGGTCATAGGCCTCGCCTGGGCCGGCCAGCAGGTTGCTGCCCGACTCTCCCTGACGCACCCAGAGGTGGCCCCAGCGCTGGGGCAACTGGCCGTGCCTGCGGCCCTCAATCGGCCCCTCCACGCCCAGCAGGCGGGCCAATTGCTCCTCGGCGGCAGCCCCCTGTAGGGCTACGCCGCAGTCGCTGTCCAGCTGGCAGGTGCCACTGGCGCCGGAAAAGCGTTTGCGCAGCTCCCATCGGGCTCCGGCCGCCTCGAAGCCCACTGCAATTTCCGGCAGGCCGCTGTGCAGGCGTGAGCGCAGCTCGTCCACCGCCCGGCCGGTGGCACTTGCCCGTAGGAAGAGAACCTTATGCAGGGCCTCCACCACCGTGCTTTTGCCGGCCTCGTTGGCGCCGCCCAGCAGGGTGAAATGGGGATCAAAGCGCAGCTCCAGATGCTGATGGAGGCGCACCTGGCGCAAGCTGGCATGGAGCAGGCGCATGGTCAGCCCTGCAGTTGCCCAACGGTTTGGTGCAGCTCACAGAGGGCAAGACGCAACAGGGCTGGATCCAACCCATTGGCGCCGAGAGCTTCGTCGCAGATTCCTGCGCCGGTGGCGATTGCCTGCTGCAGTTCCCCAGCCACGCGGGCCACCAGCGGATCACAGGGGCGCTGGGTGAGTTCGGCCAGCTCAGCCTCGCCAGGAGCGGCTTCGCAACGGCCCCGCAGTTTGAGCCGCAGCAGCTGGGCTTCCAGGCGCTCGAGCAGGGCCCCATAGCGGCGGTGGCCGGCCAGGCTGAGGCTGCCGCTCACCTCCAGCAGCAGCAGATCGCTGCCAATCCGGCCGCCGAGGAGGGTATCCAGCTGATCTTCAAGTCGGTCTAGATCGCCATCCTGGTGCAACTCCACCCGCAGGGGATGCCAGCCGAGCACCCCGGTGCCCAGGGGGGTCACCTGGGGGTTCAGCCCCCTGCTGATCCGGGCCTGCAACACCACCCCGGAGCGGTAGTCAGGGCTGCGGGGGAAGCGGTCCGGTTCGGGGCTGCCGCTGTACCAAACCTTTGCGGCAACCTGCTTGACCCCGTGCCAGTCACCCAGGGCGACGTAGTCCACCTGGTCCAGCCAGGGCCCCTCCAGGCGCAGCCGGTTGTTGGCGCCGTCGCCGCTCCTGTCGAGATCGGGGGCTGCGAAGCCGTGCACCGAGCCATGGGCGATCACAACCCGGGGCTTGTCCGCCGGCAGCTGGGCCCAGTTGACCGTGTGGAGCCAACCGCAGGGATCGGCGCTGTCGCTGCGCCGCAGCAGCGGGCAGGGAAGGATCACTGCCGCTTCGAGTTCCAACGGTGCGGGCTCCAGCAGCACCTGAAGGTTGGCGGCGCGGCGCAGTTGCTCTGTCTGGAAGTAGGGGCTGTGCCAGACGCTGCCAGGGCCGCCGTGGTCGTGGTTGCCAGGGATCACCAGCACCGGGCAGGGGATGGAGCCGATGGCGGCACACACGGCACTCACATCCGCTCTGCCTGGGGTGGGGGAGTCGAACAGATCTCCGGCCACCGCCACCAAATCGGCTCCCGTACTGGCGGCATGGGTTGCGATCCGGCCGATGGCCTGGAGCCGCACCTGGCGCAGGAGGGCCCGTTTGTCCGGGTCCTGGACCCGGCCATAGGGCTTGCCGATCTGCCAGTCAGCGCTGTGCAGCAGGGTGAGGGGTGGTAGGGGGCTGGAAGCCAGGGCGGTTGGGATGACACCGGCTCCTCTTTAGCGCTTGTGGGAGCACACTGGAATCTCCGTTCAAGGGTTTTCAGGGTGGGCCTGAAACATGTTCAGGCGATGGCCCTTTCGATGGCCATGTCGATGTCCCTAGTGATCGCTCTTGCCATCGGCTTGCTGGTTGGTGCTGCCCCGGCTCCAGCTGCAGGCCTCTCAGGCGCTGAATTGTTCAGCAACCATTGCGCCGGCTGCCATGTCAACGGCGGCAACATCATTCGCCGGGGGCAAACCCTGAAGCTGGCAGCCCTCGAGCGCCATGGCATCGATGGACCCGCCGGGATCCTCGAGATCGCGGTCGTTGGCCGGGGCCAGATGGCCGGCTATGGGGCCGTGCTCGGGGAGACAGGTGCCGAGGCCGTGGCGGCCTATGTGTGGCAGCAGGCCCTGCTGGATTGGCCGCGGGGCTGACTGATTTCAAAAAGCCTGGATCCAGGGGTAAATCTGCACTTCAGTCCAGATCCCATGGCGCCAGTAGATGTCGCCCTTAACGATGGCTTCCACCAGCTCCTGATTTTCTGCCTCGAAGATGCCGAAAACGTGGGTGCTGCCTTCGGTCGGGCCGAGGGTTACCAGGGTGCCGGCATCCTTAAGTTGCTGCAGGGCTGCCAGGTGCTCCTGCCGATAGGGGGCGCGCCTGCTCAGGGCATCGTCACAGTAGGTGCCCCAGAGCACGAAGCGCATGGCAGATGGGCTAGTGAAACGACCAAGACTTTAGGAACCCGCCTAGACCTCAGAACCCGCTCGCGGTGGTAAGACTGGAACCAGACTGGGCTTCTACTCGGTTCGCTCCGATCTCAGCCATGCCTCTATGAACGGTCCCGCTTCCATGTCCAGCCCTGGCTCCATGCTTCGCCTGCCCCTCCTTTTCGCCTGCGCCAGTGCCGCCCTGGTGGCTGCCCCGGCCCACGCCAACATGATGCAACAGATCATTGTTGGCAAATGCACCAGTGCCATGCAGGCCGATTTCAAGAAGGCGGGTAAGACCCCGCCTGCCGGCATGGTCAATGAGACCTGCTCCTGCGTGGCCAATGGGATGCTCAGGCGGGGCCAGAGCCTGGATCAGGCCAAGACCACCTGCGTGCAGCAGTCGACGGCCAAATTCAACCTCTGAGCCCCTTGGCGCCCCCAGGGCCAAGCCTTCGTCTCCAGGGTGTGCTCAGCCCAGTGATCCCAGAGCTGGCGGCCCTGGTGCGCCAGAGCCCGGGCTGCCTCTCCCTTGCCCAGGGCATGGTGGGGTGGGAACCGCCCGAGACGGTCCCCAGGGCCGTGGCGGAGGCGCTGGCAGCTGGTGGGCCTGAGCTGCATCGCTATGGCGCCCTGCAGGGGGATTCGCCCTTGTTGGAGGCAGTCAGCACCAAGCTTTTGAGCCAGAACGGGCTCGACCTCGATGGGGCCGCGGTGCTGGTGACCGCGGGCAGCAACATGGCCTTCAGTGCCGTGGTTCAGGTGATTGCCGAGGGCTCGCCAGCTGGGCCCAGTGAGGTGATTCTGCCGCTGCCCTATTACTTCAACCATGTGATGGCGGTACAGCTCGCCGGCGCCGTTCCGGTGCTGGTGGAAGGCGGTGCCATCCCCGATCCCCAGCGCCTGGCTGCGGCGATCACACCTCGCACCCGCGCCATCGTCACCGTGTCGCCCAACAATCCCAGTGGGGTGGTGATTCCAGCGGCTGTGCTGGCGGCGATCAACCGACTCTGTGCCCTGCACGGCCTGTTGCACATCAGCGATGAGGCCTACGAGCTGTTTGTCTATGGAGGCGAGCCCCATTGGAGTGCCGGTTCCCAGAGCGGCAGTGCGGCCCACACCGTGTCGCTCCATTCCCTCTCAAAGGCCTATGGCATGGCTGGGTGGCGGCTCGGCTACATGGCCGTACCCGCCGCCTTGCTGCCGGCCTTACAAAAGGTGCAGGACACGGTGCTGATCTGTCCACCGCGATTGACCCAGCATGGGGCCCTTGCCGCCTTGAGGGCCGGATCCAGCTGGTGTGCGCCCCGGATTACCGGCCTGGCCGACCGCCGCCGGCAGCTCTTGGCGGCCGTGGCCGAAGCGCGAGCTAGCGGCCTGCCGGTGCAGTTGTGGGCCAATCCCGATGGCGCCTTCTATGGCCTGCTCCAGCTGGATAGGGCCGCTGCCGGCCCGTTGACGGGAGACACACTGATGCGGCGCCTAGTGCGGGAGTACGGGCTGGCGGCCCTCAGTGGGGAAAGCTTCGGCCTGGATCCGGCCCGGGCCGGCGGGCCAGTGCTGCGGCTGAGCTATGGCCTGCTGGATGGGCCCCAACTGGCGGAAGCCTTGGATCGCCTGTTCAACGGCCTGCGGGGCCTGCGGGGCCTGCTGGCCTCAGCTG
>Ga0213866_10003771_pt1 | contig 10166 bp, 11 predicted proteins | sample PICome_11_FD_160079 | JGI IMG/M metagenome (GOLD analysis project Ga0213866, IMG submission 160079) | Coastal seawater microbial communities near Pivers Island, North Carolina, United States - PICO284 | ecosystem: Environmental > Aquatic > Marine > Coastal | place: USA: North Carolina... | reverse complement strand
ATAAAGGCGTCAATTACAGCTACAAACCTAGCGTTACTCTCTTTTGCGCTGTCTCTGGCTTCTTTTAGTTGCTCTTCGGACTCTGCTGAAGCTATATTTGCATCTTTAACATTGCCTTCAGAGTCAATTAAGACACCATTAAGACGGATGCGCTCTATCAGCGCATTTGCGGATGCCCGAAGCCCAGTAGCCCTAACCTGTTCCGCTGAAATAGCTTCTCTGATGCCTCTAGCTAGCCCGCTATTACTACGCCCTGCTTGCTCTTCTAGGCGTAAAGCTGCTTGTAAAGCAACCACTCTGGCTTTGGATGCTTCCTCAGTAGCTAAATATGACCGCACCAACCCGTCTAAACTCTCTGCTGTAGCTCTAGCCTGAGCGTCTTGTTTATCTAGAATTTCAATGTATTCCTGTGTAGTAGCCTCGACAAGTTTAGTCTCTTTTTCAATTGCCTTAACTGCATTACCTATATTATTAGTCTGAAAAATACGTCCAAGCCTAGTGATAGCTGCTCCCAATAACTTAGCACCCCCTACCCCCGTACCAAAGAGTGTGGTTAATCTGGTGTCTTCTACAAACTCCGTGATTCTATCCCCAAACTGTACTAAACCTGTAGTAGTGTCCCCAGTTAAATCTTTGAATGCCCGCAGTGCTAGTGTCGAATCATTCAGACTGCTGGGTAGTTTTCCAAAAGAAGCAGCTACAGCATTAACCTTAGCTTGTGTGTTGGCAAGATCCTCACTTAAATCAGCAGACTTACCAAACTCAGTAAACAATTCAGTTCCAATTTCGACTGCCGCACCTACAGTAGCAACAAATGCAGCAAACTTAATAAAAGCTGCAGATGATGCTACAACGCTCTTTACTGATGCTGCTAACGCACTATTGGCTTTTGCAAGATTACTGGTAGCCACTGCCTGGCGTTTCTGTGCAACCCCTAAGCTGTCTGTCAGCCTTGTCTGCTGAGCAATGACTTGCGTATTACCACGCAATAGATCTGCCTTTTCCCTATTAACAGTATTTAGTGCCGCATTGGTTCTAGCTAATCTTTTTGCAGCCCCATCTGCAGTTATCAGTCCTCGTGACAGATCCCTTTGTATTTTTGTTCTTTCTTGCTCAAGAATGGTAGCGGTTCTTGATGTTTGGATAAGCCTATTCTGTATTTTTTGATTTGCAGCCTTAGTTTGAGTAAGTCTTTGCTCTGTTTTTGCTACCTGCTCATTAGCCTTCTGAAGCTCTTCTTGTATATCTTTCTGTTTTTGTAGATTCTTATTGTAGTCGCTAGAGTCAAATGCACTCTTAGCAAATGCTACCCCGGCAGCCCCTGCAGCACCAGCAACACCAAGTAAGTTATCTGACGCTACAGTTAACAGAGAACTTAATGTGTTGAAAAAGCTCACAATAACCGGGCTACTAACTTTGTTGAGTGCTCCAGCTAAATTAAATGCTTCAGTCTGCAAGTTAGCAAATGCGCCAACAACAGTAGAAAGCTGCCTCTCAGCAAGAACAGCAAACGCACCACCCTCTGCAGTCAGATTAGATAATGCCTGTGAAACAGAATCAAACCCAACTTTACCTTCAGTAGTAAGCTTACGTATTTCTAACTCACTAGCTCCTATAACTTTTGATAGCTCAGCAAAGACTGGGATACCTGCAATAGCAAACTGGTTTAAGTCACGAGTAAATGCCTTACCCTGGGCTTGAATCTGACCTAGGTTTCTTGCTAGATTGGTTAGATCACCACCAGTTGCACCGGCAACCAGCGAGAGCTGCCTAGTACCCTCGGTTGCCTGCTCAATGTTGAGACCAAACGCCAACAGCACACGGCCCGCATTGGCCACCTGCTGGATGTTGAAGGGGGTTTTAAGCGCTGTCTGGGTGAATTCCTCATAGAGCGCAGTAGCGTCCGCCACAGAGCCTGTGAACGCCTCCAGACCCAACGTCAACTGCTCAAAACCGGCACCCGCCTTTATTGCGGATGCAATACTGTTAGTTACGGAATCAATACCACGCAGCAACAACCCAGCAGCGACATTAGCTGTAGTGATGTTCCGTGTTAGTGTACTAAATAAGCCACCCCGGTTTCTACGTGCAAGTGTTTGATCAAGCCTCTTCGCCGTAGCCTCTGTTTGCTCTAAATCTCTCTTAAATTTAGCTAATTGACTCTGAGCTTGACCTGTGTTTGATTTAACATTTATGTTTACTGTCTGATTTATTGGCGCACCAAAACTACGCTTTATCTGGTCGGATGCCGATTGAAATGTATTACCAATCTGTTGCGCTGCAGCTTTAGCAGCCGCCACTGCCTGGCTCGGATCTAACTCTAGTGGGATACGTACTGCCAAAACATAGCGGTATATGCTGTCTTACACTGCCATGAACGTTTAACTACCTGAAAACTTTATTTTTGCTCTAGCCCGTTGTTCAGCTTCTACACCCCAACAACCGTAGTCACCATGATACTGGATTGCTGCCTTATTGTAAGCATCTGCTGCTTGTTCTGGCGTAACAAAACTACCAAGATACACATTCTTACCATTAACAGTGATTGTAGCTAAATACGGACTTTTCTTTGAGCGCTTAGTGCGTGATACTCCCTTTGGTAAACTCTTACCTTTAAGCTTAGCTCTATTTGTTGCGTTTTGCCGTAATGTAACTAGCCGTAAATTATCCCAAGAATTGTCCATCTTATTTCCGTTTATGTGGTCCACTGAAAATCTACCAGGATCTTTGCCTGACATCATACACATAATAATACGGCTTTGAACATAACGATCTCCGTCAACAGGTATTGTGGTTCTTTTGGGATTTATATACTTGCTTGTTTTATGGCCACGTATGCGTGCGTCAAGAGCAGCCTGTGTCCATGTAAGCTCACCTGTAATGTGATTGTAATCAAACAACTCCCACAACCTCTCAGCAGATGGTAATGGTTTATATTTATGTGAAGTGTGCTTATGTGTTCTAGGCATAGCTGCACTCAAATAAAGATCATTTTAACGTGGGTGTTAGAATTAAGCTCTGCCGTGTGCCAGTTAAATTAGTGCCACACGATTGTTGTTCTCAATAAAAATACTTATTGAGAGCGTAGTGATACCAATGGATCTCATTTATCCCAAAATTTTTGACTAATAGAAAATGGGAACTGTATGCTGTAAGCTATAAAGCTTTACTTACTAATTCGCATTAGCACCACAGAGGGCGTGTTGCTCACACCACCTATAGCCCGAGCGGTTAGGCGGTGCGCGAGGCCCCCAGGCCGAGTCGTCAGCCGCCGTTAGCGCCGGTTACCGCAACCCCAAACAGTTCTTTGATTGGGTGAATGGTGTATCTACCGATACCGTAGATCATTTTCTAATCAAATTCTCAGTAATATCAATGGTTTTGCGGGTGCCGAGTATGTGCTACTATTGATGGGCAGTGAACCAGGAGCTTCATGGCTTTACCTGAGCAACCATTTGATCACATTGCTTTTTACCCATCGTCTACATGTACATTTGGCGGTGTGGAGCATATGACTAAAGCTAGGTACATGGCCATCAGCGGTGGTCGAGCGTATGTTAGAATCCTAGAGCCAGGAGATGGGTGGGTAGAAATAGAACCACTACCCGCTCCCAAGTCAGAGTAGAACGTGCTACAGTGACTACACCATCAACAATCTCATGGCATCCACAAAACGTTACATTGAAGAAGTGACTTACCATGGCCCATCTGTTGCTACCATAGGTGAGGAAAAGATTTTGTCCCCCGGCCTCTTTGTAGCTAAAACAAGAGGTGACGTTTTCTATTGTTGCGTTGATTTAGGGTCAGGGAGCACAGGAAGTTGGGTAAAACTACCAGATATTATTACTGAATAATTTTTACTCGGCACCCGTAAACTTAACACACAAACACATGACATCAAACAATTTTTTTGTGATCAACCGAGTGGGTAGAGAACCCCTGACAGTCATTACACCAGTCAAAGGGAGTTTGAAAGGGGCCAACTTATGTGGCCTTGATCTAGCAGGTGCTGAATTAGCAGGCGTGGATCTGCGTGGAGCTGACATGCGTGGTGTTAATTTACAAGGTGCGGATCTACGGGGTGCAAATCTACGTGGCGCCAACTTGTCTCGACTTTAATCTTTTCCCGATACCAACCAAGACCGAGTGTGTACTATCCTTAATGAGTAATTAGCGAAGAGCCCCAATGAAAGTGCATGAGCTGGTAACCTGGTTGAAGCAGTTCCCTTTATTCACGCATCTGCACCCTATTACAACAGACGCAGCATTCTGTTAGGCCCGATAGACTCGTAACTAAGTGACGTTTTTTTTTTTTCAACTCCCACTATCTACACACATACAAGTTCATGACAGCACCCAAAAAACCAATCGAAAGCATCACCTGCTACCCTGCGTACGCTTACAAATTCAACAGTTCAGAGCGCCTAGTACCTACAAAATACGTGGCACTTTGTCGGGGTAAGGCGTATGTGCTCCACGACTCGGGAAACACAGTATCATCACAAGACTGGATCGCCCTTCCCGAGCTGCCCAACTAACCGGCACCCGCTATTCCCACAAAAACAATGACAATTAAAATGAACCCTTTTATGACACACGAAGAACGCCATTACGTAGAAGTTGACGAACGTACTTACAAGCTTCTTAAAAGGTTATCATCAGAAACAGCTTTAACTAAAAGTGCCTTAATAAAAGCAGGACTAGAGTATTACCATTTGTCACTCAACATAAAACTCCAACAACAACCGTGAAATCTTTAACTTCAACACGGCCCATTTTAGTATTGGCCGGTAGCCACAAACAGTATATGTGGTGGTTAAGAGAGTACAACTTATCACCAAAGGAAGCAAAATACTGTTGTGAGTCCCGGCACTTAACAGGGCGACGAGGTTGTCCGTATGTGCTTGTTGGTACTTACTGGCACAACCCACTAATCTACTCTGGAGAGTTCGCGGTGTACGAGAAGATACGTGATTTTTATCGTATTTATTCATATGACGAACACACGTGATACTTGGTTACAAGTAGTTATTATGGTATAATAATTAAATGGGGGTATGGTGTAATGGATAGCACATCGGTCTACGAAACCGCTAATCCAAGTTCGAGTCTTGGTACCCCCGCTTCACACCGCTCTAGCTCAATTAGGTAGAGCAACTACCTTGTAAGTAGTAGGTTATCGGTTCGAGTCCGATGAGCGGTTTTCTCTTTTTCTCGGCATCCGCCAATCAACACAGTTGTTCGGGTGCCGTGTGTATGTGCTATGCTTGGCAAGCCCATACACAGTACCACAACCATGGCAGCGCCCTGTCAAGAAGCAGTTCGTCGGTTTAAGGCTGACATAGCCAATCACCAAATGACTATTCTAAAGGATGATGGCGTTTACAGAGATATTACATTTAGACACCCAAATACAATTAACCAATCATTCACAATCACCACCTGGCCTGGACATTTATGTTTTAGCGGTGATATGGGGACGTTTGTGTTCCAACGTCTTACAGACATGTTCGAGTTTTTCAGACAACCAGAGACACAAAACATAAGTTGGGGGTATTGGGCTGAGAAGTGTGTGGCTTCTGATAAGTACGATGGTGTAACTGAGTTTGATAGTCAGGCATTTCGTACAGAGGTGCGAGAGTGGTTTGACGAGTACACCATTGACTGGTCACGTAACGACCCCTTGCTCACTATGTTATGGGAGAAAATTGAAGGGGATGTTCTACATTATGCTGACGATGGTGAATATCCAGCTCTTTCAGCGCTACATAACTTTACGTGGGAGTCCTCTGGCATTGGGGAATGCTTCAGCTTTCAAGATTGGGAGTCTAATTGCGATGTTTATACTTTTCGTTTTACTTGGTGCTGCTTAGCTATCCGGTGGGCCATTAACACTTATGACACTTTCTCGGCACCCAATAATGTGCTACACTAGACTCGCGTACCGCTCGCATTGCACCATGCCTACTTTCTATCCTTTTCCAAAAATTGTTCAGTTTCGTCAAGTCGTAAAAAACATCACCCATCAAGCTCAGTTCCAGGGGTTTGGTGACGACGGTGAGCCGATTATGGATCGTAACGCCAAGTTACCAACGCTAACATTTACAGGCACAGTCAAGATCCACGGTACCAACGCAGGTATTGGCTGGGATGGTGAACAGCTGTGGGCACAATCACGCACTCGAATTATTACGCCAGAGAGTGACAATTATGGGTTTGCCGCTTGGGTTTATGCTAATAAGAAAGCTATTATTGATACTCTTGCTGAGTGGCGCTGTATTGTTGGCACATATACCCCACTCCTTGTGTATGGGGAATGGGCTGGTAAAGGTATTAACTCTGGGGCTGCAATATGCGAACTTGACAAAAAATTTTATTGCTTTGATGTCCAATCTATCCTTACAGAAATCTCACCTACAAAGCCTATTATTATAGAACTGGCTCATAATGCAGATACTCACTGCTATAATCCAGAAATTGGCTGGTATCGGATTTTACCATTCACATATCACTTAGACATTAACTTCTCAAAACCAGAAGAAGCGCAGAACGATCTAGCCCGTATCACTGAAGAAGTAGAGAAGGAGTGTCCCGTAGCCAAGAGCTTTGGCGTATCGGGTGTAGGCGAGGGTGTAGTGTGGACAGCCACATACAAAGGGAAAGTGCACAGATTCAAAGTCAAAGGGGAGAAACATTCCGCAACAAAAGTAAAAACACTCGCATCAGTAGACGTTGAGCTTATCAACGGTATCCGTGAATTTGTTGAGTATGCGGTCACAGAGAATCGTGTTAAACAAGCAATTCAACAGGTCTGTGCGGGTGCCGAGTTTGATCCCAAGAGCACAGGTAAAATTCTAAGTTGGCTTGTGTCAGACATTTATGCTGAAGAAGCAGACACAATTAGCAAGAATAATCTACAGAGTGATAGCAAACGTCTTAATCGTGAGATTGCAAACAAAGCACGGAGTATTCTTTTCTCATGAATAAAATACAAGACACGCCTGACCCAAAACCGTTTAGAATCCTTGACATCTACACTGAAGTGCAGGTAGATATGTTCAATGGCTTTGCTAAAACACTGTATGCGACAACCACAACAACACCATTTCCGATCTACTTCAAACAAGGTGGTGTGTGGTATCATCTAACACTTGAGAATGTTCGGGCCACTAAAGAGGAATCTGAGGCATTGAACAAAGCACTTCAAGTGTATGTGGACAATTTTACTTTAGATGAGGCGTTGGAGCTGTACAACAGACTATGAAAAGCAAAAAATCAACACCCCCTAAGCGGTTTTACATTGTAGACACATACGAAGAGGTAACAATTGATCCTCGGGGTTTTGTAAAGACACTATTTGTGCAGACTAATCAAGATGAGTACCCAGTATATTGCGCGAGAAGTGAGAGTGACTCCCGACTTAAGCGGAAGTGGTATCATTTTCGTCACATGGAACATCCAGTTGATGGTTTGTACGGTTACTTCGCTGTATCCCGCAAAGAAATGAACGCACTAGAGGCCGCAATGGAAGTATTTGAGTCTAATAATTTACCGTCTCCAGCAGAACGATGAGTTTACTTTTCTCTCCGGCACCCGAGCGTAAAGCAAAAGTTAAGGTAGATCGTCGTACTGGGTTGTCGTCGGTCACTGCGCTTGAAGTGCTGCTCAGTGATAAGGGCAAAGCTGCGATCAAAGCTCTATCTGGAGCAAAACTATGCCCATAAGCCGCTAATAACATACACTCGGCACCTACTAACTTAAGTTACGGGTGCCGTTGTAATATATGGCGTGTATCTGATGGTGTTTTTGGTGGATATGTGTTATTATATAAAGAGTTAATACCACAACAAAGTATGGTAATGCCCAGATTCTTACCTGACGAGTTTACTCACACGATGGGGGTAGATGACGGTAGTGAGGGTAACTTGTTGGGCAGTGCTTGTGAGCACATCGTACTTGCCAGGTTACAGGCAGAAGGTAAGAGCGTATCAAAGCCCGTAGTGGATACTGGTTTTGACTTTCTAATTACAGAAAATGGTAGATATGAAAGCATTCAGGTTAAGAAAGCAGGTAAAAAGTCTGGCAACAAAATTAGATTTAGGTTTGGTCAAAGTAGTAGCCGAGGTAGAGCTAGGGATAAAACGTATGATCAGGCAGCAGATTGGTTTTACCATGTGCTGATGACACAGTATCGCACTGTTGTCTTCAAAACACACAAGTCTGAAGTAATTAGGGATGGGGGCGCTATTGCTAGAAAAGTCGAAATGTCAACTTTTGTTTTAGCAGGTGAACACAGTGGGCGTAACACAAGCTTGACATTTGACATACGAAATAATATATGGTTTGCTCAGTACGATCCGGTGTTGTTATTGGTTAGAGTGTAGAGGGGTCTGTCTGTTTTTATGGGATCCTAGCAATTAGTATAACTATAATGAGGAAGCTAAGTATGTAGGCTGTGTCGGTGGTCATGGTTTGTGCTGCATTGGCAGTGCTATTGTAGCACTAAAGTTGGTGGGTAGCTGGTAGGTATGGTGCCCTAGCCACGTCAAGTAGTGGTGATGTGATGGTATCCCGTTCTGGGTTGCTCATTTTATCCCTATACTTTTTTTCAAACTGGTTTATGGTGATTCGTGAGTTAACCTTAACTAACTCAATTGCATACCTTAAATCCCCATCTACTCTTACCCCCACAATAATTCTATTGCGATTGATGAGACCACTGTACAGGCTTAGACAGTTTCCTAGCTCTCTGCCCCAAGAGGCAAGCTCTGAAGCATTGTGGGGTAGGTGGTATGTGACCAACCCAAGATCGGATTGAATTGAGTTGTTTAGTAGAAAACTTTCCAGTTGAGGTTGCCCGCAATTATCGAAGAATGCTTTATGCTCATCGGCTATATTAGAAGATTGCCTTTTAGTGAGTATTGCGCCTGTTATCTGCCTTTCTGTTCTAACTAATCTATCGTGAAGCTTCTGCAAACTTCTTCTATCTTTTGGTCTAATGTGCTCCAATAATTCTGGGCGTAGCAATGCAGATGTGTCAGTAAACAAGTTATTCCAGTCGTATAGTGACTCAGATGCTAGTAAATCTTTAGCAAACTTATGCACTCCTATTTCGCGTATCACAGACCTGGCATTTCTTTTGTTGTAAGTGTAGCAGCCCATTCGGTCATAATCATAGACTGTAGTATCACTGATGATTTTTTGAAAAATACGGTACCGAGTATCCAGTGGTATAGATGGGAGCAAGAGTAGTAGGCCCGCAGCAAATTCCCACTTTTCTGGGCTTTGATTCAGGTTAGAGTAGATTAACTTTCTCCCAAACTTGGCATCTTTCCAGAACAATGCCTTTGTTATCGGCATCCGCAGACGAGAGTTTCTAGGCATCGACTCCAGTATTGGCTCAGGTAGGGTTGCGATTCCTGGGTACATAGCAGCTTTTATCAGCTCCCAGGGGGTGCTGTACTTGCGCCAAGTGTGCTTGTATCCCAAGCGCTCAAGAAACCGTGCCAATAATGCGACTAATTTTTTATTGGCTGTTTTTGAGGTTTGAGTAAATGCGTCTCTTGGGTCTGAGTGCCTAACGCAGGTGCCATTTCTGGTGCGGAGTAAAAAGTGAAACACATATTTGCCAGATTGAAGTTGCTTATGCTTGAAGATGTATCTATCACAAGCTGACGTGTTTCCAAAAACAAATATCACAGAGTCAGGATTAGAGAAACAGAGCATACATCCGTTCTTGGGTCTAGTACGATAGCCATTCTCAGTAAGTTGCTTCTTGATACCAAGAACCACCTTTAATCTCTCAAGGTAAGGGGGCTTAGCGGGGGGAAGCAAACCAATCGGTTGGTGGCCTGAGTCGGTCATAAGGGCGTGGGTGTGACTTCTTTTGGCATCATAGCACCACATTCTCGGCACCCACCAACAATAAGTGTTGTTTTGCGCACACGCTACGGGTGCCGGTGTGGTATGATTGTGGGGTTCCACGGAAGCCAACCATGTTCTCAGTCAGACAAAAGCGTGAAATTGCCGATGCTGTGCAGAAAATTCTGCGCGCCACTGCCCACCCAGAGCTGCCAGAGGGTGAGATTCAATTCAATCTCCACGTAGATGGGGCTAAAAGTTGGAGTTGGGCAGACATTCGTAATAACGGTGCTGTTGGGGTTGTA
>Ga0213866_10003770_pt1 | contig 10167 bp, 13 predicted proteins | sample PICome_11_FD_160079 | JGI IMG/M metagenome (GOLD analysis project Ga0213866, IMG submission 160079) | Coastal seawater microbial communities near Pivers Island, North Carolina, United States - PICO284 | ecosystem: Environmental > Aquatic > Marine > Coastal | place: USA: North Carolina... | reverse complement strand
TGCCGTACCAACCGAAAACCCATGGAAATACAATGGGTATATTGTATCGCTTGGCGATAAATAAACGTAGATCATAAAAGGCCATCTGCGCGCTGTCGTAGTATCTTGTGCTGGTGCTAACACGTAGTATTTTACAGCCAGTGTCTCTTGCACATTTCAAAAAGCCCCAACGCTCTGTGTATGGTAAGTTTTTCTCGTAAGTAACAATTTCCGGTACTCCACCCGGCATCAATATTACGCTTGTGTGTTCCAACCCTTTTTGTATTGCGGTCTGAGTGGCTGGTATTGCTCCTATGTGCTTTGCTAACCAGCCTATGACGGGTACCGCAAAGACTATCGGGGCCACTGCTATGAGCGTTTTGGATTTTGGTCGGAAGTGAATTCCAAACAAAGCAACGGTGCATATGATACCATGAGGATGACAGCATATAAGGTGGTTGCCCTTCGGTATATTTACTTCAACTTGACCAAACCAATGTTCTGTTGGAGCAGCGGACAGAACATTCCGTATGTTCGACTCCTTGATAGGATGCATGTAAAAGTATACTATTGTAGTAATGAAAATAGAGATGGGTGCAAAGACTAGGCAAAATGGTACCAGTGCCAGAACGCCTATCATGAGTAGTGGTAGGGAAAATATCCATAGAAAAAGAAGCGTACTTGCCAAAAGGGCCCATAACAAAAGCATCGTATATATTAAGTTTAAGATATTTATATATGCATTGTTGTGTAATCAAATGCCGTATACCTCAAGGCATGACTCTTTACCACGGAAAACATATCATAGAAACCATTGTATACCCAACATTGGACGAATTCGGTTACGTTTTACCAGAAGCGGATATTCAACAAAAAATAGAAGAACAGTATGATCAATGTGAAAAGTCGTGTACAATCGCTGTGTTTCTGAACGACGAAGAAGCCATGAAGACCGCGTGCGTTCGTGCGGAGTGGAAACCATTGGAAGCTTCCAATACATTGAATAAGAAAGAAAAGAAGGTATTGCGCACCATGCGAAAACGAAAACGTTCGGAGGAGCCGTGTCACATCTGTTTGGAAGATTGCAAAAAGCCTACCACCATGGAGTGCGAACATACCTTTTGTTACAAGTGTATCGAAAAGTGGATGGCCATCAAGCGCAAATGTCCCGTATGCGACAAAGACATTAACGTTTCAAAGCATGAGCGCAAGAAACGATCGAAGAGATCTTGTAAAAAGACTTTACAGAAGTGATATGTAAAATCTTCTCTTCACTTAAATTCAAGTAAATTTCACTGTTGACCATGATCATGGCGGTCAAAACATTAAGAACATTGTCAAATATATCGTCTTTGAATATGTAGTCCCATAGAATCATGGTATCGTCTATGGAAAACCAGTTTGCAAACAGTGTTGGACCTGTTTTGATCAACATGAGTTTGACAAAGCCGGTGTTTCGAAGTCGAAGGGCTAGCTTGGGTGCATGATACAACAATTTTAGACGAATAATGCTGGAGGTGGACTCCAACCATTTGTTTATGTCTTCGTCGTGTTCATCGCGTGGGTACAATGGACGAATGTATCGCATAATTGTATATAAAGAATAATACGTGTCTTCTAACGCATACTTTGGGCAGTCTTGGTAGTATACTTTGTAGAGGAGAAATACGATAAAGCACATTCCTTGAGCGTATCCTACCGTAGGGTTTGTGTCGGCATATACCATGAGAATCGTGCTCAGGTTATGCAAATGATCTTTGGTAAACCATGCATCGGTTGGAAACGTTCTTCGAAGATCGTTGTCCATGGTCATTTGGTCTTTGATCTCCGATGGCGGTATAAGGGGACACGCGCGTAGTTTATCTATGAGCGTAATGTCACCGATAAGTTCATGGCGCCATTTGGAAGCTCGCATTTAAAGTGGCAGAGTTGACATTTATACGATAATTAAAAAAGAATATGTATATAAGTATGGATGATTTTACTAAAATGGCAGAACCAGCAAAAGGATCATTATTAACAAAACTTAAAGAAAAGGATAGTACAGTACAATTTTCAATCGCAGTTTTGGGTTGTATTCTTTCCTACTTAGGTTTAATTGCATTATTGCTTGTATTCAACCTAAGTGCCGAAGACCTTGATATGAGCAAAAATCCTGTATCTCACAATGGATATAGCAGCTATGCAATATTGGTTGTGATTGGAGGAGCAGCTTCTCTTTTAAAGTGTGTTTTAGTTACTTTAAAAACATTAAAAATAAGGGCAGCAGATGGAAAAGACGATGAAGGATACACTCTTCAAACATTGCGCCATTTGTCTGCTTCTCTATGCGTTCTTATTGGAGGTCTGTTATTTGGTCAGATGGAAACGGACTCTGAAGTTCCAACCGATAGCTCATTGTATGGTTGGGTTATGTACTTTGTAATTGCAATGAGTTTGGACAAATTCTTGCAACTACTGACCGACTTTGATGAAATTACCACAATTTGGACTACTTCTCATACAGACAAATGCAAACCAGAAGCAAAAGAATGTTTAGACAAGCGTGTTCCACAAGGCGTAGCACGATCCTTTGTTATTTACATTACTAGTGTATTGTTGGGATTATCATTGGGTGCTTTGATATATCATCGTGTGGACATTGTTGGTGAGTACGGTGATTATGGTACGTTACCAATTATTGCTTTAATAATAATCAGTGTTCATGTTGCACTTGCTGTTTTGTGTATAATTGGAGATGCCATGCAAAAATTTTCAGATGATATGATGATGTATGTCATAAATGAAAGACCACTTGTTCGTTCGTTGGTTGCATTGTCTGTATTATTGACTTTATCCATCAGTACGGGACAAATGGTATCCTTAGACATCGACAACGCATGGCAATTCATGGCATTGTGTTTATATTTCTTAGCAGACGTTATTGGACGTAATGTATGTTAATAACATACCATTTCTAATCTACGACGTAATACTTTACTATATTTAAATTTCAATGCATTGTACGCTTTATCATTTGCTTCTTGAGTTGATAGCTCTTCTTTGTGTTGTATAAGAAATTCCCGTTTACGCGTTTTTACCTGAGAAAATACTGTATCTTGAATGCGTCGAGTCTCTATTTGCAGGTTGTTTTGTACTCGTATGTAGGGTTCCTTGTATCGTTTTTTGTCATAATACGCTTTATCGAACAACCGAATTCCAAGTATATTTTCCATTACAACACATTCTTTCACCAATAAAAAATCCGTGATTCTTCGCAATACATCTGTTGGTAACATATTACCCTATAAATAGCCTCTCAGGCGTTTATATACCATGGAAAACTTTGAAAGTGAACCAACACCCAAGAAAAGCATCATTGTGGACAATTCTTCCAAAAGGCTTGAAGACAACTCGTCAAAACGTGTGACTATTGTGGACAATCTGGATCATGGTTCAAAACGAACTTATTTGGACGATTCTTCCGTGCGCAGCGCGTATACAGACGACGAATCCACTTCCAAGCGTGGGACATATCTGGACGACGAACCCACTTCAAAACGTATGCTGTATATTGATGACTTGCCAACTTCCAAACGAAGAAAAATATTAAAGTTGGATCCTAAACCGCTCTCATTCCGTTCTTACTTGGCTTCGGCATACACTTTTTATGAAGAAGAAAAACTCATCGAATTGGAAAGCAAACAACCTCGAACATGTCTAGGTGCATTGACAGAAGGGACCAAAAAGAAACAATCTGCCCAAGGCGATAAACTGATGTTTAAGCTAAAAAAGTTATTGGATTACGTCCCCAAATCGTACAAGGGGTGGGAGCGATCCAAGATGCAAAAGACCTTTCATAGAAACTTCTTACAAGCGACCTGTATGCATCTCTACCGAAACGACCCTGATGTGGACCTTGACCGTGTGTGTAAAATGAACAATTTTACCAATTTAAAGCAGCAGGTGTTATGCCTCACACCAAGGCGATTTGGAAAGACCACCAGTGTGGCGATGTTCGTGGCCGCATATGCAATGACCGTTCCACACAGTGAACAGTGTATATTTAGTACAGGAAAACGTGCATCGCAAAAGTTGTTGGAGCTCATACGAGACATGGTAAAAGCAGGTGTTTATCGCAAAATGTTTATTAAATGCAATGGTGAAACTCTGCTTTTACAGGGAGACAGTCCTTTGGACGTGCGTAAGATTCATTCCTATCCGTCTTGTGCCAAAACCTTACGTGGAAGTGGAGGAGACGTCGTGTATATGGAAGAAGCTGCTTTTATGGCACTTGATGTGTTTTTTGAAGTGATAGTCCCCCTGTTAGAGATGGAAACGACGAGTTTGATTGCTATCTCCACACCACTCGACGGATTAAATTTTTACAGTGAAATGTTCGAGCTCAAAGACGGATCGGGTGCACCTTTGTTTAACACCTTGAAACAAGGTTTGGCATGTGAAAAGTGCATACGATTGAACAAAAGCGCGGAATGCACTCACATGGCTTCAGTGATACCACCGTGGAAGTCTCAGGCCAAATTTGACATGGTGAAGAGTATATATGGAGATAGGAAGGATTTATTAGCAAGGGAGAGTATGGGTCAGATTACAAACGACGCTGCCAGTGTTTTTGCTCAAGGTATGGTAGAAAAGATGTTGCAACGAAACTGTTGGGTGTTGAAAAACAAGGCAAAGTTTGTTTTTCTAGGGGTTGATCCCAATGGTGGGGGTGACTCACAAATGGCCATCGTGACCATGGTGATGGAGATGAACAACATCATATTTACCGGGTTTGAGACGCATCCGACGAAAAATCACGATCAAATTGAGCATATGTTGTTGGGTCATATTCGAGCGATTCGCGGACATCCCGATTTACGCGACGCATGGATCATCAACTTCTTTGAAAGTAATTTGGGCATGGAGAGTGAACACATGGCGCATATGGTAAGGAACGAGCGCAAGTGTTATACACAGTATGAAAAGGGAAAGGCTGGTGTTCTTACCACACATGAACGAAAAGAAAAGTACACCCATTCGTTCTTAAACTATTTCAATACAGAAGCGGTGCATTTTATCAATGATTGGGTATGTATCAATCCGTTTGAAGATGCCAACGAGCGACATCGTAAAGTAAAAGCAGAGTTAAAGAAGCAGCTTCTATCCTTTCAAAAGATGGTGTTGACCAATGACAATGCACCGTACCAGTTAGCTAAACATATCTACAGTGGTAAAGTAAAAGCGGGTATGAACGATGATATCGTCATGACTATACTTTTTACGACGTATTGGGCAATTGAATTTGTGGCAAAACGGCTTCAAGCCCCGTACGAATCGTTTGAAGCCTGCTAAGTGGCCCGACCATGTGTTTTTAAAGTATATATAATAAAATTATATTTATTAAATGAAACAAAAAGTTTTACCGACTACGGTAACATTGAAAGAAGACGACGATCAGGGAGAGTCTGACATCGCTTTCTTTGCTACTTCTATTGCTTATTCTATATTTGTGTTTGTTTCACCGTTTATTTTTACAGATGATGACTATGTTGGACTTGGTAAATTTTGTTTGGTCATGACCAACATGTTTGCCTTCTTTCCAATATTGCAGGCACAAGGGCTGTGGTTGAAGCTACTGTTAATGACAAACGCATTGTCTTCTATGATGTGGCACTGGATCGAAGTGGGGCAACACCTGCCCGGTGAGTCGGACATGTATGGGCAATTGGATCGCTGTTTTTCAGTCATGTCTATTGCTTCGTATTCCATGCAATGGTTGCCCATACCCGTAAGAAAAGTAGAGCCAAACACTTTTTGGAAAAGAAATTTCATGGGAAAACCAAGAGAAACAGCGGAATGGCGTTGTCGTTTTACAATATATCTGTTCGTAAACATGATTGTGAGCATCGGAGCTGGTTACATGGTATACAAAGACGATTCAACTGCAAGTTTTGCTGGTATTGGAACGATTGCGGTTGCTCTGTGTTTGTCAGTATATCACCTATGCATTGGTGAAATGAGTGTTGGAAAAAAATATAGACTTAAGTTTGCATTTTGGACGGTTGTTGGTAGTATTGTTGGAATTACGGCATTCGTGTACAAGACAAAAGAAACTTACATGACCCATTCGCTGTGGCACACGTATGTTTTCTCTTCCGCGTACTGTTTTTCCAGAGCATCCGAATATTTGCAGGTGCGAAACGATTAATTTTTTTTACCATATAAATATGACTAGTTTTGTTAATAAAATGAAATTGTTTTTACTTTTTGCCCTAATTTCCACAACTCAAGCAACCGTATATTTAACCACAGACACCTTTGATGAACAGACAAATGGTAAAAAGGCATTTGTTGCCTTCAAAGCCCCTTGGTGTGGCCATTGTAAGAAACTGAAACCGGATTGGGACAAACTTGCCGATGCGGTAGAAGTCATGATTGCCGAAGTCGATTGTACGAAGGAACAAAGTTTATGTCAGAAACACGGCGTTCAAGGTTATCCGACGATCAAATATTCCGACGGATTTGGATGGAAGAAATACGAAAAGGGACGTGATTATGCGTCTTTGGAATCGTTTGTAAGCGAAACACTGCAAGACACGTGTTTTGACGATCCTAAATTGTGTTCAGAAGAAGAATTGAAAAAGATTGAAGAGGTGAAACAATTGTCTTCTTCCGAAATTGAATTCCAATTGAAACATTACAAAGAACAGTTGGAAATAACCGATATGATGTTTAAAACTCAGGTAGAAGAGTTGCAAAAACAATACAAGAAAATATCAGAAGAAAAAAATTCCAAGGTGGAGACTTTGACGAAACAACAAGGATATTTATTGTATGTCCATAAAACCAAAGAAGAACTTTAGTATAAAAGTATTTTAATTACACCATAAATGAATGAATTAAACATGTCTAGCGTTTACAAACACTTTAAAAAACAATCCAAACGAAGCGTAATAAAGCGTTTCTTAACAGAATTGTCCCAAAAAATAACATTGGATTCTACCAGAAAAATGTCTTTAAAGTTTCGCGTAGGAAATGATTTTTTCTGTCCTTGTTCTCTCCATGATGGAGATAGGTTCTATACCGTTAATTCTCGAGGTAAAACTATTAAAGTTCAATTGCAACGTGCGCATGTTGGTGTAAAACGTTCCGATATTATTGATACGGTGTTGGATGAACATCCGAACGAATCGGATTCTTATGTATTACTAGACAAAGTAATGCAGAGACACTGTGCAATAAAGTTACAATTGACATGTCAGTCGTGCAATAAAAAATTAGAATAATTAAAAATCTACATTCGTCTGAAAACACAACTCTTTGTAACCTCCTACGTATTCTCCATCGTTAAATACCATAGGGAATGAAGTGATACCGTCCGCTTTGGGCAACGACCACATGAAATCGAGAAACTCGTCGGCATCGTCTAGGTATTCGTCACAGTCAATGATGGTTGCCTTGGGCAAGAGTTTTTTTGTTTCGGTACATGCTGGACAGTTGCTTTTGCTGTATATGGTGTATCCTTTGGGTTCAGGTTTCGTGTACATTCTTTATGGTGATCGAGGAGTGTATAAGTAGTACCTAAAAAACTTTTTTGACAGTTTGCACACTGAACAATTTTTGGCATTTAGTCTATTTTCTTTTTGTATATATAGACCAAAGGCTTAAACAAATGGACGAAATTGAATTAATGCGTAAACGGAGAGGCCGTAAAGGTAGAAAAAAAATGCACTGCTGGAAAGGGTACCGACGTGTGCCTCATACTCGGGCCGGTACTAGTGGCTCCTGTAGAAAGAAGTACCAATTAAAATTTTAACATATAAATAATTTATTGGTTATGGTAAATGAAAGAAGAGATTATAGATATTCAATTGATTGGTGTGGTTGCATTCATGGCCTTCATGTGCTCGTTGTGGCAGGCTGCCTTTTTCCATCAAGTGTGTTAGATTCTTTGACGCACAGCGCGTACAATAGTCCGAAGGTAAAGGCTTTGCTTAAAATTAATATGGGGTCCGAATGTCCATATTTCATGGATTCGTACATAAAGAAAAATATGAAAAAGTAGTGTGCTTTGAAGTGAACCGACATCATTTAAATTACTTTTCGAGTATATATATACCTTCAGATGTGTTAAAATGACCAAGATAACCAAACCGTTGTTTAAAAAAGCATGTACCGACTTTTTAAATCGTCAAAAGGTAATTGTTCAGCACGAAGACAAGTTGAAGTCGATGAAACGAAATCAGAAAGAAAACATCGAATTGATTAAAAAATATATGGAAGAAAACAATTACAAAGATATGGAAGTGGGTGGATATCAGTTCAAGAGAGAAGAGGTTGAACGTTGTTCCATCACGCAAAAGAACCTCGAAGAGTTTTTGGAAGCAGAGATGGACAAATACCGCGCGACGTACACCAAGTCGGTAGAAAAATTTAAAATGAAGCGTCCAAAGCGTAAGAAAGTATAAATATACTAGTAAATGTTTTATATGCCAAAAGTTGTAAATTTAAATAAACTATTAACCGATCAAGAACGTCGAAAACATGTCATATGTGGTGATATAAAGCTATTGTTTGATACCAACAATATTCTAACAAGTCTGGTTCGCCGTATAAACAAACAAGACACGCATTTTGTCATGGGTTGTGCGGCATGGTTTACAAACGATCGTGTTATTGATGCCTTGTCCAAATTGAAGGGTGTGTCCATAATTTGTACTAGGGACAAGGTGGCACGCGCAAAGTATACCAAGGAAAAATATCGTAAATTGCCCAAACATGATGATATACCAACTATTTTGTTGTTGGGATGTGGCCGTGGACGGAATGCTTCGCTTATGCATCATAAATTTTTGGTTGGTATGGACGAGAAACAAAACCCATTGTGGGTCAGTACCGGATCCTTCAATCTAACAAAGAGTGCAACCTCCAACATTGAAAATTTAATGATTATTGAGAATCGTGAGTTGGCGACAAGCTTTTTGAAAGAATTTCAACGCTTGTTTCAAATTGCCAAACCCTTAACATTATAAATATCTAAAAAAAAACTTTATATATTGTTTGTATATATTTTAAAATGATTCGTCTGTTTTTATTTCTCGTATGTGTGTACGGTGTTTTCGGTGATTGTCCTGTAGACACCGTGAAAAGACCCATTATAAACAACCAGACTTCGGCCCACTTTGGTCTTGCAACCAACCCTTCCAGCGACGACGAGTTTCCGGACCTGCTGGTACTAAAGAGTGGCAGGGTGCTGACCAGCTGGTATGACTACGACGTGAGTAAGCGAAAGGGACAGTTAAGGGAGTCCAACGGAGCCCTAGTCGGCGGTACAATTGTGTTTTCCCATAGCTCTGGAAGAAGTTTACTAACCGCATCGTTTAAAGACGGCTTTCTATGCATGTCTTCAAACTCCAGCGGGTTTGTTCTTTCCGAATACGACCACGACGGAGTGCTATTCAAAGAAAAAGTAATTCAAGAGCAGGATGGTAAGGGTATCAGTAATATGCACCCCGTGGTATTTTCAGACGGAAGCCTAGCAATCGCCTACACGGTAGGTTACACGCTACTTGTTGGTCCCAACGATTACCGCAATCTTCCGAACGAGCGAGTCCAATGGTTTCACAGCGATTTGAGCAAACGTGGGAACGCTACGGTGTCGCCACGGTACGATCCGAAATGGCCTAGCGGTTACGTTAAAGACACGTATGAACGCATTGTTGGCGCGGTTGCGTTGGAAGACGACCGTCTCTTAACCTTTGTTTGGACTTCTAACTATGATGGACATGGTGTGCACTACCACGTGTACGCGAAGAATGGAACGCTTACGAACAAGCTCATCTTAAACCATGTTACAGGGGACGCTACCCAACGCTACACGTCTGTCCAAGCGTACCCCGGTGGGTTTGTGGCATTGAAGCAAAACGAAATCTTTGAACGGAGGGAAAACGAAATCACTGTTTTCACGGTGCACAGCAATTTGACCGTTGTAAAAGGTGCCAACCTTATGCCAGAGGATTTGTTAGAAACCTACGATGTCAATCCCAAAATTCTAGAAGATGGAAACATCCTTGTCACGTACAAACAACCGGGTTACGGGGACGAATACAGATTTTCTATTGCGCTCTACACTGGTGGAGAATTAAGCAGCGGGCCGTACCTGATTGACCATGACCTGACTACTTACTATGAATATGTAAGGTTCGC
>Ga0213866_10003768_pt1 | contig 10169 bp, 2 predicted proteins | sample PICome_11_FD_160079 | JGI IMG/M metagenome (GOLD analysis project Ga0213866, IMG submission 160079) | Coastal seawater microbial communities near Pivers Island, North Carolina, United States - PICO284 | ecosystem: Environmental > Aquatic > Marine > Coastal | place: USA: North Carolina... | reverse complement strand
TGCTATACACTCTGGGGCAAATGGACCTAAGGCTAGGCAGGCCACAACTTCTGCACCCGCATGGGCTGGGGGTACCAATGTATTGATTGTAGATGCTGCCAGATCTGTCCAAATAGACTGCTCAATAGCAAGTTTATTAAACCGATTATCTATACCCTGTTGTGTCAGAGAGTGTGTGTCAGATAACTGTTCAAATAGCCTGTTTATATCAATATGATCAGTGTTTTCAGTACTTACATCCGTACGCTTAAGAATAGGATTACCATCCTCTTTTGTATATTTAAACTTATGGGTACTGCTTTCCCAGCTGGTGCCATCAGATAGTTGATTTAACGTTGCCAAAACAATGGTGCGAATGCAGTTAATCATTGCAGTATTTAAGGCTTTGTGTGAATCGCAATTAGAATATACAGATTCGTCACTGTCTGTTTCCAGCGCATTTTTTAGCCACTGATAAAGACAATCTTTATCGTCTATATTTTCTTTTGCGCAATAATTGCGCAGCATCTCTTGACGAAGATACTGTTCATCCGTTTCATCAAAACTTAAATTTTGATTTTGTAGGGTTTTACTCAGAGGATACTGGTAAGCAGCAGATTCAAGACTTGATTGAGTTTTTGAGGCTTGATAAGTACCTGAAGTAAAGTCCATATAAAATTCAAAAGGCTGATCAGACATTGAGCTGGATACATGAGAATAACGCCATGCACTCAGTTGATCGCGATGGTTCTTAACCAATAACCGGTCAGTTTTACCTCGATGATAAGGGTCCATTGCTCTTATAAGCTCACAGCGATCAGTGGTACTGACAACGGCACCTAATTGATCATCAATAGAGTCAGGAGGATTAATCAAGCGCAAAGACAGATGACCACCATAGCTATAGGTGGATGACTGAGTACATTCAGGATTTTCCAATAGCTTTATATGTTCAGATCGGAATACCACCTTTTCACTAATAGCTTGCAACTGATAGGACTTAGCGCCATTGTCAGAATCACTTGCAGTCAGTGAGTAAGTCTGGTGCTGAATCGCCAACTGGTTTGGATCTACATAAACACTTTGCTCTTGCTGTGTGTTTGCGTTAACCCAAGATAGTGTTAGTTGGTTAACATTTCCTTGAGTATCAATCATGGTGTCGCCATGCCACAGGGCATTGGTAGCCAACACATCATTAATGGGATGCTCTGCAACAACTATTTGAAGTGCATCAAAAGCTAAATCAGGCTGAGTTAAATTTGCACTCATTGGCTGCACTAGAGCAACCAAGTAAAGTTTTTGATCAGCCTTTGACTGCAGCAACAGATAATGAACACCATCCTGTCGATTGTGCACATGATGGGTTCCCAAAACCCATTGAATGTGATCAATATTTTTTACACCAGGTATATTTAGCCGTTTTTCATCAAATGGCGACTGATTGGCAATATCAATTAGGCCACGATATCTGAGCTCAGTTTGATGTTCATCACTGTATACTGAAATCAGATCATCTAAACCATCCTCATTAAGATCAATCAGATGCATATCAATTAGGCGAGAGGGCCTGGTCATATTGTGGTAGCCGATACCATCAAAATTTTCGGGAAACAGTAGCTTGGGGTTCTTATAAAAGTACCACCCGTGCTGGCCCGGAATCTCTATGCGCTGCCATCGGGCAATCCCCCACTGATCTGCCTCTAAATGACCCCTATGCCAACGACCTTTTAGAGCACCAGAATGCTTAAAATGATTAAAGACACCATGGGTAATAATCTGTGATTTTTCAGCACTAATTCCGCGACCAATAGCCTGTTCTGGCGTGTCATAATAGATTCCAAGAGATAGGGCAAATTCATCTGGAACTGACGTATTTAAGGTGCTTATTTGCCATTCCCATCGCGGGATCGGAGAATCGCTGTATTGGAAATCCTTTCTCAGAATTTGTACTGGGTTTATTCCCTGCTGGAACAATAAGGGGTAGTCAGCAGCATTTAGCTGCATGGTGCGACAAATCTTCGGGTTGAGGGGACAGTCAACGGTTATCAAATTGCCCTTTTCTCTGCCCTCATCGCCTTCGTCAGAGGATAAGACTGTTTTTGTCACTTTATATTTGTCAACCCAATGCACCCCATAGCCCAGTTGGCTAGTGGAAATCGACAATATGCCTTGATCAGGGCTGTTTAAATCAGAGGCGATCTGATGTTTATGCAGTCGTTCAATCTGACTACCGAGCTCACCTCGATCAACATACAGTTGTTGTTGTCCCGTCTGTAATTCGGTGCGCTCCCTCTGTAGTGTGAACAATTGATTTTGCTTGTTGTCTCTTTGCTGGAGATGATGCTTTTTTCTGAGCACATGGAAGCTAATCTGTGTCTGGTGCCAGCTATTCTGAGTATGGCAACTTACATCAGGGATATGGAATCCTCTACCAAATGGCAATCCAATCCAGATATCTGGGCAATGCCGCAAGTTCGAACGACCTCGAGATTCCGCATCGCGATGATAATTGAACTTGTAGGTGTGGTGCTCTACAGTGGCTTGCACCGTGGGTATTTTCTTAGACAAAGCGGATAAACGCTCTGTAATACCTTCTTCCAACTGAACAGCAGCCCTCTGGGCTTTTATAGCCTGTGTTTTTAAATCATTCAGGCTCTGGCTTGAGAGCTGTTCTGACTGGCCATCCTGCTGTTTTTCTTCTGAGTTAATCGAGTAATAGCTGCCACTGGGACAACCTGAAAAATCATAACGTGTGGTGGTAGTCTCAACACAGTCGCTCTCTTTGAGCGTTGCGTTTTCGCCTTCATCACTATAACCGACAAACCGATAAAAACTTTGAATGGTATCCAAATTCGACAATTCCGCCGATGATTGCTCACCATAGAGGAATATCTCTGAATTTAGGGGTCCGTAAGTTGGAATTAGTTCGGAATCTGCATTGTAAAAATACATGACCAGTGCAGCAGCGATAGCGACCATTAAACCATGTATTAGGGGCAACATAACAAGAAAAGGCGATATCAATAGAGTAGTGATGCCTGCTACTGCTAGAAGAACTTTCCACTCGCTTAACAACCAGGAAATAAATTCTGTTTCGTTTGATTGATAGGACTGGTATAAATGAATAATACCCCAGATATCTCCTGCTACAATTCCCAAAATAGCAGGCACGCCAATCAGAAAAACTATCCAATTAATTATGTTCATAAACAAATCCTTTTTTGGTCAAATTGTTTTAGCACCGATCCAAGCCTCTAAGCCCTTAAGCCCTTAAGCCCTGGAGGTAATCGTATTACCTGTGCACTTATGGATCATTCAGCACAATAAAATCATTGATCATTCAATGATGCTTACCCAAGGCGGATACCTACTACTGAGTATTTTTTTGACTGCTTTTTCCATAAAGCTACAATTTGAAATTAGTCACAGATTATTGGATAAACAATAAATTTGAGATTAGTAGACAGTTAATAGAGACTAATTGAAGAACTTTTGATGATTGGCAAACATATTGATTGCAAACATGGTTTTTTAAGAAAATGGCCTTTAGAACTGGCTAGGTAGGAAATTATCAGCAACCAATCAGGATATATTCCTCGCGATTTGGTAGCACTATTTTAAAATTTACCTCCAAGTGATACTCGTCTAGAGGTCGTTTATACTGGGTGGGATAGGCTAGGCCTCTTTTGCAAAATCTGACCTTCGCCACAACGTTAGTGCGCTGAACTGCTGTCAAACTCAAAGAAAGTCTGACTTCTTGGGCAAAGCAAAGATTTTAAAAGGCTTGAGCGCCTCAATCCATCGAAATAGAGACGCAATGAACGCTATTAGATTAGCTCCATTAGTGGATATACAACTGTTTGCCAATGCTATTGGTAACAATTATCTGATTGTGACAGCCAACCAGCGACTTGCAACACAGATCCAACAGGCCTGGGGATATGCTCAATCGGAAATAACTGCGGTATGGGCTACCCCCAGAGTGATGTCAATCAATCATTGGCTGGAATGCTGTTGGCAAGAACTTCAGGATCAAAATCACCCATTGGTTCAAGGCCTAACCAAATTGGGCGATATGCAGAGTCTCTACCTCTGGGAACAAGCCATCGCAGCCAATGAAAGTGAGCCCAATAGCACCTATGCAACCATGGCCAAAAATAGCCATGAACTGCTGCAGCACTGGAACCTAATGGAGGCAGATATCACCCACAGCGCCTATAGCATGGACAGGTTTCGGTATTGGTCAAAAAGCTACGAAAAAGCACTAAAAAAAGAAAAACTGTTAACTAGCGAAAAGGCTTTTCAATTGGTTAGAGAGGGTTTTCAGTGCAGCGCTCTGCCTAAAGAGTCGGCAATTGCACTGTATGGCTTTCAGTCTATTTCACCACTGCAACAGTCAATTCTAGAATCTGCCACCGACACAGTAATCGAAATTGCTTCAAGAGATCACAGGGGTGAAAGTGTCAAAGTCCCCTGTGCCGATGGCACAAAAGAAATGGAAAGCGCGGCCAAGTGGGCCGCCATAGAGCTTAAGAAAAACCCCAGCCAACGAATTGGTATTTTGGTACCTGAACTTAATAGTACTGTTCAGCCGACAGCGCGAATAGTTAGCGAAGCCCTCGCGCAATACAATTGCCCAACCGATGTAAATATATCCGCCGGCATTACCTTAAACGAAACGCCTTTAACCTATTCTGCACTGAGCTTGCTTAATTTAATTAACTATAAGCAGAGCCTTGAAGAGTGGCTGCGCCTACTCTACTCCCCCTATTCCTTATTCGCTATGCTTCCTGTGCAGTTTAAGGTTGACTGTGAATTATTGCTGCGAGATAGCCAAAGCTATCAAATAAGCATTGATAATTTTATACAGATAGCTCGTGGCATTCAGGCAACATCCGAAGATCCAGATGCTCTGCAGCCTATACTTGAGCCCCTATATGGATTAAGGGCAGAGTTAAAACAACAGGCCGCGGGTAACAAAACATTTTCCGAATGGGCACTGTTCTTCCATCGGTTTACAGACAGCATGCAGTGGCCCGGTATGAGAGAGCTTGACATCCTAGAGCGCCAGCAACTGCAGCAATGGCATAGGTTACTGGAAAATTATTGTGCGCTTGACAGCTTAGGTATTAGCTTAAAGCTCCCCAATGCCATCAGCTACCTTCAAAAAATGGCAAGCAGACATATTTTCCACCCAAAAACCGGTGATGCCCCGTTGCAAATACTCGGTCTTCTCGAGGGAAGTGGTTTGGTCTTTGATCAGCTGTGGATTATGGGTTTAAGCAGTGATAACTTTCCCTCTGCACAGGCCATGGACCCAATTCTACCAGCCCAGTTTCAGCGCGCCCATGCCATGCCCCACAGCCTTCCCGAGCGCGAACTGGAGATTGCCAATAAGCTTCTGGCCGGCTACCAGTGCAATGCTACAAAACTTATCTTGAGCTGGCCCCTTAAGGAAGGTGAGAGTGATATTGAAGCCAGCCCATTAATCAAAGACATTCCTCTGGCAGATATTGATCAATTAGTCCCAGATCACAGCGATCTACCCCATTGGTTGCAACAAGACAATCACAGCCAATTGATTGCAGATAAGGCACCGCCCTTAAATCGTCAGTTGGAGCCTGTAAACGGCGGCAGCAGTATCCTTAAAAATCAGTCAACCTGCCCCTTTAATGCCTTTGCCATTCACAGATTGGCAGCAGATAAAATAAAAGAGCCAGTATTGGGCCTTAATGCCATGGTACGGGGCAATATCCTGCATGAGGTGTTATACCGCCTGTGGGGTGACTGGAAAAGCTCTGAGAGGCTCAATGATCTGTCTCATAAGGACTTAACAGAGCAGGTTAATCGACAAATTAACGCTGTGCTGACGGATCAGGGTAAAGACCATCCTGTACTGCAAGGACTGCAATTTAAAGCCCTGGAACAGCACAGACTGAGCAAGCTAGTCATGCAGTGGCTTGAGCTTGAAAAAAACAGGCCGCCCTTTGAGGTCGTCGCCGCTGAACAAAAGAACCCCATTCGCCTCAGTGAGCTTGATATCTCCCTGACCCTAGACCGAGTGGATTCTGTGGATAATAAAACCGTCCTAATTGACTACAAAACAGGCTCAGTAAACGCCAAGGACTGGCAGGGCGAACGCCCAAAAGATCCGCAGCTGCCCCTTTATGCACTGGCTTACAACGGGGCTGTTAACGGCTGTGTCTTTGCCCAGATTAAAAGCAATAAACTGAAATTTAGCGGCCTAATGGATAAGCCCTATAGCGCCGATCTAGCGCTCTGTGACGACTGGCCGCAACAGATGCAAGATTGGCGAGGGGCACTGGAGAATTTGGCTGCCGAGTTTACTGAGGGTCACAGCGCACTGCGGGTCTACAACAAGTCGGCATTTACCTATCAAGACTACCTTATTCCGCTAAACCGCTGGAATGAGCAGAACGAGATTACAGATGCTGACGACTAAACAATGCAATAGAAAAGCTTTCAAGGCTGTAACGGAGATCATTCGTTGAGTAGTGAAACGGACAACAGAGACAACCTGAGCGATCACTGGGTGCGCCAACAGGCGCTGGACACCCAGCAGAGCTATATTGTCTCCGCACCCGCAGGGTCCGGTAAAACCGGCCTTATTACTCAGCGTGTGTTAGGGCTTCTGTGTAGCGTTGAAAATCCCGAAGAAATTCTCTGTATTACCTTTACCCGCAAGGCCGCCTCAGAGATGAAAGGTCGCATTCATAAAGCCCTGTTAGCCGCCTCTGAAACGCCGCGCCCCGAAGATGACTTTAAGGGCCAAACCTGGGATTTGGCCACCCAGGCACTGGCCCACAATAATAAGATGGGCTGGGATCTATTGCGTATGCCCAGTCGCTTGCGCATCAAGACCATCGACAGTTTTTGTAATTACGTGAGCAAGCAATTCGCTCTGGACTCAAAACTGGGCAGCATGCCACAACAGAGTGAATTCCCGATTATCTATTACCATATGGCCGCCAGAGAGCTTCTCCAACAGCTAGAGGCCAAATCTGAGACGGCCAAGTTACTGAGAGTGCTTGTTCAACATATGGGAAATGACCTATCGCGCTGCGAAAAACTACTGGCCGATATGCTCGGCAAGCGCGAGCAATGGCTTCCTCATATATACACTGCCGCCGATAACCAAGATTATTTTCAGCAGGTGATCGCTGCGTTAATAACAAATAGCTTGAAGAAACTGACGCAACAGATTGCACCTATTGCCGGCGAGTTGGTGGAGCTAGCTGATTTTGCCGCGTGTCATGTCAGTGAAGACAGCGATCTCGCTGACCTAAAGGGCATCATGGCGCTACCAGACACATCCATGCAAGGGCTAGCTCAGTGGCAACTGTTGCTGAAGCTATTAGTGACTGGCAGTCTGGAACCACGAAAGCGCCTGACCGCCAAAGAGGGGTTTCCAACTCAACACCGCACTGAAAAAGAGCGCATGAAGGCGGTACTCGACTTTTACACCCAAGATGAGCACTTGCAGGCCTTAGTGATAGATGCACTGTATCTGCCCAATTTCAGTGACAGGGATACCCACAGTGATACACAGCAACCCGTTATCAATGCGCTGGCAAAACTCTTACCGCAACTAGTCGGCATTTTGAAACTGGTGTTTCAGCAACACAACCTATGTGACTACCCAGAAATTACCCTTAGCGCACTGGAGGCATTAAATACCGATACCGATCAGGGGGATATTTCCGATATCACCCTGCGCTTAGATTACCAGCTAAAACATATTTTGGTGGATGAGTTTCAAGATACCTCGGGTTCACAGATCCAGCTGCTCGAGCACCTTGTAGGCGGCTGGCAAGAGGGCGATGGTCGCACCCTGTTTTTGGTCGGTGATGCCATGCAATCACTGTATAGTTTCCGCGACGCTCGCGTCGGGCTGTTTATCAATGCCCAAGAGCACCCCATCGGCAATGTGCGCTGTAAACCTCTGTACCTAGACAGTAACTTTAGATCAAACAAGGGCATTGTAGACTGGGTCAATGCCAATTTTATCCATGCATTCCCAGATATACCGGATATTAACCGCGGGGCTGTGCCCTATAATCCCTCAGTAGCAGTCAAACCTGCCGACCAACAGCCAGCGGTTCACTTTCACGGCATTATCAGCAAGCAGAAAAGTGCCTACGAGCAACAGGAGGCAGAGCAAATAGCGGATTTGTGTCAATCCCTAAAAAGAGAGCATCCACAACAATCTGTCGCAATTCTGGTGCGCAATCGCGGTCATTTGCGACACATCATACCTGCACTGAAACGTGCACAACTGCACTGGGATGCGGTAGATATAGACCCACTGGCTGATCTCATGCCAGTAATTGATATGATGTCACTCACCCGAGCCCTATTATCCCCTGCTGATCGGGTCGCCTGGCTAGCTATTTTGCGGGCGCCTTTTTGTGGCCTTGGCTTGGCTGATTTGCTGGCACTTTCAAACGCTAAGGGGCTTTTAGATACTGAGACCAACAGCCCCTCTGATAATAACTCTGATGGACATGCCCATAAAAAGCGAAAGCCGGGCCCTATTTCAATATTACATAGATTACAGCAGTGGCAAGCTAATAAAACTGTGTTTCCTCAACTGTCTCATGAAGGCAATACCATTCTCAACCGTGTAGCACCCTTTCTCATTCAGGCATGGGATAATCGCCATAAAGACAATTTACGCACTGTGATTGAGCGCCTATGGGTCGATCTGGGTGGCCCAGCTACCCTACTCGGCGATAGTGATATAACCGATATACGCACCTACCTTGATCTTCTTGAAAAATGGCAGATGGCCGGCACCATTGAGGTCTGGTCGCAGTTTCAAAAAGCCATAGAAAAACTATTTGGCTCAGCCAGCAAATACCGCGATGAGTCTAGTTCTAGCTCTGACAACAAGAGCAATCTGCAAATTATGACCATTCACAAGGCCAAGGGCTTGGAATTTGATCAGGTTATCCTGCCCGGTCTTAATAAACCACCTAGGGCAGATGACAACCCTCTGTTGCGCTGGCAAGAGGAAGTCGATGAAGACAATAACCGTTCACTACTGATTGCTGCACTGGGCCCTCATGACGAAGACAATGATCCTCTCTATGCTTACTTAAAATACGAGCAAAGTGCCAGAGTACAGCTAGAAAATGCCCGTGTGCTCTATGTAGCCGCCACCAGAGCCATTAAACAGTTGCATCTATTTGCCAGTGTAAAAGCAACCAAAGATAGCTGGCAAAAACCCGGTAAAACAACCCTATTAGCCGCCCTATGGCCCAGTTTAAAGCCCAATCTTGACGCCCTATCAAACTCACAGGCAAAGGAAACGCACAATAGCGCGGCCAATACAGAGACAAATCAGTGCATTTACCAAATGACAGAATTACCCGAGGACGACAGTCCCCAACAGTCTCAACCAAGCACAGAGATTGACTACGATTACCTGCGCCGCCTGTCGCCAGATTTTAAAGCCATAACAATGCCTGACAATATGATGGGACTGGGCGTCGAGGATACGCCAACAGAAGATACGCCAAAAAACGAGAGGGTCGAAGAAAATCCAATCGATTCAGATAGGGATCTGGATATAGATCTCGAAATAAATAGCCGAGCACGGCATCAAGGCACCGCACTGCATAGAACCCTCAAACAAATAGCGGTTGATGGAATCGAAAACTGGCCCTTAAAACGTCGCAAACAGCTACCTATAGGCTGGGCTGCCCAATTAAAACAACAGGGTATTATCGCCACAGATACAGAGCTGGATAAACTTAGCCAATCCCTAGAAAGTATGCTTGCCGATGAACAAGGCCAGTGGCTGCTACAGCCTCACACCGATCATCAATCGGAATATGCCCTCTCCTACTTCAATAAAACCGTTAACAAAATTTCCACATCCATTATTGATAGAACCTTTATTGCCGACGGCACCCGCTGGATTATTGACTATAAGTTTTCCAGCCCCGAGCCCAGCGAAAGCCTTGAACAATTTGCGCAACGGCAAGCGGATCAATACCAGAGTCAATTAAACCACTACGCCTTTCTATTTAGCCGATATGACAACAAACCGGTGCGATGTGCGCTATATTTCCCCTCGGTGGCGTTATTCCATGAGGTTTATAGCAAATAGCCTTTTACTCAAGTAAATTTTAAGTACAATAAGCCGCCTATTAATTAACCCAGCA
>Ga0213866_10003767_pt1 | contig 10171 bp, 3 predicted proteins | sample PICome_11_FD_160079 | JGI IMG/M metagenome (GOLD analysis project Ga0213866, IMG submission 160079) | Coastal seawater microbial communities near Pivers Island, North Carolina, United States - PICO284 | ecosystem: Environmental > Aquatic > Marine > Coastal | place: USA: North Carolina... | reverse complement strand
CCGAGCAGTTCCTCCTCGCCATGCAATCATTTGAACCTTCTGAAGCTGCATCCCAACTTGCCAGAGCAATCCCCCGACTTGACCGATCGCTCAGCTCCGGAGAACTCGCGATCCTCGGCAGCCAACTCAAGCAGCCGGAAGTCTCTTCCGCCCTCGCCGAAATTCTCGCCAATCCTTCCAAGCAAATTGCCCTCCTCGAGTCCTTCGAAAAAATAGACCCCAAACTTGCGGCTGATCCGGATCTGGCCCGACTCGTCGAAGAAGCAGCTCTCAAAATCTTCCCCGGCACCACCATCGACAAACAGGTTCTCATTCTCCGTCTGGCCAACAAATTCCGACTCAAGAACTTCGAAGAACCGATCAAAAAATGGCTCGCTGAAAAAACCCGCTCCCAGGAGCAAACAATCGCGGCCCTCACCGCCATGCGCGAATTAGGATCATCAGACCAGGCCTTCTTTGAATCCTACTATCAGATCTCCAATCCCGAATTAAAACGGGAGGCCCTCATCGCTCTCGCCGGACTGGCCAATCCCTCTGTCGTCACTATCTTCGCCAAAGACTGGGACACCCTCCCCGGCGATCTTCGTCAACTCACCATCCACGGCCTGACCTCAAACCGGAAAAAGGCCGCCGCCCTCGCCAAGGCCGCCGCCGCCGGACAGTTCAAAGGACTCACCGCGGATGCCATCGGAAGCCTTGTAGCAGTGCTCGGGGCCAGCCAGCCCGACATGAAAACCCTTCTCCAAAACTCCCCGGACCTCCTTCAGCCCGTCATTCAATTCACCGGAAACGAAGAGGACGCCGTCGATCAGAAAATCTCCCTCTCCGGCCCTTTCACGATTGAGACCTGGGTCAAACTGGCACCCGGCATTGATAACAAGGATTCCCTCCTCGGGGCCGGAAAAGTGAAAGGCCCCGACCTCAACTTCTACGACAGCACGCTTCGGTTTTACGGAGGACCATCAGTCGGGGACCTCATCGTCGCCACCCGCCCCATCGTTGCGAATCTCTGGACACACTGCGCCTTGACCCGTGATGGAAACGGGAGGTTCAAGATCTACATAGACGGTGTCCTCGATACCTCAAATTCCAAACCCTTCAAAAACGATCTTACCAATCTTGAAATTGGTCAGTCCACCGCCCCCGGAGGTTCTGCATTTCAAATTCGCGAATACCGGATTTGGAACAAGGAACGAAGTGCCGCTGAAATCCAATCGGACTTCCAAACCGGATACCGCAATGACAAACCTGCTTCCCTCATCCACCGCTTTTCGGGTGACACCAAAGACCTCAAACTCCGGGGTCAGGCTTCCATTCACCTTGTCGGCGATTCCCCGGCCCTCATCACTCCGGGGGAATCCAAGGCCGCCCGCGAAAAATTCTCCCGATTCAAAACGATGGCCGACAAACCGGGTGACGCCCTAAAAGGCAAAGCCCTTTTTGTATCCTGCCTCGCCTGTCACAAGGTCGGCGACACCGGCGGGATCATCGGACCCGATCTCTCCGGAGCCGGAGCCATGTCCACCGAAGCCCTCCTCCACAACATCCTCACGCCGAATGCCCAAATGGAAAGCGGCTACTACCGCCACGACATCATTCTCAAAAACGGCGGCAAAGTCAGTGGATCCCTCGTCAACGAAACCAAATCCTCTCTGAGCATCCAGCCCTTGGGAACCACCATCCAGGTCATTCCCCGGAAAAATATTGCCCAACACAAGATCACCAAATCATCCCTCATGCCCGAGGGCCTCATCGACCACCTCTCACCGGAGCAAGTTGCCGACCTATTCACTTACATCCGGACGTTGAAGTAGGCCTGATCCCCCTTCGAGACCCCGCGCCACGGCAAAACCCTGGTCACCATCGCCTTTGGATTGGCACCTGCAGTCTCTATCGTGCAATTATTGAAGAATAGACCAGATTCCTTCGCTCTAAATTCTCAAGAAACGACAGGACACTCCCAAATTCACCGTTATAGTCGGCTCACATGATTCGCTGGTTCACCCGAAATGATATCGCTTCCAATTTTCTCCTGATTGCGATCCTTCTCGCGGGTGTCTACACTGCCTTCAACAAGATCCCTTTTGATCAGGTCACCATTTCTGGACCACTTTGAATGTTAGGTTCAGGCCTTGGATGGTTCATGTGATCAGGTCACCATTTGTGGACCACTTTGAATGTTAGGCTCAGGCCTTAGATTGCTCTTGGCAAATTGATCAGGACTCTGGAAGCCTAATTTGCTGTGTGGATGCACTCGATTGTAAAGAAGGCGCCATTCTTCGATGACCACCTAGGCTTCCTGATCCCCTCTCCCTTTACCCTGAAGCAGGAACATCGAAGATACAGGATCGGATCATCGAAGAATCAGGGAACAGGATAATCAGGGAACAGAATACGGGGTTCCATTATCACCCACAGATGTCTCCCCTATCCCGAAAGCACTGCGAGAGGATTCGGCGATCCAGAATCAGAGATACACCGATTCGGGGTTCAGGATACGGGGTGCGGTCAGTCGAACCAGAGAATGACTGCTAAAAGCTAATATTCCTTCCATTACGGTATAGTTAAGTGGCCTTTAACTATGTGGATTTCAAGTATCCGCTTGTTGACTCTACCCATTGTATTTAAGCTATAATTTCCCTACGCTTTCAAAGTTTGAAAGGCAATTAAGTCCTCCAGCATCACGTTAGAAAATATCCATGAACCAAATTCCCATTATGAATAGAAGCTTAACAATTCCAATTACCTTTGTAGCTCTTAATCTGGCTACTAGCGCCAGCGCAGCGGTCTCTCTCGTCGGTGTCGATTCGACAGCCGGTGCAAACTGGCGTACAGCGGCCAATCTGGAAGCTGACAACGAGTATGGAACCGCTGGATACGTCGTCTTTGGTCTCAACGAGGCTGACAACGTCTACAATCCAAACTTTGATGTCAGCAGCGCTAATCCAGCAAACGCTTATAATCTCCCTGCCGGTATTTCTGTCTCAACCGTGGATACCAACATCGGCATGTGGTCCGGCAACGGGAACTTCGGGACCATCGAAGACCCTGGAAATGCGAATGCAATCTCCAGCGCTCCGGTTCTCGCCAACTCGACTGGAACCCGACAGTTTACACTCGCTCGCGCGACCGCTGGCAGCTACCGGCTTACCCTAATGACCGCATCCGGAGACAATGAAGGGACCGAATATTCTCTGACCGTTAATGATGGATCTGGCGCAGTCATTTCAACCTACGACCACCCTGCCAACGGCCTCGCTTACCATGTCTTCGACATTACCGATGGCACCAGTGACATCGTTATCGACATTGCTTCAACCGGCCAGAACCGCTCCCTGACCGGTATCGCATTTGATACCAACGCGATCCCGGAACCCTCTACAATACTACTTCTGGGTCTCGGAATGGTTGGCGTCTCACGCCGCCGCCGATAGGCCCACAGCAGTCAGGTAATCTCATTCTCGCGCCCCAGGAGATTCAATCTGTCGGGGACTACTTTTTGGGGGTATTTCTCAATCTCTAAATATGGATCTCAAGCATTAAGAGGCGGGCCTTCGCTATTCCTTATTTCTTATTCCTTATCTCTGATAATTTATCCCCTTAAACGAGAAAATTTCCGCAGCAAAAACCAGTAAAATGAAAAGAAATCAACTCGTTAAGTTCCTCGCAGCTTCCTCTCTTCTTGGTGCTTCCAGCCTAAGCGCCACCGTCACTTCGGTAGGGGTGGACTCCACTACTGGTCCGAATTGGCGCACTGCCGCCAACCTTGAACCGGACAATGAATACGGCACCGAAGGATACGTTATTTTTGGACTCAACGAGGCTGACTCGGTCTATAACGCAGACTTCGACGTCAGCGAAGCCAATCCAGCGAACGCTTACAATCTGCCAGCTGAAATCTCTATTTCCACAAGTGACTTTAATATTGGAATGTGGTCCGGCAACGGGAATTTCGGAACGATGGAAGACCCCGGAAACGGAAATACCCTCACCAGTGCCCCGGTCCTCGCCAACACCGGAGGGACAAAACAATTCACAATCACGCGGGCTGCCAACAGAGCATTCCGAATCACTATCATGGTAGCTTCGGGAGATAATGAGGGCACGGAATACACCGTGGCTGTTGATGATAGTTCCGGCTCTGTAAACTCGAACTACGACCACGTCGCAAACGGTCTAGCCTATCACGTCTTCGATGTTTCTGAAGGAGACAGCGACATCCAAATCAACATTACCAGCACCACTCAAAACCGCAGCCTTATGGGAATCGCATTCGACGGTGAGGGAATCGATATTACTGACCCAACGGATTCGAACTCCAACGGAATCGGCGACAATTGGGAGACGTTCTACTTTGGTAGCCTTGGAGTCGTTGATCCCAATGCTGACGAGGAGCCGGATGGATTGACCAATCTGGGAGAGTGGCAAAATCTCACTCGCCCTATGGTCGCTGACACCGACTCTGACGGCCTTGAAGATGGCGAAGAAGTCGACACCTATTCAACCGATCCAACCGACAACGACACTGATGGCGACGGCTATGATGATAAATTCGAAGTGACAAACAGCTCGGATCCCACCGACAGCACCAGCCTTCCCCCTGTTCCAGATGGCCTCATCAGCGTCGATCTTCAGGGCAGCAATGAAGGAGCACTATTCCCCAGCGAACCCGTTCTCATGAGTGGATTCGAAGTCCGCGCCGGTATCGTGACCGACGTATGGAATGCCATCAATATTCCGGGCCATCCAAACACCGCCACTGACCCAAGCTTCGATTTGCTTGATTCCAATGGCGACGAAACCGGAGTAAGTCTCTCATTCACCGGAACAATCTCAAGCTGGTCCAACACTCCCGGGAACGACCCGCTGACCAATGACTACTTGTTCGTCAATGCAGGCAACGCCGATGTCAGCGTAGCTTGGGAACTTTCCGGCCTTTCCCCATTATCCGAATTCACCCTCTTCACCTACGGCGGCCTCGCCCGCGACATGCTCCTCACTGTCGATACCAACGGAGACGGAGATCTCACAAACGAAACCCCAACCAACATCGATATCAACGGCTTCGAATTCACCGGAACTGTGGGCGCAAACGGAAGTATCCTGGGCTCAATTGATCCCGGCGCTTCAAATGAAGCAAACTGGGGGGGCTTCCAACTCATTCACGCAGGGTCTTCTTTGAGCGGACTCAGAGTGACCGATATCCGCCAGACCGACACCGGTGCCATCGAACTGACCTGGACAAGTAGACCGGGAAGAAGCTACACCGTCGAATCTTCCCTCAACATGGTCACTTGGACTCCCTTGCTAACCGAAATCGATGCTACTCCCTCGCCCGGAACGATCACCACTGTAATTGTCGATTCTCCGGCCGCAAATGAAGCGAAAAAGTTCTACCGCGTTATCCGCGAATAGACTAACCCATCGCAATTCGATCTGATTGGTGCTATGCCACGGCGTGGCACCTTCGGCCAAACACACACCTAAAATGATGACCCTCATTCGAAAGGGTGCCCTCGTCGCGTTCCCGCTCCTTGCTTCCGCTCTCAATCTTAAGTCATCCGTCACTGCCATTGGCGTCGATTCGACAGCTGGTGCCAACTGGCGTACCAGTGCCAACCTCGACGACGATCAGGAGTATGGCACAAGCGGCTATGTCATCTTCGGTATGGGAGAATCGGACTCCGTTTACACCACCAACTACAACATCTCCTCCGCCAATTCCAACAACGTCTACAACCTCCCCGCAGGCGTCGGCGTGACCACCATCGATACCAACATCGGAATGTGGTCGGGCAATGGTAACTTCGGGACTCTGGAAGACCCCACCGCTGGAAATGCCATCACCAGCGCTCCTGTCCTTGCCAACTCGAGCGGAACGAGACGCTTCACCATCACCCGCTCCAACTCCGACACCTTCCGGCTCACAATCTTCACCGCTTCCGGCGATAACGAAGGCACCGAATACAGCGTCTCGGTCGATGACGGCAGCGGCTCCCGGTCCACCAACCATGACCACACCAGCAACGGCGTCGTCTACCACGTTTTCGACATTTCCAGCGGCAATTCAGACATCACCATCGACATCGCCAGCACCAGCCAAAACCGATCCCTGACGGGCATCGCCTTTGACTCGGCCATCGACATCACCGATCCCACCGACAGTGACAACGACGGCATGGGAGACAACTGGGAAACTTTCTACTTTGGAGATTTATCCCGTGATGGCAGTGGAGACTTCGACTCGGACGGCCTCATTGATGAAGACGAATGGACCGAGGGAACTTCACCCAACAACTCCGACTCCGACGATGACGACTTAACCGACGGCCAGGAAATCAATACCTACAACACCGACCCGCTCGAAAGCGACAGCGACAACGACGGCTTTAGTGATGGCGATGAAATCTCCGGAGGAACCAACCCCAACAACAACGGAAGCTTCCCTGTCGTGACCGTCGGGCGCCCCACCTTGGGCTCTACGAACTCGACCCGTGACAGCGTCGTCGTCTTTAACGAAATTCACTACCATCCCGCTGAAGACAACGATGCCCTTGAATATATCGAACTTTACAATCAGATGGCCATCAACGTTGACCTGAGCAACTGGTATCTCGATGGAATCGATTTTCACTTCCCGGAAGGCACTGTAATCAATGCCCGCAGCTACCTCGTCATCGCAAAAGACCCGGATAGCTACCCGGGAGCACTCGGACCTTATGCCGGGAATCTTTCCAATTCCGGCGAAACCCTGCGCCTCTACAATAATAACCTAGCGTTTCGCACTGCGGCAGGCGCGGGTCCAAATGGCACGATCTCAGAATCCCTCGATCGCCGTCGCGTCATGGATGAAATTTCCTACGGTGACACCCACCCTTGGCCACTTGGCCCCGATGGTTCTGGTTCCACTCTCGCAAAAATCGACCCGGCTACCGGCAGCGCTCACCCACAAAACTGGACACACAGCACCGGCCTCAATGGCACACCCGGCGCAGTCAATAATCAGACGCTTGTTCCCGCCATCTCCTTCAACGAAGTCGGCTCTTCCACTTCGCCCAGTTTCCAACTGGAACTCCACAACCACGGAGCACTTCCCGTCTCTCTCGGCGGCATGATCATCTCCACTTCCAATCCCCTTTCCGACGATTACCTCCTCCCCACCAGCAACCTCGCTCCCGGCACCTTCACGACCATTGACGCCACCACCCTCGGCTTCACTCCCTTCGACAACGAACGCTTGTTCCTTTTCACACCGGGCAAGGTCGCTCTCATTAACACTGCACGAGTCGACAATCGCCTCAAGGGTCGCAGCCCGGACGGCACCGGACGCTGGCTCAATCCAAACACCGCAACTTTCGGCAGCACAAACTCCTTCACCTTTGAAGACGACATCGTCATCAACGAAATCTTTTACCACGCTTACCCGCTACGCTCGACTTCCGGAACCCTCCCCACTTACACCGACGTCCAGGTTATGGACTACGACCATGTCTGGCGCTACAACCTCGATGCCGGAACTGCTGGACTACCCTCCGGTTGGGAAGACACTGCCCACATCGTCGATGACATCAGTTGGTCCCAAGGCCCCGGCTTACTCGGATTTGAAACGGCCTCCTTATCCGAGCCTATCCTAACCCAGATCACTCGCGTCTCAAAAATCCCGTATTATTTCGAAACTGAATTCACTTACAACGACCCTGCTACCGTCGACCAAATCGTCTTCGACCACCTCATCGACGATGGCGCCGTGATCTACTTGAACGGAGAAGAAATCGCCCGCTACAACATGGACGACGGCCCCTTCACCCCCACAACACCAGGTGTTTCGGTCAGCAATGCCACGCCGGGAACACTCACTGTCAACAATCCTAACATCCTCCAAGGCAGCAACCGCCTTTCAATCGAGATACACCAAACCGCCACTACCAGCAGCGACCTCGTCCTCGGCATCCGTGCGACCTTGAAACAAATCGACACTCCCGGAACACCGTCCACCCCTTACACCGAAGGCGACGAAGAATGGCTCGAACTCTACAACCGAGGAGGCAACACCATTGATCTCAGCTCTTGGGAAATCAATGGCGGGATCAGCTACAACTTTCCCGTCGGCACGATGCTCGCTTCAGGCGAATACCTCGTCGTAGCCAAAGACGCCTCTGCTCTCGCTCAAAAACACCCGGGCATTACCATCGTCGGAGATTTCTCCGGAAGCCTCGGCAATGGTGGCGATCACCTCGTCCTCAAAGACGCCCACGGCAATCCGGCCGATGAAGTCACTTATTTCGATGGCGGCAAGTGGCCCGGCAAGGCCGACGGCGGCGGCTCCAGCCTCGAACTTCTCGACCCGGACGCAGACAACAACACCGCCACCGCTTGGGCCGCAAGTGACGAAACCGAACGTAGCTCCTGGAACACCTTCACCTATGAAGAAGTCGCAGTGAGTGACGGCATCGGCAACAACGCCTACCACGAATTCCTCATCGCCCTTCTCGATTCCGGCGAATTCCTTCTCGATGATGTCAGCGTCATCGAAAACGGCAGCACCGAAATGATTCAGAACGGTGATTTTGAAGGAGACTCGCTGGGTTCAACCGCCGACAAATGGCGCGCCCTCGGCACCCACGGGTCGCATGGCAAGACCGTCGTTGTCGACGACCCCGACTTCCCCGGAAATCAGTGCCTTCATATCGTCGCCACCGGCCCCACCGGAGACAAACACAACAAACTCGAAACCACTTTCTCTAACAACGAACAAGTCACTGCCGGGGCCACTTATCGCATTAGCTTTCGTGCAAAGTTCCTCAGTGGCAATAATCAGGTCAATACCCGCCTCTATTTTAACTACCTCCAACGCACCACTACCATGCCAGCCTCGGAAATCCGGGGAACCCCGGGAGAGATCAATTCCACCGCACTTGGAAACATCGGGCCCACGATGGAAGCGCTCGCCCACGCCCCGGTCGTGCCCGATGTAAATCAAGCGGTAAACGTTGCGATCGACGCCTCCGACGCGGACGGCATCAGCAACCTCACCCTCTTCTACTCAATCAATGGCGGAGCCTTCCAAAGCTCGCCCATGGCCGCCGGACCAAACGGGGTCCGCTATGTTGGCACCATCCCTGGCCAGGCAGCCAGTCGCATCATCCGATTCTACGTCCGTGCCCGGGACACCTCCAATGCCACCACCTTCTTCCCGGCAGACGGACCAGAAAGCGGGGCCTTCTACAAAGTCCAGGACGGCCTCGCCGACAACTCGGGCACCCGGCATAACTTTCGTGTCGTGATGTCCGAGAGCGACCGACAGTTCCTCTTCAACTCCACCAACCGCATGAGCAACGATCGCTTTCCGGTCACGGTCATCGAAGACGAAACCACAGCCTACTACGACGTTGGCCTGCGCCTTAAAGCCAGTGCCTACGGTCGTTTCCAAAGCGGCCACTACGGGTTCAACGTTCGCTTCCAACCCGATCAACTTTTCCGCGGCGTTCATTCCAGCATTTCGGTCGAACGCTCCCGGCCGTTCCGCGAACTTTTCGCAAAACACCTCCTCACCCGCGCCGGAGGTGCTTATTGGTCTTTTTACGATGATGTCAGTTACGCCATTACCCCAAACCCCAACGACAGAGGCCCCGCTCTTCTCTCAATGGCGCGCCATACCAGCAACTTCTTCGACGGACTCTTTCCCGGCGAAGACGAATCCGGCACCCTTTTCAACCACGAACTTCTTTACAGCCCCAATGGGACCAACGGAGGACCCGAAGGGCTCAAAATCGGAAACCCCTACAATCACACCAACGGACGCTACGATCTCGCGGATCGTGGCACCGACAAAGAACCTTACCGCTTTGGATTCCAAATCCGCAGTGCCCGCGGGCGCGACGACTACTCTCAAATGATCGCCGTCAACCAAGCTGTAGGTAACCTTTCTGGAACAGCACTCAAAGCAGCACTTGATCCAATCATCGACGTCGACCAATGGATGCGCACCTTTGCCATGTCCACGCTTACTGGAACCAGAGATACCTACGGCCGTATCTGGGAGCACAATTTCCGTTACTTCGTTCGTCCTACCGATCAAAAGGTCATCGTTCTCCAGTGGGACCTCGACTCCGCCTTTGGCTTCTCAACGAACGAGTCGATTCTACCGAGTCGAAACAACATCAGAAAGCTC
>Ga0213866_10003765_pt1 | contig 10171 bp, 5 predicted proteins | sample PICome_11_FD_160079 | JGI IMG/M metagenome (GOLD analysis project Ga0213866, IMG submission 160079) | Coastal seawater microbial communities near Pivers Island, North Carolina, United States - PICO284 | ecosystem: Environmental > Aquatic > Marine > Coastal | place: USA: North Carolina... | reverse complement strand
GCACTTTCATTTGTTTGACGGGTTCGTTCGTGACGTGGGCTGCCGTGATCACCAATCCTTGCGGGCTCACGATGACTCCTGAACCGGAGCCGCCATCAAGCATAATCGCGACGGTTGCGTCCACCAGGTCAGGAGCAAGCCTCCGAACGGTCCGGTCCAATTCCTCCGGGGTTTGGGAAAAAACAAGCCCAGTGAGGCAGAGGAAGAAAATTAAGGATTTCATTGGGTCTAAAATGGGAGGGTCTCTGCGAGCATACGGTCAATGGCGGCACGGATGTCTCTGGGCGTCAGAGCGACCGTCCGGGCCGGAGAGATTGCGGCAATGTTGAGTCCCAGGGCTCGTCCATTCAGATCAAAGATTGGAGAGCCGCAATCCCACGCGTTGATCGGGATGGTGTGAACAATGACATCGGGGAAAGGAGCCCGCCTAATACTCGGAACCATGGAGATGCCGCCTGAAATCTCGAACCCGGTGGCAGGTGGAATGATCAAAGGGGAGACAAGCTCGAGCTTGAGAGTCTTGCTCGCGCCTCCACGCTCAATCTCGGCGGTCACCTTCTCACCAACCTCGCAGCGGTCCAAAAAGGCTGTCAGTTCAATTCTCGTTTGGATCGGACGGTCGTTGAGTTTTTTAATGAGATCATCGGGTGAGAGTCCGGACTCGAAAGCCGGTGTTTCGGGCTTGATCGCGGCGATTCTCAACCCTGACTCAAGCTGCTCGGTGGTGACGCCAAGGCTGGTGACCTGGCTCGTTGCATGTACGGAAGGGAGGCCTTGTTTAAGGATGTGACTGAAAACCCCGACGTAGGAACTCGCTTCAGCCACCATTTCATCAGTTGATTCCTGAAGCAAAATCGGTGAGGCGACAATTGCTCCCGCAGCGGGTAGTTCATCGCGCCATCGGACGACGGGCATTCCCGTTTCCTTAATGCCAACCAAAGCGAGGTCGGTTTCCTCATCGGTTGAGAGAAGCACAGCGGGATAGGTGTTGCCATTGTAGCGAACCACGAGGGATGGACCGAGATCACTTGCCTTGGTGATAATGAGTCCCTCCGATCGAATGATGGTCCCAATCACCGAGTGGGTCGCTTGGGCGCCTTCGTTCGAGACTAAAACGCATGGCGGTGGATTGGGGTGGGATTTTTGAAGGAATTGTTGTCTGGCCTGGGTGACGGGTGAAACACTTATTTCCCGTGCTTCTTTCTTGGTGGCTTCCGGGGCGAGTGGGAGGTCGGCGAGCTCTGAAACAGTTTCATCGGCGAGGATGCCATCGAGCATCGGAAGATCGGCAATCAACCACGGAATCATGAGCGCCGGGGTGTTGGTTTTGCGGGCTTTCAAGGTGGTGCCGATCAAAGCCCCAGAAAGATCAAAAACGGGGGCGCCACGCGGGTGAAAGACGCCATCGAGCCGCATTGCCTTTGCTTCCTCCGGCGGAGTGAATTCGAGATGATCCACAAAGAGACTGGGAGGTTCGCTGACGGAAGCAATGGGCGCTGTTGTCGGCACGATCACGGTGTGATCGATGACCTTTGCGACTCTGACGGGAACGAGGTCCGGCATCGGCTCTTTGATCTTGAGCAGCGAAACGAAGCGTTTTTTGTTTTCAGCAACCGTGGTGAGTTCGATGCGAGAGCCATCGGGAAGATAAAGAAGATAGGGAGCATCCTCGCCGTCGATGCTGGGGAGAAAAGGCGCCAAGAGGTGGCCGTCCTTGCTGATCACGACAGCCGGTCTGGTGTCAGGTAGCCCGAGCCGCCCAACGATGAACATTTGTCGTGAGAGTTTTTCTGCTAATTCAGTGGTGCTCTTCTGCACAAAAGATTCGTCTCTCGTGGTCCAGGTGACAGTTTGCGCGTGAAGGAATGAGGCCAGTGCGGCAGTGATGAGAATGGATTTCATTTACCAGACTTGTTGAAGTTGATTAACGGGGAGCCAGAAGCTGCTTTCGGAAGATTTTACGAGCGCGTGGGTTTCATTCACCTCGGCAACGTGAACGATTTGTCCGGCGCGGAGAGCAGGGTAATTCCAGTTGGGAGTGCCGGCCTTTGGTTCACGGGGAAGCTCATCGGCGATGATCATGTATTGGTCCGAGGCGTAATGCTGGCTCTGGCGCCAGGCTGCAGTGCCGAGTAAGGATAGAGTAATGGCCCCGAGGGCGAAGCCCGGCCAGCGGGGCAGGGAAGCAAATTTTCGGACCCCAAAATACAGGAAAGTGAGCACCCAAACCACAGCCGCCACGACAACCCATTGATCAGGCCGAAGATCGAGAAAGCGGTTTCGGGCAACTGTCAGATCACCCTGGCGCTCCCGGATGTCACTCATTAAGTCGCGCGCGTCCTGGTCCATTGGATCGAGTAAAAGCGCGGTGTGACAGGAGGCACGGGCTCGTGCCGGATCGTTGGCGGAAAGGTGGGCCTGCGCGAGATTGTAGTGGAGTGATGCGCGGTCGGGACTCTCCTTGATGAGCTCCTCGTAGATGCTAATTGTCTTGGTGAAGTTGGCGTCTTCAAAAGCTTGATTGGCTTCCTGCAAAGTCGCTCCCTTGAGGGAGGTAAGGGTGATCAGGAATAGAAGGGAGATTTTGGCGAGCTGGCGTCCCAAGGCCACGAAATCAAACGGTTTCTCCTGACTTGAAAACGAAGCCTCGGCGTGGGTCTCCAGGCTTTTGGCAAGCTCCGGATTATCGAGGGCGTTGGCAATCTCACGGACGGTTGCTCCAGGGGGGAGCCGAAGTTTGTGCCTGAGAATGGGCAGTAAATCGTTGTCGATGTTCTCTGCTGTTCCCTTTCCTGATTGGAAGTCCGCAACCAATCTTTTGAAAGTCCTTTCACGTCTTTTCTGCTCGGGATCGCGTGCATCCAGCCGCTTCTTCGCCAAGCCGAAAAGAAAAGGCAGAAAGGGGGCGAGAGCGAAAGCTCCAAAGGTAGCGACCGGGAGATTGAGTAAAACCGGCCGCGTGGTGACACTGCCTGCATCGGATCGGGGCGTCATTGAAGCGGTGACGTCGCTGGCTCCCGGGAGGTTCAAAGTGGGCGTTATTTCGTGGAATCGCCATTGATCAGCAACGGTGTCAAAGGAGGCCAGAGTGATTGCGGGGAGCGTTCCTACTTTGCCTGTCGGAAGGAGAGTCTGGGTGAAATTGGCCTCCCAGAAATCGTAGTTGCTGGCAACCTTCGGGTAGAGTTCGCTTTCCACTGAAGGGAAACCTTCGGTGGAGAAATCAAAATCGTTCCGCAAGTTCGGGTTTCCCTGCCCGGTGATCGAGATGTCGATAATGAACGGTCGCGAAGGCTCGGGTTGGAGAGGGCGGTAATCGACAACAAATTCCCAGTCTCCCACAAGGCCGGAATTGACAGCCTGATTGTTGGGAATCGGGGGGATTGGGAGCACCTCGATTTCAAACGGAATGACATGGGTGCGATGTCTGGAGCGAATCCGGGAGGTTCCCAGGGTTGCGCTCAGGTTTCCGGTCGATTTGCCAACCTTGGTGAAATACAAGCGGGCCTTGTAAAAACGAAGGTTGTAGTCAATTCCTTTGATCTCCTGGGTCATCTCGCTGTAGTTCTCGGGGCTGCCATAGCGACTGAAGAACCCGCCCTGGGAATAGGTGTAAAAGTAATCGCTTGGAACCGGTTTGCGTCCGGAGTAGCGCAGGTATTGGTGCCATTGTGCACCCTCAACCTTATTCGAGGGTTGTGAAAAATAGGGGCCTCCGCGGAAGCTGGTGTCATTATTTTCCACCAGTTCAATAAACTGAACTTCGACGGCTTCTCCCAAATGAACCTGCTTTGGAATCTGAGCGCTCCCGTTCCAAAGAACCTCCAGGCGGGTGTCGGTTTTAGAGGCGGTATTTTCTTCGACTCTGATCTCCCCAATCCGGATGAAGAATTCCTTATTTTCAAGTACGATGGGGACCGGAGGAAATTCGATCAAGCCGGGCGAGGTTGCGATGAAGGAGATCCGGTTGTCGGTCTGCATATTCCCGTAAGGATCATTGTTAAGGCGGATGCTGGAGTAGCCAAGCCACGTGATCTTTGGGTGTTTGGGAAGCTCGCCCAGTTCCATCTCAGCTTTTGTGACGATGCTGATGTATTCAATCCGGTCCTCGGCGATCACATCGAGTGGTCGGGAAACGCGATAATCCTGAGCTGGCGAAACCATGGACGAAAGAACGCTTAGGATGAGAACGAGTCTGAACATGTTGACCTCGAAAGTTAGTGGCTCTTGCTACGGGGAACCCTCCTGCCGTTCCGGAGATAGTCGCGTTGTTGTTGTCTCAGGAGGCGCGAACGTAAATCACCGCCTTCTTTTTCGGCCCTTTTGAGATCGTTGTCGTCGGGCTCTCCTCGTCCTTTTCCGTCATCCTCGCCTTCTTCTCCGGAACCTGATTCGTCTCCTTCGGGTCGATCACCTTGCGGGTTTTCTTGTTCCCCTTGACGACCGCCTTCGCCCCCTTCAGATTCACCTTCGCCCTCCTGAGGTTCGCCTTCGCCTTCTCCCTGGGATGGTTGGGGCTGCTGTTGTTGTTGGGGATCGATGAGGTGGTCGAGGGCGTCCTGAATGTGCCGGGCTGCCTTCTCGAGTTGGCGTTCGCGATGGGGGGAGGGCGCTAGAACGATGTCTTCTTCAGCGAGACGGTAATCTTTCAAAGCGTCTTCCGGAAGTATGGTCGGTGACTCTTCGATTGCTTCGGCTTTTGTGATAAGATTTTGAATGGAGGTCGCGGAGGCTTCGATGGCCTTCTTGTTTATTTCGGTGAGAGTGTTGATCTCACGTTCGAGGCTCTTCACGAAACGCTTTTCCTGTTCAAGAGCACTCTGGGTATTGTTGATCGCCGCCTGGAAGGCCTCGAGGAAATCAAGATAGGCCTGCACGCGTGACATGTTTTTGTAAACGAGGGCAAGGTTGTCGCTCAGTTCCTCGTCACCTGGTTTGAGCGGCGCGGCGCTCTTGTAAATATCGAGAGCTTTTTTGAACGAACTCTTGGCGCGCTTGAGGAGCTTGACCGGATCGGAACGCTCCTGAACCGCCATCATCATGATCTCCTGCTCGGATTTTGGGAAGCGGACCTGGCCTCTGCGATGATGAAGAAGGCCGCGCTTGTGAAGAGCGGCGAATTTCAAATCGTTGCGGAGATCAGGCGCGGCATCGGCTGCCTTGCTGTAAAGGTCGAGCAGAAGTTTAAAGCGGTCGTCGGAGTTGAGGGTGAGTTCGGGCTCTGCCTTTTCGAGTTCTAGGGCCTTGTTGTAGTAGCGAATACTCCTTTGGATTTCAGTAAGGGCGGGGTCTTCGAGACTTTTGCGAATTTCCTCGGGAAGGAACTCGGTTGAAGCAGCGGTGTCGGCGGCAGCAACTTCGCCTTTTAGGATTGCATCGGCGCGTTCGACCCAAGAGCTGGGTCCTTTGGGATCGTGAGTCAGCGTTCCCAACGGGTTTTTATCCGAATTCAAGAAGACGACCATGGGAAACGTCTCCACCCCGAGTTCTTGCATGAGCATACGGCGAGCGCGCCGTTCCACGTCGGTGAGACCAACCCGTGGTAGATCGATAAGCGTCCAGGCAACCTTTGTCTCCGCCCACCTTTTAAAGATTTGGTGGGTAAGAATCTCCTGTTCAAAGGTGATTGACAGTTTTGACCAATCCGATCCGGTGAAGATGACCATGACCGGGAGCTCTTCTTCTTTGGCAATTTCAAGAGCCTCATCGTAGGAATCGACCTCCTCGCCGGGAAGGCTCGGGGCGAGGCAAAGAAAAAAGGCAATTGCAGTGGTCAGCGGATACCAGTTTTTGGTTCGGAGGGGGAGCAAGACGTGGATCATAAGACAGATGAGGGCTAGGGCAAGTGGCCAGGCGAAGATATCCTGGGGGCGGTCATAAAGTTCTCCCGCGATGTTTTCTCCATTCAGTTCAATGGTGTCGACTCGGGTGTTGAGTTTGGCAATTTGAGCATCCACTTCCTTTGGTGACGAGCTAAGGAAAAGTCCGTTCGTTGCCTCGGAGAGTTGCTTGAGCGTGTTGTGATTCGCTTGCGTGGACAACTCTGACTGGGGCACGTTGGCCGGCACTCCGTCTTTTCCAAAGGCAACCGAGATGATGGGAACTTTCGAATTCTTGAGTTGCCCGAGAACCGTTTTGGGATCTCCTCCGGTAACGTTGTCTCCGTCGGAAAGGACAATGATGGCCGAGCCCGGAGGGGGTTGCTCGGTGAGGAGATTTTGCGCTTCCTCGAGAGCCGCAGTGATGTCGGTGCCAGGAACAAGGAAATCGCCGGGTTGGATCTGGTTCACCCGCTTGAGGAGAGTGGCGCGACTCCGGGTTACGGGGGTTTCGATGAAAGTCTCGCCGGCAAATGAGATGAGGCCAATGCGGTCAGTGGGTCGGGTGTTGATGAATTCGCGCAAGAGAAGCTTAGCTGCGTCGTTTCGACTGATTCCTTCCGCGTCTGTGGCGGTCATGGAGGTGGAGATGTCGAAGAGAACAACCAGGTTTTTGGAAGGCCTCTTGAACTCGGTTCTAACGAAACCGCTGATAGGGCGAAGCGCGGCGATCCCGGCAAGCAGGAGAGCCATTAGGAGCGCGATGCCAAGGATTCGCCGACGGATCGGAGAGGCATTTGACTTCAGATGACATTGTCCCGAGTTTTGGGTGAGGAGGCCAATGACTTTCTTTCGTTGGTGATAAGACCAGGCGGCGACTGCAATCGCGATAATGACGATTGGCAGAACCCAGTAGAGATTATTGAGAGCGAGGAATTCCATCTTTATTTTGAAGCTCAGGAGATTTCGCGAAGAAGGGTGTGTCGGAGGAAAAAGGAGAGGTAGACGGAGGCAATTCCCCCTATCAAAAGGTTTGGGTAAAGATCGCGTTGGTAGATGAGGGCGGGCCGTTGTTTCGATGTCTTCTCGAGGGAATCGATGGTGTCCATCACCTCTTCGAACCCCTTGTTATCCTTGGCCCGAAAAAAGCGGCCACCTGTGATGGATGCGATTTTTTCGAGGTTGCGCGTGTCAAAACGAATAGTCGCGCCCATGCGGGAAAGAGGTCCCAAGAGGAAGGGATCGTCACTTCCAATTCCGACGGTGTGAATGGTGATGTCCTGTTTCTTGGCCTCTTCGGCAGCGGTGACCGGAGTGTAAACCGGGTCGGGGACGGTGTGATCGCCGTCGGTAATAAGAACGATGGTGCGTTTGGTTTCCGTGTAGTCCTTTAAGGCGATGATGCCCTGGCTGATTCCTCCTGCGATATTGGTGCCTCGTTCACTTTGGGAAAGGAGGGAGTTTTCGAGTTGTTTGACGTAGCCGATGAGGTGGTCGTGATCGATGGTCGGGTCAACGGCGAGGTTGCCGAGGTGACCGAAGATGACGAGTCCGATGCGATCGCCGGACCGGCGTGAGACAAAGCGGTTGATTTGATCTTTCGCGACCCCGAGGCGATCCTTAATTCGCCCTTCGGCAATGCCTTTCCTGACCTTGACGTCATCCATGCCGGACGGTGGGTCGAAAGCGTCCATGCTGTTTGAGTAATCGAGCACTAGCATGATGTCGGTTCCCTCCTTTGTGACGGGAACAATCTCCATATCCGACTGGGGCCGGGCCAGCGCTAAAATGAAGGCTGCGGCGGCGAGAACCTCCAAAAAGAGCAGGAGGTGACGGGGCGCTAAATACTTGCGCGGCGCGGTGTTGGTATAGTGCTTTGTCGAGGACACCGCGATCGAGGCGGGAACGCTGATCCAACGCCAAACAAGCCCCCCGGTGAGAGGGATGAGGAGCCACAGGAAGTGGGGATAGGCAAAGGTAATATCAAACATCGGGGGCAATCAGTCGGCATACTCTGTTATGTCGTCGGAAAAGCGAAGTTGAGCAGGTGATTTACTCAAATTTCGCAACCGGTCGAAACTAACATCGTCCGCCAAAAGAGCGACCGTGCTTTTCGAAAAAAATCGAGGCTTAAACCGGCTTGTTTCCTTGTCTCTTAGGCCAAGAGGTTCTCGGAGTGGTGGGGGAGCCCAAAGTAGGCTTCGGCATTATGGTAGCAGATATTTCCAATCATGTTGCTGATGAGCCGTTCGTCGTTTGGCAACTTTCCGTCTTCCACGTCTTGTCCCACGATGTTGCAGAGCAAACGCCGGAAGTATTCGTGCCTTGGGAACGAGAGGAAGGACCGTGAATCGGTGAGCATCCCGACGAAATGGGAAAGTAAGCCGATTGCCGAGAGGGTGTTGATTTGGGACTCCATTCCCTGAAGAGTGTCGTTAAACCACCAGCCGGAGCCGAATTGGACTTTGCCACGGATGGGTGCCTCCTGAAAGGATCCGCAAGCGGCGGCAAGGATGGCGTTGTCGCGAGGATTGAGGTTATAGATGATGGTTTTTGGCAGCTTGTTGAGTTCGCACAGGGAATCAAGGAAGGAGAGGAGGGTCTCGCCCTGGGGCCAGTCGCCGATGGTGTCGAATCCGGAATCAGGACCGAGTTTCTCATAGAGGCGGGTATTGGGATTCCGTTTTGGCCCGAGGTGGAGCTGCATCGTCCAATCCTTTTCGGCGACCCATTGTCCGACATAATACATGATTAGTGCGCCGAAGGCGTCGGTCTCTTCAGGAGTTGCGGCGTCGCCTTCACGGACGTTTGCGAGAATTCGGTCCGCCTCGCTTTCGTGGCATGGATTTGCGAGAGCGTAGCGCATCCCATGATCGGTCAAGCGGCAGCCTTTTTCGTGGAAGTAATCCTGCCGTGCTTTTAATGCTGTGAGTAGATCACTAAAGGTCGTGATGTTCTCCCCAAGCTGGTCGAGCCACGGAGTCAGAAGCGAAGGACGGTCTACGAAGAAGGCCTTATCGGGCCGGAAAGTGGGATACACCTTGGTGGGGCACTCGGATGCGTTGGCGGCTTCGTGGTGGAAGAGATTGTCGGTGGGGTCGTCGGTGGTGCCGACCGCGTCGACGCGGAATTTGCGGAGGAGTTCGCGGGCAGAAAAGTCTTTGTCCTTTAGGCGCTCGTTACAAGCCTCCCAGATTTTGTCTGCTGTTTCCGGGCTCAATAGCGTATCGATGCCAAAGCAGCGACGGAGCTCGAGGTGGGTCCAGTCGTAGAGTGGGTTGCGAAGGCTGTTTGGGATAGTGTCGGCCCAGGCGAGAAACTTTTCCTTGGGGGAGGCGTCTCCGGTGATGTGGGATTCCGGTATGCCATTGGCTCGCATGGCCCGCCACTTGTAGTGGTCGTGCCCAAGCCATAGATCAGTGATGTTATCCCAACGTTGGTCGTTGGCCACCTCCTCGGGAGGGAGGTGGGTGTGATAGTCAATGATTGGCAGATCCTTCGCCGTATCGTGAAAAAGCTTGCGAGCCGTCTCGGAGAAGAGAAGAAAATCGTCATCAAGGTATGTTCTAGCCACAGGGTGAGGCTAGGACATGAGGCAAGCCAAGGCCAAGAGAGAATTACTTGATGAGGCGGTTTTCCAATGCAGGTCGTGCCGCTCCGCCTTTTGCGAGGTAGCGTTGATAGAATTTCCGGGCCTCGTCCTTCTGGCCTTTCCGTAAGGAAATGATCGCCAGGTTGATGTAGGGTTCAATGAGGTTCGGATCCTGGGTGATGGCCTCCTGGAAGTGGAATTGAGCATCGTCAAAGCGGTTTGTTTTTCCGGCAATGTTGCCAAGAAGAATGTGAGCCACCGCATTTTGAGGTTCGAAGGAAAGCGAGCGTCGGAGTTCCTGTTCCGCTTCTTCAAAGAGTTCGACCCGATAGAGGGAGTCTCCGAGCATCAAGTGGGCGAAGGGGATTTTACGGTCACCGGCCACCAGGATGGATTGGCGAAACTGCCCGGAAGCGGCCACGGGATCGCTAAGGCGGAGGTGGACAATACCAAGGTTGATCATGGCCTCCCAAGCGCCCGGATCTTGGTCTACGATCAGTTCCAGTGCCCCCCGGGAGGCCTGGAAATCCCCTTTGGCGAACAGGCGTCGGGCGACCGTATTCAGATTCTTATTGGCGGCTCTGAGTTGCGAGGTTCCGGCGGCGAGTTCTTCGGGACTTGGAGTGATATTGCTATCGAGACTTGGGCTGAGCGGGCTCGTTTTTTCGATCAACTCCATTTCTTCAATGGTCAGCTCCATCTTTTTATCTCCGTTGATTCGAGCCAGGGCATCTTTCCAAATCTGATTGGTTTCGCCCAA
>Ga0213866_10003764_pt1 | contig 10172 bp, 9 predicted proteins | sample PICome_11_FD_160079 | JGI IMG/M metagenome (GOLD analysis project Ga0213866, IMG submission 160079) | Coastal seawater microbial communities near Pivers Island, North Carolina, United States - PICO284 | ecosystem: Environmental > Aquatic > Marine > Coastal | place: USA: North Carolina... | reverse complement strand
CGGGCGACGGCATTGGCCCTGAAGTGATGGGCGAAGTGCGCCGTGTCATTGACTGGTTCGGCAATAAGCGCGGCTTTCAAGTGACGCTTGATGAAGATTTGGTCGGCGGCTGTGCCTATGACGTGCACGGGCAGGCCATATCCGATGCTGCCATGCAAAAAGCCCATGCGGCGGATGCGGTTTTGCTGGGCGCGGTTGGCGGCCCGAAATGGGATAATGTCGCCTATGAAGCGCGCCCCGAAGCCGGGCTGTTACGCTTGCGCGCCGATTTGCAGCTTTTTGCCAATTTGCGTCCGGCCATTTGTTTCCCCGCTTTGGCCGATGCCTCCAGCCTGAAACGCGAGCTGGTCGAGGGCCTCGATATTATGATTGTCCGCGAGCTGACCGGCGGGGTCTATTTCGGGGAGCCGCGCGGTATTGAAGATTTGGGCAATGGCCAGAGACGCGGCGTCAATACGCAAGTTTATGAAACCTATGAGATTGAGCGCATTGCCCGTGTTGCCGGTGATTTGGCGATGAAGCGCGGCAAGAAGCTGGCCTCGTCTGAAAAGCGCAATGTCATGGAAAGCGGCCTTTTGTGGAACGAAGAAGTGACGCGCGTGATTGGCGCGGAGTTTCCTGACATTGAATTGGAGCACGTGCTGGCCGATAATTGCGCCATGCAATTAGTGCGCAATCCCAAACAATATGATGTGCTGGTCACCGATAATTTGTTTGGCGATATTCTCTCCGATATTGCCGCCATGTTGACCGGCTCATTGGGCATGCTGCCGTCCGCTTCTTTGGGTGCGCCCGATAATGAAAGCGGCTGCGCCAAAGCGCTTTACGAGCCGGTGCACGGCTCAGCCCCCGATATTGCCGGTCAGGGCAAAGCCAATCCGATTGCCTCCATTATGAGTTTTGCGATGGCGCTGCGCTATACATTTGACCGTGGCGATGATGCCGATTTATTGGAAAATGCGGTGACCGCCGTGCTCGATAAGGGTGTGCGCACCGGTGATATTATGCAAGCCGATATGCAATTGGTCGGCACAAGCGGCATGGGCGATGCTGTGCTTGCCGCTTTAGAAGAATTGGGAGCTTAGCCATGTCTTATGTGGTCGCTGTGGTCGGCGCGACGGGAAATGTCGGGCGCGAAATGCTCAATATTTTGGATGAGCGGAAATTTCCCGCCTCGCGGGTTGATGCGGTGGCGTCAAGGCGCAGCCAAGGCCGCGAAGTGAGCTTTGGCGATAAAACGCTGAAATGCCAAGCGCTGGAAAATTATGATTTCGGCAAGGCCGATATTGCGCTGTTTGCCGCCGGTTCCGGCCCGGCCGAGGAATATGCGCCGATCGCCGCCAAAGCCGGTTGCGTGGTGATTGACAATTCCTCGCTCTATCGCATGGATGACGACGTGCCGCTGATTGTGCCCGAGGTCAATCCGCAAGATATTGACGGCTATAAACAGCGCCATATTATCGCCAATCCCAATTGCTCGACGGCGCAGCTGGTGGTGGCGTTGAAGCCTTTGCACGCTTTGGCCAAAATCAAACGCGTGGTGGTGGCGACTTACCAATCGGTCTCAGGGGCCGGCAATGCGGCGATGGATGAGTTGTTCACCCAGACGCGCGGCATTTTCGTCAATGATGAGATGAAGCGTGAAAACTTCACCAAGCAAATCGCCTTTAATGTCATTCCCCATATTGACGTGTTCATGAAAGATGGCGCGACCAAGGAAGAATGGAAAATGGTGGTCGAGACGCAAAAAATGCTCGATCCGGAAATTGCCATGAGCACGACTTGCGTGCGCGTGCCGGTTTTTGTCGGCCATTCGGAAGCGGTGAATATTGAATTTGAAAGCGCCGTCTCTCTCGACGCGGCGCGTGCCGCGCTGGAAGAGGCACCGGGCATTTTGGTCGTCGATCGGCGCGAAGATGAGGGCTATGTGACACCGGTTGAATGTGTCGGCGAGTTTGAGACATTTGTCTCGCGCCTGCGCGTCGATGACAGTGTCGAACACGGCCTTGCCTTATGGGTGGTGTCGGATAATTTGCGCAAAGGCGCGGCCTTGAACGCCGTGCAAATTGCCGAATTATTGGTCGAGAAACATCTCACTGAAAGCCGCGTCAAGGCCGAGGCGTAACCGCTTAAACATTCAACTTGTCCTGAATGGCGGCGGCGGCAATATGCACCGGCGTGTGCGGCAGGCTGCTGGTCTCCATATTGGCGGCCGCCATTTGTGCCAATGTGGCGCAGGCAATGCCCAGCGCTTTCGGCTCTTCGGCCAAATGCAGGCCGAGATAAAGCGCTGCAAAAAAATCGCCCATGCCGTAAGGCGCCTTCGGGGCGCGTGCCGTTTCGCAGCGCAACACCTCATCTTGCGTCACCGCCAAAGCGGCGATGCGTGCTTCCGCCGCCGGTGCCGAGGTGATGACCATATGCGCGACGCCCAAATCGCGCGCCGCATCAACCACTTCAATTTCATCGGCAAAACCGTCGCGTCCGGCCAGCATTTGCAATTCATAGAGATTGGGGGTGGCCATATCGGCCAAAGGCAAAAGCCGGTCGCGAAGCCCGTGCATGACTTCTTCGGGTAGGTAAAGCCGTCCCTCATCGCCGCAAATCGGGTCGCAGCAATAAAACACATGCGGATTGACGGCTTTTATTTTGGCAATAATTTGCGCCGCCGCATCAATATGCGCCGCACTCGGCAAATAGCCTGTCAAAATGGCAGCACAATTATCCAGCGCCCCGGCCGCCAATAGCCATTCGGCAATGTCCAGCATACGGGTCGGCTCAATCGGCCCCCCGGCCGGTGCGCCTGTTTCGGGAAACGCGGCCGGATGGGCTGACAATAATGTCGTCGGCAAGGTAACGGTTTCATGGCCAATGGCGCGCAAAGCCGGCATGGTGGCTTTCAGTCCGACTTGACCGCTGACCACTTGGCTGGACATTACAAAAATGCTGCCTTGACCGACTTTCGACCCTTGCATCTTGCTCCTCTTACGCAAGCCGTTAAACTGTCTTTCATACTAAAGGGAGTTGCGGATCATTGAAATCTGAAAAACAGACATCTGAAAACGGCTTTGCCCTGCGCCCGCGCCGCTCGGCGCTGTATATGCCGGGTGCCAATGCGCGGGCATTAGAAAAAGCGCGCGCGCTGGATGCCGATTGCTTGCTGCTCGATTTGGAAGATGCAGTCGCCCCTGACACTAAAGCAGAAGCGCGGGGGCAAATTTGCGACGCTTTGCAGCAAGGCGGCTATGGCGCGCGCGAGCTGGTGGTGCGCATTAATGCGCTGGATACGCCATGGGGCGCGGATGATATGGCGGCGCTCACAGATTTGCCTGAAGCGGCGCGCCCGCATGCTATTCTCGCCCCGAAAATATCAACGCCCGAACAAATTGACGCGCTCACGGCGCGCCTGCCTGAGGGCTGCGCTTTATGGATTATGGTCGAAACACCTGAAGCCATTTTCAATATTGAGAGCTTGGCGGCGCGGCAAGCCGATACGCCGCTGGCCGCTTTTGTCATGGGCACCAATGATTTGGCCAAGGAAATGCGCGCCACTTTGGTTAAGGGTCGCGCCCCGCTGATGACGGCGCTGTCACTGGCGCTGATGGCGGCGCGGCAATATGGGCTGACCATATTGGACGGCGTGTTCAATGATATTGCCGATGAAGAAGGCTTTATGGCCGAATGTCGGCAGGGGGCCAATATGGGCTTTGACGGCAAGACGCTTATCCATCCGGACCAGCTGGCCATATGCAATGAGGTATTTGCCCCGTCTCAAGAAGAAGTGGCGCAAGCGCGCGATGTCGTTGCGGCCTTTGCCGACCCTGAAAACGCCGGCAAAGGTGTGCTGAAAATCAACGGCAAAATGACCGAATTATTGCACCGCGATATGGCCGCGCGCCTATTGGCGATTGACGCCGCGATTGGGGCACTGCAGGAGACATAATGGCAGACGGGCAGTTTACGGCTGGGCGTTATTTTGAGCACTTCACCCATGGCGCGGTGATTGAGCATGGCGTGCCGCGCACGCTGACAAGCGGCGATGCAAGCCTCTATCAAGCGCTTTATGGCGCGCGCAATCCGTTGTTTTGCGCCCGTCCTGTGGCCGAGGCCATTGGCTATAAGCATATGCCGCTCGACAGCTGGTTGGTCTTTCATATTATCTTCGGCAAAACCGTGGCCGATATTTCGCGCCATGCAGTGGCCAATTTGGGCTATGCGCAAGGGCTGTTTCACGCCCCTGTCTTTGTCGGCGATACGCTGACCGCGCGCTCGGAAGTCATCGGTCTCAGGCAAAACAAAAGTGGCGAAAGCGGGCTGGTTATGGTGCGCACAAGCGGCAGCAATCAGCATGGTGACACCGTCTTGTCTTATGTGCGCTGGGTGATGGTGAAAAAACATGACACAGATCTCGCCGCGCCCGAACCCGTCTGGCCCGATATGACAGCCCCGGTCGCGCCCGCCCACGTGCCGCCGCCGCCCGGCGATTTTGCGCCTTGGCAGGCGGCTTATACCGGCAGTGAGGCGTTTTTTGATGCCTATGAGACGGGTATGAAAATCAGCCATGGCGACGGCACGACATTGGAAGAGGCCGAGCATATGCTGGCAACGCGGCTGTATCAAAATAATGCGGCGGTGCATTTTGATGCGCATATGCAAAGCCAGAGCCGTTTCGGCAAAAGGCTGATTTATGGCGGCCATATGATGTCGCATGTCGCGGCCATGGCATTTAACGGGCTGGGTAATTTGGCCGGTTATGGGGCGTTGAACGGCGGCACCCATGCTGCGCCCTGTTTTGCCGGTGACACGCTTTATGGCTGGAGCGAAATATTGGACAAGACCACATTTGACGGGCGCGATGATGTCGGGGCCCTGCGATTGCGCCATATTGTGCTGAAAAACCGCCGTCAACAGGCCGAAAACGGCGATTTTATCGATAGAATGGAAAATGGCGATTTGGCCGAAGAGGTGGTGCTGGACCTTGATGTATGGGCCTATATGCCGCGCCATAAGTGAGCTGTTTCATGCGACGGCCTGTCGCGTCATCAGATTGGCCGCGCAGCCCTTTTTTTGTGTATAGTCAGCCTTCGAATAGGAGCTTAGTGCATGTCCGAACAAAGCAAACCGGCGCGGCCATTATCGCCGCATATCCAGATTTACCGCTGGACCTTGACCATGATGCTGTCGATTTTGCATCGCGCCACCGGTGTTGCGCTTTATGCCGGCACGGCTTTATTGGCGTGGTGGTTGCTGGCCGCAGCTTCAGGCCCCGAGGCCTATGCGCAGGTGCAAGCCGTCTCATCGGCTTGGTATGGGCGTTTGGTTTTGTTCGGTTATACATGGGCTTTGTTCCACCATATGTTTGGCGGCATTCGCCATTTCATTTGGGATACCGGGCGCGGCTTTGATTTGAAACATGTCGAAATTCTCGCCCGCATCACCGCTTTTGTGCCGCCGTTTTTGACGCTTGGCGTCTGGGTCGCGGCCTATGTTTATTTGGGGGTTTTGTAATGGCTGATATGCGCACCCCTTTATCGAGGGCCCGCGGGCTCGGCTCGGCCAAAAAGGGCACGGAGCATTTTTGGATGCAACGTGTGACCGCTTTGGCCAATATCCCGCTGACGATTTTTCTGGTCGGCGCATTGGTTGTCCATGCGGGCAGCGATTACACCACCATGACAGGCTTTTTGGGGAATCCGTTTATCGGTGTGCTGATGCTGCTGCTGATTTTTTCAGCCTGCTATCATATGCGGCTCGGCCTGCAAGTGGTGATTGAAGATTATGTGCATGGCGAGGCGACCAAATTATTGGCGCTGATTGCCAATCAGTTTTTCACCCTGACCATTGCCGTCGCTTGCGCGCTGGCAGTTGCCAAGCTGGTTATCGGCTGAGCGGCAGGACGGGTCAAAGGAGATAAAAATGAGTTCTCATGCGTTTACCGATCATCAATTTGACGTTGTCGTTGTCGGGGCCGGCGGGTCCGGCTTGCGCGCCGCATTGGGCTGTGCCGAACGCGGCCTGAAGACGGCGTGTATTTCCAAAGTGTTCCCGACACGCTCGCATACGGTGGCGGCGCAAGGCGGTATTTCCGCCGCGCTCGGCAATATGGGCGATGATGATTGGCGCTGGCATATGTATGACACGGTCAAAGGCTCTGACTGGCTGGGCGACCAAGACGCGATTGAATATTTGTGCCGCAATGCGCCGGAAGCGGTTTATGAGTTGGAACATTTCGGCGTGCCGTTTTCGCGCACCGAAGAAGGCAAGATTTACCAGCGCCCTTTTGGCGGCATGACGACCAATTTCGGTGAAGGCATTGCGCAGCGCACATGCGCCGCAGCCGACCGCACCGGCCATGCCATTTTGCACACGCTTTATGGCCAATCTCTGCGCCATGAAACGGAATTTTTCATCGAATATTTCGCGCTTGATTTGATGATGGAAGATGATCGCTGTGTCGGCGTCACGGCGCTCGATATGGCGACCGGCGAACTGCATCGCTTTCAGGCCAAGCAAGTTATTTTGGCGACCGGCGGTTATGGCCGCGCTTATTTCTCGGCCACCTCGGCGCATACATGCACGGGCGACGGTTCGGCCATGGTCATTCGTGCCGGCCTGCCTTTGCAGGATATGGAATTTGTGCAGTTTCACCCGACCGGCATTTACGGCGCCGGCTGCCTGATTACCGAAGGCTCGCGCGGCGAGGGCGGCATTCTCATCAATTCGGAAGGCGAGCGTTTCATGGAACGCTATGCGCCATCGGCGAAAGATTTGGCCTCGCGCGATGTGGTGTCGCGTTCCATGACCATTGAAATTCGCGAAGGGCGCGGTGTCGGGCCGAATAATGACCATATTTATCTGCATCTCGACCATTTGGACCCCGATGTGCTGGCCGAGCGCTTGCCCGGTATTTCCGAAAGCGCGCGCATTTTCGCCGGTGTCGATGTCACCAAAGAGCCGATTCCGGTGCTGCCGACCGTGCATTATAATATGGGCGGCATTCCGACCAATTATCACGGCGAAGTATTGAACCCGAGCGCCAGTGATCCGGAGCGCATTGTGCCCGGCCTGATGGCGATTGGTGAAGCGGCCTGCGTGTCGGTGCATGGGGCCAATCGTTTGGGCTCCAATTCGCTGATTGATTTGGTGGTGTTCGGTCGCGCCTCGGCTCTACGCACGGCTGAAATCGTTGACCCGAATGAAGGCTTTGCGCCTTTGGCGGCCAATGCCGGTGATGATGCGATTGAGCGTCTTGAGCGCTTCCGCAATGCCAATGGCGCGACGCCGACGGCCGAGCTGCGCCTTGAAATGCAAAAAGCCATGCAAGAAAATTGCGCCGTCTTCCGCACCGGTGATGTGCTGGAAGAAGGCTGTCAACGCATGCAAAAAGTGGTCAATGGCATGGATGATATCGGCATTGCCGACCGCTCGATGATTTGGAATTCCGATTTGATTGAAACGCTGGAATTTGACAATCTCATCGTGCAGGCGATTGCTACGGTGGAAGGTGCCAATGCGCGTAAAGAAAGCCGTGGCGGCCATGCGCGCGAAGATTTTCCTGACCGCGATGATGAAAATTGGATGAAACACACGCTCGCCTATGTCGATGCCAAAGGCAAAGCCAAAATTGATTATCGTGGCGTGCATAATTTTACCCTGACCAATGAGGTCAGCTATATTGAGCCTAAGGCTCGCGTATATTAGGGGGCGTTAATGGTTGAGATTGCACTTCCGGCCAATTCGAAAGTCGGTAAAGGGGTGGCGCATCCGGCACCCGAAGCGGCGCAAAAGCCGCGCACGCTGAAAATCTATCGTTGGAATCCCGACGATGCCGATAATCCGCGCGTCGACAGCTATACGATTGATGCCGAGGATTGCGGGCCGATGGTGCTCGATGCGCTGATTAAGGTGAAAAACGAGATTGACTCGACCCTGACCTTCCGCCGCTCGTGCCGCGAGGGCATTTGCGGCTCTTGCGCGATGAATATTGACGGGCAAAACACATTGGCCTGCACCAAAGGCTTGGATGAGATTAAAGGCGATATCGCCATTTACCCGCTGCCGCATATGCCGGTGATTAAGGATTTGGTGCCCGATTTGAGCAGCCTTTATGCGCAATATCAGGCGATTGAGCCATGGCTCAAAACCGATACGCCCAAGCCGCAAAATGAATGGCAACAAAGCCGTGAAGACCGCGAGCAATTGGACGGGCTGTATGAGTGTATTTTGTGCGCCTGCTGTTCGACCTCATGCCCCAGCTATTGGTGGAATTCCGATAAATATTTGGGGCCCGCCGTCTTGCTGCAAGCCTATCGCTGGCTGGCCGATAGCCGTGACGAAAAAACCGGCGAGCGGCTCGATGATTTGGAAGACCCGTTCCGCGTCTATCGCTGCCACACCATTATGAATTGCGCCAAAGCCTGCCCGAAAGGCTTGTCTCCGGCCAAAGCGATTACCGAAATTAAAAAAATGATGGTGGCGCGCGAGGTTTAATCACCATGGCTTTCGGGGAGAAACGGCAGACCCAATGACGACCCCGATTGAAGCGGCCTATCGCACCCTTATTGATGGCGGCCAAATAGAGGCCGATCCGGCGCAAGCCGCCGCAATGGCGCGCTTTACGGATTTATTTTATGCGCTGGAAAATTACCGCCCGCAAAAAAACAGCGGGCTGCTCGCCAAATTAAGGCCGGGCAAAAAATCCGCTCCGCAGGGCCTTTATCTCTATGGCGCGGTCGGGCGCGGTAAATCCATGCTGATGGATTTGTTTTTTGCCCACGCGCCGGTCGCCAAAAAGCGCCGCGTGCATTTTCACGCTTTCATGCAAGAAACCCATGCGCGTATTCACGCGTTTCGCCAAGCCAATCCGAAATCGGGCGATCCGATGCCGGCCATTGCCAAAGCCATAGCCGCAGAAGTGACGCTTTTGTGCTTTGACGAAATGCAGGTCAAAGATATTGCCGATGCGTCGATTTTGGGGCGCTTGTTCACGCTCTTATTGGATGCCGGTATTGTCGTGGTGGCGACCTCCAACCGCCATCCGGATGAACTGTATAAGGGCGGGCTCAACCGCCATCGCTTTTTGCCGTTTATCGAGGTGATGAAACAACGCCATATTGTGCATGCGCTGGAAGCGGAAAAAGATTACCGCCTGGCGCGCCTCACCGCAGCGCCGGTGTGGTTTACCCCATGCGGGCCGAAAGCGCGGCGCGCTTTGGATGAACGCTTTCACAGCCTGACCGAAGGGGTGGCGGCAGCACCGGCCGTGCTGGATTTGCAGGGGCGGCAATTAAATATCCCGCACGCGGCCGGTGGGGTGGCGCGTATTGGCTTTGATGCGCTCTGCGTCGAAGCGCGTGGCGCGGCCGATTATTTGGCACTGGCGGCGCATTTTCATAGTTTGGTGCTCGACAATATTCCGCTTTTGGAGCCGCAAAAGAAAAATGAGGCAGTGCGCTTTGTGACGCTGATTGACGCGCTTTATGAAGCGAAAGTAAAGCTCATTGCCTCGGCTGACGGGGCGCCGCAAAAACTTTACCCTGAAGGCGATGAGGCATTTGAGTTTGAACGCACCGTATCGCGTTTGATGGAAATGCAAAGCCGCGATTATCTCGCCTTGCCGCATATTGGCGAAAAGTCCGATGCGGCCAAAGACATGTCCAACTGAGACTTGCCAGCGCTCGGATAATCCGCTACCCACAGGCCAGAAATTCTTCAAGGAGGACGCAATTCATGGCGCGCAATAAAATAGCCCTTATCGGGGGCGGTCAAATCGGCGGCACTTTGGCACATTTGGCCGGACTGAAAGAATTGGGCGATATTGTCATTTTCGATATTGTCGACGGTATTCCGCAAGGCAAAGCGCTGGACTTGCTGCAAAGCTCGCCGGTCAGCCATTTCGATGCCAACCTGAAAGGCACCAAATCCTATGCTGCCATTAAGGGCGCGGATGTGGTGATTGTCACCGCCGGTGTGCCGCGCAAGCCGGGCATGAGCCGCGATGATTTGATTGAGATCAATCTCAAAGTGATGAGCCAAGTCGGCGAGGGCATTAAAAAATATGCCCCGAAAGCCTTTGTCATTTGCATCACCAATCCGCTCGACGCCATGGTTTGGGCGCTGCAGAAATTTTCCGGTCTGCCGAAAAATAAAGTGGTCGGCATGGCCGGTGTTTT
>Ga0213866_10003759_pt1 | contig 10179 bp, 9 predicted proteins | sample PICome_11_FD_160079 | JGI IMG/M metagenome (GOLD analysis project Ga0213866, IMG submission 160079) | Coastal seawater microbial communities near Pivers Island, North Carolina, United States - PICO284 | ecosystem: Environmental > Aquatic > Marine > Coastal | place: USA: North Carolina... | reverse complement strand
ACCTGTTCTGGGACCTGTTCACGTTCAGCGCGGTGATTTTCATCATGCCCTACGTGGGCATGTCACTGGCGTTCATGCGTATGCGGGTTATTGATGCCGACCACCCCCGACCCTATCGCGTTCCGGGCGGGCACATCACTGCCATGGCCTTCGGCGTCATCTGCGCCACCGTACTGATACTCTCAATTGCACTGTTCATCTACCCGCCCGGAGATGGGCTCCAGGTCAGTGTGCTGGCCGGAGCTTTAATCACGCTGGCGGTTGGCGAAGTTATTATCCGTTTCGCAGAGAACCACCGACGCTGATTCAGGGCGCCGGTGGCAGCGGGAAAAAATCGTAGCGCTGGGTACCGACGCTGGCCTCTAGCAACAGGCCGCCCCTCACCTGCACGAACAGCGCGACGTCAGGGTGGTAGGACGGCGCTGCTGAATATCCGCCCACCACATGCGCCGCGTTGGCCTGCCCCGTGAACTCGAAGGTTCCCCGCTTGAAGTTGAGTAAGGCCTTCTCGGTTTTGAAGAACAGGATGCTTCTATAGACCTGCGCACCAAAATCAGCGCCAGCGAAAAACTCGAACATCGTCACTCGCCCGACGGCAGCCTCGCTCTCCAGCAACCAGCCGCTGCCATAAGCGCCGCCAAATCCGGTGCCCGCACGAAAAGAGCCGGGGAAAACTGCGTACGCAAGTGCCTCCTCAAAGAACGGCTCCAGCGAGGCTTCTCGCCGAAACTCGTCCACTGCCTGGTCCACGGATTGTCGCGCGCTGTCATCGTAAACCACCGGCTGCCAAACACAGCCCCAGAGACCGACAACGAGCACAACGCTCAACAATCGACGCATCATCGCTTGCACTCCAGGTGTCCTGTCAGCACATCAGACCCCCCTGATACATTGCCCAGAATGTCCGCCTGACCGAATATCCCGGACCGGTGTACCAGCGTCAGCCCGGCATAGCAGTCCTGCCACCAACCTTCGTCGCCGAACAGGTTTCGCAATGGAAGGTCAACTTGCGCTTCCAGGTAATTGAGAAAGTGCGACGTGTTCTCGCCGCGCTTGGCCTGCTTGATCTGTTCTACTGCGGGTACCTTGTCCGCGTAGGAAAAGCCGTAGCCAAAGCCGTATCGGAAGAGCTCCCTGTTGGTCCACGGCGAGTAACCCGTACCCATTGCCATCACATAGGCATTGATCTCGAAAAAATCATCCTGCTCGTCGCCCTCCAGGCGGCGGTTGAGCGAGACCTTGCCCCAGAAATCTGCATGAGAGCCGTCTAGCAGCAGCTTGCCCACGGTGAATCCCACCAGGTTGGTGTCCACGTCGTCGCTTTTGCGGACGTAGCCTCGGTGGACCTTGTGAAAAGTTTCCTCGGCGGTGTAGCCGTAGTTAACACGCCAGCTCCATTCTCCCGTTCGTTCGGGGTCCCGGCGCGCTGCGGTCGCTTCATCGAAGACGTTGCCGAAGCCATAGGCAAATCCCACCATAGCGGAGTGAATGTAATCCTCATCGACCAGGGGGCTGCCGACAATTTCGTCACCCAAACGATCATAGGAGAAGTTGGCGAACACACGCATGCGTTTGGACCACATATACGAGGCATTGAAGCCCGCCCGCCACATAGTCGTAGAACCGGGGGAATAGTTCGGCAGGTCTTCGCGGGACTCCGCCTCAGACACACCGTAGTAATAACTCACCAGGTCACTGTCCTGGTAAAGGTAGCTGGCAAAAGGAGAAAATGTCCACTTGCCCCGTTGCAAGGTATAGCGGTAAGTCAGGTCGATTTCTTCGCCATTGTGCTTGTCGATGGTGTCCGTCACCCATGACAATGAAACATCGCCCCAGTCTCCGCCGTATCCGGCTTCAAGCCCTACATCCAGTGACTGCTCTCGGTCTTCCACCGTACGAAAGAAATCGCGTTTATCTGCTTCCAGCCGATCAAATCGGTAGTCCAGGATCGCATCCAGTCGAAAGCCATTGCGATCGAGAAGGTGCACCCCGCCACTGCTGCCTCGGGCAAAGAGAAACTTCCCCTCGTAGTAGTAAAACGGCAAGAGATCATATTCGTTGTCGTTAACGATGCTGCCAATATCCTGGATGCCGCGATAAGGGCTGTCTCCCCAGCGCCAGCCCATGCCCAGCCCGACCGTGCCCTCTTTAATGCCGGTGGCGTGAATTTGGGTCACGGGGTTACCGGCAGTTACAGGCTGGACTGGCAAGACGATCGCCGAGGCGAAAATCATTGTCAGTGTGAGCCGCGTCAACCGGACTGTATAGAACGATAAGCAAATCATTGGGATCGGATTCTAGAGTATCGCTCAGCACTAGCCTAACTATCTGATCTCAGATCAGCGCCACACTGGTTGCCCGACGATGTGGCCATCGTACACTGGGGGCTGTCACGAAAAGGAGGAGAAACCACCATGTCTGAGACACGCGCGAAGCTGACCCGTGAGAGCCTGGGAATTGCCGATGGCCTGCCGCTTCAGGTATCGAAGGGCGGAATCGAAGACCTTCGCAAAGACATCCAGATGCTGATGGATATAGAGGCGATCAAACAATTGAAGCACGCCTATTTCCGCTGCGTAGATACTGCCAACCTGGAGGAGCTGGGCACCCTCTTCCACGACGACGTATCTGTGCACTTTGTCGGCGGAACCTATGAGTGGAAGGTCCAGGGCAGGGAAGATTACCTAGCAAATATTGGTTACTCGTTTAACAAAGCCTCGGTAGGGCACCACAACGGGCACCAACCGGAAATCCGCATGCTCAGCGACACCGAGGCCACCGGAGTCTGGTACCTCGCGGACCATATGTGGATCCTCAACCACGAAGCTAAAACCTACGGCACCGCTCTGTACTGGGATCGATATGTCAAACAGGATGGCCGCTGGCTGATAAGGGAAACTTGCTACGAACGACTGTTCGAGATTAACGAAACCGGGCACACGCCCACGTTGAGCTCACACTACCTAGGTGCCCACGGTACTGAAGTCCACGGGAAGTGACGTGTACGCTGTTATCTTCACAGCCGAGATCCGGGAGCTGGATGACAAGTACAGCCAGACGGCAGCCATGCTCCGGCAACGTGCCATGGACGACTATGGCTGTCGCGCCTTCACAGCGGTAACGGAGGGCAGCCACGAGATCGCCATCTCACACTGGGACTCGCTGGAGGCCATACAGGCCTGGAAGCAGGACCTCACCCACCTGGACGCCCAGGCACGGGGGCGGGAACACTGGTACACGAGCTACCGGGTAGAGGTCGTCGAAGTTCTCAGGGAATACGGCGCCCCGCGCTGATACAGGTTTGACCAATCCACAGAGCAGTGCGATCCGTAACATGGGCATGAACCGTTTCCTGCTAACCCTGGCCGCGCTCGCTTTCTCGGCAGGCATCGCCGCCGAGACCAGCCTGGCACAGCCCTCCCCGCTGCTGAAAGTCGGCGAGGCGAAACTGCGCGTCCTGTTCTGGGATGTGTATTTCTCGCGGCTCTACACGGAAACGGGCGGCTACCGACGGGGTATGCGCCCTCTCAAGCTGGAGATCCAGTATCTGCTGGACATCAAGTCCGAGGCCCTGGTCGAGCGCACGCGCACCGAGTGGGATGACCAGGGCCTGGCGCACGACAACCAGGAGCAGTGGCTGTCGGCAATGGGCGAGCTATGGCCCGACGTCAGCAAGAACGACCTTCTGGTGCTTGAAATTGACGAAAATAACCGCAGTACGTTTTACCACAACGGCAGCCGACTGGGGGTCATTGACGACAGCAGCTTTGGCCAGCACTTCGTGGACATCTGGCTGGCACCCACAACCACCCGCCCGGACCTCCGCCTTGCGCTGATCGGCGCCGACGACTAGCACACTCTCTCGCACTCGGGATCACCGCTTAGCCCCAGCGAGACACACTCAGCCTTGCTACACTGTCTCTGCTGAATTTGCAGAAGGTCAGAGTACGTGGACATTTTCGCCCTCATTGTCATTGTCGTCATCATCGCGGCGGTTATCTGGATCGTGGTTACCCTGGGCAGCCTGCCCGGTAAGATCGCCAGGGAGCGCAATCACTACCAGGCCGACGCCATTAATATTCTAGGGTGGATAGGCATCCTGACACTCGGCATCAGCTGGTTTATCGCCATCGTCTGGGCCTATACCAGGCCCTTTGACGGGGAGACAGCCAAGCTGCAGCAGCGGGTCGCTGAACTGGAGTCGCAACTCGCCGCCACTCGCGAGGAGATCGCCCAATGATTGCATTCCTCACCATCTGCTACAGCCTGCTCTATGTACTGCTGTTTAAGAAACTCAAGATCATCCCGACCAACAACGGCACCATTTCTGCCTTCGTGGGTGTCGGCATCGTGATACTCGGTGGCATCGTGTTCGCGTGGTACACCTTTGCGCCAATCAGCCAGGACGCCAAGTTGTTCCGCTACACCATTCCCATCGTATCCAATGTGCGCGGCCTGATTGAGGAAGTGAACGTAGAACCGTTCAAGGCCATGACGAAAGGCGAGCCCCTGTTCCGCATTAACCCATCGCCCTACGAGTTCCGGGTGAAGCAAGCGCAGGCTTCTATCAAGCAGTTTGAAGCACAGAGAACATTGGCCTCCTTACAGGTGGAGCGCGCTCAAAACCTGTTGCGAACGCAGGCCGCCGCGCAGGTCGACCTGGACCGCTGGACGGCAGAACTGGAGGCGGCGGAAGCGGCCATCGCAAACGCCGAAGCGCAGCTGGGACAGGCTCAGTGGGAACTCAATGAAACCACCGTGCGGGCCCCTACCGATGGCTACGCCGTTAACGTGGCGCTGCGTCCCGGCGTATTCGTAGGCACGGTAGGCGCGGGGGCGGTGTTACCGTTTATTTCTACCGACTCGTCCCAGATGGTGGGCAGTGTCAGTCAAAGCGCGGTGCGCCACATCCGCAAGGGTGACGCCGTGGAGGTCACTTTCGCCAACCGCCCTGGCGAGGTGCACCCCGGAACCATTGTAGAGATTGTTCAGACCAGCCCGTCAGCGCAGCTGAGTCCCAGCGGATCGCTGTCCAGTGTCAGCACTGGCGCGCCGCCCGACCGTTGGTTCCTGCGTGCGACGCTGGATGATGAGGCCTTAGCAGACAGCCTGCCCCAGGGCGTAGCGGGCTCCATGGCGGTGTACACCCAACGCGGCAAACCCGTGCATATCATCAGCAAGGTGGTGATGCGCATGAACGCCTGGCTGGCCTTCCTCACCACGCCCTGATCACCAGAAAAAGGGCGGCCCGCGGGCCGCCCTACCTTTACTCCAATGTTGTCTTATCGGTCGCGGTCAGAACACCACGGTTGAGGTATTGGAACAGTCGCTGCCAAGGTCACCGCTACAGATCTGGTAGGTATAGGTGCCCCCACCCTTGCCCAAAGTTTCGGTGTAGTCATTGCCAGACATGGCGCCCACCAGGGAGCCATTGCGATAGAGATTACCGCCAGCAGGACCTGTCCAGCTCAGCTCGACTGTCTTTACGCCCTTGCGCTTGTAGCTATTGCTCTGCAGGGTCACTGCAGGAGCCAGGTCGGTTCTTGCCGAGGTCACGTTGGAGGGTAATGCATCACCGCCGCCGTTGAAGGCCACCACCCGGTAGTAATAGGTGGTATCGGCGTTTAAACCCGAGTCATCAACACTGATCTGATTGCTGCCGACCCTGGTGGCTTCACTGAAGTTCACCCCATCCAGCGAACGATCCACGCGGAAGCCGTTTTCATCGCTGGCGTTGTCAGTCCATGCCACCCGAATGGTGTTGGAAGACTGGGCAGTAGCCTCAGCATCGGAAGCAGCTGCCGGTTCGGTTGCAGGTCCTCCGCCGCCGTTCTCGGTGCGCACAAACAGCTGGTCGATGTAAACCGTGTCGAGTGAGCGGTTTCCGGCCGTCTGGTCGGTATCACTAACCCGCACACGAACAGTGCCACCGCTGGCTGGCAGCGCGTAGAGGTAGTCAGCGTCATTCGTGCCCAGATTGATGGGCAGCGCTGCAAACGTGCCGCCATCGATAGAGTAACTCAGCGCCATGCCGTCTCCATCACTGGAAACTGAACGATAACCCCCCAGGTAAAGCGTCACCGAGTCGCCCCCGGGCGCAGTGATTACCCAGGTGTGAGACAGGTAAGAATAGCGGCTGCGCTTACGCCCGCCCGACTCCCGCTCGGTAACCGAGCGCACGGCAGCATCGTTAGCCTGCAGATTGTTGATGCTGCCCCCCAGGGACCCGGCTGAAGGCTCCTCTGAGCTGACATAGCTGTCTACAAAGGCAGGCGCGCTCACGTCGATCGACACACTGTCGTTGCTGCTCTCTCCCAGGTTGTCCGTGACCGTGAGCGTGGCGGTAAAGCTACCCGCACTGGTGTACACATGGCTACTGTTCAGGCCCGAAGCTGTCGCGCCGTCACCAAAGGTCCAGCCGGCGCTGCTAATACTGCCGTCAGCATCGCTGGAGCTATCGCCCGAAAAGTTGACCGCCAGTGGCGCCTGACCAGACACCACATCGGCCAGCGCCCGCGCCGAAGGCGCGGTATTGGTTACCGTTACCTGCGCAGTGTCATTGGCGGTAAGCCCGTCGTTGTCGGTGACAGTCAATGTAGCGACGAACGTCCCGGACTGGCTATACGTGTGGCTGGGCGTCGCACCTAAACCCGTCGCGCCATCGCCGAAGTCCCAGGCAAAGGTTTCAACAGTGCCGTCAGGGTCGCTGGAGTCACTGCCATCAAAGCTGACTCCCAGTGGTGCAGCGCCTGGCACGTAGTTCGCGTTGGCCACGGCCGTTGGTCCCGATAGACCGCCACCTTCTGCAACGGTACCTGTGACCGCATACCGACCGAGGCTGCCGTAATCGGTATAGCCAGTACTGGTCGGACTGCCCTTACCTGTCCCCTCCACATAGAGGTAATACTCGCCTCCAGTGAGGCTGCCACTCAAACTGGCTGGCAAGGATTCAGTGGGATTGGCCGTGGCGATCTCTGTGCCGCTGCTGTCACGCAGGGCCAGGGAAATATCCAGGTTCGGACTGACGGGCACCGGGTCGATTGCCAGCGTGTAACTGCCCGCGGCAGCGACAAAGCTGAACACGTCGACATCGTTGCTGCTCTGAATCGTTCCACCGCCGGAAAGCTCGCTCTGATCGCCAGCGAGCGTCGCGTCCAGCGCTGTCGCGGAGGTCCGGCTGTCACCGTGGTCGTCGACAACCAGTAGCGCACCGTTGTTTTGAATAACCTGGATGTCGTCCTGTGTGTTGTTGGCGTTGGCGTACTCGCCTTTGCTCCACTGAACGAGTTTCTGGTAATAGCCCACGCCCATAATCGGTGCCCAGCCGGTGGCTCCGCTGCCTTGGCCGGTGTAATAGCCGGTACCGTCAGTCAGGCCGTCATGGCTAAGGCCAAGGTTATGTCCAACCTCGTGGGTGATAGCCTCGCCGGCGCCAACAACACTGGTGTTGAATACAAACGCGGGCTTGTAATAACTGCCAACGTTATCGAACACCCCTACATAGGCAAAACCACCGCAGCCGCAGTTCTCGAAATTGTCCTGCGTAATGACCGCCCGCGTGCCGTAGAACTCGTCGCCCGAGCTACTGCGGACAATCGCAGCCTCACCCGGATCTTCCGTGGTGACGTTCACGTCGAAAGGTGCGAAATCTTCGGCGACCTGTCGCCACATCGTCTGGATGTTGGCCAGTTCAGTGTCCGAAAACGCGGGTTCATTGTTGGTGTCATAGGGTGGAGAAACGATGGAGGCGGCATTGCCCACGTTCCAGGCGGTGCCGCTGGTAGTATGGCCATCAAAGTCAAGATAGATGACGCGCTTGGCACCAGGCTTGCTGTGCAATAGAAAGGTCTGCGACAGCGGATACTGGGCGTCCGCCAGGGTATCGGTGGCGTCTCCCTCGGCGTATTCAACCTGTTCCTCAACAAAGTACAGGCGCCCGCTGCGGTCTAACCACGCGCTGCGGTCATCGCGCAGCATCTGGGCAAACTCGCTGGGGTGCATCTCATAGGCCGCCGCCAGGTCGGGAAGTCTCGTCCCTACTGCATCGATGGCAGCCTGGCCCTGCGCCCGCGCTGGCAAGCTGATATCGGGGAAATTTGCGAGCCCGGGAGCATGTGCGGGCGGTGCCGCCTGCACCCCGGCCGTTGCGGTGGCTAACAGAAAGGTCGCAACTAGCCCGGCCTGCGACGTTCGACGAACAATCAGTGACTGATGCATACCCCTCACTCCAGCACGTAGGGACGATGTGGTGTCTGAGTATAGTGGTGGCTGTCTACTTTTTAGTCACACAATCTGAAAATTTCTGCGATTTACGTCAAAGATAAGACATTTATAAACCGCTGATTTAAAAAGAGATATTGATCGCTAGCTTTGTCCAGGTTTTGTCAGGGAGCTGTCAGCCTGCCGCACTCAGGCCACATGCTGCTCAGCCGACAGCTCTTCGCGAAGCTCCGACAGGTACTCTGCCAGCCGGACGTCGGCATCCTCGGGAAACAGTATCTCGCAAGCCTCCCTGAGGCCTTCCTCGGCCGCCAGAATATCCCGCTTTCGCACCACCAGTTCGATCTTGGAACGACGGCGCATGAAATCCTCGAGCTTGATGATCATTTCGCGCCGGGCGGCCAGTTCGATCTCGCAGCGGGTGTATTCGGCGTTGGGAATCAATAATTTGGCCTGTCCCGGATTTTCGCGGATGCGCTCCAACAACACGAACCCCGACTCGCCATAGCGACGCCAGAAACGCTCTGACAATGGCTCGGGCGAGCTCGCATCGGTGAGATCATCCAGCCTCATCAGCCGGGCTTGGAGCATGAACTGCTCCCTGAGATCCGCCCCGGGTTCGCCGTACCAGTGATTGCTTCGCTCGGGAATGGCGATACCCAACTGCTCGACATAGTCGGTGATTTCGTCCCCCACATTCAGGCAGTCTGTCAGCTTGCCCCCGAAGATCGAAATATGCCGGGTGTCGCCCTGAACCTCTATCTCGTGCTTGCGAGACAGCTGCACCCAGTCGGCCTCACCACCTTCTCCGGTCACCGCCAGGGGTCGAACTCCCACCCGTTCGGCCACCACATCATCGCGCGTAAGCGGGCGCGGCAGGTCCAGCAGCGCATTGACGTTGCTGAGCACGAAGTCACGATCCTCGTCTGTGACTGCCACCTCGGGCGCGTCCACCTGGGTATCGGTTGTGCCGATACAGGTTTTGGGGCCCATTGGAATGAGAAAGAATAAACGCCCGTCGCTGGCGAAAAATGTCAGCACCCGGCGATTGTCGGTGACCCGGTCAACAATGAGATGGATGCCTTTCGAGAACACGTGGTGGTGCTCTGTGCTAACGCCGGCTTCGCGGTTGACGCTGTCAGCGTAGGGCCCGCAGGCATTAATCAGTGCGCGGGCTCGAATAGGAAAGCTTTCACCGGTGATGCCATCCCGTGCCTCTGCGGTCCAGTACTCACCGTCGAAGTGACAGGCCTCCGCGGAGACATAGTTGGCGGCAATGCAGCCAAAATTCAGGCTTTGCCGGATAAAGCTGAAAACGAAGCGCGCGTCGTTGTCGTAGAGATAGCAGTCCGAGTACTCCAGACCACCAGCGGATTCCGTAGTGTTGATTTCAGGCTCGGCCGCTTCGATGGTGTTGGCGGTGAGGTAGCGTGGCGGTTGGGTTTTGCAGCGCCCGATCAACCAGTACAGCACGCTGCCCAGGAACACGAAAAACGACCAGAAGCGAAACCCTCTCTGGATGGTGGTGAAAAAACGGATCTCCTTTACGGTCGACGGGTAGGCCCGCATCAGCTCGTTACGCGACTTACAGAGCTTGTTGACCAGCAGGTACTCATGGCTCTCAAGGTATTTGATTCCACCCCAGGCCAGATTGGAAGAGTTGGAGCTCACTCCGGAGGCGAAATCGCCACTGTCGATCAGTGCCACGCGCACGCCACGACCAGCCAGCGCCGCTGCACTCACAGCGCCATTGATGCCACCACCGAGGATCAGGACATCGAAAGTTTCGTTCCTTAGTTTTTCAAGATTGCTCTTTCGTAAGCTGACTGCCATCTCTGCCTCGTAGTAAAAACGCCTCCTTAACTCTACTGACTCCAGAATCGCTGGCAAAGAGCCACGAAGCGGCGGGCGCTGTCGCTCAGTATCGTATCGGCGCGATAGTACAGGCCCACCTGCTTG
>Ga0213866_10003758_pt1 | contig 10181 bp, 11 predicted proteins | sample PICome_11_FD_160079 | JGI IMG/M metagenome (GOLD analysis project Ga0213866, IMG submission 160079) | Coastal seawater microbial communities near Pivers Island, North Carolina, United States - PICO284 | ecosystem: Environmental > Aquatic > Marine > Coastal | place: USA: North Carolina... | reverse complement strand
CACGAGCGATGTGCCGAGATCGGGCTGGATGAACACCAGCAGCCAAGGCACAGCAATCACCCCGAGCGGGCGCATCAGATCAATGGGGCGTTCCACCGGATGCCGCGACAACACCGCTGCCACGAGCAGGATCGCGGCGATCTTGGCGAATTCCGATGGCTGGACATGAACCCCGCCGATGCTGATCCAGCGTTGGGCTCCCAGGGCAGTGGTGCCAATGACGCGCACCGCCACCAGGCTGATCACCGTGAGGATGTAGACCGGAACCAACAGGGGGCGGAGCCGCTGCAGCGGCAGGCGTTCCAGCCCCAGCGCCAGCAGCACCCCGAAGGCCGCGGTGATCCAGTGGTGATACCAGTCGGCATAGTCCGCCTGGCGTTGGGTGCTGGCGATCAGCACCCCGGCGATGGTGATCATTCCGATCGGAACACCCCAGAGCACCCATTCCCGGTGCGATCTGCGGCGGTCACGTCGGCTGAACATCGTCAGACGGGCTGGGTGACAGCTTTGAGCACGGCCTCTGCAAGCCGATTGAACTCAGCGGCACTGGCGGATTCGCTGCGGTTGATCACGATCGGCCGTCCCGTGTCTCCGCCTTCCTGCACAGGCATTTCCATCGGGATTTGGGCTAGCAGGGGGACGTCGTAGTCCGTGGCGAGTTGGGCGCCGCCGCCACTGCCGAAGAGGGCGTAACGGCAGTCGGGACGATCCGGAGGAATGAAGGCGCTCATGTTTTCCACCACGCCAAGAACGGGAATTCCCATTTGCCGGAACATGGCGAGACCCCGTCGTGCATCTTGCAGCGACACCTGTTGTGGGGTGGTCACGATTACAACGCCCGCCATCGGCACCGCCTGGGCCAAGGAGAGCTGCGCGTCACCGGTGCCCGGAGGCAGGTCAACGACGAGAACGTCCCGCTCACCCCATTCGGCCTGATACAGGAACTGCCGAATGATGCCGTTGAGCATCGGGCCGCGCCAGATCACAGGTTGGTGATCGTCGATCAGCAGACCCATCGACACCATGGCAATGCCGCAGGTCTCGATCGGCACGATCCGCTGCTGATCCCCGCTGCCCTGCACCTCCGGTGTTTGGTCGGCGACGCCCAGCATGGTGGGTGCGTTCGGCCCGTAGATATCGGCGTCAAGGAGTCCCACCCGCAGGCCGGTCTGGGCGAGGGCGCAGGCCAGATTGACGGCGACGGTGCTTTTGCCGACGCCGCCCTTGCCGCTGCTCACCGCAATCACCTGGCGGACGCCGGGGATCGACTGGCGTTCCGCCGGCTGACCATGACCGGCCTGGCCAATGCCCCCCTGGCTTGGCGGTTGGCCGATCTCGATCTGAACGTCGTCGATGCCGTCGAGCGCCATCAGAGCGCCCCGTGCTTCGGCCACGATGCGGTCACGCTGGCTCTGGGCGAAGCCAGGAAGACTCAGGCGAAATACAGCCCGCGGCGGGGTGATGCGGATCTGTTCGATCCAGCCGAGCTCCAAGGCCGTTTTGCCACTGCCGGCATCTTTGATTTGCTGGAGGGCGTGGTTGGCCTGCTCGACCGGGGTCATCCGTTTCATCAAGGCAAGCCGGATCCTAGGGGCGCCGCCCGTGACAGTCCCTGACGGATGCTTGTCCTGGCCTGGGGTGACCTGGTTAGGTTTCGATGTCTTCAGTCTCTGACACATGGTCCGCTCCCTGATTCGCCGCGTCCTCGGACGCCAGGACGTGGGTGTCAGCAACGCTCCTCTCGAGCTCCCCCCCAGCGATTCCAGAGAGCGGGCCAGGGCGATGGTGATGGGGCTGCAGGACGAAATCTGTGCGGGTCTCGAAGCGCTCGATGGCGAAGGCCGCTTTGCCGAAGAGAGTTGGGTGCGGCCTGAAGGGGGCGGGGGGCGCTCCCGGGTGATGCGTGAGGGCCGCGTCTTTGAGCAAGGCGGTGTGAACTTTTCCGAGGTTCAAGGGGAAGAACTGCCCCCGTCGATCCTCAAGCAGCGTCCGGAAGCGAAGGGGCATCCCTGGTTCGCCACGGGAACTTCGATGGTGCTGCATCCGCGCAATCCCTATATCCCGACGGTCCACCTCAACTATCGCTATTTCGAGGCTGGCCCCGTTTGGTGGTTCGGCGGGGGTGCCGACCTGACGCCCTACTACCCCTTCCTCGACGACGCACGTCACTTCCATCGCACCCATCAGGCGGCCTGTGATTCGGTTCACCCGGACCTGCACAAGGTCTTCAAGCCCTGGTGCGATGAATATTTCTATTTGAAGCACCGTGGTGAAACCCGCGGCGTTGGCGGCATCTTCTACGACTACCAAGATGCCAACGGCACGCTCTACAAGGGCCAGGATCCCTCTGGTCCTGCGGCTCAGGTGTCAGCCCGTTTGGGAGCGCGTCCGTTGAGTTGGGAGCAGCTGTTCTCCTTGGGGCAGGCCAATGGCAGAGCCTTCCTGCCCGCCTACGCCCCCATCGTGGAGAAGCGTCATCCGATGGCCTATGGCGATCGCGAAAGGGAGTTTCAGCTCTATCGCCGGGGCCGCTATGTGGAATTCAACTTGGTCTGGGACCGCGGCACGATTTTTGGCTTGCAGACCAATGGACGGACGGAGTCGATCCTGATGTCTCTGCCTCCACTGGTGCGTTGGGAGTACGGCTACACCGCTGAGGCCGGATCACGGGAGGCCCTGCTGACAGAACTGTTCACCAAGCCTCAGGACTGGCTTGGGGATTCCACCCTCGATGACCGCTGCCGCCCCCATGGAGCGATCAACTAACTGACGCCTTGAACGAGAGCATTCACCACGCGCTCGGCCAGGCAGTTCACAGTGTGCTCCCTTGTGCTCGGATCCCGCAGCTTCGTCTCGAGGGGTGGTTCGAGCATGGCGATTTCAAGAATTCCGATGCCGCGCCTGGGACCGCCTAGGCCTCCGCGGAAATTGCGTGGGAACCGCCCAAACGCCTGGGCCAGGCTTTCATCGACGACATTCAGTTCACGCACATTTGCGAGCACGGGAATCAGGCCGGAGCCGAAGCCATGGGGCCGGTAGGCATCGAAATGGATCTCCAGCACGTATTCACCACGCTGCGAAAAGGCTTTGGCCTTCGACCAGTTGGTGGCGGGGTCTTCGTCGTTCGGGATGTTGATTGAAGGAGGGGTGTAAGACCGGATGTTCAAGCCACGGGTTTGGCCTTGGCGAACAACAGCGGCCTGAACTGCACGGTTCCAGAACAGCTCGTCGCGAATGCCCGGTTGCATCGGCGCTCGATTCTGCTGATCCACGGCATATCCCGGTGTTCCTGGACTGATGGTGCCCTGGGAGTCGGCGTGTCCTGCCATGACGACGATCGGCAAGTTGGTTTGAACTGGGCTTCGGCCGACCCAGCTGCCGGGTTCCTTGGTGCGTGGGCCCAGCAAGGGATCTGGAGTGGCAGGGGCAGGACAGGGTTCTGGCAGCGCCGGTGCTGGTTGCTCTGCTGATTCCGGGGTGGGCTCGAGTGCAGTGAGCCAGTTGTGCTGTTCCGCAGCCTTGGTCATCGCCAGCGTGGACAGGGACAGGCCCGCGATGGCAAGCCCTGTGGCGAAGCGGCGCCGTTGCATCCAGGCCGGCAGACGCATGGTTCAGATCGGGGAGGAGAGCAGGGACCCATCACTGGCGAGTTGCAAAGTCTCAGCCAGTTCCAGTTCGATGGCGATCAGTTCGTCCCGATGGGCCCGTAGACGAATGGCGCTGCCCTCTCCCTCGGGGGCCGGTAGCAATTGCAGTTCCAGGGCTTCTGTGCGAGCTGCTCGTCGCGTGTAGAGGGCGCCTGCCAAAGGGCCCAAGCCGATCAGCAGAAGAGGCCACCAGTGCAGTTGAGGTGCCAGCTGACGCAGCACCAAGCCGAAGCAGGCGGAGCCAATGGCCGCCAGTCCCGACAGCAACACGGCCAGGGGTTGGCTGGAGGCCACCTTCCCCTTGAAGCGGAGAACTTGCCGGTCTGCATCACCGCCGTCTCGGCTCCAACCGCGATCCTCCAGCCAGGTGCTGAGCCCATCGAGCACGGTAATCGGGGGTTGGGGGGACATCACATCCACCACCGTGGTTCGATCTTTGCTGGCTGCACGCAGAAAGAACACGAGGCCAATCGCCAGCAGAACAGTCAGCAGGAGGGTGGATTGGAATCCTGCAGGCATGGCATCCCGGTGGTGATGACCCTTTTTAAGCCTTGCGCAGGCTGAATCGCTTAGTTCAAAGCGAACCGGTGGGAGTTCAGCCAGCTGCGCCAGGGCTGCATCAGCCGCTCGGCTTCGCTGCGTGCATCAGATTCAAGGTGGAGCATGCGCCGGGGCCGCCCTCGACTGGGGCAGCGTTGGGTGTAACTGCTGATCGAGCCCTGTTGCTCAAGGAACTCCAGGGCCTGTTGCAGCACGGTTTCAGAAAGCCGCAGTTGTGGCTCCTCCCGGATCAGTTTCTGCAGGAGTGCGGATGGGTAGTTGTCGTCTTTGAGCAAGCACTCGAGGATCCAGCAGACAGCCAGTTCGAGATCGAGGAATTGCGGCGGCGGCTGATGGAAGTACTGCTCGATGTCTGCCAGACAGGTGCGCGAAGGCTTTCTGCGAGAGAACACAGGGGCGGGACAACTTCTCTAATCAAAAACGATCTCATTTCGAGATTCAAGAGGAGAGTCTTGAGACTTGTTGTGGCGGGCGGTTGGCCACACTGGCCCCATCCCTTCCTGAAGTCATGGCTGAGCAGTCGTCATCCCCAGCGGAATTCGCCGTCTTTGATCGCGATCTCGATGCAGCTTGGACGGAGCGCTACCTGCAGTCCCCGCGGCTTGCCGTTGACACCGAAGCGATGGGGCTGATCCATGGGCGTGATCGGCTTTGTCTGGTTCAGATTGCCGACGCTGAGGACCGTGTGGCCTGCGTCCGCATTGGCTTGGGTCAGGTCGAGGCACCCAACCTCAAGCGCCTGTTTGAGGCGTCCACGGTTGAGAAGGTGTTTCACTTCGCCCGTTTCGATGTGGCCGCGCTGGCCGCTGGTTTGGGGATTGCCGTGAATCCCGTGTTCTGCACCAAGGTCGGCAGTCGGCTCGGCCGCACATACACCCCCCGCCATGGCCTTAAGGATCTGGTGATGGAATTGGTCGGCGTTGAGCTGGACAAGGGCGCCCAGAGCAGTGACTGGGGCCGGGTGGATGAACTCACGGATGTCCAGCTGGCCTATGCCGCCAACGACGTCCGCTACCTGCTGCCAGCCCGAGAGCGCTTGGAGCAGATGTTGCGGCGGGAAGGGCGTTGGGATCTGGCGCAGCGCTGCTTTCAATGCGTTCCGGTGGTTGCCGAGTTGGATCGGCTGCGTTTTCACCAGATCTTTGAGCACTGAGCTTGGAGCTCAGTCTTCCAGCATGAAGTTGCCGTCGCCTTCGCTGTTCTCGAGCAACGCGTCCAGCTGACGGGCGTGGACACCGTTGTCCTTGTCGAGGGCGGCCAGCATGGATTCAGCCATCGCTCGCCGTCCTTCAACATCGCGGTGACCTTCACGGGCCGCGGCCTGTTCCACCTGGCGTCGGGCACTGGCAAGACTGATGCTCAGTCGACTTGCCAACTGGGCACAAAGTTTGACGAGGGTGGGGTCTTGAATCGCGGCCATCGCAACCAACCGGGGACCTTCAGTATCCGTTGAAGCGATCCAGGATCAGTCGTGCCAGCTGATCGCTTCCCCCTGCTGGCCCCATTCGCTGCGTACCGATCCGTCCCAAGTGGGAGCGGAGTGCCGGGTCAGCCAGGAGGTATTCGAGCCGTTTGGTGAGCTCGGATTCGTCAGAGCACGGACGAACCGCTCCTCCCAGCAGGCGGCTCTGACGGCGGGCGAAGCCCGGCTTGAACTGCGGCCCTGGCCCCGGCAGGGACAGAGCCGGAATGCCCAGGCCCACCAGTTGTTCCGTCGCCGTTCCGGCGGTGGCGATGCCGGCTTCGGCCCAGCCGGCCCATCTGTCAAAGCAACCTCGCCCGATCAGCACCAAGCAGGCTCCTTTCACCCAGCAGGCTTCGGCACCCAGTTGATCCGAAGGCGGAAGGCTGCGTCGAAAACCCAGTTGTTCAAGACTGTCGCTCAGGGCCTCTGCATCGGGTTGGGCGCCCACGGCTACGAGCAGTGCCATCGGTACACGTCCGGGCAGCGCCATAGCGCTGCGCACCAACCGCCGCAGGTTGCGCTGGGCCTCCGGCATGCGACTTCCGCAGAGCAAGAGCACCCGGCGGCAGCGTTCTAGGGCCGATGGCAGCGGTTGGATTTGAAGGCCATCCATCATCGGATTGCCCGGCGCCAGAGCGCCCACGCCCTTGCGTTGCAAGCCACGGGCCGTGAGCCGATCACGCATGGCCACCAGTTGACAGCGGCGCGAGCGCATCAAGCGCCATTCCCAGGGATCCCACTCACTGCCTTTGAGCCGGTGGTAACAGTCGCTTTTGCTCCGTCCGGGCCCGCTGAGCCACGTGTAGTCGCTTTTGGGAGTGCCGATGAATCCGAAGGGGGCGCCACTGCTCCAAGCCATGAGCAACGGCAGCAAATCGCCGACGGCAACGATGGGTTGTTGTTGATGCCCCAGGCGGCGCACCAACCGCCATTGGGCCCAGCTCAATCTGGGGAGGCCCGCACCGACGTCTGCCAGCAGGCCTCTCAGGCTTTGGTTGCTGAAGCCACCACTTGGCAGGGCCGCTTTCGGCCCCATCCGCTTCAACCATCCCTGCTGAACAGCAGCATCAAACACCCGGCCTGAACCCACCAGAGGAAGCACGCTGAGGGGGCGTCGGGGTGCGCGCCGATGCAGGGCCTGGACGATCCGCAAGGTGATCAGGTCTTCGCCGTGACCGTTGCAGAGAAACAGCAGAGAGCCAGGGGCATGGCTGATACGATCCCCTGATGGGAGCGGCTGTTCCCGGGCGGCGGCATGGCCAAGTGGTAAGGCAGAGGATTGCAAATCCTTTATCCCCAGTTCGAATCTGGGTGCCGCCTTTGAATCCTCATCACAGTTGAGCCTCCGCGCTCAGGGTGGGAACGTTGCGTGAGTGACTCTCGCAGCTGACGGTTGTCGCATCAATCCAGCATCGTCCCTTAGCGGTTCGTGTCGCTGGAAGGCCCGTGGGAAGCCCTCGGGCATCAAAGCGGACCCATGACGTGCTGAGCAGGGATGCGCTCCAGCTGCGGCGATCCAAGCGGCAGCCTGAGCGGTCACAGCGGAGCGGACTGTCTTGGCCTCCCTTAAGGCTGACGAAGCTCAGCTGATAGCTACCCCCTGTTTTCGCATCGTCTCCGATGAAGCGAAGCCTCAGTCCGCTGCTTCCGTTCGTAGCGATCTGGAGGCGTTCGCAATCCAAGGATTTGCCGTCGACAACGATGCGGCAATTGGAAGGCCTGTGCTCCAAGCGGCCAAAGGCCACGGGTGCATTGGCCGTTATCGGAACGGCGAGCAGCAGTGAAGCCATCCACAGCGGAATCATCAGTAATCGCTGTCAGCGACGCACATACCCAGGCAGCGAATGCCGTTGCTGGCCGTTCTGCGGCAGTGGTTGCAGAGGATGCGTTCCTCGTCTGCAGTCGCTCCATCCGCCCTCTGAGCGGCCGATGGCGCAGGTTCCTTTGTGGGGGATGCGGTCATGACGCAGCAGGACGGAACGAAGGCGATCATGGCTGGCAGCAGCATCGCCCCGTTGAACGGCATCGGTTTTGGCACCTGGGCCTGGGGCAATAAAGCGGTCTGGGGATACGACGCCCAGCGGGATGACGCCCGACTTCGCGCCACATTCCGACAAGCCCTCAGCTCGGGGATCAACTTGATCGACACCGCTGATTCCTACGGAACGGGGAGCCTGAATGGACGCAGTGAGGAGCTTCTGGGTGAATGCATTGCCGCGTTGCCAGCCCTGCGGCGATCACAGTTGACGGTGGCCACGAAGTTGGCCCCTTTCCCCTGGCGATGGGGCCGTCGGGGTTTCGATGCCGCTTTCGAGGCCAGTCGAACGCGGCTCAAGGGGCAGCTGCGGCGCGTGCAGTTGCACTGGAGTACAGCGCGTTATGCCCCGTGGCAGGAGGCAGGTCTTCTCGATGGTTTGGCTGATCTTGTGCTGTGTGGCCGGGTCGACGAGCTGGGGCTCTCCAACCTGGGTCCCCAACGTTTGGCGTTGATCCACGGCCGTCTGGCGAAGCGTGGTGTTCTTCTGCGCAGTGTTCAGGTGCAATGTTCGCTCTTGGCGCCTGCGGATGATCAGCTGCTCGAGTTGATTGCCATTAGCAGGGACCTGGATGTGGAGGTGTTGGCCTATAGCCCTCTGGCCTTCGGCGTTCTTGGCTGTGCTCCTGGGGCTGAAGAGACGCTGCCTGCTACCTGGTTGAGACGCCGCCTGTTTCGGCGACTGCTTCCGGCCAGCCTGGAGCTGCGCGATGAGATGAAGGCCATCGCGATTGAGCGCGGGGCATCGATGGTGCAAGTTGCCTTGAACTGGTGCAGAGCTCTGGGCACGACGCCGATCCCAGGGCTGCGAACACCCGTTCAGGCCATGGATGTTGCCGCTGCGCTGCAGTGGTCGATGTCGATGCAAGAACGCCAGCGGTTGGATGCGGCCCGCTACCGCTGTAGCGAGCGAATGCCTGCCAATCCTTTTCAGAGTCGCTGAGCGACCTGCTCAGGCTTCCGAGGCCGATTCAGGGGCGGGGCTCACCACCACCGGGAGGCTGTCACCGTCATTCCGAATCGGAATGACCTTGTCCTGGGAGGGTTCCAGGGGAGTCGGCGCAGGAGGAGTGTCCTGTTGTTGGGCGCAGGCGGAGAGGGCTTCTTGCAGCAAGGAATCAAAGGTTGCCCCGGGCAGTCGATGCCGGGCCACCTCCAGAAAGGTGCGCGGCAGGGATTCGCCGGCGGCGCTCCTCAAAGCGGGGTTGTTCTGCCGGTGCTCCTGCTCGTCCTGTATGGAACGGATGAAGCGACGCGTGACGTCGCGTTTGGTAGACGCCTTGATCAGGGTGTCGCGCTCCTGTGGACCGTGACTGAGCTCCTGTTCCATGTCCTGAATTCGCCGTTCGAGGCTTTCCAGAACCTCCTGGGCTTCCTTGCTGATGTGAGCTAGTTGCCCATCCGAAAGGTGCGGTAGGTCGGCCACGAAGACCTTGCCGTGATCTCGGAGTGTGAGGAAGGTTGGTCTTGCGCCCTGCCTGTAACCCTGCTGCCTGTCTTGCCCTGACGGGAAAGGACGCCTTGGTGGAACCGGACCTGCAGACGATCGACGGCGCGTGATGCGCTGGGGCTTATCAAAAGGCATTGAAAAAAGATGTATTGACGCCGCTATCGGGAAAAACCCCGATGTGCTTGGGCGCAAGCCTATTCGATCCCGCCTGGGCTCGCGGTCTGCTGCATAGAACCCGTCTGAAACTGACGCAATCAGGCGGGAACCCCCTCCAGGTGTGGAGTGCTGCCAGGGGCGTTGGAGGTCACCTTGCCAATCACCCAGGCCTGCTGTTGCTTGATGCGGCACTGCTCGATCACAACGTCTTCATTGCCCGCTGGCACCACGAGGCAGAAGCCGATGCCGAGGTTGAACGTGTGCCAGAGGTCCCTTTCAGGAATGTCTCCTGCCTCCTGCAGCCAACGGAACAGTGGCGGTCTCGTCCAGCTGGTGGCGTCGATGCGAGCAGAACAGCCGTCCGGCAGGCACCGTGGCAGGTTTTCCGGTAGCCCTCCGCCGGTGATGTGGGCCATGCCATGGAGGTCGCATCCGCTCTGCAGCAGGTGTTGCACCAGGTCGGCATACAGGGTTGTTGGTGCCAGCAGATCGCGGATCAGCGGTTGTTGGTCGTCGCCATACACGGTGTTTGCGTCTGCGTTGGCCCGTTCCAACACCTTGCGCACCAGGCTGAAGCCATTGCTGTGCACACCGCTGCTGGCCACGCCGATCACGCTGTCGCCAGGCTGGATCCGCTGGCCGTCAATGAGCTCGTCCTCTTCGACGACAGCCACACAAAAACCAGCGAGGTCGTAGCGCCCATCGGGGTAAAACCCTGGCATTTCAGCCGTTTCGCCGCCGAGTAGGGCGCAACCGCTCTGCCTGCAGCCATCGGCGATGCCCTCCACAACCTCGGCCATCGCTGATGGCGCCAGCGCGCCGGTGGCCATGTAATCCAGAAAAAAGAGCGGCGCTGCTCCTGAGGTG
>Ga0213866_10003757_pt1 | contig 10185 bp, 10 predicted proteins | sample PICome_11_FD_160079 | JGI IMG/M metagenome (GOLD analysis project Ga0213866, IMG submission 160079) | Coastal seawater microbial communities near Pivers Island, North Carolina, United States - PICO284 | ecosystem: Environmental > Aquatic > Marine > Coastal | place: USA: North Carolina... | reverse complement strand
CGATCAGCGTGGCTTCGAGTATGGCGTCAGCTATCAGCCGGACTGGCTCAAGCAGGTCAAAGTCACCCGCACGCTCGAATCCGGACGTCAGTCCACGAAGACCCTTTTCCGAAATCCGGCCCGGGCTCCGCAAGCCCAGCCAGGCGAACGGGTCCGGACACGCATCGTTTCGGCCGACCAGTCGATCGACTTCGAAGTGGCGCTGATCGACCCGCGTGCGGCGGTGACTCGCGTCCGGATCGCCTATGAGGTACAGGGGGAGAATGGTCGCCCCGAAGAGGTCGAGTTTTCGCTCGAGAGCGAGGACCTCCTGGAAGAGTAGGACGGGGTCGCTCCGACGGGTCGTGGGTGCATGAGGCAGGATCCTCCGCCACGCCGGGACCATTCACAGTAGATTCAGGTCATGTCTGCTGCCGCTGCATATGTCACGGCCGTCGGTCGGACGGCGATCGGGGCCATCTCCGCCGTGGGACGAGCGGGCTACCTCGGCTTGAGTTCTCTTCGGGCACTCAAGAAGGTGCGCCTATGGGCCCCACATCTCGTCGAACAGATGGTGCGAATCGGGGTCGAATCGGTGCCGATCGCACTCTTCATTTCGACGTTCACCGGAATCGTGCTCGCCCTCCAGGCGTCCTACACGTTCACGGGCGCGGTCCCCCTCTACTTCGTCGGGGCACTCGTGGGCAAGACGATGATCCTCGAACTCGGCCCGGTGCTTACCGGACTGGCCCTCTCAGGGCGTGTCGGTGCGAACATCGCGGCCGAGATCGGGACGATGCGCGTGACGGAGCAGATCGATGCGCTCGAGACTCTGGCCTACGATCCGGTGGCCTACCTCATCGTACCCCGGGTCCTGGCCGGGGCGCTGATGTTTCCGATGGTCGTTGTGCTCGCCGATGCGATTGGTGTCCTGGCTGGGCTTGGCGCCTCGATGGCGCTACTCGACTTGTCCGCACCGCAGTTCATGCGCGGGGTCCGGCTCTTCTTCGACCCGTTCGACGTGCAGTTTTCGGCGATCAAGGCGATCACCTTCGGGATTACGGTGACGTCCGTCGGGTGCTCCTTCGGCTTCCATACTCGGGGCGGGGCGGAAGGGGTTGGCCGGTCGACGACGAGAGCGGTCGTGGTCTCGAGCATGATCATCCTGGTGCTCGACGCCTTTTGGGCGGCCGTACTCCTCCGATGACGGTGCGCCGGCGATGAGTATCGAACTGGTGAATGTCCATAAGGCGTTCGGCGACAATCACGTCCTCAAGGGCTTCACGCTGTCGATCAAGGACGGGAGCACGACGACGATTGTCGGGGGATCAGGGTCGGGGAAGTCGGTCATGCTGAAGCACATTGTCGGACTTCTTCGTCCGGATCAGGGGGATGTATGGGTCGACGAGCACAACATTTCTCGCCTCGACCAGGAGTCGCTCTTCCGACTGCGTCGCAACGTGGGCTATGTCTTCCAGTTCGCCGCGCTCTTCGATTCCATGACGATTGCCGAGAACGTCGGCATGGGCCTCCGTCGGATGGAGGAGTTCCCTGACGAAGAGATCCCGGGCAGGGTGTCGGAGTGCCTCCGGTTGGTCGACCTGGACGGGTATGAGAGTCATCTCCCGTCGGAACTCTCCGGTGGTCAGCGAAAGCGCGCAGGTCTCGCCCGCGCGATCGCGACCCGTCCCAAGTACATCCTCTACGACGAGCCTACGACCGGTCTCGACCCGGTTACGACAGCCGTGATCGACGAGATGATCGTCCGGATGTCGGAGGAGTTGAATGTGACCGGCGTCGTGATCTCCCACGACATGAAGAGTGCCTTCCGCATTTCCGACCGTATTGCGATGCTCTACGATGGCTCAGTGCGGGTCGATGGGACGCCGGATGAGGTGCGGGCTTCCGACGATCCGATCGTTAAGGGCTTCATCGAAGGGAGGCCGGAATTGATGGCGGTGAGACCATGAACCGAAACAGGGAGTTCCTGGTCGGGCTGGTGATCATCGTCGCCATCGCGGTTGGTGTCGGGGGTACGCTCTGGCTACAAGGCACGAATTTCGGACGTGCTACGCAGACCGTGCATGCCCTTCTTGAATCGACCGGCCAGCTCTCCGAAGGCAATCCCGTTACGTACCGCGGAGTCCGGATCGGGAGCGTCTCGGGGGTCAGCGTCGAACCGGGCGGCGAGCGTGTGCGCATCACCCTGCTGCTCACCGAGCCGATGGAGCTTCCTGTCGACGCCGCTGTGGTACTTGGGCCTGAGTCGCTTTTCGGGGATTGGCAGGCCGAGATCGTCAGTCGGGCGCGCTTTCCCCGCTTCAGCTTCTACGACGTGCCGGCAGAGGCTTCCGAAGGCGGCGCGGTGCTGGGCGGGTATGCGCTCCCGGAGATCACCCGGCTCACCGCGTCTGCCGAGCAGATCTCGATCAATCTGGCCACGCTCTCGGAACGCCTGGAGCTGGCGTTCAATCAGGAGACGGCCGACAACCTCGCTTCGGCCATCACCAACATCGAAGCGATCACGCAGGATCTGCGCCTGCTGGTGCAGCAGCAGTCTGTCGTGGCCTCGAGCATCACCGCGAGCGCCGATACCGCGCTGATGGAGGTGGAAGGAGCGGCCGTGGCCGCCCGTCGCACGTTCGAGAGACTCGATGGCGTCCTGGCCGATCAGCAGATCGACTCGATCGTTACGAACATTCGCGTGGCGTCGGAGGGTATCCGAGCGCTCACTACAGATCTATCCGACCCGGAGTCGGGGCTCTCGGCAACGCTGGACCAGGCGGACTCGACCTTTGCGAGGGTCGATCGGATTGCTGCGCGACTCGAATCGGGCGAGGGGTCTCTTGGCCGGCTACTGGTCGACTCGACCTTTGCTGTGAATGCAGAAGATGTGCTCAGATCTCTCGACCTGCTGCTGCAGGACGTTCGTGAAAACCCCGGGCGGTATGTCCGACTCTCGATCTTCTAAGCCGCCCGTGCCTCGCCCCGCCTCTGCCCGTTCGGGTGACCATCCCCGGCCCCGAGGGCCTGTGATCGAGACGAGCGCCGGTGGTGTGGTGATTCGGGTGATCGAAGGGACCGAGCACATGCTCGTGATCCGAGATCCCTATCGGAAGTGGGGCCTGCCCAAGGGGCACGCGGAAGAGGGCGAGACCCCGGGTGAGACAGCCGTGCGTGAGGTTCGAGAAGAGACAGGGCTCGAGGACGTGATTCTCGGCGAGGAGCTCATCACCATCGACTGGTTCTTCCGGGCTCGAGGTCGGCGGATTCACAAGTTCACGACGTTCTTCCTCATGCATTCGTCGAACGGCGACCCGGTCCCCGAGCACGGAGAAGGGATCACGGCGTGCGAGTGGGTTCCGCTGTCTTCCGCGCACCTTCGAATCTCGTACGAGAATGCCGCTGAGGTCGTGATGGTAGCCCAACGACTGGTCCTGGGTTTCGATGCCGGTGAGGCGGCGGATTGACTACGATGCCTGGTTCGTCGTTGGACACGCCCTCGGAGCGGAACGCCCGTGGGGAGGTCCGCATGAACGAAGTCGGCCGACTGAACATCTGGCGAGTGACGCTCGCCACGGCGGTCGTGATGGTATTGGGGGTCTTCCTCTTCCAGACGCTCCCGATCCTGAACCCGGTGCTGCTCTTCGTTCTCCTCGTCGCGGTGCTGATGCCGTTTCGAGGCCGAGAGGGACATTCATCGCTGATCACGATCGCGGCGGTCCTTACGCTCATCTGGCTGCTTCAGGAGGTCGGACACCTCCTGGCTCCGTTCGCGCTTGCCGTGGTGCTCGCCTACGTCCTCGACCCGATGGTCGACCGCCTCCATCGCCGCGGCCTGTCACGGTCGATTTCGGTCGTGGCTCTGATTATCCCTGCGATCGGACTCCTCGCGGTGCTCGTATTCGGTGTCGTGCCGGCGGCCTTCCGCGAGCTGATCTCCGCGCTCCGGGCCGCTCCGGTTCTTCTCGAGCGACTGAGTCTCTGGATCGAAGCAGGTCAGCAGCGCCTGCTGACCGTCGACGTCCCCTTCTTCGACGGCGGCCAGATTGTCGAGCAGTTGAGGGCGATCGACGAAGAGTCAGTGATGAGCTTTCTCGAGGAGCGACAGGCCGCACTCGCGCAGTCGGCGTGGGATGGCGTGCTGGGGCTCGGGCGTGGACTCGGGTCGGCCATCGCGATCCTCGGCTACGTGGTCCTCACCCCTGTCCTGTCGTTCTATCTCATTCGCGACTGGGACGTGATGCTGTCCCGGATGACTGACCTCGTTCCTGAGGGTCGGCGAGACGGCTTCGTCGCCTTCATCACCGACGTCGACCGCCTGGTTTCGAGTTTCCTCCGGGGTCAGCTGATGGTGGCAGCCACGATCGGGCTGCTCACGGGTCTCGGTCTCGGCCTCACACGCTTCCCGTATGGCGCCACCATCGGAGTCATGGTCGGCGTATTCTCCCTCGTTCCGTACGTCGGCCTCGTTATCAGCCTCATTCCAGCGGTGTTTATTGCCCTCGTCAGTGGCAATGTGGTGCTCTCCTTGCTGAAGGTGGCGGCAGTATTCGGCGTCGTGCAGATCCTCGACGCGACGGTCATCACCCCTCGGATCGTGGGCGGATCCGTCGGGATCCACCCGGTGTGGGTCCTCTTGGCGCTCAGCATTGGCGGCTACTTTTTCGGCGTGATCGGCCTTCTTGTCGGCGTGCCCGCGGCCGCCGTCGGTAAGATGCTGATCGTGCGAGGACTGGTCCGGTACGAGCAGTCGGCCTTCTACCTTGCGACCGAGGAAGTCGAAGGCGACTGAGCCACGAGAGCGCTGCGGTTCCGTACCGTGACCTCGAGTGTCTCCAGCTCCTCCCCGACCTCCCGCCGAGACGAGTTGATCGACCTCCGGGTACGATTAGACTTCAAGGCTTGCTCTCGCCGTTCACGCGACGAGTCAGGCATTCAATCGCGTATTCCCGCGGGTGGCCCTCTCCGGTCCTCGCGCTTCGATGCAGGTCCAGATGGCAGACGATATCCGGGATATCACGATCATCGGCGGCGGGCCCACAGGGCTCTTCGCCGCATTCTATGCCGGCATGCGGGGAAACTCGTGTCGGATCGTTGATTCCCTTCCTGAACTCGGGGGGCAGCTCGCTGCGCTCTACCCCGAGAAGTACATCTTCGACGTCGGTGGCTTCCCGAAGATTCTCGCCAAAGACCTCGTGACCAATCTGGTCGAGCAGGCGCTCCAGTTCGGTCCCGAGATCGTACTCGACGAACAGGTTCAAGAACTGGAGTGGACCGGCGAGCACTTCGAACTACGGTGTTCGAGCGGCATCCATCGCAGTCGCACCGTGGTGATTGCGGGCGGCAAGGGCGCGTTCGAGCCGATGCCGCTCAAGTGTCCCGGCTACGAGGAGTTCATGCACTTCGGTGTGGAATACGCCGTAAAGGACCCCGAAGCGTTCCGAGACAAGCACGTCGTGGTTGTGGGCGGTGGTGACACGGCGTTCGACTTCGTGCTCATGCTCAAGGACGTGGCGGCTTCCATGACACTGGTTCATCGCCGGGACGGATGGCGTGCGCATGAGGCGTCGGTCACCCAGGTGGAGGACGCGGTGAAGGCCGGGGATGTCGACATGAAGACCTTTTACGAGGTCCGTACGATTCACGGCGACGAGCGGGTCGAGCGCCTGACGATCTTCGACAACCGAACCGACGAAGACGTCGAGCTTCCGTGTGATTGTGTCCTCACCTGTCTCGGCTTCAAGCCGGATCTCGGGCCGATGAAAGGTTGGGGCCTGAACGTCGAGAAGAATCGGATCCTGGTCGATTCGCACATGGCCACATCTGTTCCTGGCGTATTCGCTGCGGGCGACATCGTGAACTACGACGGGAAACTCGATCTGATTGCGACGGGTTTTGCCGAGGCCGCGGTAGCCGTTAATCAGGCCGTCCACTTTGTCGATCCGAGCGCCCGGGTGAACCCCGGCCATTCGACCAACATGAAGGTGTTCAAGGAGGAGTGACGATGTCCGACAGCACCCCGACCCACGAGCGCGTGGTCATCATTGGTTCCGGACCTGCGGGCTGGACCGCTGCTATCTACTCCGCGCGGGCCGAGATGGCGCCGTTTGTCATCGAGGGCGGCATCAGTCGCACCATGATTCCGGGCGGCCAGCTGATGTTTACGACCGAGGTCGAGAACTATCCGGGCTTCAAGGAAGGAGTCGACGGGCAGGATCTCATGATGAGCATGAAGGAGCAGGCTGTCCGATTCGGGACTCGGGTGCTCACGGAAGACGTGATTTCCATCGATCCGAATCAGCATCCGTTTCGGCTCGAGACCACGAGCGGGAAGGTCGTGATGGCCGACACGGTCATTCTGGCGACCGGCGCGAATGCGAACTGGATCGGGATCGAGAACGAGGAGCGGCTCGCTCAAACCGGGGGCGGCGTAAGCGCCTGTGCGGTGTGTGACGGCGCGCTTCCTCACTTCCGCGAGCAGGTCCTCGCGGTCGTCGGCGGTGGCGATACCGCGATGGAGGATGCCCTCTACCTGACGAAGTTCGCGAAGGAAGTGGTTGTCGTTCATCGGCGCGACGAGCTGCGCGCGTCACGGATCATGGCCGAGCGCGCCCTCGCCAACGAAAAGATCACCTTTGCCTGGAATACGGTCGTAACCGATGTGATCGGCGATGACGTCATCACGGCGTTGAAGCTCGAAGACACGGTGACCGGTGAGGAGCGGGAGTTGGCCGTGGGTGGCCTCTTCGTCGCGATCGGACACTCGCCGAACACCGGCTTTCTGGAAGGCGTCGTGGATCTGAAGGACAACGGCTACGTGGCGACGCCGGTGCCGTGGCGCACGCAGACCTCGGTGCCGGGGATCTTCGCGGCGGGCGATGTGATGGACGATTACTACCGCCAGGCGGTCACCGCGGCTGGGACGGGTTGCATGGCAGCTCTCGAGGCCGAGCGCTGGCTGGCCCACGGAGGCGCTGAGGCGCTCGCCGAAGGCGCTGTAGCCGGAGACTGACGGGCTCCTGAGCGACCGGATGTCAGTGGTGTGAGCGAGGGCTGATCCCGCGAGGGGTCAGCCCTCGTCCTGCTCTCCGACCCGAGGGGGACCGGTGGGCCCGAGCAGTCTGCCGCCATCCACGGGCAGCACGTGCCCGGTGACGAAGCGGGCCGCGGTCAGATAGCGCACCGCCTGCACGACATCCTCGGGGCCTCCGACTCTCTTCAGGGCGGCCCGGTCGGCCAGCGCATCCCAGCGCTCCTGCGGCCAGTCATCCGGCGGCAGGACAGCCCCCGGGGCGATCGCGTTCACACGGACTTCCGGGGCCAATGAACGTGCCTGGATACGCGTGAGGTGAACGAGGGCCGCCTTGGAGACGGCGTGGTGCGGGTATTGGGTCCACGCCTGGTACGCGGACAGGTCGGCGATATTGATCACACATCCCCGGCTCTCTCGAAGTATCCCGGCGCACGACCGCACGATCAGATGCGGTGCCCGCACATTCACATTCATGACCGCGTCCCATTCGGCGGCGTCGACGTCTAGGAGTGGCATCGACCGGAAGGAGGCCGCCGAGTTCACCACGACGTCGAGTCGGCCGAAGTGACCGCGGATGGCTGACGCCACGTCTTCTGCGGCGGACGGCTCGGACAGGTCGGCGCGCACCAGGAGACATTCACGACCGCGGGCATCGATGGCCTCGGCGGTTTCCCTGGCCGCGTCGGCGGAGGACCTGTAGACCACGACGATGTCGTACCCGTCTTCGGCGAGCCCCAGTGCGATCGCTCGCCCGATACGCACCGCTCCGCCCGTCACGAGCGCAATCCGTTGCTTTTCCCCTCCGGTCATCGCCAGACTCCCTGCTCTGCGGTTGTTCCTGCAGGCCGCTTCACATCGATATGGAAGAGTTGAATGCCGAATCTCACCGGGAAGGTCGCCATCGTCACGGGTGCCACGAAGGGCATCGGTCTCGCGATCGCCGAACGGATGATCAATGAAGGGATGTCCGTAGTGGTGAGTGCACGGACCGAGGCCGACGTCGCGTCGGTGGCGGAGCGGCTCGGCGACAACGCGTTGGGCGTCGCCTGCGACGTGGCAGACCCTGCTGCCTGCGAGGCCATGGTAGAGGCGGCCGTGGCACGCTTCGGACGGCTGGACGTGCTGGTCAACAACGCGGGGCTCGGGATCTTCAAGCCGATTTCCGAAATGACGGTCGAGGAATGGCAGCTTCAGGTCGACGTGAACCTCGGTGGCGTATTCTACTGCTCGAAGGCGGCGCTTCCCCACCTCAGCGTGTCGGGTGACGGGTATATCATCAACATCGGCTCATTGGCCAGCCGGAACTCGTTCGCCAACGGCACCGGATACAACGCGAGCAAGTTCGGGCTCCTTGGGATGTCAGAGGCGATGATGCTGGATGTCCGGTACCAGGATGTCAGGGTCTCGATCGTGATGCCCGGAAGTGTGAACACGCCGTTCAACAACCACGAGCAGGTGGCAGAGCGCGGATGGAAGCTCGAGGCGGACGACTGCGCGCTGGCCGTGATGCAGCTGCTCGAGTATCCGAAGCAGGCGCATGTGAGCCGCATGGAGATGCGTCCGAGCCAGCCGAATCGGGGGTGATGTCTGCACCCACTACACCCTTCTGCGTAGCGGTCTAGATTTCGGTCTGTGCGGGGACACTGTGGTCCTCGCTATCCGGGACACCACTCAGGAAGGCTCGCTGCGATGTCGGACGATTTCAGGATCGAGAAGGACTCCCTCGGTGAGATGAAGGTCCCCGCCGCCGCTCTGTACGGACCACAGACGCAGAGGGCGGTGGAGAACTTCCCGATCAGCGGGCAACGCTTCGGACGGCGCTTCATTCAGGCCCTGGGTCTGATCAAACGCTCCGCGGCCGAGACCAACGCGGAGTTGGGGAATCTCGACCAGGCGATTGCGGCGGTAATCGCGGATGCGGCCGGCGAAGTCGCCAGCGGACGGTGGGACGACCAGTTCGTGCTCGACATCTATCAGACGGGCTCGGGCACGTCGACCAACATGAACACGAACGAGGTGGTCGCGCACCGCGCTACTGAACTCCTCGCGGGCGACGGCTCCGTCCACCCGAATGACCACGTGAACTTCGGTCAGTCGTCGAACGATGTGATCCCCACGGCGATTCATGTATCCGCCCGCGTCGCGATCGAGGAGGAGTTGATCCCCGCACTGGAGCACATGCGGAGCGCTCTGGCGACCAAGGCGGACGCCTTCGACGGCGTCATGAAGTCCGGCCGAACCCATCTCATGGACGCTACGCCGGTGCGTCTGGGGCAGGAGTTCGCCGGGTACGCCCGCCAGGTCGAAAAGGGCATCGAGCGGGTTCGAGTGGCCGCCGACGAACTCAATGAGCTTGCATTGGGTGGCACTGCGACCGGAACCGGGATCAACACCCATCCTGACTTCTCGGCACGCACGATCGCCCGCATTTCAGAGGCGACCGGGATTCCGTTCATCGAGGCCGTCGACCACTTCGAGGCTCAGGGTGCGAAAGACGCTGCGGTGAACGTCGCCGGCGCTCTGAACACTGTGGCAACGAGCTTCATGAAGATTGCGGACGACATCCGCTGGCTCGGCTCCGGACCCACATCGGGTCTCCACGAGATCAGCCTTCCAGCGATCCAGCCCGGCTCCTCGATCATGCCGGGGAAGGTGAATCCGGTCATGTCAGAGGCGATGATGATGGTGGCCGCCCGCGTCATGGGGAATCACACGACCGTGACGGTTGCTGGCAGCCGTGGGAACTTCGAGTTGAACGTGATGATGCCGGTACTCGCGCACGCATTGCTCGATTCGATCACCCTCCTCGCGAACATCGCGCGCGCCTTCACGGACCGTTGCGTTGTGGGAATCACGGCGAACGAGGCGAGGGCGCAGGAGCTGCTGGAGAAGAATCCGTCGATCGCGACGGCCCTCAACCCGTATATCGGCTATGACGCGGCAGCCGTCGTGGCCAAAGAGTCGGCCAAACGCGGGATGAGTGTCCGGGACATCGTTCGTGAGCAGGGGCTGCTTCCCGAAGACCAGATCGACGGGGCGCTCGACGTTCGCTCGATGACCGAGCCGGGCCTGCCCGAGTAGGGAGCGACCGGGGGGGAGCGAGTGACGCCAGCAGCCGAAGCTACTGACGCCACTCTTGGCACGCCCCCCCAGGGCGTGTTGCCCACCCA
>Ga0213866_10003753_pt1 | contig 10193 bp, 16 predicted proteins | sample PICome_11_FD_160079 | JGI IMG/M metagenome (GOLD analysis project Ga0213866, IMG submission 160079) | Coastal seawater microbial communities near Pivers Island, North Carolina, United States - PICO284 | ecosystem: Environmental > Aquatic > Marine > Coastal | place: USA: North Carolina... | reverse complement strand
ATCCCACTGACTGACCCTAACTCAGGAAATGTCACGACAGGCTATATCTATCAAGGCGATGAAGGCGGCGGTGTGTTGGCTGGTGAACAGAGGTTTGTCGTTGCAGGATCTGCTGACGACCGGCCAGATTACATGCAGTTCAGAACTCAAGACGAAATCGACTTCTCCACATTCTTGCAGGCTTAAACATGTTTGGTTTTAGGAGCCGACGAGAACTTGAGTCGGCTAGGAGAATAACTCGCAATCGCCTATCTATATCCGATCCTAAGCAAATCGGCGGCATCCCTGCACTTATTTGCAAGACAGGAACAGGTGGCATCGCAGCAAGGTCTGGAGCAGTTGCTGGCAAAGCTACTGATGTTGTCGTTCAATTTATTAAGCCAGACGGAACAATGGCCGACTCAACCCGTGAGATAACGGTCTATAATCCGTTTGGAACTGCCGTTGCAGGGTCTGTTTACATAACATGCAAGTTCGTAAACAACGGATACTGGATCGTTGATGCGGAGGATTGCTCGTAATGGCTATTAAGCACTCTCCTGGTTGTGGATGTTGTGGGGGATGTCTCGGAATTGTGCAAGTCCGTGACAGACCATTTCCGATCTACAGTGGAGGAGGCTGGGTTTTTCCTGATGTTGAATGGAGAACTGGGAGTGGAATAAGCTATGTCAGTGGATATGAACCACCGACAGGAAATGAAAATACAATAGCAGCAGGCGATGAAGTTCGATTGGTCGTTTCCGTTCCATGTAGCAACTGGGCGGTATCAGTAGAGATCATCGGAGATGACCATACGGCTATTACTGAATCAAACAGAGGACATCGCATAAAAGTCGGGAAATATTTGCAAGGTTGGTTGCGTGTGCCGACTGCGACTATTGATGATGTATATGGCAACAGCGATACAACGGAGATTTCTGCAACTACCCTCAACTCTGGATGCGTAACTGGCTATAGCGAGATACTAGGCAATCAGAATCTATTTTCAAGCCTTTCTAACTCGTATTCCCACCTGACATATCTGTTTTCCGAAACAGACAACTTCGGGCGTGGATGGGCGCAAGCTAATGTAGAGTTTGGTTACGAGGACTACACCCAGAGTTACACGAACTCTGAGACTGGAAGTACCTACGATATCCCCTATGCGGGTAATCCAGCAAACATCATCGGATTCCCAATTGAAAACAATGATGCCGGTCAGCAACTTGTTGAGATAACAATTCAGGCAGGCGTTTCAGACATCGAAGTTGGTGAGATTAAAGTCTGGCATGGCACATTCCATCATTTCAATGAATCGAATGGATTCGTCGCAGAGACAGATCGTGACGGTGAGTTCAACAATCTTATACATGACCAGCCAAGCACTTATTTCAGCCTTGGAACTTACGATGATAATGACTCGCGAGTTTATCAAAACTTTTTTTGTCCCGGAGGATCTGCTTGTACCGATGGATTAACTGTTTCATTTACGGCAAATGCGTCAGCACTTAATGGAACACACGCATGGAGGACGATCTACGATGCAAAGTATCCTTACCATTCTAAACTCGCTAGATCGTCTCAGGAGTATTTCACAAAGACTGATGCAACAGCATCTCAGTTGACTGCATTGTCTACTGCAAAGACTTTGTTTAATTCGTACTCATCTTACACCCATGCGTCAGTCCTAGATGACTTAAATCTGTATCGCTATTACGAGCCATCACCAAACATTTCCATCTCGATGAGCTATACATCGAGTTGCACCGTGACTGTAAACAATGACATTGGATGGGATTCGACTACCTCTCATTCATATTCAAGACCTTTGCATCTTGGTGGTCTTGAGGTCGATTCTTTTTACTGGCCGCCAAAGAGTCCTGACTGCACGAACGGATGGACATGGAACCTAAGTGATTTTGAAGCCGGATTAGAAATCTATCTTGATGACACAGCTAGTTACAACAGCGGGACTGACGACATCACTTTGGATGGATGGGATAGTGGTGCTGCTGAATTGAACTATGATTCATACAACTTGCCTTTGATGCTTCCCGTTTTGACCAAGATGGACTTCGACGACAAAGACTTTTACAAGGCATTGCAGTATTGGACAAATAAGGACATCGAGACAAGTTATTCAACTACCGAGGATCTTAGCGAAGGATCGAAATGGACAATCGAGACAACTTGGACATACAAAAAGGTCAGAGCGTTCAGGGGTTGGGATAATATCGACGGACATAGTGTTAGTTCATCATGGATAGATGATTACGTTACAGATCCTAGTGTCCCTTATGCCAACCCTAGCCTAGAGCCTTTCCTTCAAAATCCCGATGAGATTGCTAGGGAGGCTTCTAGGGGGCAGGTTGTTCTAAAGAGCAATTCAATACAGGTTTCATCGGCTTCCATTGATGGAACAGATTACACAGGGCTTACTGACTGCACTCAAGAAACGAGCCAGACATCTTCATTGTCTGCAACGCTTCAAGCATTTGAGCAGGAATACATCTACGACAATCAAGGAACAGGCGCAACTGAGTCGATACAGTGGTTGCTAGGCAGGAACTTGCTTAAAATCACCGATGGCACAGACACTTTGCACTTAGGGATTAAAGATGAATTAGCGGACTTCCCAAGCATTAGTGTTATAGATTCAGCAGGAACCGAGGTTGTTTTTGATGCCACTGACTTCTATGCAAAGGTTTCAGAGGCAAACCATGAGACGATGAAGGCATTTAGTGTTACCCTGCAAAACGGTAGCGATAACATTACTATTGGGGTCAAGTTGTGATTTGTTCATGTGGTGCAACTTTTCATAAAGTACATCAAGAAAGAAATGTTTGCAGTTGCGGTGCAGTTTATGACGGTAGTGGCAACCTTACTGACGGAAAAACCTTAAATGTTGCAAACAATGAACCAGAGATAGTTTCCAGCGGTGAGGTACTCTTTAGTCATTACAACAAGCCCGGTTCAGCACTAGAAAGCCTTATTCCAGGTTGGGCAGTCCAGTTCAAAACTGGATGCAAGTGCAAAGACTACCGTGACAAGATGGACAGATGGCAGACAAGGGGCTGTGAGGCTCGTGAAGACATGATTGTGGCTCACTTGATGGCTCAGTCAGATAAACTGATCGCGGTCTTTAGAGGCATCCCTACGCCACTCAGACGCATGGCTGCAAAGCGGTTGTTCCGCAAGGCAATCGAACTATCAAAAATTGAGTCGGAGAGCAGGTAGGGGCGAGGAGAGCGTCCCTATCAGACTACACCAATCGCTGTTACCTTCTGAAGGTCTTCTACCTTAAATACGGCCAATGTGATCCCCATGTGAAGCAGATCCTCGGTCATGCCTTCCGAGCTTACCTTGTCAATACATAGGTCAGGTAAGTGGCTCCAATTGTGACCACTGATAATGTCGCATACATGGCTCCTTGCAATCATCGCAGATGCTTCTTCCCACTCCTCAGCCACCTTCTCACGGCATAGGATAGGATCTTCGATAATGATTCTGCATGTTGCGTTGACGACCACAGCAACGCCGTCAGCCGTTGTGATGCGTTGTATGCCACAGTCAATCGGGATCTCACATGCTGGGAGGTATTCGATGTGAGTAAATGCAGGACAATGCAGTCTAGGCTTCTCTGCTAACCGAACTCCTCCTAGCCAACTATCAACAATCATCCACTCATAGGAAGTTGGCCGTCTAGCTATCCTCGGCACTAGATCGAAGATGGGCTGTAAGAACGACGAGAAGAGGTCTAGAAGGCTCATAGGATCATTGGTTCCACAATGGCTGTACGACCTTCAAGAACTACTGCGCAAGACACAACAGGCTTTGCTGTGAAGCGTATTGAGTAGTTCATTTGACTGTTGGTATAGTCGATTCCGCAACCCACTTGGCAACCAAATATTCTTTTCTCCTTGTTGCAATAAAACTCTACGCCACTTTTTGAATGGTAGTGACCTTGAACACAGGACCTAAATTCTGCCTTGGCGTTCAAGATGGCTGAATTTCTTCCTCGATCCCCATGCTGGTAAATCACATTGTCAATCACAAGTTGGTGATAGCGAGGCCAGACCTTCCAAGTTTTTGGCAGCTTCCAAATATCGGCTGGTGATCTCATCCACTCCTCTGGGATGCCGACTTCTTTGCACCATCGGTATGGGTTTACGCAATGGTTGCCTAGCAGGTAATCAACTTTATCAGGAAAGAAGTCAACAAGTTTTTTTACCTCTTTCATTGCCTTATTGTATTCAGCTATTGGGTCTTTGTGCGTTGGGTCTTTTAAGTGAAAACTCAAGGCTGCGTTGTCCACCAAATCACCGATCATCACAGTCCTGTTGCAGTTCCATCTTTCGTAAATGTCGTGACAGAACTTTGCATAGTTTTTGAGGTTGGCTGGGGCATGATAATCACCTATCACAAGAACATTGTTACGCTTCGGCATCGTATGAGCTTCCTTTCACTGCGTTGCACCTTGGACATGAAACAACAATATTGTGAGGTCTATTCGATCCGCCTTTAGATAGCGGCTTTATGTGATCGAGATGGACATTTTCGCACAACTTGCCACAGTGATAACAGATATGTCCGCTGTTTTCGATGATCATGCGAACCTCGGAGTAGGTTAACTTTTCATTGGTCCCGAACCTTATAGACCTGCTGTTTGCACTTGCCGCTCTTTGCACAAACGTAGTGTTAGGACGAGACTTTCTTGCTGATCTGTAATGCTCTGGCTTCTTGTTGTAGCTATTTCTGTTTGCAGAATTTACCTTGTCTGGGTTCTCTTTCCTGTATCTGCTCCTACTCTTTCTAATACAGCACTTGCAGTCCGTCCGGTACTTTTGATTGTCTTTTCTAAAGTAGAAGTCAGATTCATTCTTTTCTTGGTTGCATATTCGGCAGACGATCATTGCTTCCATACCTCAACTTCTGTGAATGGACCAATCGTTTTCCGATCAGCATCTTGATCTCCAAGTACCCATGCGATGTGCTGAATATTGTCATCATTCGCCACGCCAGATTCTACCAAAGAATCTATAAGCTCCTTGGCTGATCCCCTAAGCACACTGTCTGCGTCCCAGTAGCGTTGCCTAGCACCTAAAACCCTGCGAACGACCAAGCCTTGCTTGTGGCTGGGAGGGGATTCAACGTGATCATAGAAAGCTAATTCAGCACCGCCTGCTGGGATCACGATGGCTGAGTCTAAAGCCTTACGCCAAGACTGGCGTTCCCTGTGTGCAGATGACCAGTGCTTTGACCTTCCTTGGTTCCCATTGTTCAGTTCTTTGAAGATCCGAACTGTGTAATCGAGGTGATAACCGAACATTCTAAATCCTAATAGTCGGTGTTTAAGCTATCCTCCTGCTCTGCTTTTTGCTCCCGCAGCCTAAAAAGCGGAAGCCGCGAGCGAGGCATAGCTTAACGACAAGCACCCCGAAAAGTCAAGCAAAAATGAAAATATTCCAAAAATAATCTTGACATTGACCAGACGTGTCACATATCAATACAAACTCATAGCAACACAAAGGAGGATTTTATGGATATGGTTGCTTTTTACGAAGGCTGGCTTGGAGCTTGCCGAGAGATGGATAAGGCTGTCGATTTCGAGCTAGATAAGCTCGAAAAGCAGCTACACAAAGATTCTGTAGACATTGCCCGATGGAGAGCCTTTCTTACTGTTCGTGCGATGCTTACTGAAGTGCGTACAACACCAGTCGTTCCAAGGAGGGAACAAAACAATGATGACTGAAATCTTGATGGATCGAAAAGGCTGGATCGAGCATTACCAGAGATTGCTCGACTGCACTGATGGATCTCCGATCATCAGAAGATCACTGGAGGCGTTGAACACAAAAGCTCATAACCATTTTGATCGTGATTATGAGCATTGCACTGCATCAAAAGAAATGGATTCCAAGGTTGTTGATCTGCGTGTCAGTTACCACTTTATCTGGGGTCCGAAGTGGGGCGACAAGAAGAAAAACAGGACTCATGACGCTAGCAATAGGACGCAATGCTTGACATGCCATGTAATTTTCGATAATGAAGAGAGCCTGTCTGATGTCGAGGCCATAGGAGGGCTAGGTGATGTCGCACCAAAATATCTCAAGCAACGGATCAAGGAAGCTCATGAACGAAGAATACGCTCTGAACGAAAGTACATCGGCGGCAATCGCGACCTTGAGATGTAGTGCGGTTCTTTTCAAAGAACGATCTGAGTTCTACCAAGAAAAGAAAGTCTATTCCGCAGCGAAGAAGTTTGAAGAGTGCAGGGATTACTGTGCTGAGAAGATTCATGAGATAATCCTAGATTCTATTGTCGAGTACGACAGAGAAAACTTTGGTGACCTTATGAAGATGCCATCCGAGATGTACGAAGATTGCGAAAACCTTGGGCGTTCTATAGCGAGGTTTGCAGTCCATTGGGGATTCGGAAAAGACCCTGAGTTTTGGGAAGGTGTGTGGGAGTTAGAAGACGAGATTTTAATTTGTTACGAAGCTTTAATGGAGGAGAAAGATGAGTTACTTGGATAGCTTGCAAACAGGCGTAAAGCTTGTTCCGAGGAGAACGCTGATCTACGGTCAGCATGGAGTTGGAAAGACCACATGGGCATCTCGATGGCCTGCGCCGGTGCTACTACCTACAGAGGATGGTTACCACCATGTAGATGTAGCATCGGGTAAAAAGCTCGAATCGGCCACAGAGCTTTGGCAGGCCATCAAAGATGTTTCAGGGTCTGCGTTTAAGACAGTCATCGTTGATTCGATTGACTGGACTGAGATGCTGATTCAATCACATCTAGATGACAGTGGGTTCGACCAAAGCTGGGGTAAAGGTCAGCTAGAAGTTGCTAAGCGTATGCGTAAGATCCTCACGGCACTTGATGAATGTCGTGACAAAGGGAAGCACGTTGTCCTAGTCGGCCATGCAGAAGCTAAGCCAGTCGAGCGTCCAGATGGCCTCAGCTACCAGACTTATGCAGTCAAGCTAGGTAAGCACTGCTGCCGAGTCGTGTCCGAATGGTGCGATGAGATGTTGTTCTGCCAGCGTGACTATCTGGTTCGTCAGCAGGACAACGGAAAGCATGGCGTAGGTGTCGATAAAGGAACTAGAAGTATTTACACAACTGGAACTCCTAGCTTTGAGGCAAAAAATCGTATACCGAGTTTGCCTGAAAAGTTTGACCTGAACGACATTGATGGGTATCTTTCTTACGCAATCGGAAAAGATGCCAAAGCCGCTAAGTAAAGAGTTTTTGTTTTCACGGGGTCGCTGTTGCCACAACGGTTGTAGCAACTGCCCTTACATCGGAGGTTTTCAAATGGGTTTAGCAGATATTGATTTCGATTCAATTGAGATCACAGAAGGATACGAGAATAGTTTGCTCCCAGACGGTGATTACATCGTCTCGCTTGAGCGTGCAACTGATGAGGCTGACAAGGTTTCATCGGAAGGTGCTAAGTATTCCCGTGTCAACTTAATGTTCAGGATTATTGAAGGTGAGCATAGCAACAAGTGCGTTTTTCATAGTCCTATGTACGAGCATAGTTTGTCCGTTGCTGATCAAAACAAGCAGACTGCTGTTAACATTGGTTGCGAGTTTTTGAAGAAGCTACATGATGCTGGTGGTTGCGATGGTTATACGCCAGAAGGCTTGATGACCGCAGGACCACTCAAACTGAAGGTCAAGACAAGAAAAGGTCGTACAGTAGGTGATAAGACTTACGAAGACCAAAATGTAGTCGTGGCAGTAATGCCAGCAGGACGATCAACTGGAAGTCCATTTTAGGTATCCTCCGGCTCGTGGGCTGGTGCATCCCACTAAGGGGTTCGATTCCCCTTCACGGGCTTCCCTCGCGGGAAGTGCTTTGACGGTAATTTTTTCCATGGCCGTCTTAGTGCTAAAAGGCTCCCATCGGACACTCATCGTATGAAGCTGTCCGGTGGGATTTTTTATGTTTAAACGGAGGATAACTATGTATACGTTCGGGAGCTTGTTCGCTGGGATAGGTGAGAACGACATAGTAATTAGAGGAGAGGAGGCACGATGGAACTTACGATTGAAAACACTGGTAAACTTTACATCATTGACGCAGCAGGCAACTGGTATCAGGCTTATCTTATTCTTGGAGAAGTAAAACAAAGAATTGGACGATCATACTTTGACTATGATGATTGCCGACTAAACTGCGAGAAGATTGTAGAAGAATTTTCAAAGCAGGGAATTCAGATCATTCATGACAAAATTTATGATTTAGGATGACAAAACTGAAAACACAGACACTAGGACATCGGAAAAAGGAATGGATATGAGAAGGCCGGAAGCTATAGAACTGTTCATCGAGCAGTCAGGAAAGAAACTGTTTTGGTGGGAACCTGTTTACGACAGTAAATCGATGTTCCGAGTTGAGGATGAAGATGGTAAAAATTGGTTTGTGATGGGTGATTCAGGAGACATCGTTACATGGGAGATCGTCGATTTTAGCTCTCATAAGAAAAGCACAGCAGAAAGCTAGTCTGTGTTTCTATTTTGTTCAACATGCAGGCGACTGTATGATTGTCACTGATAGCGCAGGACGTAAACGCTACGTCATCGGCTATAGTGATTTTGATGGTGAAGTTTTTTGGACTAGATGTAAAGACTTGGAGGAGTCATGAAAGCAAAAAGATATCATGTGCAACTGAACTTGCAGATTGATGCTTTGGATAAGCAGGATTTATCTGAACGCATGAATGAGCTTGAGTTGCTTGCTTCGATACTAGACCGCAGGCACAACAGAAAATTTACTGACGAGCCACATATCAAGCCGTCTATGGTAAAGCATATAGTCGTTGCGTCAGATGAAATTGACATGGAGCTTGATGATTGGCAGGATAAATGCTGTCAAGATTTCGAGTGGATAAGTAAACATCATTTTTTTCAAGCTAAGTGGAGAAACGGTGTAGTTCTAGTCAGCGATTGGATTCACCAAAAGAATCACGTTGTTCAACCTGGTGGCAAAATTCTTTTCACAACAGATCGAGAAGTCAATCTGCAAGACGAGATTGATATTGCGTTGGTTGTGTGTGCAGATCAACTACTAAAGACCGTTAGATGTTTTTGGGATTACACAAAGACAAGAGATAAGGTTGATCGGCACATTGCTGCTAACGAGGCTGAAAAGGCGTTGGCACACTACGATGGCTTGGTTGCAGAGATCGAGCATGACCACAAGGTGAAGTGCATGATCAGCTACACCCTAGGCTTCTTTGCCTTCACACCGGTGTTTGCAGCACACCCTAGGCTTCTTTGCCTTCACAACTGTGTTTGCAGCAACACTATGCCTCATGGCTCCACCGAGCGATGATTAAGCACATTGAGATACACCACCAAGGACATCGTGTAAAATTGACTCAAGTGGAACTGAGACAGTTGATAAGCGATGGACAGCAGTGCCGATGCGGGGAAAGCGATTGCCTACCCTGCTCGGCATTTTTCTTTTGCCAACTCAATAACTGTGATAAGCACATCTGCAAACAGTGTGGTGCAGTCAACTCATTTATAAAGGACTAACGATGGAGCCAAGGTGGTATCAAACAAAAGCAGTTGATGCTTGGGAAGCAGAAGCAGGCAAGAAGCCAGATGAGCATCAGTTGCTCGTGCTTCCTACGGGTGCTGGGAAGACAGTGGTGATGGCCGATGTGATCAACCGAGCATTGTCGTGGGGACTCAGTGTGTTGGTTCTAGCTAGATCCCGAGAACTCGTGGATCAGAATAGAAACACCTTTGAGATGTGGTATCCAGAACATGCTGAGAAGACTGGATCATATTGTGCTGGTCTAGGATGGCGTGACACAGATAAACAGGTCATCTTTGCTAGCGTGCAGTCTGTGTTCAATAAGGGCCATGAGTTAGGCGAGCGTAGGCTCGTGATCATCGATGAGGCTCATCAGATCCCTGCTAACGAGAGCAGTCAGTATCAGACACTGATAAAGGCACTACAAGAAAATAGTGACCGTGTGAAGATACTAGGGCTCACGGCAAGTCCGTATCGGCTCGATGGTGGTGTCATCTTTGGTGAAGGTCAGCAGTTTGATTCTGTGGCCTACAACGTCCCCCTAAGCGTCCTGATTAATGAAGGATACATCACCAAACCACAGACATTGGATGTAACCAAGATTGACCTAAGCAACATCAAGAAGACAGCAGGTGACTTCAACAAAGCCGAGG
>Ga0213866_10003752_pt1 | contig 10194 bp, 6 predicted proteins | sample PICome_11_FD_160079 | JGI IMG/M metagenome (GOLD analysis project Ga0213866, IMG submission 160079) | Coastal seawater microbial communities near Pivers Island, North Carolina, United States - PICO284 | ecosystem: Environmental > Aquatic > Marine > Coastal | place: USA: North Carolina... | reverse complement strand
TCAGTTGTAGTGTCTTCAGCTATTACTAACTCGATAATACCTTTACTATTATATCCTGAATAAAAGTTTTCATTAAGACTTACTGTAATATCATTAACTTTAATAATCGAAAATATTGTATCGTCGCCGCTAGTTGATTCTTCTATTCCTAATCTATAGGTATTTCCATCAGTAGATGTTAGTAGTGCATTTTCAGAAAAAGCAGTATCTGAGTTAAAATCGCCTACTACAGTTGTACCCCAACGCATTCTATATCTATATCTTTGACCAGGAGCACTACTACCTGTTAATGTTCTAATAACTTCATATTCGTTATTGAGATATCTGTCTTCCCATTTATATAATTTGCTTATATCCGATTCTGTTACACCAGATAATGTAAATGGAATATTTGTTCCTTCATCTATATTAACAGTTCTTAATGTAAATCTTACAGTGCCGCCTTCGTCTACGCTGTCTACACTTTGTGATAGATAATATAACGGAATAGTTGTACTTAACGAAACTGTACCTGATAAACTTAAAGGCTGTTTTCCGTATTTTGAAAACATCATTCTATTAGGACTACCCATTAAAGATGTTTCATATTCTGTATAATCTGAATCTTGTCCTGTTGAGTAAAGTACATCTTTACTTTCGGCAATTAATTTATTTTGCATTTGTAACGGGGTTGCATTAGGATCTACTTGTAAGTGCAGTGCAATTAATCCTGCAACTTGTGGAGCTGCCATACTTGTACCGCCAATGTTTGCAATTTTATATCCTGGAGTGAAATAGTCTCCTGCACTTGATCCAAATACATTTGTATCACTGCATGCACTTATAATATCAGTACCTGGCGCCCAAAAGTTTGTACCAGGCCCTTTATTACTACTGCCTGCTGTTTTGTCTTTGAACTCGGCACCGTCTTGTTGCGTTGTACTATCTACATTTCCTACTATAAATGCTTCTGAACTATATGGACTTGACCCTTGATGATATAATGTAGCTAGTCCTGAAAAAGTTACTTCATTATCATAATCTTGTCCTAAGGGCACATCTATTTTATAATATTGATTTCCAGCTGCAATGCAAACATGTATTCCGGCGTCGATCATATCTTCAACTTCTGCATCAATTTGTGCAAGTCTTATAGGAAATCTTCTAAATGTGCTAAACCCATCTGTTAATTGTGGAACTATACCATAGGTTTGCCATAACTGGTTTTGCGACTGTCCTGTATATGTCCACGGTGTTCCTCTATAAATCCCGCCTGTAGGATTAGTAGTTGTAATTGTTCTTCCGTATCCCCAACTCATATTAACAACTGTAGGAAGTCCGGTTACTTTGTTTTGATGCCATAATCTAATTACATCAAAACAATCGTTAGTACTAATACCTCCATTAGGATCCGACGGACCTTCTAATCCTGAAACTTTTACTGCATATATGTTTGCATTTTTGGCCCAGCCGTATGTTTTACCGGCACTTATTCCTGCACAATGTGTACCATGTCCGTGGTAATCAGTATAAAACCCTGCAGGTTGTGTTCCTGGTAATCCGCTTTCTGCATACCAGTCTATTTCTTGAAATCTGCTGGCACCGTTTCTATCTTGCCATTCTGGATGATCTGAACTAGTACCAGTATCTTGTATAACAATATCTACATCTGTTCCATCTAACCCGTACGGATAAGAATTATCAGGTGCAGCAGTTCCGTTAGCATAAGTGTTAGTAGCATCTATACATCTGCGTAATCCCCAGTTAGCTCTATCGCTTTCAGGATTAGTTGTTTTAGTAAAATCATATCCTTGAGTAAGATGCAGCATTTTCTCTACACCTTCTTGCTGCTCTGCAGGTATCTCTACTGCTTCAACTCTAGGATCATTTTTTAGATTATCTGCCTCTTCGTCAGTTAAAAGCCAATGAGTCATTCTATTAGACCCTTTTCTTGGATTAATTATATCAACTGATCTATCAGGTATAAATTCATTTCCTGTTGAACTAGCTAAATCTGTATCAAGTTCTTCTAAATTTTGATCTCTTTTTACAACTACTATATACTCTTTTTCAGTGCTCATGTTGCGCTTCCTGTGTCCAACTCAATCCAGCTTCCGTTCTGGTATGCTTCTATTTTATTAGAAGTTGTATTATATATCATATCACCGTTAGCAGCAATAATACCGTTGCGATCTTCGTCACTAAAACTAGGCAACCTTAGAGGACCACCTGTAATAGTTACGCCGTCGCCTGTGCTTATTGTTAATCTTGCTGCTGTTTCTAATTCTGCATTACCAATGCCTGTATTTTTTAGTGAACTAGTTTCTATTGTGTCAGCAATTACATCACCTAAAATTAAATCAGCGCCTACTTCTAGTGTAGGAGGATCTACAAAAGTTAAAATGCCACTACCGTTTGTTTGTAAAAATTGGCCGTTATCGCCGTCTGATATTCCTAGATCAAAAAATCCTGTAGGTTTTGGTCTAACAAAAGTTCCACTCGATTCTAAGTATACGTACAACAATTCATCATCACTATCAAACCAAAGTGTGCCGTCAGTTGCTTCAGTAGGCTGTGTAGGACTAACTGTAATACTTGCACCGCTGTCGCTGTCACCGCCGTCGCCTGTTCCGGGCATTCCTACAGTGATTGTATTGCCCATGTTCAAATGATTTTGACACCAATAATAAAGTGTAGTAGGAGTATTAGTTGTTACGGTAATTTGTACTTGTCTTGTATCAGCTCTTTGAAAATTAGAAAAATATTCTGCCTGCGAAACTTCTTCGCCGTCTAAAATGTAAATAACACCTTCTAGATAAGAAGTTCCTCCTCCTAGATCTCCATTTAAATTATCTGCACTAAAATTCAATGGGTGTTGGTTATTTGCGCCGCCTGTTGGATTTGGATAATAGACATTAGTAGGATCTGTTTGATCAAATAAGTATGTATATCCTACAACAAAATTTAACGCAGGCTTATATTCTCCGTTAAGGATATATTTGTTGCCTTCTCCTGTATTGTTAATAATTACATTATACTTTACAGTTGCAACTTCTTGTTCGCCTGCATTTCTACGCAAGCTAGAATTAGTTACTACTTCAAAGCCCCCGCGGTTAGCAGTTCTACCACTATAAACTCTTAAAGTGTTAGTTTCCTTACTAAAAAATACCTCGCCACTAGATCCTGTAGCTCTGTCTAAAAATTCTTTCGATCTAGGAATTATTCTAATACGATCAACAATAGGTGACGCCATCTATATTCTCCATTACATATTATTTATCGTAATATTAGTCAAGTTGTCCAGTGTATTCCCATTTAATATTTTCTTGATTTATTGTTTCAGTAAACTCATTAAACTGATAATTTGCTTTGTATATTCTTTCAACACGATCGTGTAGTTCTTTTAATTCTTGTTGAGCTTGACTAACGCTGAAATCATACAAATATTTAGAACATACTTCAGGAGATAATTGCCCAGTTTGTATTAGTATATAACTCCATAGTTGCCAACCTGCTGCTCCTGGATAAGACGGAAAATCATAAAGTGTTGGCATTTTTGTTTTACACATTTCTCTAATCATTTTTGAAAACTCAGTTTCAATTGCTCCGCTTGTAACATACTTCCAAAATTCGCTATCAGTTCTGCCGCCCATATAATGTGCGACAAGAAAATCTTTGAAATCATCAAACATTTGATTTACACGTCTATTATATGCTTTAATACATGCAGGATTAAGCATAGTTTCGATATCGTCTTTTAGATATTCAAATGCAAAGTATTTTAATTGTACAATTGCACCATGAATAGATGTAGCTTCTAACGGTTCTGCAAACGTGCTACTTAGACCTATAGTTAAACAATTTTTAACCCATGTATTTTCTAGCCTGCCTGTATCAAATGTAAAAGGATCACGCAGTGGTTCTATTTTTCTTCCTAATGTTTTTTCAATTTCATTAAGAGCTTCGTCGTCACTTATAAAATCGCTACAATATGTATATCCACAACCTTTTCTAGTTTGTATAGAAGCTTGCCACATCCATCCTGCAGATAATGCATGGGCTTCTGTATAAGGATCGGGTTTTACTGTGTCGTCGTATTGTAAGAAGAACGGTATTGCTCTATCAACCGGTAAATTTTCTTTATAACAAATCCACTTAGTTCCTAGCTTATTAGCTAGTAATCTTTTAAAACCTGAACAATCTATATAAAAGTCTGAATCTACTAAACTACCGTTGTCAAGTATAAGCTTGTCTATTCTTCCTTTTTCGTCTAGAGTTACATCATTAACAATAGCATCTATTAGTTCGACATTTTCATATTTGGTGCAAACTTTTTCTAAGTAATCTGCAACCAATCTTGCATCAAAGTGCCATGCATGAGTTTGTTCTTCATACGTTCCAGTTCTTTTTAATATAGGAGCAGTCCTGGCTTCCATTAGACACCCAAAATATGTACCTCTATGTAAATTCTGTTTGTCATTTACAGTTAAAAAAGCAGTTACACTATCCGGTAAATTTAAAGCAGTAGGAGTTCCATCTATTGGTGCAAAATAATTATAATCTTTGACCCAGTTTTTATGTAATATACCGTACTTAGGCATTGCAGCTGTCTTTTTAATAAAATCTAAAGGATCTATTCCAAAGTCGCCGTAAAATCCTAGTATAAAATCCATTAGTTCACCGGTAACTCCTTCGCCTGCTCCTAATATTCCTATTTTACTAGATGCTACTATTTTTATTTTAGCGTTTGAATTATGAGCTAAGAATAAAGCAGAAATCCATCCTGCTGTGCCACCACCTACTACTGTAATTTCCATAATATGTCCTCTATATAAATATGTATCTAAAAAATAAAGTATGCACTTTATTTATGGTAAATACCCAGCAAGGAGTTTCTATGGATTTAAATTTTGAATATCTTTTTTCTATGTATCTAGTAACTTTAAAAGATTTGAATATCGATAATAATAAACTTATTGAATATACTTACTCTACAAGAGAGAAAGATAATGGTGTAGAAAAAAGTAACTGGAAAGGTTGGCAAAGCGATACTTTACAAGAAAAAAATTCTGAAATAGAAAAACTGTGTTCTATTATTGAAACATCGTGTGATACTTTAAAAGAAAATCTAGGATTTAAAAAACATTTAATTCCTAAAATTAATAACATATGGCTAAACGTTAACTCAACCGGCTCATTTAATCGACCGCATTTACATCCAGGTAGTATATTTTCTGGAACGTATTATGTACAGAAATCAGAAAGTGATGGTAATATAGTATTTACTACTCCGTGTGTACAACAACAATATCACATAGAAAAGGAAATGATAGAAAATTTTCATCCTACAACATCAAGTGTGTATACTATACCTGCTGATTCAGGAACAATGTTAATTTTTCCTTCTTGGGCAGAACATTTTGTAGAGCCTAACAATACTGATAAAGATAGAATATCGATTGCATTTAATGTAACATTGCTAGAGGATAATACATGAAAAATTTAGTAATTGCCGGTGGCGGTACAGCTGGATGGTTAGCAGCATTATATATGAAAAAACTTTTTCCGCAGTCTAATGTTTCTGTCATACAGAATAAAGAAATAGGAATAATAGGTGTAGGCGAAGCAACTACTCCAAAAATTTTAGAATTTTTAGATTCGTTAGATATACATCCTTTAGAAATTATTCCACATATTAAAGGTGCAATTAAAAATGGAATAAACTTTGAAAACTGGAATGGCGATGAAAAACGCTATATGCATGCATTTGACGACAAATTAGTTGATTTTAAAATAGATAATATTTTTGAAACAAAATGCTTAGACTATTATCATAAACTATTAATATCGAAAAATTTACCTTTTGAAGAATATATCTATCAAACAAAAATAGCATATCAAAACAAAGTAGATGTCTATAATACAGACTGGGCTTTACATTTTGATGCTGCTGAAATGGCTTCTTATTTAGAAAAAATTGGACGACAAAGAAATATTAGTGTTATAGAAGATAAAATTATCGGTGTCGAATCAGATAATAAAAATTTTGTATCTTCTTTAAAATTAGAATCTGGAAAAATTGTAGAATGTGATTTTGTTTTCGACTGCACAGGTTTTAGAAGAGAAATCATAGGAAAATTTTATAACGAAGAATGGATAAGTTTTAGAGACTATATGCCTATGAAAAAAGGAATACATTTTTGGTTACCTTTCCAAGAAGATGTTGAACCTTTTACTAGTGCTATTGCTTTAAAATATGGCTGGAGTTGGAAGATTCCTTTACCTCATCGAATCGGATCAGGTTACATTTATGATTCAGATTATATAACAGATGCAGAAGCATTAGAAGAAGCAGAAAGTTTTTACGGACAAAAATTAGATGTGCGTAGAACAATTCCTTTTGATCCTGGAAGATATAAAAATTTATGGGTTAAAAATTGTATTGCATTAGGACTAGCAGGAAGTTTTTTAGAGCCTCTAGAATCTACATCAATTTGGCAAACACTAGATCAATTATCTGAATTAAAACATTTTTTAAATGAATTAGACAAAGACTTACCTAGAAATATATATAACGAAATGATAGGTAATAGTATAGAGGCTAAATCTTTATTTGTATACTTACATTATTTTACAAAAAGATCTGATACAAGATTTTGGAGAGAATTTAGAGAAAAAAATCCAATCCCAGAAAAATGGAAACATATTTTTAATAATCTTAAAAAAGGAGATATAAGATTTTTTGATATTTCTGATATTAAAACTCCTGGTTACTTCGGTATAACAAGTTATACTCAAGTCGGATATGGGTTAAACTATATAGAATCTATCAATGTAGATAACTACCAAAATATTACTCCTAGTATTGAAGAATACAAAAAACTTATTGATGATAAATGTAGTAACATAGCAGTAAATCATACAGAATTTTTAAAGTGGTTAGAGACTAAATGAATTTTGTAATTGCAGGTGGTGGTAGTGCAGGATGGCTTACTGCACTTTTTATAAAAAAAATATTTCCTAATTATTCTGTAACCTTAATACAAAGTACAGAAATAGGAACAATTGGTGTCGGCGAAGCAACTACTCCGCATCTTCCGAATTTTCTAAGTAAATTAGATATAAATCCTATAGATATTATACCTCATATTAAAGGTAGTATAAAAAACGGAATACATTTCGAAAATTGGAACGGCGATAATAAAGGTTATATGCATGCATTTTATGATAAATTAGTTGATTTCTCTATTCCAAATGTTTTTGATTTTAATTGTGCTGATTATTATCATAGAGAATTAATTTCAAAAAAGTTGCCTATGGATGAATATTTGTATCAACAAAAAATTGCTTATAGTAATAAAGTTGATATAGGAAATGTTAATTGGGCTTTACATTTTGATGCTAAAGAATTTGCAAAATTATTAGAAAAAATAGCAATACAAAGAAATATAAAATTAATAGACAGTAAAATTATAGGTTTTGAAAATAATGATAAGCAATTTATTAATAAAGTTATTCTAGAAAATAATTTAAAAATTGATTGTGATTTTATTTTTGATTGTACAGGATTTAGAAGAGAAATAATCGGAAAATTTTATAAAGATAATTGGAAAAGTTATCGTTCGTATATGCCTATGAAAAAAGGAATACCTTTTTGGCTAGACTCTAAAGAAAGCTTGCCATCATATACATCTAGTATAGCACTTAAGAACGGATGGAGTTGGCAAATACCATTGCCTCATAGAACTGGCAGTGGTTACATTTTTGATTCTGATTACATAAGTGTCGATGACGCACTAAATGAAGCAGAAAATTTTTATGGACAAAAATTAGAAATAAGAAAAGTAATAGAGTTCGACCCTGGAAGATTTGAAAATCTTTGGATTAAAAATTGCATTGCTATCGGTTTGTCTGGTAGCTTTTTAGAACCTCTAGAATCTACATCAATTTGGCAAACTATTGATCAATTAGAAACATTTATCCAATTCTTAAATGTTATAGATAAAGATGAAACAAAATCAAGAAAACTGTATAATGAAATAATGAATAATAGTATTGATCATAAAAGTTATTTTATATATCTTCATTATTATACAAAAAGATCAGATAGTAAATTTTGGAAGGAATTCAAAAAAAAGAATCCAATGCCAGAAAAATTATTAGAGTTATACGAAATCATTAAAGATGGTAGTTTTAGATATTACGATATTTTAAACCATAAAACACCAGGAACTTTTGCTGTATCTAGTTTTACACAAGTAGGATACGGTCTAGATATGATTGACGATTTAGATAATTCAGTGTATAGTAATATCAATCCATCGCCTAATGAGTATAAAAACATAATTGAATATCACTGTAATCAGATAGCAATTGATCATAGAAAATTTTTGGAAAGACAATATGAAAATATTAGGAGTTAATTTTAATTCACACGCATCTGCTTGTTTGATAGTAGATGGAGAATTAATCTATTTTAATCAAGAAGAAAGACTGTCTAGACAAAAAAACGATAGCGGCATTCCTTATCTATGTCTAGAGGAAATAAAAAAAATAGAAACAGAAATAGATTTGTTGTTAGTTACTGGTTATAATTATAATATTAATAACGGTTTTTATTTGTTAAACTTTCTTAATAAGAGTGGCTTTAAAATAAAAGAATGGTATGGTTATTATAAGTCTCATCACTTAGTTCATGCTGCAAAGGCTGTAAACGATAGCGGCTTTGACGATGCTCTTGTATTTGTACAAGACGGAAAAGGTTCATCATATATGCTATCAAACGGTTATGAAAGTGTAGAAACTACAAGTATATACGAGTATTCTAAAGATAAAGGATTTTCTTGTATATATAAGAATTTATTTTCTCACTATCACACAGCAAGAAATTTAGAAGTTGAAGCAGATATATTTCCTATTTTAGATTGTGAGTATGAAAAAGCATATTCTTTTCCTACTAATGGAATATATGACAAAACAAAATTTAACATTACTAATCACTTTGATTTAGGATTATTATATACTCTAACAGGACAATGTTGCGGATTTACCGATGATGGCGGAAAATTAATGGGACTTCAAAGTTATGGAGTTGAAGATAATGAATTACCAGATGTACTTTTTGATGATCATAAAATTAACATGGATTTCTTTACACTAGATCACTCTAATATATATAACAATCAATTTAACTATGAAAAATATCCATATTTAGAAATAGAACAAAAGAAAAAAAACTTTGCTTATAAAGTACAAAAATCTTTTGAAGAGAAACAACACAATCTAATATCAAAATACCTAAAAGAAACAGGAAAAAAGAACTTAGTAATGTCAGGCGGAACTGCGTTAAATGTAGTAGGGAACGGTAAACTATTATCTAAGTTAGAACCTAACATTGATATTTTTGTTGAACCTGTTTGCGGCGATGAAGGCAATAGTATAGGAGTTTGCAATCTATATCTATTAGAAAAAGGCGTAAAGACATCTTTTAATATTTACAACTGTGGATTAGATCCTCAATATAATTATAGGTTGCTAGACTTTGAAAGCGAAAAAACAGTTACTGACTATGAAGTTGCTAAACTTATTGCTAAAGGTGAAATTGTATCTTATTTTCATGGAAAAGGAGAAGCTGGTCCTAGAGCATTAGGTAACAGAAGTATCCTATTTAATCCTGCTATTCAAAACGGTAAAGAAATAGTCAATACTGTAAAAGGGAGAGAAAGTTTTAGACCATTTGCCTGTTCAATATTAGAAGATAAATTAAATGACTGGTTTCACACCGAAAAAATAAATTCATCTCCTTATATGATGTATGCATTAGATTGTAAAGAAGGTGTAGAAAAAATAATTCCTAGTGTAATACATGTTGACGGAACTTGTAGAGTGCAAACTGTAAATCTAGAACAAAATAAAAATTATTATAATCTAATTAAAGAATTTTATAAAATTACAGATATTCCATTGCTTTTTAATACATCATTTAATTTAGCAGGCGATCCTATTGTTCATACTGTACAAGATGCACTTGACTCGATAAGAAGATCTAAAATTGAATATCTTTATTTGCCTGAAATTAATAAGTTAATATATAGTGAGAACAATAATGAAAACTAGTTATGTAATAGTAGACGATTTTTATGAAGATCCATGGGAAGTTAGACAACGTGCTCTTGAATTAGAGTATAAAAAACTTGACGGTTCTACGTATCCTGG
>Ga0213866_10003750_pt1 | contig 10196 bp, 7 predicted proteins | sample PICome_11_FD_160079 | JGI IMG/M metagenome (GOLD analysis project Ga0213866, IMG submission 160079) | Coastal seawater microbial communities near Pivers Island, North Carolina, United States - PICO284 | ecosystem: Environmental > Aquatic > Marine > Coastal | place: USA: North Carolina... | reverse complement strand
ATAACTTTGTTGTAACCAAAAGGCTACACGGAGACCAAGATTGGATATACAGTCAAGTACGTGATAATTTTTGTTTTTGGCCAGACGAATGGATCCAAAGTTACAAATGGGAGATGCGTAACAAACCTCCTATGAGTAGGATAAACGGAGTACGTAATTTTAATGTACCTGGCGAACCAATTATTAAACCCGAAACAAGTGTAGCAGTTTTTCATGGAGAACCACACCCACATAATAGTGTGGATCAATGGTGTAAAGATAATTGGAAATAAACTTGACATTTAATTATAAAGATTGTATAATATAACTATGAATAAGAGAATCGGCTTTGCCTGCAAATACATGCACCCTGATCAGACTCAGAAGAAGAAACTTCTTGAGGAGATTCAGCGTCCACTCAATACAAGAAGTACAACGGTACAATGGTTGAACAGGCAAACAAGAGAAGTTGCCGAGCAACGATTGTGGGACATCATGGTTCACAACATACAATCGTATTTTAACCTTGTTAACTATGTAGGAGGACTACCGAATGAACTTAGAATGGTTAGGTTGGGAAGTGACGTCTTACCTGTTTATACTGAGCCTACTTGGTCTTACTTCTGGCGCAAGCCTGATGTACGAAAATATTGCGAGACCAACTTCGCTCACGTCGGCGCAAAGGCTCGTGAACTTGATGTTAGGTTGTCTATGCACCCTGGTCAGTTTACTGTACTTGCGTCAGATAATCCTGATATCGTAAATAGAAGCATAGAGGAGTTTGAATATCATGTTGATTGCATCAGATGGATGGGCTACGGCCAACAGTTCCAAGACTTTAAATGTAATGTCCACATATCAGGCAGGCAAGGTCCAGCCGGTATCATCAATGCTCTCCCAAGATTATCTCAAGAGGCGAGAAACGTTATTACGATCGAGAACGACGAAATGTCGTGGGGTATCGATGCGTCACTCGAACTTGAGAAACATGTCGCACTCGTACTTGACATACACCATCACTGGGTGCGTACAGGAGAATACATACAACCCTCCGACGATAGATATCATCGCGTAGTTGACAGTTGGCGTGGTGTACGTCCTGTTATCCATTACAGTGTTTCACGTGAAGACTTACTTGTAGGACATGATCCTGACGTATTACCTAACATGGACAAACTACTTGAACAAGGCTTTAAGAAAGCAAAACTACGAGCTCATAGCGATATGATGTGGAATAACGCAGTAAATGACTGGGCTCTACAGTTTAACAACTCTGCAGACATCATGGTAGAGTCTAAACACAAGAACCTTGCTTCGCAAAAACTGTTAGATCATAAGGTAAATACAGTATGCGATTTAAACAACTTCAAAACTGTGAACGTACCAAAGCAAGAACTTGTCAGTGCGAAAGCCTAAGAAAACTATCCGAAGCAGAAGACGATAAAGTTGTAGCCGTTTGTGACTTAGTCCATTCGGACACTGTTAAGGGAACAATTTTCTTTATGCAAGGCCCAGGCACTGCTACTCTTATAAAGGGTAAGATAACTGGGTTAACTGAAGGTGAACATGGATTTCATGTACACGAATTTGGCGATCTATCAAACGGATGTGAAAGTGCTGGCGCACATTATAATCCAGATGGGGTAGAGCATGGAGATCTCGAAAATGGCCATGTGGGTGATTTAGGAAATATCACAGCCAACTCTGACGGGATATCAGAGTTTACAATTATAGCAAAACGTATTGACTTAATTGGCGACCGTAGTATTATTGGTAGAGCAATAGTAGTACACGAAGACAGGGATGATTTAGGAAAAGGCGGAGACGCTGAATCGCTGAAAACCGGAAACGCAGGTGAAAGATTGGCTTGCGGGGTAATTACTCTTACAAACGGAGAAAAATAATGATATCATTTTTGAAATCACTTTTTGGTGCAGGGGAGAAAAAGACTTTGAAACTTTCAGACCATATTGCTAATAAAAAGCCTAAGGTTGCACCTTTAATTTTGGTTCCATCAAAGGCAGAAATGTCTAAGATGACAAAAGCAAAATTAGAAGAGATGGGAAGAAATCACGGCATTGAGTTAGACAGACGTCTTACAAAAGACAAACTTGTTACTCAATTACGTAAGCACATGAATGCAAAAAACAAGTAAAGGAGAAACTATGAAAAACTGGATTCAAAACAGACTTGACGAAAGAACTTCTTGGGATGGCGCAATGCTTATCGCAGTAGGAGTTATTGTTCTTATAGCAGGACCATTTGCCAAATTGGCGGCATACGCGGCTATTGGTTATGGTGCTTGGACTATTTGGAAATCAGAATAATTACAACTGATCAATTGTAAGTAAACCATCTACGGTAGTGTTTAGTTTGCGCCTTTGCTCTGCACCTTTCTTTTGTGCAAAACGTTTAGGGTCGCATTCTGGACACACGTGGTTATAGGCGTTATCTAAACGTTTAGGATCTACTTGTCCTTTGTCACGTTTAAATTCTTCGTGGCAGTTATCGCATTCAAATATAATTACAGTCTTAACACGCTTGTATGAATGTGGCTTACCTTTTTTAGACTTACGACTATACCATTTAACTTCTTGTTCTGTTCTACTAAACATACAAGTATTTACCTATTTACATTCGGATTACAAAATATAAACTAAATAATAGTAAGGAAACAAAATGACAGCAGTAGTACAACTAACAGATAACGCAATAGAACGTATGACAGATATGTTAAAAGAGCATAAACAGAAGGTAGTACGTTTATCACTACAAGGCGGTGGCTGTGCTGGTTTCAAGTACGACTGGGCATTAGATAGTGCATCACAAACAGGTGATGAAGTTATTAAATTGCCAAACGGAGAGTTTGCTATCGATGATACAAGTGTAATGTATTTGTTAGGTAGTACAATAGATTATAAAAAAGAAGTATTTGGTTCTTACTTCACAATAGAAAACCCTGCTTCAACTTCAAGTTGCGGTTGCGGTGAGTCAATAGGATTTTAAAAAATGGCAAAAAGTGTAATTAACATTGGTGTAGAAGGTAATGACGCTACCGGCGATAGTATAAGAGACGCCTTTAGTAAAGTAAACGAAAACTTTAGTGAACTTTACGCAGTATTTGGACAAGGCGGTACTATTAGATTTACTGCACTTTCAGACACACCAGATGAATTAGGTGCTAATAAGATTCCAGTGTCTAACGATGCTGGTTCAACATTATTAATGAAATCAGTTGAAGGCGGAACTGGTATCTTAATTGATAACACTGATCCAACTAAACTTGTTATTACAAACAGTGGTGGTGCAATTAGTTCAGACTTACAACCAACCATTGGTGGTTATCTAAATGGTTCAGGTAACTTTACTCTTGGTAACATTGGTCCAATTACAGATCAAGCGGCAACAGATTTTAACACAACACATTCAACACAAATTACAGTACACGATTTAGTTGCTGATAAAAAATACAACGACAACAGATATCAAATTAAAGGTTCTCCAAATAGAATGAGATCAGAACCTGCTGATGGTACTGAGTACGCAAAGGTTATTGGTAGTTTTACAAACAACAATGCTATTGTTTCGCTACACGGTTACGACCACAGCATTAACGGTCAAGGTTTCAAATACACAGTTTCACAAGGTGATCCAGCGGCGGCTAACTTAACAGACTCTACAGTTTACTACATGAGATACGTAAACGCTAACCAGTTAAGTTTTCACCCAACAGCATCAGATGCCTTAAACAACACAAACAAAATTTTAGCAAACGCAGGAGCGTCAGGTAACCCAGGTGGTACACACACGCTTACTGATAATGAATACAATTCAGCATTGTATGGCAACTACTTAACAACAGAAGCATTACCAAGAAGTTCTACAGTACGTAGACAAGGTGATGACATGACAGGTCCACTTTACTTACATGACCATCCAGGTAACTTGGCAGGCAGTGGTACACCAAACGATGTAGATGATTTACAAGCGGCATCAAAGTTTTATGTTGACAATTCAAGTTTTACAAGTATTGTAGATTTGTATGTTAGAACAAATGGAGATGACACACAACAGTTTTCACCAGTAGGTAAAGAAGGACGTAGTTTACAATTTGCTTATAAGTCAATTGGTAAAGCGGCTGAGAAAGCAGAAGAACTAATTGATACATCACCGTTAGAGCCGGGTGCTTATGTACAAACAGTTACATATAACAACGGTGCGGCTGACAGTAGTATTACAGCACAAACAATTACATCTCAACATACAGCAGGTGTTCCAGCGGCAACATTACTTAGAGCAAACTTAGAGTTTATCAAGAAAGAAATTGTAGCATACATTAATGCAACATATCCAACATACCAATACAACGAAGCAACTTGTGAAAGAGACATGGGTCTTATTACACAAGGTTTGGCTATTGATATTGAACAAGGACTAAACGCTAACTCACAGGCAATACTTGCTGGTAAGAGATACTTTAGTTCTGTGTCAGGACAAATTGCAAGAACAACACAAAAAACAGAAACACTTGCAGGTATTAATTACGGTAAAACAATTATCAACTCTATCTTACAAAATGGTACAGTTACACCTGTAAGAAACGTAGATGGTATTACACAAACTATTGATGGATCACAAGTTGTTACATCAACAGTAAGAAATGCAGTACTTGGTAAGATTGATATTGTTACAAATATCATTGACAATGGTTTAGGTGTACTTGATACAACTACATTGATTGAAGGTTCAACTGTAACACTTACACTTGACAATGGTGGACAAGGTTATGTTGACCAAGGTGCGGCATCAAACGTTGACATACTTCCAGGTAAAATTTTAAGAGGTAAAACATCAGGTGCGTTAGGTAGAATTGTAAAATACACAAGAGGTGCAAGTACAGATGAGTTACGTGTATTCTTAATTGAACCTAAACAGTTTAGCACACAAGAAAGAATCGAATACGGTAACTTTGCAATTAAAACACAAATTTGTATTCATGTTGAATCAGGAATTTACGAAGAAGATTATCCAATCAAACTTCCTGCTAACTGTTCTATTAAAGGTACAGACTTTAGACGTACAATTATTAGACCAAAGAACAGAGGTTCACAATCTAAATGGATTAACACATACTTCTTTAGAGATGCAGAGTTTGATGGCTTAGATTTGATTCCTACGCAGAATCCAAATGCTGTAGCAATTATCAAAGCAAACAAAGAATTTGTTAAGGACGAAGTTATTGCTTGGATTGATTCACAGGTGGCTGGTAACATTTCACCGTTCTCAACTTCATTTGTATATAACAAAGCCAAGTGTGAAAGAGATACAGGAATCATTCTTGATGGTATTGCACACGATATCAAATACAATGGTAATGCTAAAACTTATCTAAATGCTGGAAGGTATTACGAAGGAACAGTTTCACAGGTTGGTGGACAAGAAGCACAAACTGCGGCGGCACTTGCTTATGCAAGAAGTGTTGTAGTTGATTATATTTTACCACAAGCATCTTACACACCGTTACAATCTATTACATCACAAACAACAGGTTTAGCAGTAACTGAAGCAGGACAAACTGCAAGAGTAACAACATTGATGCAGAGCATTGAGAATGTTATTACTAACGGTCTAAGTGTTATGCCTGACTTGGTAGATCCAAGATACGGATATCATTACACAGCAGATCCAACAAAAATTGTTAACCTTGGATCAGATGCGGCAACCAATCCAGGTAACTTCCCTAATGCGGCAGAACTATTACAACTAAACAAAGACTTTATTGTTGAAGAAGTTATTGCTTGGATTAATGCACAAGTGGCAGGTGGTTCAGGTATTTGGAGTGGCTTTACTTACAACGAAGTTAAATGTCGTAGAGATACAGGATTAATTTTAGATGCTCATGTTGCTGACTTAAAAAATCCAGCAGGCGGTAGAGTAGAAACTCTTGCAATGCAGAGTGCATACTATTCAGGTGCAGTAGCAGGACAAGAACAGCAGACTACAGCGGCAATTAATATTATTAAAACAATTACTCCAAGTGTATTTGCTAAAACGGCATTTGGTGCAAGTTTACAAAGTAACGTAACACAGAACACAACTGCAACAGCAACTTCAGAAGCAGGAGTACAAACACATTCAGATGCACTTATCGATTGTGTAGTATTTGCATTTGACGCAAATTACAATCCACCTAAGAACAACCAAGACATTGATGTGTTTATGATGAATGATTCAAACAGAATCATGAACACAAGTATGCAAGGACACGGTGGATTTGCACAGGTACTTGATCCAGATGGACAGATTCTAATTAAATCTCCTTACGTACAGGTTAACAGTTCATTTAGTAGATCCGCAAACAAACAAGCATTCCGCGGTGGTATGTACATTGATAACTTTGTTGCTAACTTAACAATGACAGTAAACAGCAAAGATGATGCATACACACTTAACGTATCAAGTGGCGTAGGTAGTGGACTAAGAATTAGAAGACCACAAACACCATGTCCATTCTTTATTGACGGGGTACGTTATCAAGTTGATGCTGTTACAAACTATGACCAAGCGGCAGGTACTGCAACATTATTCCTAAATCCAACTTCAGGTATTAGTGGTGCTGGTTTCCAATTTGCAGATGGTACAGACATTGTATTACAAACTGCTGGTAACACTTCAATGTTGGCAAACGACTATACACAGGTTAACGATTTAGGTTATGGTATTGTTGTTAACAATGGTGCATTAACAGAACAAGTTTCAACATTTACATATTATTGTCATGCGGCATACATGGCAAACAACGGTTCACAGATTAGATCATTAAACGGTTCTAACAGTAATGGTAACTTCGGACTTGTTGCTTCAGGATCAGATCCAAACGAAGTTATTGATCAAATTACACTTGAAGAACCTATGGTACAAACTGCTCGTGTTTACGACAATGGTGTTGACGCACTTAACGAAGCAGGAAAAAATATTGTTTATGTTTACAACGTAGGCACTATTCCAAATAACATTTCAGAGATTGAAATCAATCACGGTGGTGCAAACGGTATTGTAAGATACGAAGTTGCAAGTGTACAATCAACAGCATTTACAGATGTTGCTGGTGCTTCACGTGATGGTAAAATTTACAAACTTAATATTTCAGGTAACGATGGATTAGCGGCGGCATTAGCAAACAATGACAAAGTTATTATTAGAGCGTTACAAAACTTTATATTTGATGACTTAGAAAATACAGCAGTTATTAGACCATCAACTGCTATTGTGTTTGACGAACAAGATACATTTACATATAGAACTATTGCGTTTGGTAGTGCTAACTCAATTGGTACTGCACTTCCAGGTGCTAATCAACAGTTGGTTACATTTGATGCAAACTACGACTACATTAGAGTTGTTGTTAACCAGGCTAATATTGCAGGTACAGCCTTTGCTGGTACAGGTACATCACATGGTAACGCGGCAGGTGACGTAGCAATTTCAATCGAAACAATTACTGAACAAGCAGAGATTGATAGACTTAACAACGGTGATATGATCTTTGGTTGGGACGGTAAGGTTCACAGAGTATTAAGTTACGCACAAAAATCAGGTTATGCTATTTTAAGTATTGAAGATGTTAATAACATCAACGATGCGGCATTAGGTGATGCTGTAGTTGCCGCAGGTTTACAATCACCACTTACAAGTTCAGACACAAGAACATTACGTATTGGTTTGAACAGTGGAGAGAACGCAGGACTAACAGTTAATATTTCTGTAGCAAGAGCAACAGGACATGACTTTAATGATATTGGATCAGGTGGATTTAACACAAGTAACTATCCAAGTAAAATTTATGGTGCACCACAAGAGCCAGTACAAGCAAACGAAGTACAAGAACGTGGTAAAGGTAGAGTATTCTACGTAAGTACAGACCAAGACGGATTCTTCCGTGTAGGTAGATTCTTTACAGTTGACCAAGGTACAGGTAGAGTTACATTTGCGGCAAGTATTGCATTAAGTAACTTGGACGGTATTGGATTTAAACGTGGTGTTGTTATTACTGAATTCTCAAGTGATGATGGAATGACAGATAATGCTGTTGACTCGGCTCCAACTGAATCAGCAGTAAGAGGATATGTAAACAGACGTTTAGGAATGGACGAAGCATCATTGATTGTTGGTAATCCAATTGGTGCAGGATTTATTTCAAGAGATGGAACTATTGGTCCAAGTGCAAACATTAACTTTAGTAACAATAATATTACAGGCTTGGGTGATCCAGGTGCAGACTTTGATGGTGCTAACAAACGTTACGTAGATGGAAGAACACCATTTGGTGATGAAGCGATTGGTATTAATGTTGCTAATAGAGCAAGTGGTGACATTTTATTATTTGACGGTTCAGTTTATGATAATGCAACACCAGTAGGCGACATTGGTATTTCATGGAATGCTAACACTGCCGACTTCCAAATTACAGCAGGCGCTATTATCAATGCTGATGTTAATGCGGCGGCGGCGATTGCACAAAGTAAATTAAATCTAAACGCGGCAACAGTAAGAGCAAACGCAACAGGTATTACACAAAATGATTTAGGTAGTGCGGCATTTGATAATGTGGTGTTTAGTAGCGACAACGGATTTATTAGTATTGACAACGGTCAACTACCTATAGCGAAACTTGCAAATATCGCAGACGAACATGTAATTGGTAGAGCAACAGGTGATAGTTCCGACGGTGACGTTAGTGCTATTCCATTCTCAACTATTGTAAACAGTGGTGGTACATTTACTACCATTGGTGCTCCGAGTGCGATTGTTAAAACACATACAGATGGTTCAATCAATGTACAAGCATTAGATATTGACAGTGCAAGAATTATTGATACTTCAGGTACAACAGTTAACTTTACAAACCCAGGTACAACATTATTCTTAAGTTCACAAACAACAGGTGCTGGTGTTACTAACAACTCAATGACTGGTAACCTAAACATTGGTGCAAGTAGAGCAACAGAAAGTAACTTCCAAGCAAATAGTACATTTGCTGATGAGAACTATATTGCGGCTGACTGGGCATACCATTCATTTATTGAAGCACCAGGCGAAGCAGATGCCAACAGTACAGGTATTGGTATTGGTGCTGGAACAGGATTTAGTAACGCTGATCAAATTAGTTTTGTAACTGATGGTGCTCAAAGATTAGTAATAGGTACAGCGGCAATGTTACCAGGTACAACAAGTGTGTACAACATAGGTAGTGCGGCACTAAAATATAATCAAATACATGCAGTTACATTTGAAGGACAGGCTAACACAGCATTATACGCTGACTTGGCAGAGAATTATCTTGCAGACGCAGAATACGAAACTGGTTCAGTTCTTGTGTTTGGCGGTGAACAAGAACTTACAACTACAACACACAAAGGCGACACAAGAGTTGCTGGTGTTGTTTCAGAGAAACCAGGTTACTTAATGAACAAAGGACTTGAAGGTGATCATGTTACAGCGATTGCATTACAAGGTAGAGTTCCAGTGTTAGTAGTAGGCGCAGTTAAAAAAGGCGACATGTTAGTAACAGCAAGTATTCCAGGTTACGCAATAGTTAATAACACACCAGGTGTTGGTGAAGTTATTGGTAAAGCAGTTAAAGACAAGGACGACCCCGGGTATGGAATTGTTGAAGCAGTGGTAGGGAGAGTCTAATGGCACAGAAAAATATAAACATTGGATCAAGTGCTAACAAGGGTGATGGCGATCCGCTAAGAACCGCATTTAGTAAAGCAGAAGATAACTTTACAGAATTATATTCAAGACTTGTTACAGTAGAAGCACAGTCTGGTATTGCTAATCCAGGTGGTGCTGTAATACAACAAAGCATCATTGGTAGTGTTATAGGTGAAGATTCAACTACAATTATTGATCATGCAACCAGCACAATTATTGCAAATAAAATTACAGGTGACTTAACAGGTAGTGTGGTTGCAGATGATTCAACTGTATTGATTGACGGAGTTTCAGGAACTATTAATGCAGGAGCATTAACAGGTGCACTTCCGGCAATAGATGGTTCATCTTTGACTGGTGTCTTAACAGGTTCTAACACAGGTGTTACAAACTATAATGGTGCTACATTAAATTTTGTAAGCACTACATTTAACGGTTTAAACTTTAGTGACTTAGACACAACTCCAACAACCTTAGCAGGTTACGGTATAACTGATTCT
>Ga0213866_10003749_pt1 | contig 10197 bp, 7 predicted proteins | sample PICome_11_FD_160079 | JGI IMG/M metagenome (GOLD analysis project Ga0213866, IMG submission 160079) | Coastal seawater microbial communities near Pivers Island, North Carolina, United States - PICO284 | ecosystem: Environmental > Aquatic > Marine > Coastal | place: USA: North Carolina... | reverse complement strand
CGGCGAGTTCCTTGGCCAGTTCATCAGCCTCTCTGGAATACTTTTCCGAGATCGGAAGCACCCTCACCTGCTCGGGAGCGAGCCACGTGGGGAACTTACCTTCGAAGTGCTCGATCAGGAGGCCGACGAACCGCTCCAGTGAACCAAAGGGAGCACGGTGGATCATGACCGGGCGGTGTGCTTTATTGTCCGAGCCAACGTAGCTGAGATCAAATCGCTCCGGCAGATTATAGTCCACTTGGACCGTTCCGAGCTGCCAATCGCGCCCGATGACGTCCTTGACGACAAAGTCGATCTTGGGACCGTAAAAGGCGGCCTCTCCGGGCTCCTCGGTGTAATCCACGCCGAGAGTCTGAACGGCTTCGCGCAGCGCGGCCTCGGCCTTATCCCAATTCGCGGGATTACCGACATATTTGTCGCTGTCGGGATCACGGAGAGAAAGTCGCACCCCATAATCAGTTATCCCAAGAGTGCTGAGGACCTTTTTGACGAGACCCAAACACCCTTGGATTTCACCGCCCACCTGCTCCGGGGTGCAGAAAAGATGGGCATCGTCCTGGGTAAAACTCCGCACGCGGGTCAGCCCACCAAGCTCGCCGGACTGTTCCCAACGGTAAACAGTCCCAAATTCCGCGAGCCGCACCGGCAGGTCACGATAAGAACGATGTTCACTGTCAAAAATCTTGATGTGGTGCGGGCAATTCATCGGCTTGAGGAGGAAGCCCTCAATCTCGCCGGTGGAAATAAAATTTACCAGGTCACTGCACTTCGCGCCGTCATCAGCGAGTTGCCTTATGGCATCCCGCTCCACGATGGGGGGGAATTGGCTGTCCTCGTAATACGGGAAGTGCCCGGAAGTCCGGTAAAGATCCAACTTGCCAATATGAGGGGTGAAGACCTGAAAGTAGCCTTGTTTGTCGAGCTCCTCCGAAATGAAGTCCTGCAACTCGCGGCGAATGATTCCGCCTTTCGGCTTCCAAAGCGGAAGTCCCTGTCCCACCGACTCATCAAAGGCAAAGAGATTCATCTCCTTGCCGAGACGGCGGTGATCACGCTTCTTGGCTTCTTCAAGTCGCTCGAGGTGCTCATCAAGAAGCGTCCGATTCTTGAAACAAGTCCCGTAAATCCGTTGGAGCGACTGCTTATCCTTGTCACCCTTGTAAAACGCGCTTGCAACCGACATCACCTTGAAGGCCTTACAATTCCCGGTGCGGCCCACGTGCGGGCCGGCGCAAAGATCCCAAAAATCACCATTTTTAAAAATCGAGATTTCCTCGTCCTCGGGAATGTCATTGAGAAGGTCGACTTTAAAAACCGACTCCACCTCGCGCTCGGCCACCGAGGCCAAACGGCCCGACTTGGCCAAAGCCATCGCGTCGTCACGACTTACCACGATGCGCTCGAAGGGAGCATTTTCCTTCACCACCTTCTTCATCTCCGCTTCGATCTGCGCGAAGTCATCGGGCGTAATCCGGTGCCCGAGATCGACATCGTAATAGAATCCACCCTCAACCGGGGGGCCGGCAGCGAATTGAGCATCCGGCCAGATCCGCGAAACCGCGGTCGCCAGCACGTGAGCACAGGAGTGGCGCAAGCGCTCCAGATCGGACATCTGGTGGCGTTCCTCTAAGGTTTTACGGTCATTTTTGTCTGCCATGCGAAGCGGAGATAAAGCAGGTCGATGACGGAATTGCAAGCGTTGCTCATTGCGGAAATACGAGTATCAATGATACTCGAATGAGAACTCCCGCCCTAGAGGACAGACTTGCTGTCCGCGAAAAGCCCACCGGCTCTCCTGTCATGTTTCAAAAGTGGAGCAATCTCCTTTTTCTTCACTGGGAGATCGAACAGGGTGAAATCACGAAAAGAATACCCGATCGGCTCTCGATCGATTTGCATAAGGGCAAAACCTACCTCGGACTCGTGCCCTTTTTTATGAGAAAAGTCCGCCCCCGCTTTCTACCGCAAATGCCGTGGCTTTCAAATTTCCTCGAATTGAACGTCCGCGCTTACGTTTACGACGAGTACGGTCGACCGGGCGTTTGGTTTTTCTCGCTCGACTGCGACCAGCCGATCGCAGTCGAACTAGCACGAAAATTTTTCCACCTTCCCTACCGGCATGCCCGGATGTCGGCCGCAGGTTCGATTTACCGCTGTCAGCGAAAGTGCCAGGACGAAGAAGCTATTTACGACTACAAGGGCTCCGGCACCCTTCGGACTGCAGAGCCAGGCTCGCTAGAATTCTTCCTCCTGGAGCGCTACCTCCTTTTTTCAGAATCACGGAACGGCAAGATTCATTGCGGTCAGGTGTATCACGAGCCCTATCAATTCACCGAGGCCAAGGTCAGGAAATATAGCACCGCCCCCATTGAGTGGGGCAATCTCCGGGTGAGTGGCGAGCCGATTTCCAAACTCTACAGCCCGCGTGTTCCGGTCAACATCCACCCGCTTCGCAAGGTCAAATGACGAAGCGACTGTCTTCAAATTACCCTCTCTCAAAATCTGACTTACTGATCACACCACGAAAAAATCCGCTCAATCAAGGACGGGTTTGAGGGGTAGAAATCCTGGTCGAAAACCTGGCGACGGCGACACGCGAGACCAAGCAGTCCCGCGAAGGCCACACCAAGAAGGGAGGATGGTTCCGAAATTCCAGCAGCATTGGCCTGGGCGTCACCGACGTCCGCTCCCGCCAGAGCAACAATTCTTCCCCCCTAGAGTTTAGGGCACTCCCGGATTCACTTTTTAATTCGGATCCGGCGATATTCCATCTGACCGCGATCTCCTTCCAGCCCAATCGGCCCACTGGCGGGTAGCTTGAACTCTTTCTCGAGAATCTCCCCGTTACACGTGCAGTGCGCCGTGCGTCCTTTGACGACAACCACGATTTCATTCCAATCACCCGGTTTGTAGCTTTTCAGATTCTTATATGGACCGGCGACCAGATAGTCGCGGCATTGCAATTGCGGACGGCGAATAAAGACCCCGCTATCCGCATTCGCATTGGCACGAAATTCAAGCTTCAGGGTAAAATCCATATCGAACTCCTGGTGTGTCCAAAGCTGGGCAAAACTTCGTCCTTCCGGCGGAGTGGTCACGATGAGACGACCATCCTTTGCCAGGTAGCGCCCCTCACTACTCGCCACCTTTCCATCAAAACTTTCCATCTTCGCAAACGACTTTTTATTCCGATATCCCCACCCCGTTAAATCGCTTCCGTTTAAGAGAAGTTCGTATCCTTCCTCGGGCTTAAAGTCATCCACGGGTACCTCAACGAGGTCCAGGGTCTCAAGAACGGGACGCAGGGTGTTTGCCCACATTTCGTAACCCAATGCGTTGGGGTGAAGCAGGTCCGGGAACTCCGCCTTCCGTGCATTTCCATCCTCATTGGCAAACATCGACCAAGTATCGATCAAAGTGACCTGCTTGTCCCCCTTCACAGCCTCTGCGTAAAGCGTATTGATTTTTTTAATCTGCTCCGCCGAACGTCTTTTCGACTCATGACTCGGGAAAACGTTACAAAGAATAATAGGCATCTCCTTATTCGAGGCTTTAAGCTCCTTAAGGATGAGCTTCAGATTCCCCGTAATCACCTCCGGGGTCGCCCCCTCCTCAAGATCATTCGTTCCCATCAAAAGCACCACTCCGGTTGGTTTGAGGACCAGCACATCTTCCGGCATCCGATAAAGCATTCCCCGGGTTGTGTCTCCGCTAATCCCCCGATTGGCCACCTTGGTCTTACCAAACGCCCCCTTTAAGTCATCGCCCCAACCCTGAGTGATGGAGTCTCCCAAAAACACCAATGCCCCCTGCTTGGCCTCGACTTCCTTGACCCAGGACGTGCGCTTGTTTTTCCAAAGATTCCGAAACCAATCGTATCGCCGAACCGGTCCCGACCCGGCAATTTCGGAATCCGCGGGAATCACCTCCACCGGCTCACGGGCCATGAGCGAAGAAAGCGGAAGAACAACAACAACGAAGGTATTAAGCAAACGCATCCCTGCGATCATGGGCAAACCTCGACCCTATGACGAGAATGGAATACGCCCGGATTACCGGCGCCTCCCGCGAAAACGATCACGGGGATCTTCTTCCTTTTCCTCCTCGTCCTTGTAGCCAAGAATCCCTCCCTTTTTGAGATTACGAACGAAATCCTTCATGTCGGTCTTAAGTTGCTTGTCAGCGACCAAAGCTCCCAGGGCGCCATCCTGGTCGTCGATTTTTTCAATGGCCGCCGTTGCGGAATCGGCCGTGCGCTCGATGGAGGCCAGAACCCGCGGGACCTCTTGCAGCGCCGGGCTCACCCGTGCGATCGCCGATTGTGCCGTTTGATTGGTCTCTCGAACCTCATTGATCGCCAATCGAAAATCCCCGATCGCCGGCTCAAGTTTTTCTCCAAGCTTCGCAAATGAGGCCGACGTTTTTTCAAGATTCGCGAGCGTCCCGTCGAACCTCCGGATATTCTCGGCCGAAAGAATCTGCCCGTTTACCTTATCCACCGTTTTAGACAGCTTGGAAGCCACGATCTTCACCTCATCAACTGACTCCTCAATTTTTGAAAGCGCCACCTCTGCAGCTTCGATAACCTCCCGCGTGCTTCCCGCGATTAATTCAGCCTCGCTCTGGAGAAAATCAAGACCACCCGGCCCGGCTCCCTTGACCGTCTCGCCTTGCTCGATGAAGTCGTCCGTCCCGATCGAAGGCGGCGTGATCAAAATTTCCTTATCCCCAAGAAGACTGGCCTGGCTAATCCTCATAAAGGCCCCCTTTTCAATACGATGATCCTCATCTATCGCGAGAATCACTTGAATCATTGAGCTATCTACCAGCTTGGGTTTCTCCGCCACTTCTCCGATCTTGGCTCCCCTCAAGCGTACGGTGCTCCCCTTGATAATGCCGGCAGCTTCCTTGAAATTCACTTTGATTTCATAGCGCTTCTTAAACAGATCGCTGATATTCCCAAACAGGAGAATGATCGTCCCGAGCATCGCGAGCCCGAGGAACAGAAAGACCCCAACCAGCGTTTCGGTCTTTTTAGAATTGGTCGCCATGAAGCAACTATGCCCCCTCGAAGCCTAAATCACAAATCCGAATCCTCTGAATGACCTGCCACGAAATTCACCAGCACCGGATCTTTGCTGGCCTTTAACTCATCGGGGGTTCCCTCCCAGTAATTCAGACCATCCTTCATAAAAACTAGACGATCCGCAATTCGAAGAGCGCTGCGAATTTCATGAGTAATCACCACATTGGTAATGCCATGATCATGCGCCAGATCTTTTATGAGATGATCAATCGAATCCCCGGTCACCGGGTCCAACCCCGCGTGAGGCTCGTCATAAAGGACACAACACGGCTCCCCCACCACCGCCCGTGCCAAAGCCACCCTCTTGCGCATCCCTCCGGAAAGATCAGCGGGCATCTTGTTCTCCTGACCTTCCAGACGGACAATTTTGAGGGCCTCACTTACCCGACGGGCCAACTCGTCAGGATCCTTGACCCCGGCCTCCTGCAGAGGAAAAGCAACATTCTCCGCGACCGTCATCGAGTCAAACAAGGCCCCGCTCTGAAACATCATGCTGATCTTTTTCCGGACCCAACTTAGCTCCCGCTCCGAAAGATCCGAGATTACTCGTCCTTCCAGGGTCACTGTCCCCCCATCCGGCTGAAGCAATCCCATAATATGCTTCATTAGCACAGTTTTCCCGCCACCCGAGCCCCCGAGCAACACCAATATTTCTCCTCGTTTGACAACCAGATCCACTCCGCGAAGCACAACCTGATCACCAAAGCTCTTCTTGATTCCACGCATCTGTAGAAAAACCTCACCTTTCATGGACCTCTTCTAGGCACTCGAATGAAGAATTGCACTCCAGGAAATTTCCGATTTGCTCAACGCGATGAGTTCCTCGCCACATCCCCACAACCTGATCGTGATCGGAGGCGGCGCCGCAGGCTTTTTCGGAGCGATCTCGGCTGCCCAAGCTGGTCTCCAAAAGATCCTGATCCTCGAACGCGGTCCTGAAATCCTTACCAAGGTCCGCATCTCGGGTGGCGGCCGATGTAATATCACCCACGACTGCTACGACCCGAGCGAACTTGTCGCAAACTATCCTCGCGGAGTCAAAAACCTCATCGGTGCCTTTCACCGTTTCCAACCCTCAGACACCATCACCTGGTTTGAAGAACAGGGCGTCGAACTCAAAGTCGAATCCGATGGCCGTATTTTCCCGACCACCGATAATTCCGAAACAATCATCAACGCGCTGACCTCCGCCGCCCGAAGAAACAATGTGACCTGGCACACCCGTTGTGGAGTCGAAAAAGTCCGTATGGTCGACGGAATTTTCCAACTCGAAACAACCGACGGAACGACCTACCTCACCAAGTCGCTCCTCGTGGCTACCGGCGGGATTCGCAGCAAGCACGCCCGTATTCCCGCCGAAGACCTCGGCCATAAACTCAGCCCTCCCGTTCCCTCTCTCTTCACCTTTAAGATCGAAGACTCCCGCCTTCACGGACTTCCGGGAGTATCAGCGCCCAACGCCTCGCTCCGTGCCGGAAAAATAGAAACTCAAGGCCCGCTTCTTATCACCCACTGGGGACTCAGCGGCCCAGCCACCCTCAAAGCCTCGGCGTGGGGAGCTCGGGAACTCTCGGAAATCAATTACCACTTCGATCTCGAAGTCAATTGGACCGGTAGCGAGACACCGGATTCCCTAAAGCAGAAATTCGCGAAACAACGTCGCGAACACGGGAAACGAAAGGTGAAAAAACGCAGTATTATCGAAGGCATTACCCGCCGACTTTGGCAAAGCATGACCGAAGCCGCCAGGATCAGCGAAGAAACGACCTGGGCAAACCTCACCCGGGAGCAATCGGAAAGCCTCACCCGCGAATTGGCCGCAGCCAAATTTAAAGTCACCGGCAAAAGTCTCAACAAAGAAGAATTTGTCACCTGCGGCGGAGTGTCGCTGGATGATCTCAACCTGAAGACGATGGAGAGCAAGTCCGTCCCCAACCTCTACTTCGCCGGCGAAGTCCTCGACGTCGATGGCGTCACCGGTGGCTTCAATTTCCAATCAGCCTGGACCACCGGCCACCTCGTAGGCCTCGCCGTCAATGAACGACTGCATTGCAATTCCAGCGGGATCGTCTAAATCATCGCCATGAGCGATTCCCATCCCTTCCTCGCACAGGATTTCAAAATCAAATGGTCCACCCTGACTCCCGATCACATCAAGGCCGATGTCTCCAAGGCCATCGAATCCGGCAGGGCGAACATCGATGCCATTAAAACCATCACTCCCGATGAAGCCACTTTTGAAAATACCTTCGGAGCCCTGGAATCCGCCACCGACGATCTCGACCGCTCTTGGGGACGAGTCAATCATCTTGATTCTGTCGCCAACTCCGACGAGCTCCGCGAAGCCCTCAACGAAATGCTTCCCCTTGTCTCGGAATTTTCTTCATCCATTTCTCTCGATGACGAACTCTGGAAGGTCCTTAAATCCTATTCTGAATCCGACGCCGTCAACTCACTCTCCGAAATCCAAAAACGTTTCGTCCAAGAGACTTGCGATGACTTCAAAGCTGCCGGAGCCGACCTTGCAGCGGAATCCAAAAAGCGCATGTTCGAAATCAACAGCGAGCTTGCCAAAGTCACCCAGAAGTTCGGTGAGAATGTTCTCGATTCTACGAACGCTTGGGAACTTTACGTCGAGGACGGAGCCGAATTGGCAGGACTTCCCGAATCCGCAAAAACCGGCGCTGCTGAAGACGCCAAAAGCAAAGGAAAAGAAGGCCAGTGGCGTTTTACCCAGCAATTCCCCTCGATGTATCCCGTCATGCAATATGCCGAGAGCACAGACCTGCGCAAAAAAATCTGGGAAGGCGGAGGCTCCATCGGAAACGGTGGCGACAACGACAATACCGAAAACATCTGGAGCATCCTGAAACTGCGCCAGGAGAAAGCCGAACTTCTTGGCTTCGATAATTTCGCCGACCACGTGCTAAATCGCCGCATGGCCAAGTCCGGAACCGGCGCGCTCAAATTCACCGAAGACCTTCACTCCAAAATCAGCGCGAGCTTCCAAGAGGATATGAAGAGCCTCGAATCTTACTGGATCGAAAAGACCAGAGCCACAAGCGGTCCCATGGAGCCCTGGGATGTCTCTTATTGGGCTGAGAAGCGTCGCAAGGAACTTTATGAGTTCGATGACGAAGCCCTCCGGCCCTACTTCCCTGTTGATCAAGTTATGGACGGCCTTTTCTCACTCACCTCCAAGCTTTTCGGTATCAAAATCTCTAATTCGGAAGCGGAGACTTGGCATCCTGAAGTGAAGTTTTACGAAATCCACGACAGCGCATCCGGCGACCACCTCGGCTCATTCTACGCCGACTGGCATCCTCGCGAATCAAAACGCGGCGGAGCTTGGATGAACTACCTCGAAACCGGGCAACCTATTCCCCGAACTCCCCATCTTGGACTCATCTGCGGCAACATGTCCAAGCCCACGGGAGACAAACCAGCCCTCCTCACTCATAACGAAGTGGAGACCGTCTTCCACGAGTTTGGCCACCTGCTTCACCATCTTCTGTCCGACATCGAGATCAGGTCGCTCGCCGGTGTCAATGTTCCTTGGGACTTCGTCGAACTACCATCCCAGATCATGGAAAATTTCTGCTGGGATCGGGAATCTCTCGACTTCTTCGCCAAACACTACGAGACCGGAAAAACGATCCCCGACGAACTCTTCGACAAGATGATCGCGGCCCGCAACTACATGTCCGCCACAGCTTTCATGAGACAACTCTCACTCGGAAAACTCGATCTCGAATTACACGTTCATCCGGAGAAACATCTCGGTAGAGATCTCGACGAGGTGGACCGCGAAATCCTTGCCGACTACAAAGCCCAACTGGCCACTCAGGGCCCCTCGATGGCACGTCGTTTCAACCATCTCTTCTCCTCACCGGTTGGATACGCCGCGGGTTACTATTCCTATAAGTGGGCCGAGGTTCTAGACGCCGATGCCTTCACCCGCTTCAGCCGGGAAGGCGTGCTCAATTCCGAAACCGGCATGAGCTTTCGAAAAGAAATCCTGGCCAAAGGAAATTCGCGCCCCGTCGACGAATCCTACCGGCAGTTCATGGGCCGCGATCCCGAGCAAACCGCTCTTCTCGAAAGGTCCGGTCTCGCGTAGTTCTTCCTTGATAAAAAAAGCTCCAAATCCGCAAGGATGGGAGCTTTTTTCCTGGAGATTTTCAGGCAGCTATCGGGAGCAGCCAAGAAGCAAATTCGTATTGTGACGAAGAGCAGCCGCCAGATCTGCACTCTGGTAACCTGTACCAAAGACCCGGCTGAAAACATCTTTTTTCCCTTCCTGATCACGCTTGGAAAGCTTCGCAAACTCGGCGTCGAGAGAAGTAAAAAGATCATCCACCATCTTGGTGGTGGGAGAATGCCATGGTTCCAGATCGAGCTCGGGAGCCTCGCCCACAGCAGATGGAGCCTTCAAAGCGGGGCGTGAAATCAGCCCGGAATTCAGACGCATGTCACCGGACATCACCCGAATCTGGGCCGACTGCAGAGCCCCGTCAGCGCTGTAATTAAGCTCAATGTATGAGGTCAGCTTCTTGCCGAAGCGTGGCTTGTGCTCGACGCGGGTCGAAACGAAAATCCCACCCCCGGCATTTGGCGTCACCGTGGGTTTGTGGGTAAGGTAGGAATGGTTATCGATGCTGTAAGATGCGGTCCGATTCTTACGCCAGCCGTTCAGGGCCGCGCCCAGGGAATCAATATCAACGGTAACTGCCGAAGCAGGCACGAAAAGAGAAAGGCCGGTCAGGGCCGTCATGAGGAAGTTCTTTGTGGTCATGGTATTTGTGGTTTTAAAAGGCATATCTGGCAAAAGTGTTCCATCCCCAGGAGCTCACGGTCTCGTTATCCTCCCCCACTTCGGAGAGCGAACGATATTCCACTCCGGTGCCGAGGATGAGATTGTCATCATCAAAGTGAATGTTCACCCCGGCGTATATCGAGCTCAACTGCGCAGCCGTCGTAATCTCGGGGAAGGCAGTCGGGAAAATGGCGTCCGATCCAGTGTCCGGAATTCCCCAGTAGGAATAAATCCCACCCGGGTCGCGGGAACGGGCATATTGGTAGCGGGAAACGAAGCTCACCGCATCCTGGAG
>Ga0213866_10003748_pt1 | contig 10200 bp, 8 predicted proteins | sample PICome_11_FD_160079 | JGI IMG/M metagenome (GOLD analysis project Ga0213866, IMG submission 160079) | Coastal seawater microbial communities near Pivers Island, North Carolina, United States - PICO284 | ecosystem: Environmental > Aquatic > Marine > Coastal | place: USA: North Carolina... | reverse complement strand
GGCCGCCATTTTGTAGCATCCGCAACAATAATTTCGACATCGGAAAAACCGGTTCTTTTCAAATTTTCCCGCAAGCGTTTCAAACGCGGCTTTGAACGGTCCAGTGCGGTAACACTGGCACCACTTGCCGCGAGCTGCATGGTTTTGCCACCGGGCGCCGCGCAGAGGTCCAGCACGCGTTCGCCAGCAATAGCCCCCAATAACTGGGCTGGAAGGGCAGCCGCAACGTCCTGCACCCACCAATCGCCGGCCTCGAAACCCGGTATGTCTTCAATCGCCATGGCATCAATCTCGATACTTGCCCGTCCAACCACCTGGCCTCCGAGCCGTTCGGCGAGTTCAGCCGGGTCGTCTGCCTTCGGTGTTAATTGGAGACATGGCTGCTGGGTCTGGGCTGCAATCATGTCCATTGCAGCAGCCTCGCCGAGGCCGGCCGACATATCGCTCCAGAGCCAGTCCGGCCAAATGCTTTTCAAAGGCTGCGCCTCAAATAGCTCGGTTTCGGTGACAACCCGCCGCAGCACCGCATTAACCAGGCTGACTGCCGGCCGGGTTGATGGCCAGGCCTTCGCCGCATCGACGCTGGCGCCAACGACCGCATAGTCAGGCGTCCCCAATATCCATGACTGAGCTGCACCAAGGCGGAGAAGCGACCGCACATCCGGGTTCAATGCCACGATCGGACGCGATATCAGAGGTTGCAGACCAGCATCTATACGCCCGAGATGTCTTAACACGGTGGAGACCATGAGGCGCGCAAAACCGCGGTCCGACCCCGACAGTTGATCAAACGCCGTGCTGCGATCCATACTGTCATCAAGCAACCGGCCCTGATCTAGCACGGCGCCAAGTAGTTCCGCCGCAACCCGCCGCGTATGTCCACCACTCAAAGGTCTATCCCCAAGGTCCAGCTCCGTGTTCTGCTTGGCCGGTATTGTCCTGTTCGAATTCGCCGGCCATCGCCCGCAACCTCTCGATACGATTGCCGGTCGAGGGATGGGTCGAAAACAAATTGTCCGCGCGCTTTCCGGCCAAGGGGTTCATAATGTATAGATGGGCCATGGCCGGGTTCTGTTCCGCCTGCCTGTTAACAATCGCGCGTGCGCCACGGTCGATCTTCTCAAGTGCCGACGCCAGCCATAATGGATTGCCGCAAATTCTTGCGCCTCGCTTGTCCGCTTCATATTCCCGGGACCGGCTAATCGCCATCTGCACCAGACTGGCAGCCAGCGGCGCTAGAATCATTATTGCCAGTGTTCTGACAAGACCACCTCGTCCACGTCCGGGCAGCAAAAAGGCAAGATTGGCAATCCAGCCGATCGCGCCCGCCAGTGTTGCAGTAACTGTCATTGTCAGGGTGTCACGGTTTTCGACATGTGCAAGCTCATGCGCCATTACGGCGGCCGTCTCTTCTCGTGTCAGCATTTGCAGCAGCCCCGTCGTGGCAGCAACAGCCGCATTCTTTGGATTACGACCGGTCGCGAATGCATTTGGTTGCTCTGTCTCGATGATAAATATTTTCGGCTCCGGCAAACCCGCCACGCGCGCCAAAGCCCTCGTATCATTGGCGAAAAGACGGATCGTCGGGCTGTCCGCGCCCTCATCCACCGGTCGGGCCCCTTGCATACGCAAAACGATCTTGTCCGCATTCCAGTAGGAATAAAAGTTCATCATCAAAGCCAAAACCAGCGCAATCAGGCTCCCCGTGAAACCGGCGAGCAGAAACCCGACCGTCATAAACAGCGCCGTTAGAACCGAAAGTAATATGGCGGTTTTCAGTGGGCCCATTCGCCGCAATCCTTGATCTGATCGATATCTATCTTAGTTCGTTTTGATCCTATATAGTCACGATCGTAAAGCATTGGATGGCTAATATGTCAGAAAATAACGATCCCCAGAAGCGACCGCTTACGCCAGAAGCCATGCGCGCTCTGGCCGAAGCTGATGCCCGTCGCGCCGAACGTGATGCCCTAGAAAAAGAGCTGGAAGCCAAGCGCAGTCTCGAAAAGGGCGGCCCTAAAACAATCGAACCGACCCGTTTTGGGGACTGGGAGCGCAAAGGGATTGCCTACGACTTCTAGGATCATGGCGATCGGCAAGCGCCCCGGGCTGCGGCAGCGTCGATTTGCGCCTCTCTTTGCCAACGATTAAAACGATACGGAAAATATAATCGACCACCGCGAAACTCGTTGACCGTATGACAAGTCGCCGGCAAAAGTTGAAAAATGACAGCAACACCCCCCAGACAAGACGGATCATCACGCGCAATCATCGACATTGCCGCTGAACTGGCACTCTACGTCTCGGCTGCTTTCATCGTATCCGGCCTTCTGATGCCATCCGTCTGGAAGCCGAATGCTTTCGGATTCGGGGGAACCGAATACAATCTTTTCGGTCTGGTTAGAACGCTGTTCGAAGCAAATCTCGTTGTGCTCGGACTGATCGTTATTTTCTTTTCGGGTATTTTTCCGATCGCGAAGACAATCACCGCTGCTATTATTTTCCGTGAGGGCAACACGCCGAGTCCGAGTTTAATGCGCTGGCTCAACATACTTGGAAAATGGTCAATGCTCGATGTGTTTCTTGCGGCGCTATTGATCGGGCTGACACAAATGAGCGTTTATATCGGCTTTGAAAGCCGGTCCGGCCTTTACGCTTTCGCGATTGGCGTGGTCCTTAACAATCTCGCAACGATGCGGCTTTCTTATTCCCATTCATCATACAACGATCGGTGACAACACGATGACCAATCAGACACAGCCTGCTTCACAACCCAGCCTCGACATCCGGATCATCCCGGTCACACCGCTGCAGCAGAATACCAGTTTGATCTGGTCCCAGAAAACGATGGAGGGTGTCTTCATTGACCCCGGTGGTGAAACCGATCGTCTCATGGCCGCCGCCGAAGAATTCGGGGTTAAAATTGTTGCCGTCTGGTTGACACATGGCCACCTCGATCATGCTGGCGCCGCCACCGAGATAAAAGAACGCACCCAGTGCCCGATCATCGGTCCCCACAAAGACGATCAGTGGCTGCTTGATGAAATTGAAGAGCAAGGCGCCAAATATGGGATGAAGGATAGCCGCAATGTGCAACCAGACCGCTACCTCGAAGAAGGTGACGAGCTATCTCTGGGCGGCGAAACTTTTCACGTCACCCATTGCCCCGGCCATACGCCCGGTCATGTCGTCATCTATCACAAGCAAGGGCAGCTTGCCTTTGTCGGCGATGTACTGTTTCGTGGCTCTGTCGGCCGGACCGATTTTCCGCGCGGCAATCATCAGCAATTGATTGACTCGATTACCGGAAATCTCTGGCCACTCGGCCCCGCCATGCGTTTTGTTCCGGGTCACGGGCCGATGAGCACGTTTGGCCAGGAACGCCAGGATAATCCGTTTGTGTCCGATCAAGTCCTAAACGGAATGTAGAGAGCCAGACCGCCTTCGATTCAATATGATCAAAAAATCATCTTTGTTCAGAATCTTATCATCACAGCCCGGCAGACCGGGATCAATGAATTGACGCTTGACCGTCGGTTACAAAAAAGGCACTTCAGCGTCACCTCGGGCAGCATGTAAAACAGGATCGGATCAGATGAAAGTAGCGGTTATCGGCACAGGTTATGTCGGCCTGGTAAGCGGCGCATGTTTTGCCGACTTCGGACACACGGTGACATGTGTCGACAAGGATGCCAGCAAGATCGACCGGCTGCATCAGGGCATTATGCCGATCTATGAGCCCGGCCTCGATACGCTGGTTGCCAGCAATGTCGACGAAGGACGCCTATTTTTCACGACCGAAGCGAAAGACGCGATTGCCGAAGCCGATGCGGTTTTCATTGCGGTCGGTACGCCGTCACGGCGCGGCGACGGCCATGCCGATCTGTCTTTCGTATATGCTGTCGCCGAAGAAATTGCCGATTTAATGGACGGCTTCACCGTGGTCGTGACCAAGTCTACGGTTCCGGTTGGCACGGGTGATGAAGTTGAAGAGATAATCCGGAAGAAGTGCCCGAATGGCGATTTCGCAGTGGTGTCAAACCCGGAATTCCTGCGTGAAGGTGCGGCGATCAAGGATTTCAAAATTCCCGACCGGGTGGTTGTTGGCACCGATGATGAGCGCGCCAAAGACCTGATGCGCGAACTCTATCGCCCGCTTTTCCTGAACGAGACCCCGATCCTGTTTACCAATCGGCGCACTTCCGAGCTGATCAAATATGCAGCGAATGCGTTTCTCGCAGTCAAGATCACTTTTATCAACGAGATGGCGGATCTGTGCGAGAAAGTCGGCGCAAATGTGCAGGAAGTCTCCCGCGGCATCGGACTTGACGGCCGGATCGGCTCGAAATTTCTCAATGCAGGTCCAGGCTATGGCGGCTCGTGCTTTCCAAAAGACACACTCGCCCTAACCAAGACCGCAAATGATTATGACAGTCCGGTCCGGATCGTCGACACAGTTGTCGAGGTCAATGCCGCCCGAAAGAAAGCTATGGCCGACAAGGTCATTCAGGCGATGGGGGGCGACGTATCGGGCAAGACGATCGGCGTTCTGGGCCTCGCTTTCAAGCAGAATACCGACGATATGCGTGACGCGCCAAGTCTGGACATTTTGCCGATACTCACAGCAGCTGGCGCCAAAGTAAAAGCCTTCGACCCTGAAGCCATGGATGAAGCCAAACATTTGCTTGAAGATATCGAGTATGCCGGCAACGCCTATGAGGCGGCCGAACAGGCCGATGCGCTTGTGATCATTACCGAATGGGACCAGTTCCGAGCGCTTGATCTTAAACGCGTCAAAGACGCCATGACCGGGAATGTTCTAGTCGATTTGCGTAATATTTACACACCAGCCGATGCCGGAAAGTATGGCTTCGCTTACACCTCAATCGGTCGCGCAACCGAGCTAGCCTAGGAAAACGGAAACCATGCACCTGACAACCCGCACGCTTATCACTGGTGGCGCCGGCTTTATCGGTAGCCATTTGTGTGACCGGCTTCTGGACAAAGGGCATGAAGTGCTTTGCGTCGATAATTTCTTCACCGGCGCACGCAGCAATATTACGCATTTGCTCGATCATAAGAATTTCGAACTGACCCGGCATGATGTCACCCATCCGCTATTCGTCGAAATTGACCAGATCTACAATATGGCCTGCCCGGCCAGCCCCGTGCATTACCAGTTCGACCCGGTCCAGACGACCAAGACCAGCGTACATGGCGCGATCAACATGCTCGGCCTCGCCAAGCGCACCAAGGCCCGCATCCTGCAGGCCTCGACCTCGGAAGTGTATGGCGATCCGGCAGTTCATCCACAGCAGGAAGACTATTGGGGCAACGTCAATCCGATTGGGCCCCGCTCCTGCTATGATGAGGGCAAACGCTGCGCCGAGACGCTGTTTTTTGACTATCATCGTCAGCACCAGCTCGACATCAAAGTCGCGCGGATCTTCAACACCTATGGCCCGCGCATGAACCCGAATGATGGCCGGGTCGTCTCGAACTTCATCGTGCAGGCCCTGAGAGGCGAAGACATTACGCTATATGGCGATGGCGACCAGACACGAAGCTTCTGTTATGTCGACGATCTCGTCGCTGGCCTGATCGCTCTTATGGAAAGCCCGGACGGCGTCACCGGCCCGATCAATCTCGGCAATCCGGGCGAGTTCACGATTAAGGAACTGGCTGAAAATGTCATCGACCTGACCGGATCGGCCTCGAAAATGGTGCACAAGCCCCTGCCCCAGGATGATCCCCGCCAGCGTCAGCCTGACATCACCCGTGCTAAAGACCAGCTCGACTGGGAACCAGGTATCAAGCTCAGAGACGGCCTGACCAAAACCATCGCCTATTTTGACGGGCTGTTGGCGGAAATGGACGCAAAGGGCGGTTTCTGATCGCGCCGCCACACGGTGCCGGCGGGCACGAATTATACAATTTGTTTCAACCGGTCCGGATCACATAACCAAAACTGCCTGAAACAGAATTTCAGCGGGCCTCAGCCGATTAAACGCAAGCGACAGCAGATTTTAGCTGCGGCTTTGAGCGCTCATAAGCTTGTATCACGATCCACTCGAGCGTTTATCAATTATAAAGCGGCAGGACTGCGACGCTTATCAAACATTGACCAGACACCGTCCGCGCCATGCCACTCGCCCTGAGTCGCCCCTTTGGAATATTCGGTTGCGCGCGCTTCAAAGAAATTCGCATGCTCGACGCCATTCAGAATTTCGGTCAGCCAGGGCAACGGATGCTTCTCGACGCCGAAAATCGGATCGAGTTTCAACTGCCCCATGCGCCAGTCGGCGATGTAGCGAATATAGGCCTTGATATCGGCTGGCGTCATCCCCTCAACATCGCCTGCTTCAAACGCCAGATCGATAAATTTATCTTCCAGCCGAACGACCGTTTCACAACACTCCCGAATTCGATTTTTCACGACAGGCGTTAGCGCTCCGGTCTCAGCGGCGAATGCGTGGAACAGTTTCATCATGCCTTCGCAATGCAGGCTTTCATCGCGAATCGACCATGTCACGATTTGCCCCATACCCTTCATCTTGTTGAATCTTGGAAAGTTCATCAGCATGGCAAACGACGCGAACAATTGCAGCCCTTCGGTAAACCCGCCAAACACCGCCATTGATGTCAGAATATCTTCTTCCGTATCGGTCCCGAACTGGCCAAGATAGTCATGCTTGGCAGCCATTTCTTCGTATTCCATGAAGGCCGAGAACTCGGTATCCGGCATACCGATCGTTTCAAGCAATAGGGCATAGGCCGCTACGTGCACCGTCTCCATATTAGAGAACGCGGCCAGCATCATTCGCACCTCAACCGGTTTGAACAGGGGCATATAACTTTCCATATAATTCGCTCCGACCTCGACGTCGGACTGGGTGAAAAATCTGAAAATCTGGGTCAGCAAGTTGCGCTCGCGGTCATTGAGCTTATTGACCCAGTCCTTACAATCTTCACCGAGCGGCACTTCTTCCGGCAACCAATGGACTTGCTGCTGTAACTTCCAGAAATCATAAGCCCATGGGTATCGGAAAGGCTTATAAGAATGACTCGGGGTCATCAGTCCTGGAAGTTTGACGAGTCCATCAGCCATTAATCGCTCCATTGAATCATTTGACGTATTTTCCTCTATATATAGTGCCTCGTCTTTTCTATCCACGCAAGATGTATCCCGCCACCCGTGACATCTCTTCGCAGTTTGAGTCAGAATAAAGCATACTGGATACCAATGTGACCGTTCAATGGGCTGACCGGCCGGCAGCATAAAGACTATTCTGTCATGATTGAGCCGCGCGCAAGGCGCATCCCGCCTTGGTCGGGATGGAGAGGCATGATGTCAACGAGCGTGCGCTCCCAATCGGAGCTGATACGTTCAACCAGTTCCCGATGAAAGCAAGATTACCCAATCGGTAACACAACGGATTTATTCAGCACCGCAGCGCAGGATTTCGCAAGCAGACCTTAATGGCCTACTGACACGCCAGACATTCATCATAATCCGTATCCGGAACAGTCATTGCGTCCTTACTGCCCTCTTCCGCCAGCGATCCGGCGAAACTCGCCCGCTGTACAGATTTCGACCGGCAATAATAAAGCGACTTCACGCCCCGTTCCCAAGCCGTCCAATGCAGCATGTGCAAATCCCATTTGCTGATGTCCGCCGGCAGGAAGACGTTCAACGACTGCGCCTGGCATATATAAGGCGTTCGGTCGGCAGCATGTTCGACGACCCAGCGCTGATCGAGTTCAAAGGCCGTCTTAAAGAGTGACTTTTCATGATCGTTCAGATCATCAAGGTGCTGCACCGATCCCTCATGCTCGAGAATAGACGTCCAGACATCCTCGGTATTAAGGTCTTTTTTCTCGAGCAGGGCCTCCAAATGACGATTCTTGACCGTGAATGATCCCGACAGGGTTTTGTGGGTGTAGACATTGGCCGGGATCGGTTCGATTCCAGCAGATGTACCACCGCAAATAATCGAAATGGACGCCGTTGGTGCCACTGCGATCTTATGGCTGAACCGCGACATCATGCCGATTTCAGCGGCATCTTCGCAAGGCCCGCGTTCGCGCGCCAGCTTAACCGATGCGGCGTCTGCGCCCTGACGAATCTGCTTGAACATCTTCTCATTCCAGACCTTTGCCATGGCGCTTTCAAACGGCACGTTCATTTTCTGCAAAAAGGAATGGAAGACCATCAGGCCAAGGCCGACCGAGCGCTCGCGTTTGGCCGAATAGACCGCCCGCGACATTTCATCTGGGGCATTGTCGATAAAATTCTGAAGAACATTGTCGAGGAACCTGAAAATATCCTCGAGGAACATATCATCCTTGCTCCATTCCATGAATTTCTCGGCATTTATCGACGAAAGGCAGCATACCGCCGTGCGGTCGACGCCAAGGTGGTCGACGCCCGTTGGCAATGTAATTTCCGAACACAGATTCGATTGCGTAACTTTCAGGCCGAGCTGACGCTGATGCGCCGGCATGGCATTATTTACGGTATCGGTGAATAGCAGATATGGCTCACCCGTCTGGATCCGGAGCTCGAGAATCTTCTGCCAAAGCTTGCGGGCATTTACAGTTCTGAGCACTTCGCCATTCTTAGGCGAGATCAAGCCGAAATCTTCATCCTGCCTGACCGCCTCCATGAAATCATCGGTGATATTGATGCCATGATGCAGATTCAAAGATTTTCGATTGAAATCACCGGAGGCTTTACGAATTTCAAGAAACTCTTCGATTTCGGGGTGATGAATATCCAGATAGCAAGCTGCCGAGCCTCGCCGCAGTGAGCCTTGGGAAATCGCCAAAGTCAGGCTGTCCATAACCCGGATGAATGGAATGATGCCGGATGTCTGGCCATTCTGGCCAACCTTCTCGCCGATCGACCGCACATTCCCCCAATAAGTGCCGATACCGCCACCATTTGAGGCTAGCCAGACATTCTCGGTCCATGTGCTAACAATATCATCAAGACTGTCACCAACCTGGTTCAGAAAGCACGAAATCGGCAGACCGCGATCAGCACCGCCATTCGATAAAACAGGCGTTGCAGGCATGAACCACAGGCGGGAAATATAATCATAGATTCGTTGCGCATGATCATCATCGTCGGAGAAAACCGTCGCAACGCGCGCGAACATATCCTGATAGGATTCGCCGGGCAGCAGATATCGGTCGCGAAGGGTGACTTTTCCGAATTCCGTCAACAATTCATCACGCGACCGGTCAATTTTCACCCGCCCTACCAAACGCAGCGCCGGGGACGCTGCCGTCTGGGCCGTTGTCTCTGTTGAATTTTCCGACTTCGTCGCAGTGCTATCGCCTAACATCGCCATATCTCTTCACTATCCCACCAATTAAGGGCCGCGACCCATGTTTGCCATATGCAGTGATACTTTCTGCTCGCTGACACAATATATAGTGCGCCGAAGGTTAATATGAGGTCAATGGCTAGAAGCGAAAATTTAGAGCATTGCCAGTGGATAACTCAATATGCCGCCATCACTGCAGTATTCTACGCCATAGACCGGGACAAAAAAGATTCGAGGACACCCCTGTCATTCTGTGTTGGGACCTATCAAAAAGCTACCAATCTTCGCCGAAATTTCATATACAAAGCTAATCGCGGGGCTTTACCGATTCATTTTACCGGTTAACGATTCTCACCCGACATTCAGCGCTGGAGATGCTTGTGCGGATTATGATTATAACAGACGCTTGGTCACCCCAGGTCAATGGCGTCGTGCGCACCATGCAACGGGTCATTTCCGAACTGGAAGCCGATGGTCATGTGTTTGAAATTGTGCACCCTGGCAGCGGCTTTATGAAAGTGCCGCTGCCGACATATCCGGAAATCAAGCTGGCTCTCTTTGCCCGCCGCGCCATCGAAAAACGATTCGACCAGTTTGAACCGGACGCGGTGCATATTGTCACCGAAGGGACGCTGGGAATGGCGGCGCGTGCGGTATTCCTGAAAATCAAGCATCCCTTCACAACCGCCTATCATACAAGGTTCCCTGAATATGTGTCGGCCCGGGCGCCGGTACCGACAAGCTGGGGTTATCGTTTTGTCAGATGGTTCCATAAATATTCCGGCCGGGTCATGGTATCGACCCAGAGCATGGTCGATGAACTGGTACAAAAAGGTTTCATCAACACGATCGCCTGGAGTCGCGGCGT
>Ga0213866_10003747_pt1 | contig 10200 bp, 21 predicted proteins | sample PICome_11_FD_160079 | JGI IMG/M metagenome (GOLD analysis project Ga0213866, IMG submission 160079) | Coastal seawater microbial communities near Pivers Island, North Carolina, United States - PICO284 | ecosystem: Environmental > Aquatic > Marine > Coastal | place: USA: North Carolina... | reverse complement strand
ATCTAAATTTAATTGGTCAAATACTGGTGCAAACTTTTATAATATGGGCATGATGGTAATTAATAAATCTATTGAAAAATATTTAAGAGGCGAAACACCTCACCAATTTTTAAATAGACCAAGATTCAAACCATTTATTGACGGTGCTGGTGCATGGAAGTGGTCAACAGATCAAACGCTTCTTAATGTGTGGGTTAAAGAAGAAAATATGAGGGTAAACAATCTTCATTGGAAATGGAATGGTTTATATACGGCTAATACTAGAATTAAAGAATGCAACTTTGTTCATTTCTTTTTAAAAGACAAATTGCCGAATAAAGGTGAGAATGTAGAAACATTAATGAAGTTAATAACATGAGTAGAAAGATTTTATATACCGGCGGTACTTTTGATTTATTTCATTCAGGGCACGTTAATTTTTTATCTAGATGTAAACTACTAGCAGATGAAGTAGTTGTATCTCTTAATACCGATCAATTTATTAAAAGTTATAAAGGCTTTAACCCCTTTCATAGTTATGAACAAAGAAAATTAATTTTAGAATCTTGTATATTTTGTGACAAAGTTGTACCTAATACTGGTAACGATGATAGTACAGAAGCCATTGAAAGAGTACAACCTCATATTATTGCAATTGGTACTGATTGGGCATCAAAGAATTACTATGAACAAATGGGCTTTACTCAAGAATGGTTAGATATTAGAAATATAGTTTTGGTTTATATTCCCTACACTCAAGACATAAGTTCTACTATTATTAAAGCAAAAATAGCTGAGCACTATAATCAATGAGAGTAGCAGTTTGTATAAGTGGCCAACAAAGAAAATCTAGTATTTCATTGGATGAATTAAATTCTAGAATGAAATTTGCATTCCAAGATTTCGATACTGATTATTTTTATCATACTTGGGAGAATTGTGTTTTATCAAACAAATATGAAAACATGATTATTGAACCAGAACCCATAATAGATTATAGCCCAATAAAAGATACTATTACATATGCCGGAGAATATTTTGATATTAAAAGAAAAACATATAAAAAGGGTGATAAACTAGATAATGCTACTAAACAAATTCTAGCTCATAATTCACTGATGGCAAAAATAGATAAAGGATATGATGTTATAGTTAGAGGTAGATGGGATTTATACTTTTCTAATAAATTAGATTATCAGCCTTTTTTAAAAAGAGCAATAAAAGCTGGCCCAGTTGGATTAGGTTTTCCTAAATGGGATAGGAAAATATTAGATTCGCCAACAAGATATGAAAAAACCCGAGAAAATAAAAGATGGTGGAAAATGATCAGCCCGGATAATCTTATTATGCATACACCAAACATATGGAATGTTGATAAAGTTAATAGCTTACATCAAAAAAGAGAATTATTACCGGCAGAATGGGGTTGGTATCAAATTTTATGCAGTATTAATGAAGATAGTCATACTGGATATAGAGGCGGGGCTATCACATTAGCTCCAGGAAATAAGAAATTAAAATTATCATGAAAATATTTTGCATATATACAGATCCATTTCCAAATAATCGATCACTACAGAAGGCGCAAAGATGTATAGAATCTGGCGAAAAATTTAATTTAAAAATAAATCTTTATAAGTCTGTATTTTTTAAAAATATTATTCCTGAAATGAATAGCCTTAATATATTTACAAAATATAAACCAGTTTCTGGGCAAAAGACAGATTTTAAAAATATGACAGCGCCTGAAACACGTATAGCAAATGGAATTACACATTATAAGTTATATAAACAATGCGTAGATGATGATGAATCAATATGCATTTTAGAACATGATGCTGTTGTTATAAATGATTTTCCTGAACCAATTGATAACGGAATTATTCAAATTAGTTCTCATCATAAGAAACAATTTACGCCGGATACATTAGCTCATTGCGGTAGAGCTAATAAAATGAAAATACATGATCCCGAAGGATATAAGAATATAAACATGTCATGGAATAATACTAAAGGTATTATTTCTCATCCATTAAAAGCTACAAACGGAACATCAGGATATATCATAGGCCCGAAGGCAGCGAATGAAATGATGAAATATATACAGCGTGAAGGTGTGGCCTTTGCTGATAGGGTTAGACAAGAACATTTAAAAACAAGTCAAATATATTTACAGGTACCGCAATCTGTGTTATGTTTATCAGATATTGTATCAAGTGTAGAATTAAGAGGAATTTAGTATGTTAACATTATCAGAAATATTTAAAAAATATAATTGTGATAAAGGTAAAATTCCAAATGAAAAAGGAATTGCCCACCATTATTATATTGAATACGAAAAAGAAATGTCAAAACGCAGAAACGACCCTATAAAAATTCTTGAAGTTGGAGTTTGGAAAGGTACATCACATAGTTCTTGGTATGAATATTTCCCGAACGCTGAGATTTATGGTATTGATGTTTTTACAAGAGTACCTGTAAATGATATTCCTATACTAGAAAAAGAAAGAGTACATCATATAAAGGGAAGTAGTACTAGTCCTAAAATAACTGACCAAGTAAAAGAAAAATGGGGCGATATAAAGTTTGATTTTATTATAGATGACGGCTTACATAATCCTGATGCTAATAGATTAACATTTAATCATTTGATAGAATATCTTGCGGATGATGGCATTTTCTATATTGAAGATGCATGGCCAATTCACATAATGACTGAAAAGCAAATGGAACATTCATGGATAAAGCGTAATACTAATGAATACAATATTTTAAAAATGTACGATTTTATGGATGCAATTAAAAATTATAAAGTAGAAGAAGTTGACCTTCGTAAAATATCTAATAGACCGGATAGTTATATTTTTAAAGTAAGAAAATGAAAACGTATGCTATAGTAATAAAAGATCATAAGATCTCAGAACTCGGTTATAAAAAATTATGCGAGAGTTCTGAAATAGTTAAAAATAACTTTGAGATAACAAAGTTTAACGCTATTATTCCTGAGCGAAATAAAGATTTAATGAAACGCCATAATATTGAATGGAATTACCCTTGGACCGGTCAAGTTTCTGATTTTGCTACAGGTCTTACTAAGTCTGCATATAAAACGGTTAATCCTCAGGCAAGAATAGCATGCGCTTTAAGTCATTGGACACTATGGAATAAGGTTGCATCTGATAATAAAACGGCTTTAATATTAGAACACGATGCGTGTTTTACTACAAAGCTTGATATTACTATATCAAAAAAGTTTAATATTTTAGGAATTAATAACCCATTGGGGTGTACAAGACTGGCCAAAGTGTATTATAATAAAATTCTAGAAAATAAACAAGAACAACAACTCGTACCATGGATTGATTCACAAAATATTCCTCAGGGCCTCGCTGGAAATAGCGCATATATAATTACGCCTGCTGGAGCTAAGCAAATGCTTAAACTAGTAAAAGAATTTGGTCTATGGCCAAACGATGCGATTATGTGTAGACAGCTAGTTACGGGTTTAGGTATTAGTAGAAAATTCTATACTACTGTTCAAAAACTAAGAAGTACAACTACGTCATGAAAAGCTTTGTTATAACAATAAAAGATTTACCTGAATCAGTTCAAGCTGCAAAAAAATGTATAAGATCTGGAAATAGGCATGACATTGATATAGAATATTTTGATGCTGTAACTCCTAAAAATACTGACGTATATGCTCGAATGTATGAATTAGGATTGCCTTTATATTTTAAAGAAATATATTCTAGAAAAGATAATTGTATAGCGGCCTTTCTTTCACACTATTCATTATGGGAACAGTGTAAAGAATCCGGAGAAGAATATCAAATATTTGAACATGATGCAGTAATAGTTAACGATATCCCCAAAACACTTAATTATTTGGGCTGCATAAGTTTAGGAAAACCTTCATACGGAAAATTCGTTACACCTTCTACTATTGGTGTAAATACATTAACTTCAAAAGAATATTTCCCTGGAGCCCACGCATACAGAATAACACCAAAAGCCGCGAGTTTGTTAGTAGCTGAAGCTAAAAATTCTGCATGTCCCACAGATTTATTCTTAGATATAAGAAGATTTCCATTTTTGCAAGAATATTATCCATGGCCAGTAGAAGTACGAGAAAGCTTTACCACTATTCAATCAGAACGCGGATGTTACGCTAAACACGGATACAACAATGAATACAAAATTATCTAATCTTTTTATCACCGGTTGTGATATTAATACTCAATGGCAATTACCGTGGTTTGTGGAAAATTTTAAAAAGCACAACCCAAACGCAGAGCTAATGATATATGATTTTGGTATGAAGGACAATCCTTATCCAGAATTAAGTGTACCTTTAAAAAGTAATGATAAGGGTTGGTTTAAAAAACCATCTGCCATGATGAAATCTTGTCTTGTTGCAGATAAGGTTTGTTGGCTTGATACCGACTGTGAAATAAGAAAAAATATAGAAGATATATTTGATCAAACAGAAAAAAATAAAATATGTATGGCAGAAGATACTCCATGGACATCTCGTCGGGGAGGCAAATGGTATAATTCAGGAGTTGTGGTATATGAAGGAACTCCAACTATATTAGGTCGTTGGGCAACAGAAATAGCTTATAGGTCAGAAAGAGGTGATCAGGAAGTATTACATGCAATGTTAGATGACATGCAGAAGTTTATACATATTAAAGATCTTCCAAAAAAATATAATACACTTCGACTTGATCTTATAGATGGAAGTCAACCTAAGAATATTAGTATTATGCATTGGACCGGTCAAAAGGGTAATGATGAAATAAGGAAACAAATGAATGAGTAAAACTGCTCATATTATTGGTAACGGAGATATGGCTTCAATGTATAAGCCTTCTAAAGGTTTAAAGATTACTTGCAATATTCCTCCGTTTATGGTTAATAATGTTTATGCAACAGCTATTGTAGATTTTAAAATGTGCAAAGCTATCCATGAAGAAAGCGTTTCGGTTCCGGGCGAATGGGTGTGTGGTTATAGACCAAAGAAGTGGAGTGAAATGGTTCCTAGCTGGTATATGAAATATTCACCTCAAATCAAAGAGTTTTATACCGTATTACCAAAATATTGTAAAAGTTATACTGATTTTAATTGTGGTCACTTCGCGACGCATTGGGTTGCCAATAAACTAAAAGCGACAGAAATCCATATGTATGGTTTTGATTCTATATTTGATTTTACTGCCAGAAGTTTTACTGATTTGGTCCTAAATTCAGATAGAGGAAACACTAATAATCTTAGACTAATGAACAATTGGCGACCGATTTGGCCTTCAATGTTTAAAGAATTTTCAGATACTCAATTTGTACTTTATCATAAGCATACAGATGCAAAGGTTAAACTTCCAGAAAATGTTGAAATAAGAACAAAAAATTAAAATTAGCTGTGTACATTACCGTTTAGATGTTGTAGGATCTGTATATGATGATAGTTGAATTTCAAAATATACGCTCTACTAAGTTTCAAGATTTGATCTGTGACGTAATGGAGTTTGGTCGTAAAAAATTATTTCCACGCCATAAGCATGTTTATATAAATATTATTGCAACGCGCAATAGAGGAGTATATGGCGACTGCATGTATGAAGACGATCGTGACTTTACGATTCGCTTTGACACAACCCTTCCCCAGAAAGAAATCGTAGCTACACTTTTGCATGAACTCGTTCATGTCAAACAATATCTCTATAAAGAAGAAATGGACTACGATCTTCCGTATGACGAAAGGCCACACGAAATCGAAGCGCTTGCAAAAGAGAAACTACTAACGGAGGCTTACTATGGCCAGACGTAAAAAGAATGAAATCTTTGATAAAGAATGCGGAGATGTAATTGACGACAATTTAAATATGACGGTTCCATGGTATCTTATGGCGGCATATGCATATTATGAAGAAGATCGTCCCATATTGTCAGATAGCTATTTTGATAGACTAGCAAAGAAGATGTTAGAAGGTTGGGATACGATTGATCACTTTCATAAGGATTCGATAAATAAAGAAATGTTAGAAGCGGGTACATTTTTAGGTGAGTATCCAAGCAGAGTAAAATATGGGCTTCAAGCTTTAAGAGGTAAAGATGGCTGATAGCGATGATCCTTGTGATGACGTTGTGAGTGAAAATTTAATAGGATGGTTGAAAACGAATAAAGAATATAAAAAAGAAGAAAAGGAAATAGTACCGCTTTCATATGCTCGTTTTGAGCATGGATGAAAAAAATTATAAGCCGTTGTTTACAAACAAAACAAAAACGCATAAAAGTGAAAATAAACGTGTACATTGCTTTCTACATGCTGTATAAAGGTTATATCAAAAGGAGAAAACAATGTCAAACTTCGGAATCAACTTTGTAAATGCTTGTAACGCTGGTCTTGTTTTTAGAATTAATTGCCCTGAAGAAGGTGCAATTGAACGTCGTGCAGATGATACAGCCGATGGTGTATATTGGGTAGAGCGTTATGGTATTGCTTCTGATTGTTACCTTTCTTCAGATATGGATTTTGCATCTGATGAAGGTTTCGCTGATGACGATGGAGCTAAAAAGCTTTTTAACCGTATCATGAACAACGTATGTGAGGCGGCTTAATGTTTAGCCTCAATACTCTTCTTAATGGCATGACAATTGCCGGTCTTTTCTTTGCAATAGGAGCTATCTTATAATGTTTGATTCTGAATTCGTAACAGCTTTTGAAAAAGCATGTAATAACTATGTTAACCAAACTCCTGATGGAACGGTTATATGGGACTATGTTGAGTCTGATTTAGCGCTTGATGGTTGGATAGAAAAGTTAGGTGAAAACTTTAATTCGTTCTTTGACGATATGGCAGATCAATTTCTTGCAAATAAGGAGTCAGTGTAATGGAACCTTGGATTCAATCAACTCGTAATGGCTTTGAAATAGCCGAAGAAGAAATGAATCGCATTGAAGCTTTGCCTGCTCAAGGTGAACAATCTATTATGGTTCAAAGAGACATGAAAGCATGGGCTGTTAAAAAAGGTATTTGGCTATCCGAACACTATAAAAATATTATTGTTCTTCATGCTATTGACCGGGGATGGCTTCAAGAGTATTCCACTGGAATGGAGATTGTCGAATGAAAATGAATGATTATTCAAATATGGCAATGGATATTCTGTTCCATAAATGGCACTTGCCTTTAAAGAATGGTAAGGCTAATCGTGAAAACATCGAAGAACAGATAGTTATTGGCATATATAATAAAGATCTTGAACCAATATTACAAGAAGAAGTCGACCTTGTTATAGATTTGGTTGACGAATTGGTCGCCGATTATGGAGAAAAAACATGAAGCTATTATTAGCTACTACGGCATTATTTGCCGCTACTTCTGTTTCTGCAGAAGTAACTAATATTAAGATCTTTGATCATAATAAAACTGTGACTCAATCTGTTCCGGTATCAGAACGGCGATGTCAAGATGTACAAGTTCCTATTTACCAACAAGGCGGTCAAGCCTCAGGTGGTGATGTTTTACTTGGAGCAATCTTAGGTGGACTCATTGGAGGTACTGCATCTGGCAAAGATAGTGGTGCTGCTATTGGTGCTTTAGGTGGTGCTATTGTAGCTAACGAATCTGCGAAAGGTGCTAAGGTCACTGGATACGAAATTCAGCGTCAATGTAGTGATGTTGTCGTGTATCAAAACTCAAATGTGGAAGTATATAGTCATTCTACTATTCGTTTTTATTTAGATGGAAAGCGGTATGTAATACCGTTTCAGAAATGAGGAAAATATGAGAGATAAACTCTTAGAAGCATTTAAGTCACATGCTAAAGGCCATATTGATAAACATGTGGCTAATATTGAAGTATATCTTCACAATCCTGTTGGTGTTGGAGAACATCCTGATATTATAGAAGCAATTGAAACAGAAATGGAAGAAGTTGCTAAATACGATGATATGTTAGAAATGGTTAATAAATATTTCTAATGATTAAAATAACAGAATCTGCTAAAGAATATTTAAACCGCATAGGAGATCCTAATGTTTCTCTTACGGTTAAAGGTGGAGGCTGTGCGGGATTTCAGTATGAGTGGGGTATTACAGATAAAGAACCCACTATAGAGAATTTATGGTTAGATCCATTAGCAGAAATGTTTGTGTTTGGATGTACTGTAGATTATGTAGAAGAGTTGGGTGGCTCTTTTTTAAAAGTAGTCAACCCTAATGCCAAAGCCAGTTGTGGTTGTGGCGAAAGTTTTGGAGTTTAATATGATAGTAATAATTTTGGCACTATTTGCTCATGATAATCAAGAGTTTTTTGCTCTTTCTCATGCGCAACAGCAAGAAGGTTATCAGTGGGAAATGATTGACGAAGGTTGTCGTCCTCCTGGTGAAGGAACACTAGCTCTTATAGATGGAGATGGTAATGTTTGTTGGCAACTTGAAAAGCCAACTGAATAATATAATGGACACGTAGCTCAGCTGGATTAGAGCAAGTGCCTTCTAAGCACTAGGTCGAGGGTTCGAGTCCTTCCGTGTTCGCCAAGAAAGGAAATCAAATGGAAGTTGCAATAATTTGGTTTTTGTCTATGTACGGCATGGGTGAATATATCAAGAAAGTGGATAACCACAACAAAACTCTTGGTGCATATATCGCCCGTGTCGATGAAGAAATGAATAAAATTGATGAGAGGTTTATAGGACTAGCGGCATCACACTCCGCAGTAGCTGCTCGTCAAAGAGTTCAGCACGATAATCTCGAACAGAGGATTGAAGTGTTGGAAGGCGAATGAGGAAAGCCTGCAATATCGCAAACGTACTCAAGCAAACCCTATATGTGGTTAGAGGCGCGTCGGACATATAGGTCGGTAGAAAGCACTGGTACCGTAAAAAAACCCAGTCGGTTGTTGCATACGTAAAATGCAAATAGGAAGGGAGGCTCTGCAGTAAGCCTCCCTTTTGAATATAAGAGGAATAATTATGTTAGACCATCACCCTGAAGATACTTCTAAATTTACAGCTAAATCAAAATGGAGACTTGATCTTTTAAAAGAAAAAATATATTTTACAGATTTTTATCAAGAGCATAAAGATATAAGTTTAAATTATGATCAAATATGTGAAATGATGAGAATACCGGATTGGGATGGTGATCCAGAAATAATCTATGAAAAATTAAAGATGTTGCCTAGGGCGTTAGAACTACATAAAATGCACGCGGGTTTATATCGTCAAAGATTTTGGTATTGGGAACCAATAGAAACACATCTGGAAAATGTTAACAAACAATTAGAAATAGTTAAAAAACTAAATACTGTAAAACGCTGGCAAGATTTTCCGGCCGCTAAAATGGAAATGGTTGATCATCATAAAATTTGTAATGCAGCATATAATTGTCTTGCATATGAAACTTGGGATGAAGGCCTAGAGCTAGTAGATGAGGTATTGAAATTTTTTGATACTGTATATCCACCTTCTGTAAAAAAAGATATTCATACTCCTTTGCCACCTTGTGAAGTGTTTCAAATACCATATAATGTATTTAATACTGATAGAGCTAATTGGGAATGGCCAAGAAGAAGAGTCTCATTTATGACAGTTAAAGGATGCATATATAAACACTTTAAGCAGTATGATTTATCAAAAGAAGCTTTTTCATATTATCTCGACGATGTATGGAAGTCAGCATCGGCTATGACACAATGGAGATCATTAGAAAGCGGATTAGAAATCTGGGAGTTTGATAAGGATCCGGTTGTCGAAGAAAAATTATTATGGTTTTTTAATAATATACAAAAAAGTAAAGTCGGCGCTCATTTTGAAGGAGTACCTGAAGGACTACTAATTATGTACATGTTTTATGAGATTTATCTTGGAAAAGAAATTAAATGAAAATAGATAGAGCTGTTATTGAAATAAACGGTGGTTGTAACTATACTTGTCAGATGTGTCCGCAAACGAATAGAGATGGATCAACCGGCGCCCGCGGGAAAAATTGGCTAACCAAAATGTCTTTAACAGAGTTTGAAGATAGCGTTGCGCAATGCGCAGAAGCTGGTCTTAATGTAGTAAATCTTGAAGGATCCGGAGAGCCTACACTCAATAATAATCTTCCAGAATATATTGCTATTGTAAAAAAATATGGCGCCAAAGCATTTATGTTTTCGAATGGTATGAAAATGTCTGGTCAGTTTATGAAAGATGTTATCGACGCGGGAA
>Ga0213866_10003744_pt1 | contig 10203 bp, 10 predicted proteins | sample PICome_11_FD_160079 | JGI IMG/M metagenome (GOLD analysis project Ga0213866, IMG submission 160079) | Coastal seawater microbial communities near Pivers Island, North Carolina, United States - PICO284 | ecosystem: Environmental > Aquatic > Marine > Coastal | place: USA: North Carolina... | reverse complement strand
GGTGTCCACGCAGACAATTGGAGTCCTGGCTGGCGCGCCAAAGCCGCCGCCAAGTGCTTGATAAAGATTCCCCTCCAGTCCAAGTTATCGCTAGGATATGAGGTCGCTACGTAAAGGACCCTCATTTCATCAATGGCGATATTTTTGATTCAGGTATCTTCGGATGTCCTGTCTGGCTGCTGAGAGCAAACTTCGCAACTGCTGCGATACTGCGCGCGTCAAGACCGGATTGCCGTCTGAGTTCTGACTGTGGTCCGTGCTCTAAAAAAAAGTCCCCGACACCGAGAGGAATGAATCTGACCTGGGCGTTACTGTGGTGGAGCACTGCAGCCACACCCGCACCGGCGCCCCCGGCCACGACGTTGTCTTCAATCGAAACTAGTAAATCGTGAGATTTTGCAAGGCGAATAATGGTTGGTTCATCAAGTGGTTTTGCCCAGCGCATATCCACCAGTGTGGCTCCGGTCGTGATCGCAGCTTCGTAGGAGGCTGGCAGTATCGCGCCGAAGTTAAGGAAAGCTATGTCGGCGCCGAGTCTAATGATTCTTGAGCCACCCATTTTCTCGTTGACTTCGATCTCGGTAGGAATGTCTTTGCTGGCTTCACCCCTTGGGTAGCGTATCGCTGAAGGCCCCTCGTGATCATAGCCTGCCCCGAGAAGCCTCAGGCATTCCTCTGAAGTTGCGGGGGTGCCAATTCTCAGGTTCGGCACGCATCGTAAATAGCTGAGGTCAAACACCCCATGATGTGTAGGCCCGTCTTCACCTACTAATCCTGCTCTGTCTATTGCAAATGTCACGTCAAGATTCTGCAGTGCCACGTCATGTATCAGCTGGTCGTAACCCCGTTGCAAAAACGTTGAGTAGATTGCCACAACAGGCTTCAGGCCTTCGCAAGCCAGGCCCGCGGCGAGAGTTATCGCGTGCTGCTCCGCGATGGCAACATCGTAGAAGCGGTCGGGAAAACGCTGTGCAAACTCCACCATGCCTGATCCTTCGCACATGGCAGGCGTGATGGCCACGAGGCGAGGATCCTTCTCCGCGGTTTCACACAGCCAATCGCCAAACACGTCCGAATATTTCTTGGCCTTGGGAGTAGCCGGAATTTTTTCGGGTTGCGGCCCTTTGGGCTGCGCCTCGATCTTGTTCATCGCGTGATAGCCGACCGGGTCGGCTTCAGCGGGTGCAAAGCCTTTGCCTTTCACCGTTCGGATATGGAGAAACTGCGGCCCTTCGAGATCCTTCATGTTCTGGAGAGTCTTCAGCAGTTGCGGTAAGTCATGGCCGTCGAGTGGGCCGATATAGTGCCACCCCAGTTCTTCGAACAAGGTACCGGGCGCAACCATACCCTTGACGTGTTCTTCGGTGCGTTTTGCCCACTCCCAGAGGAAGCTGAAGCGCTCCAGGAATCGCTTGGAGCGCTCTCTCATACCGAGATAAGTCTTCGTGGCCCAGATTTTTGCGAAGTAGGTGGCCAGGCCGCCAGTGTTGTGCCCGATCGACATCTGGTTGTCGTTGAGAATCACCAGCATGTTGGGCCGTTCGTGGCCGCCGTGTGCCAACGCTTCAAAGGCCATACCACCGGTGATCGCGCCATCGCCGATCACCGCGACCACTTTCCGAGGATCACCCTTCTGGCGTGCTGCCAGTGCCATCCCCATGGCTGCGGAAATGCTGGTCGATGAGTGGCCGACACCAAAGGTGTCATAGTCGCTCTCGCTGCGCTTGGGAAATCCCGCCAACCCTCCGGCCTGGCGCATGGTATGCATTTGCTGCATCCGCCCGGTAAGAATTTTGTGGGGATAAGTCTGGTGGCCAACGTCCCAGACGATGCGATCCTCCGGCGTATTGAAAACGTGGTGTAGCGCGACTGTGAGCTCGACCACGCCCATGCCCGCGCCAAAGTGCCCGCCGGTCTGGCCCACGGAGTAGAGCAGGAAGGCCCGCAGTTCTTCGCAGAGCTGGAGCATCTCCGCGGTGTTCAATTCTGGGAGACCTCGCCCCTGGTCGACAGCATCGAGCAGTGGCGTCTGGGGTCTTGCGATGGGTATCTCGGTTAGCATGCGGGCAATTTTAGCGTAACCGGGGTGAAAAGTACCTTGAATGAATGCCTATTAGTCCGCGGACTCCAATACGGCGGTGGTTGTCTCCAGCGCCGACTTCAGGGGAATCGCCAGTCTCAAATAGCCGGCATCATTGAGGTTGGTGCCATCCGGTCGGAAGTAGGCGGGGTTAGGGTTGCCAGCCGTGTTGGCCAGGAGGGTGTTGGCATCGATGACCGTAATCCTCGGGTCTTCATTCCCCCAGACTGACAGTCGCGAGGCTATGTCGTCGATTTTTTGATGGTCTCCGGGGCGTAGCGGGGTTTTCAACGGTGTGTACAGCACCAGCTGCCACTGGCTGCTTAGCGCGGCGTCATGCTCAGACAACTCAATGATTGCTCGCATATAGTCTTCTGCGCTCTTGCTGTCTCGGATATGAAATTCGCTATCGCCTGGAAGTAAAACGACTGCGGAGGGCTGGTAGAATGCAACCAGGCGATCATAGTGGAAAAGAATGTCCTCGATCGTGGCATCACCTAGCCCGCGCATAAGCACCGTCGATGGCGCCAGTAGTTCGTCGAGACCGCGCCACAAGCTCGCCCGCCGACCGCCGACCACCACTATTGGGTCTTTGGGCAGCGTCGCCTCTCTATCTGCCTCGGCGTAGTCTTCCAGTTCATCTGCCCAGGCGTTTGGAGAGGAGTCCAATGTGGCCAGGATGTCTCCGGAAAGCAGGTAGGCGAAATGCACCAGCGGCAGGCACAGAAGCAGCACGCAGAATGTGCGGATCGTGCGCCACGAATACATGCGGTCCCCCTGTGTGTGCGTTATTTTTCGACCAAGTGTGTCCGAATCCCGTTAATCTGGCAATTTGCCGGGCCCTCTCTGTGACTCTGTTCGCACTAAAAGTGGCGAAAACTCGCTTTTTTCACTTCGCGGTGTAGGATTCAGCCATGATTTACCAACGTCATATTCCGCGTGAGGAGCTGTTTTCAGCTCAGCTCGAACTCCTGATGCAGCATGGGCGGGTGGCCACCATCAGCTCCAACCTGGTCGGGGTGCTGGCCGTCATTTTCCTGATGTGGCCCTTCGTTCAGCTGCCCTACCTGCTCTTGTGGGGCGCGGTGGTGCTGATCATGCTGCTGATGCGTTCCTTGTCCATGAGCAATGCGCTGGTGGAGCGGCGCTTCCAGACCAACCCGCAGCGGGTTTACTGGCAGCTGATCCTGGGGTCTATGTTAACCGGGCTGGTGTGGTCCAGTGTCTATATCTACGCCACGGTAAACCTGCCGGTGGCGCTGCAATACATGCTCCTGTTGCTGGTTGTGCTGATAACCGCGATTTCTCTCGCGGTTACCGTCATTGTCCGCGAGTATTTTCTGTCCTACCTGTTCACCGCACTGTGGCCCATCGCCTGGTGGAGCCTGGTGCATTACTGGGAACAGCCTTACAACCTGCTGATCGGCCTGGTGCTGCTGGCCATTTGTGCCCTGCTCATGGCCGTCAGTAATTGGATCTACCGATCGTTTCGAAACATGATTTCCCTGAACTGGGAACGGGAGACTATGTCGCGCGAACTCGGCGATCTGACTACGTCATTGCGTGACCGCAATCGCCAGCTTCAGGATGCGCGGCGCCAGCTCACTGATCTTGCCAACATTGATGAACTGACAGGCCTCGGCAACCGTCGGTTGGTGAACACCGTGCTGCAGGAAGAGATCAATCGTGCGAGGCGTGCACAGTCAGAGTTGTCAGTCATACTGATTGATGTCGACTTCTTCAAAAACTATAACGACACCTACGGTCACCCGGCGGGAGATTCTGTGCTGCAGCAGCTGTCGGACCTGATGCAGCGCGCCACTAGCCGCGCGGGTGAGGTTGTGGCTCGTTATGGTGGTGAGGAGTTTATTATTATTCTGCCCAACGCCTCTGCACCCTCGGCCCTGCGCACAGCGGAACGGCTCAAAACCCTGGTGATGGATGAACGCATTCCTCACGAGTCTTCAAACGTTGGCCGGTTCCTGACAATCAGCCAGGGGGTGGTGACCCAATCCCCCGACAGTAATCTTGAGCCTGCGGGGCTCATAAATCGTGCCGATCAGGCCCTCTACGATGCCAAGGGCGCGGGCCGCAACACCATCGCGGTTGGCTGACACTGCCCTGGGCTACTCGTCCGGATACTCTCGAAAACGATGGATCTGCCGGCGCTCCCGCTTCGAAGGGCGTCGCGCAGGCCGCTCGATCATGCCGCCCGCGGCCCTGCGAGCCTCCGCTTCGGCGGTGCGGCGAGCCAGGCTAGCATCGGTTTCCTGGTAGAGCGTGGCCGCTTCGGGTGCTCCCCTGCGCTGGTCTGACAGAACCAGGACGATTACTTCCTTCTCGTCCCAGCCCTGACGAATGCGCAGCCGGTCCCCGACGCTGATTTCGCGTGAAACTTTCACCCGCTGTCCATCCAGTTGGACCTTACCGCCCTCGATGGCGGCCTTGGCGAGACTGCGGGTCTTGAAAAAGCGGGCCGCCCACAGCCATTTGTCGATCCGCAGTTTAGCGGTGGACCTTTGGTCACTCATGAGTCCAGCTCATGTCGGGGGGAAGGCGGTCCGGGCATGATTTCATCGAAGTGGTGGATGCCCTGAAACCGGTTATCAATTCGTCGCTGCCGGCTGCTGTCTGGTTGCAGCAAGGTCAGCAAATGGGCAATTCCGAAAGCATCAGCAGAATCCAGTACGGTTTCGGTGTCGTCTATCAGTAGTGTACGGGCCGGATCAAAGGGGTGCAGTGCCTGCAGGCGGTGCCAGAATTCAAGCTCTTCCTTTGGCGTGTGAAGGTCATGAGAGACCACAACGCGGTCGAACCAGGGCGTGATATCGACCTGGTCCATCTTGATGTCCAAGGTTTTGCGATGAGCATTGGTTACCAGTACCACGTCGCGATCACTGGCATGTAGCTGCTTCAGGAACTCAAGGGCGTATGGCCTCACCGCGACCATGTGCTTTAGTTCCCTTTTCAGCGCTGGGATGTCTATGCCCAGTTGCTCGGTCCAGTGATCGAGACTATACCAGGCCAGTGTGCCTCTGCCGGCGTGAAATCGGGTGTTCAGCTGCTCTGAGGCTTCGGCTTCACTGATATTCTCTCGCTCTGCGTAAACCCTGGGCAGGTGTTGCAACCAGAAGTAGTTGTCGAAATGCAGGTCAAGCAGAGTGCCGTCCATGTCCAGAAGGACGGTATCAATGTGTTGCCAATCGATCATCTGGGGGAGTGCTTGGACTTGTCAGACGGATCATTATGCCGGTTTCCGGCCGTAGTTGGCAGCGACTCGGGGCCGCGTCGATTACAATGCGGCGATGGACGACCCGGACACTGCAACCCGCCGCGACCTCAGCGCCTTCATCGAACCGCTGCTGGCTCTCAGCCGGGAGGCCGGGGAGCTGATCTGTGAGCATTACAACCGCGCTGAATCACCTGAAGTCATCGCCAAATCCGATGAAACTCCGCTGACGCGGGCAGACCTTGACTCACACGAGGCGCTGCAGGTCGGTCTCGGGTCAATCGCGGCCGATATACCCATTCTGTCGGAAGAGTCCTCTGAACCGGAGCTCGCTGGACGCCACCAGTGGCCTAGGTTCTGGTTGGTAGATCCGCTGGACGGCACCAAGGAATTCATTGCCCGAACCGGGGAGTTCACCATCAACGTTGCCCTGGTGGAGAAAGCAAGGCCAGTGCTGGGCCTCATCTATCGACCCACGACGGGCGAGGGCTATCTGGGGATTCCCGGCACCGGAGCCTGGCTTTACCCCGGCCCGGATGCCGCCAGGAAGCCACTGACATGCCGCCAGCTCGAGCCCGGCCGCCCCCTGCGGGTTTTGGCCAGTCGCCGCCACCGGGGCCAGAGATTAGAAGCCTGTTTGAACTGGCTGGAAACTACCTGGGGGCCGTTAGAACGACACAACAGCGGCAGTGCGATCAAGTTCTGCGATATGGCACTGGGGGAGGGCGACTTTTATCCTCGCTACTCGCTCTGCAGTGAATGGGATGTGGCAGCCGGGGACGCGATCGTGACGGCGGCCGGCGGCGCCGTACTCGGGCTGGATGGACGGCCTCTGCGCTACAACGAACGGGACACTTTGCTCAGCGAGAACTTCTTTGTTGTGGCTGATCCCGGCCATACGCTCTGGCGCGATTTGCTCGAATCCCAACCGGGTTAGTCGCGCTTGTACACGCAATCAATGTGGGTATAGAGTTGCAGGCTTGATCGAGATTTTGGGAACCCCCAGGGAATGACAGACACGTCCGGCAATGGCCTAGGTAATGGCGAAGAAGCGGCCAACGAGGTGCTCACGCCGGCAATGCGTTTGATGCAGTTGCAGGCCAAGCATCGCTCACTGGATAGTCGCATCTCAGAGATGTACCAGTTTCCCTATCAGAACCAGATCCTGCTGCAGCGGCTGAAAAAGGAAAAGCTGCGATTGAAAGACGCGATTGAGCGTCTGAAAAATGAAATGATCCCTGATCTCAATGCGTGAGTAAAAGTACTCGATAACTCACCAGGAGCAACCCGAATGAAAACACTGTCCTATCTGGTCCTACCCATTGCGCTGCTCAGTGTGGCAGCACTCTCTACAGCCCAGGACGAAAAGCAACCCACAGTGGAGGTGTCGGCCCTCAAAGGCAGCCTGCACCTGCTCAAGGGTAGAGGGGGTAATGTCGTGGCGTCGGTGGGTACCGACGGTATCCTGATGATCGACGACGATTACACCGAGTACGCACAGGCTCACCATGAGGCGCTGCGTGGTCTGGCCGGGGACGCATCGGTACCTGCCTTTGTCGTCAATACACACTGGCACTTTGACCACACGGGCGGTAACCAGTACTGGGGTGAGCAGGGCTCCGTTATTGTGGCGCACAGCAATGTGCGAGAGCGGATGTCGACGCGCCAGGAGATGAAAGCCTTTAACCGGGTAATCGAACCCAGTCCGCTCGCCGCACTCCCGGTAGTCACCTACGGTGATTCGCTGGTACTGCACATGAATGGCGACGACGTCGAAGTGCAGCATTTTCCAACGGGTCACACCGATGGCGACAGCGTGATCTTTTTCGTGGGTGAGAATGTCGTGCACATGGGCGATCACTACTTCAAGGATCGCTTTCCTTTTGTAGACCTTGGCTCCGGCGGTAATGTGCTCGGCTTTACCCGAAATATCGCCAGTGTCCTGGCGCGGGTGGACGACAACACAGTGATCGTCCCCGGCCACGGCGACCTGGCCAACAAGGCCGATCTGCAGCGTTATCTGACCATGCTTGAGTCCACCACGGAGATGGTGCGCAGCCACCTCGAAAAGGGCATGACGCCCGAACAGATCGCGGAGCAGGGGCTGGGCGAAGAGTGGGCCAGCTGGGGCTCAGGCTTCATCAACGAACAGGCCTGGATCAGCTTTATCGCGGGCAGTCTGTAATCAGCTAAACAACTCGGGAGTCGCTGGGGGCAGGCTCCCCTCCAGCGCCAGCAGCGCACGTTTCATATCCAGTCCACCGGCAAAGCCGGTGAGGCTGCCGTCGCTACCAATCACCCGGTGACAGGGAACCACTATCGGGATTGGGTTCCTACCATTTGCAGAGCCCACCGCCCGCACCGCGTTCGGTTTACCGATTTCCTCAGCGATGTCGCGATAACTGCGAAGGTCGCCAAATGGAATTGCCGCAAGCGCCTTCCATACCGATTGCTGGAATGCCGTTCCCCCCGGTGCCAGTGGCAGGTCGAACACTTTTCTATGCCCGGCAAAATATTCCGACAGCTGTCGGGCGGCCTCTATTAGCACCGGCTGCGAGTTGCCGTCATCACCGCTTTCGGCGCGGAAGTCGATGCTCACGATGTGTCCGTCTTCGGCATTTATTTTCAGATTGCCGACCGGCGAGCGAATGATTGTGCTGTTCATCAGGACAAACTCCTCCAGAGTAGATTCGCGACGTAGGATCGCCAGGGTCGCCATTTTTCCTGGGCTTTTGTCAGTGCTTTTCGATCGCCCCCCAACTGCTCCCAGGCCCTGATCAGGCCAAGATCGGAAGCGGGGAAAACGTCCGGGTTGCCAAGGCCACGCATCGCCACCATTGCCACAGTCCACGGGCCAACACCCTTTAGTTCGGCCAGCTCGTCGGTATCGAGCATGTCGTGCGAAATCCCCGCCTGGCCCAGTCTTCTCAGGGTGTCGCGCCGATTACCGGGCATTGGGAACTGGTCGTCATCCAGCGCGGCGATCTGTGCCGGGGTAGGGAATGCCAGGGCCTGCGACGGGCCCGCACACGCTGTGGCAAACCGGCCACAGATGCTGCGCGCAGCCACCGTGCTGACTTGCTGCCCCACAATGGCGCGTACCGAGGATTCAGCGGGGCTCCAGCAGCCCGGGCTGCGTATGCCGGGCGTTGATTGCCAAAGCCCACCAATAACCTCGTCGGCGGCGAGCGACGCCCCAATAATCGAGGGGTTGGCATCGAGGTCAAACATTCGCCTGACCCCTGATATCAACGGCATGATATTGGTGCTGTGAGGCAACTGCAGGGACAACTCCAGCGAGTTTGCGCGAGCTTTTGGCGCGATTGTCATGCTGCCAGTGGATTGACCGACCGATAGCGTTCGCCGGTAGCAGCTGTCCTCGACGGTCTCTATCCCCTCCACGGCGTGCCGTCGGAAATAGTCAATCACGCCGTCCCAGTCATAGGGCGCCCGGTACCGCAGTTCCAGCCTGATCGCATCTGGGGCACCTCGGCCGGGTTTGCGCCGGCGCATGGTGCTGGCGGGTACCCCGTAGGCTGCCCGGATGGCACTGTTGAACCGCCGCAGGCTGCCGAATCCGGATGCGCTGGCAATGTCCGTCAACGGCAGACTGGTTTCCGCGATCAGCTGGCGTGCCATCAGTAAGCGGTGGTTGTGGGCGACGGCATGTGGTGACAACCCCAGCTCCCTCTGGAACAGTTTGCGCAGATAGCGGTCGCCCACCCCAAGCCGGTCTGCCAGCGCCGGAATGCTGCCGCCGTTGTTCAGTGCGCCGCCGCGAATCAGCTGGAGCGCGCGATTGACGGTAGTGACACTGCCCGCCCGGGCGGGGCTGTCCGGCGCTGTTTCCGGGCGGCAGCGCAGGCAGGGTCGAAATCCGGCCTCAGCGGCCTGCGCGGCGTGCCGGAAATACCGTACATTCTTCTCGGCTGGCACTCGCGCAGGGCATACGGGTCGACAGTAGATACCCGTGGTTGTAACCCCCAGATAAAATTCTCCGTCAAATCGCGGGTCTCGCGACAATCGTGCCTTGCGGCAGGTGTCCGCGTCTAGGGGTGTGTGCTGTTGCCAGACATCCATGGCAGCAAGATAGCACCGGGCCCGGATAGCCACTAGCCAGAATCGGCCCATTATTCTACGCCTCTTGGCCGGCTGCTTTTCGCCTTCAGGCTGCGTTCAGCCAAGGCTGCCAGCATGGTAATCTTTGCATCTCAGCGAGTTGGAGCTATCTGCGCGTGAGCCTCATTTACTACGCCGTTCCCTTTTTCATTATCAGTATCCTGCTGGAGCTGGTCTATGGCCTGCTGCGCGGTCGCAATACCTACCGGCTGAATGACAGCGTGGGCAGCCTGTTTCTGGGCACTCTCAGCCAGGCCCGGCGTTTCGTGACCCTCGGGGTTGGCGGCTATGTTTATTACCTGATTACACAGTATTTTTCCTTGGCGCTGATGGATGTCGGGCACTGGTTTACCTGGGTGCTGGCATTTGTTCTGTATGATTTTTGCTATTACTGGCTGCACCGGCTTGGTCACGAACGCACTATCCTGTGGGCTGCTCACGTGGCGCATCATCAAAGCGAGGACTACAACCTCTCCACCGCCCTGCGTCAAACCAGCACCGGCTTTCTCCTTGGCTGGGTTTTCTATATCCCCATGTACCTGCTCGGCATTCCCGCCGAAGTGGTGGTAACGGTTGGCTCGATTAACCTGCTCTACCAGTACTGGGTGCACACCGAGCACATCCCCAAGCTCGGCTGGTACGAATGGATCTTTGTCACCCCGTCCAATCACCGCGTGCATCACGCCCAGAATGATCGCTACATGGATCGTAATTACGGCGGGGTTTTCATCCTCTGGGATCGATGGTTTGGCACATTTCAGGAGGAGTTGGAAGA
>Ga0213866_10003740_pt1 | contig 10206 bp, 13 predicted proteins | sample PICome_11_FD_160079 | JGI IMG/M metagenome (GOLD analysis project Ga0213866, IMG submission 160079) | Coastal seawater microbial communities near Pivers Island, North Carolina, United States - PICO284 | ecosystem: Environmental > Aquatic > Marine > Coastal | place: USA: North Carolina... | reverse complement strand
ACAAAAACCATTCGATTAGCAGATACTATTGAAGTTAAAGGTGCAGATCTAGAATCTGGTGTCCTTAAAATCGCGCTTGAAAATGTTATTCCAGAATCGAAAAAACCAAAAAAAATTGAGATTAATGGAATAAAGAATCTTGCATCACAACAGTTAAATTCTTTAACTGCTTAAATATTTATTTAAAAAGGAGTAATATTTATTTACTCCTTTTTTTTAAATCCATCAATTATTAAACAGCCATCGGGATCCATGCATGGCCAGTCAGATTCAGGTCCACAACTATTTCCTGTTATTTTTGTCTGGACTGGTTCATAAAATTGAATCAGATTGTTGTTTTCATTAGAGCTAATATTTTTATTTTTTTCACTTATTTTTTCAGCAGAAAAAATAATTTGGGGATTAAGGATGAATATAAATATTAATCCGAACCGGAGAGGTCTGTTATTGCGTATACGCCGGTTGGACGATCTTTTTCCGTTTTCCATGATCTTCTTTTAACAATTTGGCACCGATCTCGATTGATATCAGAAGCACCAAATTTTAATTTAGCATTAGGAATAACACGATATATATGTCTTTCTAATCCATCAATTGTTTCAGGAGCATCATCATGAGCACAAAATATTAATACTCGCTGCTGCCTACTGTCCTCTTGTCGGATGATAACTAAATCATCCCGCTTTAATTCTTTAAAATATTTTTTTAATCTATCTAATTCTTCTTTAGTAATCGGTTCAGTTTTTAATAAACTCACTCTTTTTGTTAAAGAAATTGCATTTGCATTGAGTTTATCTTTACTCAAAATTTGTGGGATAAAACGAACGATCCACTTTTCTGATAATTTTGATCTTTTCAGATCAGCAACGATTTCATCGACAGGGTATTTTGATAGGATTGGTGGTCTCATATATTTATGATTATATTAAAAAATAAACCGATATAGTAAACAATTGATAAAGATATGATTGAAGCAATAATTATAAAAAATATCTTACGAACAAACTCGGCTTTCAGATCATTGCTATTGATAATTCGATATAGATAAAAACCGACAAGGTAGGAGGGCAATAACGCAATTACCCATAACCATTTTTGCTCTTTAAAACCTAACCAAAAGCATATGCCGAGTGAAATAAGTACAACAATTCCACCAAGTCTGGACCAAAAATTATGTTTCATGACGTTATAATAATGGATATGCAAAAAGATACAAAATTTACACGCTTTGATGCCATCATTTTAGGCTCAACCTTCCTTACAGCTGTGATCACGTTTCTTATTTATATTGGTTTTAGTTTGTATAAGTATATTAAAGGAGGGGTATGGGTGAAGTCATTATCAGCATGTGAGGTGTTCAATTTATTTTGTTCAAATAATTTTATTATTAAATTGATTGGCGACCTAGAAGCTATTCTTTTTGTCTCACTTGTTTTTGGATTATATTTCCTAATTCATTACTACCTGGTTAAAAAGTGAAATACCTTTTTTTTGTCTCTCTAATGATCTGTCATCATTCATTTGCTTTAGAGTGTATTGGTCAAGTTTCTCAACGATACGAAATTAATGAACAAATTCATGACCAACAAGATCTTTCAAACATCTTATTAAATGTTTCATTCGATAAAAAGTATAAAACAATTAATTTTGATATTGAAAACAAACTAAGAATCAATAATGAGATGAATTACCCATGTGAGCAACAATCATCAAAAATAGTATGTTTAAAAAAGGCTACTTATTTATCAGAAATGGGAGAACATGACCCTAATACAGGCACACAGCATGAATCAACTGCCCACACACAATACTTTATGGAAATTATTTATGATAATGAAAGCAGAGACCTGAGTTTTGATCACCAAATAAAATCAACAGTAAGTAAACCAAAAAAAATCCAATCTAGTGAAATTGCCTCAGGAAAATTTAAATGCAAATAGATTTTTTTTGGATAGAGATAGTAATATTTATAATCCTAATTCTATTGCTAATTATTATCATATATTTAGCCAATCGTTAACTAATAAGCTATCTCCTGAAAAGCATAATCATAAATCTTTCCTGAGTGCTTAAGACTTAATTCATCAATCACTTTTTTTAGCATTACTGCAGACTTGGATGGAGCAAATATTTCATGCTTAACAAATCCTGAATAGGGTTTAGATAGTTTACTATCAACTGTTCCAGGATGCATCCCACAAACTATTATATTTTTATACTTTCTTCTTAACTCAATTGATAAATTTTTAATCATCATATTGAGTGCAGCTTTACTCATCCTGTAGGCATACCAACCTCCCAATTCATTTTCAGAAATACTACCAACACGAGCTGACAAAAAAACTATTTTTGTTTGATCCATGAGATTATTACTCAGCTGTCTAAGTAATATCAGCGGTGCAACACAATTAATATGATATGAGAATTGAAAAGCGCTTTTATCAATATCCTTTAAGCTTTTTTCAGGTTTGTAGTCCTCATTATGCAAATGTCCTGTAGCAAAAATAATTAGATCAAATTTAGTTTCTGCATTTAATTTAATCTCATTATTTTGATCATAATCATAGGTAATTTGGTTAATATGTGGGCTTAAATTTTGTTTTTTTCTGGATGCAATAGTAATGTGGACATCATTTTTATCATACTCATTAACCAAGGCTGACCCTATTGCTCCAGAACCTCCTATTATTAGTATTTGTTTCATTTATTGAATCTTTCTTATATTTATTTATCTACAATTTATGATATTTTTTATAAAAACAACTATCGCTGTTGCAATCATTTTAATTGCATCTGAACTCAGCAAAAAAAGCACTACCCTCGCAGCCATGCTCTTAGCCATGCCTATTGTCCTATTTGTTTCTTTTGCTTTGATTTATCAACAAAATAAAGATAATTTACACATTGCAAAATTAACTCACGAAACTGTACTTTATATCCTACCGGTATTGCCCTTTTTATATCTTTTATCAGTATTACTTAAGTTAGGTATGAATTTTTATCTGTCCTTATTTTTAGTGACTTTAGGGATATGTCTAGTTACATACATCCTTAACTATTTTTTAACGAACATGAACTAACTTGATAATATTATCCAACTGCATATGGGCAACAGTTAATGCAAATAATGATGGAAATAATAATCCGATAAAAGAAACCTGAATAAATTCATTACATATCAGCCATACAATCAAAACTGGGGCTGTAAAAATTATCATCCAAATTAGATCTTTTTTTAGCTGAAAGTGATGATTCATTAATGCTCTCATACCATGATAAAAACAAAAATAATATCCAAACCAAAATAGTGGATCTAAAAAGTACCCAGATATCAGTAACATAAATAATACTGACGTCTCACTCCACAGCGTCTTTTTATAAGCAACTCTAAACCATCCTATAAGACAAACAATAAATAATATTTGTATACAAGTAATTATTAATTTATTCATTTGATATTCAGCTAAATTAAAAAAAATTAAATTGACGGTTTCGGCATGGAAAAAAATTGGGATCATTGTGACTAGGAAACCCCATGTTATTTTCTGTAATTTATTTAATGAATACTTTTTAAGATCGCTATCACCGAAGTGATATATAGACATCAAAAATAAAATAAATAATCCTATAGTTGGAAAGGCTATCCAAATCAAAATTGAAACTAAAACAATGATTAGATAAATTAAATATATTTGATATCGAGATTTTTTTTTAATACTGAGTTCCCACACTATTTTTCCATCGAGAGCGCCATGTCCCAAGCCAATGGTTGTTATGGCAATGAAAATTAGCAAAATTAAGGGATGAATACCTAAATAATAAACCTCATCAGGACTTTGATCTGGATAAAAGCCAATTAAAAGTATTCCTAAGATTGCAAAAAGGAGATGATGAATATTTTTTTTATTTAATAAGTGCATTAATCATTATTTTCTTAGGAGTATTAATTAATATTTTGACAATGTCATATAATTTTGGAATATCTGCTAGAAATCTTATCACTGATGCAATATCATTTGAGTTAAATAATTTTACAAATATAGAATTAGCTTTATCCGGATAATAGTAACAAGCTTTCAAAAATATTTTATCTAAAAAATTAATAATTATTTTTTCTTTGAAAACTAGATCTTTTAGATTTTTATCTTTATTGATCTTAGACCACTGCGCTGCTCTTAGCAGCATATAGCCAGAAGAGGGTCTTGCAAAGCCTCCATGAATTCCGATATTTATAATACGAGCAGTTCTCTGGAATTTGTGATTCACCGACATGGGAATGACCCCTTTTTCTTTTTTAATCATTTTAGCAATATTAAATGTTGCTAATGATCTCTTATGAATCTTTTCAAGGTTTTCAAAATGTACTTTTTTTCCAAATGCCGTGGTTTCAATTAGTATAGTTTTCTGATCAAAAGGTAAATTATAGTTAAACAACACTTCATTATTGGAGTGCAAAAAATGCATTAATTGGCAAGTATCATGTGTGTGGTTTTTGTTTATCTTAATTTTAGTACCGATAAAATATTGATATAACATTTTTTTGTTATTTGCTGATTGTTTATTTAAGGAAGTACTAGACATTAAATACTGACTTATAAACATATGTTTTTTTGTCTTGACGTTTACTTCGTTATATTTTTCTTTAATAGAAATAACCTCATCATAAATAATTTCCACCTTATCTTTTATACTATTAAAAATTGTTTCAATTGTATGTTTATAGTCATAAGTGTTGTAACTATAAGGTGCAATATTTTTTTTAATCAAAATCTCTTCATTACTGATTGAGATTTTTTTATATACTTTATCAGGATCAATACCATACTCTTTTTTTAGATCAAGAATTCCTGGACCCTGCCAACTGCTTATATATCTGTTTTCAACACTTTTACTTTTTTCAATTATTAATATTTTTAAATCAGAATGTGTGAGTAAATATTGTTTTAAAAATAATAAGCTTGATAGCCCACGCCCAATAATGATTAAGTCATACATATTAATTATTGGTACTCGGTGAATTCTTAATTGGAAGATGAAGCATATTATTATGAATAGGCTGATAATTTTTATTTTTTTTACTTTTGAGTAAAAATTTTAATGTATGTAATAACTTTTCAGCACCATTCAAATACACCCTCCCATTCGTGAAGGGTTGTTCCTTTTTAATTATTTTTTTTCCAATGCCTTGATATAAGCTTGATGCTAATCCGAATGCCATTGAAAGTTCTTTAGGTAAAAATTTAATTGCATAATTTGCACTATTAAAATATTTGTCAGCAATATTTAAAATTCTAAATTTCTCTTGCTCTACCTTTGCAGTCACATCAGGTTTTGTTAGAACATCGCCAGCTGATACTGCTCCAATTAAATTTTCAGGAATATACACTCTTCCTCTAAGAGCATCCTCCTGAATATCTCGAACGATGTTAACAAGCTGCATTGCGATGCCTAAGTCAATTGCAAAAAATTTAAGATTTTCATCTTTAATATTAACTGCGTCACATACCATCAATCCAACGACACCAGCGACCCGGTAACAATATCTTAATAGTTCATTGATTGATTTTGGTTGTCTAAAGTCAATATCACTCTCTTGTCCTAAAATGAATTCTTCAAAGTATTTGATTTGAGGGAATTGATCATCATTTAATCTTTTTAAAGAATCAAACTTATTTTGTAAATTTTTTTTTGTAAGATCTTTTTTTAATACATCTATTTCTTTAATTGCAGCTTCTTTACTTTGCTCATCTACAATATCATCTAATCTTCTACACATTTCGTAGATTGAATATATTGGATCAATATATTCTTTACCAAGAAATCTTGAAGCCCAATAAAATGACTTACCATGTTTTTTAATTATTTTTCTGCTAACGTTCATTTAATATTCTTTCAATAACTTTGGCAGAATTTAATACCCCAGGAACACCTGCTCCAGGATGTGTTCCAGCACCAACATAGAATAAGTTTTTATAATAATCATCTTTATTATGAGTTCTAAACCATGCTGATTGTGTAAGAATTGGTGCAATTGAAAACCCCGAACCATGCGGTGTCATATAAGACTCCTTAAAGTCATTAGGCGTCATGACAAATAGATCATCAATATGTTTTTCTAAATCAGGCATAATTGTTTTAGCCAATGCCTTGACCACCTTATTAGCATATTCATCTTTTATTTCATTCCATGATATATCTGCTTGCAAGTTTGGTACTGGAACTAAGGCATAGAAACTATCATGATTTTTAGGAGCAAAACTTTGATCGGTGGCTGTTGGTCTATGTAAATAGATTGAGAAGTCTTCTGCTAATACTTGCTTGTTAAAAATATCATCTAATAATTCTTTATACCTTGGTCCCATCCATATTGTATGATGTGCAATCTTTGGATAAGTTACCTTTGTTCCAAAGAATAATACAAATAATCCCATAGAGTGTTTTGCAAACTTGTTCAAAAATTTATTTTGGATTGATTTATTTTCATCTCTTAAGAAAATAGAATTTACTGTTATTGGGTCAGAGTTAGATACCACTAGATCAGTATTCATGCTGGCTTGGTCTTTTATATGAATTCTGGATATATTTTTTCCATTCACCTCTAGCCTTTCCACCTCATGATTTGTTTTAATGGTGATGCCTTGCCTTATCATTAAATTCTTTAACTCTTCCACAACTTTTGCCATGCCTCCCATGGCAAAATAAATCCCCCATTTTTGTTCCAATGCATGAATTAGTGCATAGATTGACGATGTTTGAAATGGATTCCCCCCTACGAGTAAAGGCTGAATGGAAAAAACATTACGTAAATTTTGATCATTTAGGTAACTCGACACAAACTTATAAACTGACTGATACCCCTTTAACCTCAGAATATCTGGGGCATGTTTGAGCATTGTGGATAATCTATGAAATGGTTTATCAGCCAGCTCTAGGTAACCTATTTCAAATATTTCTTCTGCTTTTTTTAACATTCGATTGTAACCATCTACATCTTTTGGATTGATCCGTTGTATCTGATCAAGCATTCGTTCACGATTAGGTACATAATCAAATTCAAACCCATTTACAAAATAGAAGCGATACCAAGGATCTAATGGTTTAAATTCAAGATAATCTTCTAGATTTTCATTGAATAATTCAAAAAGTTCGTAAAACAAATTTGGGGCTGTGATTACTGTCGGCCCAGCATCATGAATGTATTTTGCTCTTTTAAATTGTTGTGCCCTTCCTCCAACGGCATCTAATTTTTCTAATAACGTTACGTCATGACCCATTGCTCGCAACCTTAATGCAGCTGCTATTCCTCCAAAACCTGAGCCAATGACTGTTGTTTTCATAACGATTCTTTCATTTGGTTGGCGATACTAATAAATATTGGTTGAAGAACGATGGGGACTTGATGTATGAATTTATCAATCTCATTTAATTTCTTTATTATTCGATCATTCGCATCCTTTAATGATAATTCAATAGAATGTTTATCATTATTTTTTTGATTTTTTTCCTTCATTAGGATACTTATGAAATTTAAATGATTTAAAGATATATCAGTTTTTTTACTTTTTATGTTTATATAATCATTAATCATCTGATACGCCAGACCAATGCTGTACATTAATTTATTAAGCCCGGTTAGTTCTGATTCAGACAGTTCTTTACATCGAAACATTCCATCTAATGGTGTCATCAATAGAGGCCCTGTTTTTTCATAGGCAATGTTTTCATAATCTTTCATACTTATTTTTTTTATATCCACGCCAACATCTGACACTTGTCCAATGATTATTTGTTTCATACTCAATGATAATGAGTTTAATAAAATATTTTGGTGCCAACCTGTTTCTATTTCCGATAGTTTTTGAAAAGCTTGAGCTATAATAAAGTCACCAAGACATATGGCAGCTGGCACACCATACTTTTTCCATATGGTCGTCAAACCTCTTCTTTTTTCATCTTGATCACAAATATCATCATGAATTAAAGATGCTGTATGAATCAATTCACATGCAACAGACCATTTAATAACAGTATTTTTTGGTAAATTTAATAACTCTCCTGATGCAAGAGCAAGTTGTGCACGAATAAATTTCCCTTTAGATCGATTTTGATATTTAAGCCATTCGTTTAAAATAATTTTCTTATCTTGTAAGGATTTTTGAATTTCTTTTTTTACAAGATGTAAATCAGCTGTCGCCTCAGGTGGCATAAAAAATTCATCAAAATGACTGCTGATAATTATTTTCATATTAAAAAAAACGCGCCTTTTAAAGAGGCGCGTTTCTTATCTCAAGTTTCTAGATGTAATTTTGATCTATTATGCACCTGCATCAGACTTACGCTGAGCAATCATATAAATCATTACACCGAACAGTGCTTTTGCAACCACATCGGCAACTGTATAGCCTACTTGAATTGCAGGGTTAACAGCGCCTGGATCTGCTTGTAAACCAATCATTGGGAAAACAAACACGATTGGGTAGAAGCACCATGACAAAATAGTTAAAGTTCTTGCTTTACTTACAAGTCCTTGAACTGCTTTTGGCTGTTTGCTGATTGATGCACCAAGACCATTAACAAGATCCCATACGATATATACAAATGGAATCATTGCTAATACCCACCACATCCAACGATCACCGTACATTGAAGGATCAGTAATTACTTCACCTGGGTAACCTAAGATGACCATCACTGCAGCAGCTAAAGCTAATTTTGTACCTTTAGAATATGTTTCCTCTTTTGAGAGTCTCATCACTAAGACTAGCTCTAAGAGTAATAGAGGTACAGTTAGTAACCAATCCACATAACGATAAGCATCATTGAATTGAGCACCTGTTGCTTCAACAGAACCATTAACTAGTGTGTAAGCATCATTGAAGCTTTCAAACATTCTTAGATAATGATAAAAAGCGATTAAACAAACTAACCCTGATAGGGATAGTGCCGTTTTGTATGCTGGAGCGACTTGAGAACGCTGAGCAAAAAAGAATACTGTTGCCGCACCAAATGTTGCAATTGCGAAAGACAGTGAGTTATAGACTAAATTATATCCGCCTACTTCCATAGAGATTCTCCATTTAAATAAATTGGTTCTTTGAGACTTTCTTCATCTCACAAAAAACACAAAAACCCATAAACTTAAACGAATACCTCTCCACATGTATTTACTTAAATTTATAGACCTAAGTACCAGAATAACCTGATACGCTATATGGACTTTAAGAGTTTTTAAAGGTTCAAAAAAAAACCCTTGTTTCCAAGGGTTTTAAAATAGTGATTTAAACGCTTCTATTTACGAGCTTTCCAAATAGAATAAAGCACCCAGATGGCTACAAGACCTACAATACCTTCACCACCTAGTGAATTAATGTGCCCTGTTACAGTTTCAATAATCCTTGGTTCGCCAAAGAATGGAATTGCTGCACCACCCATGAGAATTTGCAGAACGATACCAAGTGCCAAGAGACTGATTACTGTCTCAGCAAGGGCTGCTGCCCAATTTCTTACTGTTTTTAAAATATCCATCTATTACTTCTCCTTATGTAGTAATAACTATAGAAATTACGTTTAAACTCTCTTCACTTTAAACATAATAAAACCTTACTCTTTTTAGGGAAAAATACAATATTTTGTGGAAAAAAATAGGTTGACAACTATATATTGATTATTTATATTAAAAGGTTCCTGTAGTAAAAATCAAAAATATTAATCTCATAGTTATTCAACTGTAATTGTTTCTACTAGATTTTTGGTTTTATCAAATATTTTTAATCAAGAAAGTTGTAACCTACTGTTTTCTTCTTTGAATTAATGTGTGATAGATTTTCTGATTGATTACTTACTTTTTGTAAATTTATTGCCTCAATACCTTTTTCTGTTACAGCAACTTGATATGTAACATGGTCTCCTGCTTGTAAATGTGCACTCAATGATGTTGGATTTCTATATTCTGAATAATGAAACAATATTTCTTCATTATCATAATTTGCTTGAACCACCCCATATTCTTTATCAACATCGAAAAATTTAATCACCCCACTCGGCATTTCGAACTCCATCAAAATAATCTGGACCACAATTTACTCGTATATTGTGAAAATATCATGACAATTATTTTCAATTTGACAATTATTTAATATGTCATTTCATTGTCATAATATTTGGACAAAATAATATTGTGCTAGTGTAATCTAGCATTTCATGCCT
>Ga0213866_10003739_pt1 | contig 10207 bp, 12 predicted proteins | sample PICome_11_FD_160079 | JGI IMG/M metagenome (GOLD analysis project Ga0213866, IMG submission 160079) | Coastal seawater microbial communities near Pivers Island, North Carolina, United States - PICO284 | ecosystem: Environmental > Aquatic > Marine > Coastal | place: USA: North Carolina... | reverse complement strand
GGATGGTAAACCTTTGTTTTGCTATGTATGGCAAAGACATTTTTACGTTCTCGATTGTCAATAGCGGTGACTGGATTGATAAACAAGCAGCCAAAGCAACAGGAGAAAGTATTTCTTTTATAAATAAAGAAAAGACAAAAGTAGATTTGAGCAAAGAACCTCAAACATTAGTCGAAAGAGCAATTGCTACTCAATATAGTTTGATGATTGAAAGAACTGTAGCGACAATCAAAAAAGGTCTGACAGATCATTCGGATAAAAAAGCAAGATTAGATCATCCTATTGATGTAATTATTGCAGGTGGAACGTCTTCGCCAAAAGGATTTGACGAATTGTTCAAGAAAATTATGACAAAATCTGAAATGCCAATGGAAATTGGAAACATAATAAGACCAAGTGATCCTTTGTATTCTGTATCTAGAGGCTGTTTGATTGCAGCAGAAAACTCAATGCAAGGATAATTTTTAGTGTGAAAGAGTGAAAGGAAAATAAATGAAAAATCATAAATTTGTTACAGATTTGGGTGTAGCCGCCTATTTGTTAATGCATCAATTTAAAGTAATAGGGAAAAGAGGAAATGCTATTTACTTTGAATGTGGAGATTCTGAAAAAGAGCAGTTTGAAGATTTAGTACTAGACTATATGCCTCCAAGCGAATTTTATTTATTCGATGCTTGTTTGGTTGCTTTAAAAAAAATCAATAGCTTTTCGGCCTCTAAAGATAAATATGACCATGTACTTTCTTTGTTTGATATGGGTCAAGCCGCATATGTTTTGATGAAGGAATATGGAAATCATTCTTCAGGTGTAAAATGCTTAGGTAAAAACCATGATAGAGGAATAGTATTTGTTGTTCCTAAAGATAAAGAAGAAGAATTTAAAACTACTGCTTTTGAATATTTGGGCAGTCCTTTTCATACATTTGATTCTTGTTTGATGTCATTGAAAAAAATTGGAGAATATTCTCCACGTTAAATTAATAGGATTTAAAATGCTTACTTACAAAGAATTTAAAAAACTTAGACAAAACGAAAACAACAATGTTCGTAATGTTCGTAACGTTAGTTTGGAAACTGAAAACATTGAAAAAGCAATAGATAATTTAACTTCAGAAGTTGTTGGCTATATTATCTCTGAAAAACGTTTCAATAATTTTGTTAACTTTTGCGAAGGTATTTCTGATTTTGGCAATAAATGGAAGACAATACAAGAACACAGAATGGTTCAACAATTGCCTTCTATTATCAAAGAAACATTAGAAGAAGAATGTTTAAGTTATAGACTTTTAATAAATGATGCAAAAATAGAAATAAAGAAAACTTTAAAAGAAGCGAATAATTTATTAGATCCTTGGGCTCAATTACAAAATAGAGAAAAACAAGCATCTGATGAAATAGAAAGAAAAGTAGATCAAATTTTTAGTCAATTAAAAACAGATCTTTTAAATCAGTATGGAGTAAATAGGGGCGTTCAACCATCTAGTCCTAGTCCCGCCGCAGGCCCACAAGCAGCACAACCCTACAGTGCTCCTAGACCTACTGGTGGTGATTTTGAATTAGGCGATGATATCAGATATAGAAAAACAAAAAAACCGGGGCTGTGGCAAAGAACAAAAAATTGGCTTAAAAGTGTTTGGCATGGGGCTACAGGTGGAGATCCTAATTTAAGAAAATATGCATTAGAAAAAGGTTATGCAGATTCTCCCCACTATTCAAAAGATCCAAATGCTTATAAAGATACAAAAAAATTTCCACAATATTTTGAACATGTTGAAGAAACAAAAATAAAAGAATTAGAGCAATATCTTAAAGAAGATTTTGAAGAAGCACGAAATACATTTCACGGAATTTTTGGCAAATATAAAAAAGAAATTTTAAATTTAGTTGCACAATATGCTTTGAAGGTCTTCTCAAAAGACAAGCCAGATGAGCCTGATGAGCCAGAAGGTCCAGAAACCGAACCAAAAGGTCCAGAGCCAACAGAACCTGAACCAGAAGGTCCAGAACCAGATAATGATAAAGGCGAAGAAGAAGAACCAAAAGGTCCTTCAGGTTTCGAAGATGCAATTGCTGCACCTCAAAAAATAGAAAAGCCTGATAAAGTAGGGATTTTAGCTAACAGCAGAGATATTGATTCTGCTGCGATTAAAAAAGCTTGGGATACTAAAATAGATCACGGTGATAACAAATATACATTTACCATTAATTATAATGGTAAAGATTATACTTTTACTCCAGAGCAACAAAGAGAAAGTAAAAAATACATTACATTCAAAAAAGATGGCATAAGAATTCAAATAACAAAAAATAAATGGGATCGTTCTATTGAAGGCGAAGAAGAAAGTAAATTGCCTGAAGAAAAGCCAAAAGACAACGATAACTCAAAACTTATGTCTACTTTAGCTGACTTTGAAAGAGTTAAAGATGCTGAAGAAAAATATCCAGATTTATCAGAATATCTTAGGAAAAATCCTGATGTCAGATATGAACCAGAATTTAAATCTGATCCAGAAAAATATTATCTTGATAAAATTAAATCAAAAGAAGAGAAGCCTGAAGAAACAGAAGATACACCAAGTCCTGAAGAAGACGAAAGTATGCCTCAACCTAAAGAGAAGCCTGAAGAAACAGAAGATATACCAAGTCCTGAAGAAGACGAAAGTATGCCTCAACCTGAAGAGAAACCTGAAGAAACAGAAGATACACCAAGTCCTGAAGAAGACGAAAGTATGCCTCAACCTGAAGAGGATGATGAAGAAGCTGAAGTTAAAAAGCAGCCTAAATCAAAAGAAGAGACAGGAACATCTAGCGATTATTCTAAACAAAGCGGATTTGGTGAAATTGATCCAGATGCAGAAGATAATTTAGAAGATGATGAAGATACTGCACAAAACAAAATAATTGATGCAATAGATAAACATCCTGAATTAGCAGACTTGCTTCAAAAAAATCCAGATTTATGGTCAAATAAAGAATTCAAAAAAGATCCTGAGCAATATTATTTGAATTCAAAAAAAGAACCAGAGCCTGAAAAAGAAATCGAACCTGAATCAAAATCAGAAGAAAGTCCTAATGAAGAAAAATCTAATTATTATGGATTCTCTGATGAAGAATTGCCAGAAAATGTTTTAAATATTATTGATGATCCTAGTGCTAAAGCTATGTCTTCTAAGAATCTTAAAAATGTCAAAAAAGATGATAATGGCAATTTGGAGTTTGCTTCACATGGCAAATCTCATCCTTTAACTGTTGTTTATAACAAAGGAACAAATAGAGTTTATTTCTATTATCCTCTATCTTCTAAAAATAGATATAATGTTAAATTTATGGAAAAAGATAAGTTTAATGAATTTATGGAAGATAAAGATATAAATGTTCCTACTATTGAAACAAAGCCAAGTGAACCAGAAAAAACAGAATTGCCTGAAACTCCAACGGAGCCCAAGAAACATTATGATATAAATGATGTAAGAAGCGTTGGAAAAAGAGGATTAGATAGGCTTTAATTTTGTTTAAAAATTCCTTGTGGACCTAACAAATTATGTTTAGATTCTTTGGCAAGATTTTGCAAATTTTTAAGATCTACAAATACATTTTCATCTTGTTTTTTTAAATCTTTAAAAGAATCTTCTTTATCTAGAGAAGGTTCTTTTTTAGGTTCTTTTTTGGATTCTTTCATTTTCATTGCTTCTTCAACAAGAGATATTTCTTGCTGATGATCTGGATTATTTGGATCTAATACCTTTTCTTCTCTTATTCCAACAATATGACTAAAGAAAAAGAAATTTTTAGTTTTGTCTATTAGATCTGTGATGCAAACACCTTGTTTAGTAATAGTGTTGACCACTCCAGTAAAAGATTGAGTTGCCTCTTCTGGGGTGTTTGGTTTTTGAAATTCGGCCAAACTACTGACCAATATAGTGCAAACTCTGCCTCTATAGTATTGGTTCAAATCAGAACCAATTGAAATTGAAAGTTCTTCTGGTAAAATATTCATATATTAAAATAGTTAACTATTTAAAAAATTAAAATTCATTTCAATATATCTTTCTTCTGTAAATATTTTTTCTGATTTTTCAATATAAGCTTTAACTATTTTTTCATCACCCATTAAATATAAATCGTTCCAATCTTTTAGAGTTTTTGGTGGAGAAACAAAGTTAAAATTTGTTACACCATTTTCTTTTAATTTTTCATACCAGACAACAAGTGCTTTTTTGCCAGCTTTGTCTTGATCTAAAGCTATTGTTATTTCATAATCTTTTAAGTAATTTATTTGAATATCAGATAAGTTTTTGCTTCCACAAGCAGCAGCATTAAGTCCACAAAGATTTAATACAATTGCATCAAATTCACCTTCGGTCACATATATCTTGCTCCCCGGTTCAGGCCAAGAATTCATAAAAATAACATCTTCTTTGCCTACCCCACATTCTTTGGGAGGACCTAAATATTTGCTTTGCCAATCATTTTTAGGTAAAACTCTAGAATTGAAATAGATTAATTTATGATCTTTATCATAATAAGGAATGATAATTCTATCTTTATAATCTCCATACAAACATATCATTAAACCTTTTGTGGGAATTTTGCGAGATTCCAGATAAATTGAAGCTTCAGCAGCAGTCCTATTGTTATCTAATTCATCTATAAAATAACAATCTTCAGGAAGTGATATTCCATTTTCAGATTCATCTTCTTTAAAAATATCATCTTGATTTGAAAAAAAATCTTCTATTTGGGTTTCAAGATCCGCAGTTAATGTAGAGCCACCAGCTATTTCTAATGCTTCAGAAAAAGAACATTTATCAACCATCATTATAAGACCGACCAAAGTTCCTTTTCTGTCTGTATCAAAACAATGATAAACACCGTAATCTCTACTATGTTTTCCACCAGAAGGACTCATCCAAAGTCTGTGCTTTGTATCATTTCCAGTAGGATGGAAAATACTATTGACACGAATTTCGTTGCCGCTGACTTTAAGGTCAGAGAATCTTTCTTCGCACCATTCTAAGAAACTTTCAAATTCAATCATATTCTATAAATTTCAATGTATAAACTATTCTAATATTGGACTATCATTATAATGAAAATTTAATATAATTCAACACATATCTAAAACTTTATATATTTAAGAAAATAACAATGCTTATAGAACACATGTCAGTATCGAGAAAATCATGTATAGATGAATGCGAAGTAAGATACAAATACCGATATCATGAAGGTAGACCAAGAGATAAAGGGATTGAAGAACCGTTTTATTTTATTTATGGCAATATAATTCATACAATAGCAGAAGAATATGTCAAAAATGAAGGAAAAACTGATATTAAAGAGATCACTAATAACGTCCTGAATGGCTCTATAGAGTATCGTAAAGGCGAAAAGGCTCCCAAACTACCTGAGAGCTACAAGAAGCGATTACCGGGCGATCTGAGAGCCTTAGAACACCTAAATTCAAAGGTAGGCTACGGTGGAATAACAGAATATGAATTCAGATACGATTTAGACCCGCCAAATGAGTGTTTTGCCAAGGGCTTTATAGATAGAATAATTCAAAAAGAAGATAGATTTTTTATTATTGACTATAAAACCACAAAAAAAGGAAAATTTAGAAAAAACAGAGCGACTATTATTAATGACCTTCAACTAAGGGTTTATGCCAATGTTGTCAAAAGAGATTTTAATGCTAAAGCAGAAAACATTTACGCAGCATTATATTATCTTGATGGAGGAAATTTAGTTCCTGCTAGATTCACAGATGAATCTTTACATAATGCTGAGCAAGAATTATTAAAAGCATATAAAAGAATAGAAGCAAAAGAAGCAGATAGAGCTATTCCAAATGTTGGAAGACATTGTGAAAGATGTGATTACAGATACACATGTCCATTTCTTAAATAATTTTCAAATATCTAACACATAATAAGATTCATATTTAATTTTACACCAAGGGTTATCTACTTTAAGATAACCCTTCTTTTTTAGAAAATTAGCACATTCAAAACCTTCTAACGAAATAGCTAAGATTTTATATTTGTCAAATGGAAAGTTTTTTAAAACTCGAAATTCATTCCCTTCTATATCCATCGCCAAAAATTCTATGGTTTTTGGAGCATTTACTTCTTCTAACAATTCTTCTAAAGTAACTGCTTTTTTTATTGAAACTTCGCCATCTTTCATCAATTTTTGAAAATGGCTTCTTTTTTCCAAAAAGGAATCAATCGTTGTGCTAAGCCCTGCACATTCTAAAAAAATTGTTTCTTCATTTTTATCTGACAAACAATAGTTTTTACAAATTGCTTTTCTATTCTTAATGAGACTTTTGAAAGGTTTTGTGTTTGGCTCTACACAAACTCCTTTCCAACCCTTTTTTTCTAGTTGATAACAAGAACTACCACCAATTCCATCACAAGCACCTACTTCTACAAAATAGCCTCCTTTTGGAAACAAGCTATTTGCCCACTCATCATTGTGTGCTGGATTAATCCATTTTACTTTGCTATTTCTAAATTCGTATACAAGCTTTTCGTATTTTAACATTATCTTGGGATAGCTATGTATTCTTCAGAGTATTCTTGTTGAGGGTTGTTTCTGTCTATAATAGGTATTTGTCTAGCTAAAGAATTTTTAACATTTAAGAGCCATTCAAAACCTTCTCTTTTCATTATCTTATGGATTTCTTCTAGTGATGTAAAATAACCACTTCCATTACCACTATAATTAGAAGTTCCCCAACAAATACCAATATAATAACCTTCATCACTAATCAATCCACCACCAGATCTTCCCGGTCGAGGGCTATTGTAAGCAGTAACAATTTCTTTACCAAAATAATTTTCTCTTTCTTTAATTATTTCAACATCGTAATGAGCAATTTCTCTACCACCATCACAACCTATAGAATGAGCATGTTGTTCAGTTCCAATTTTGTAATTTTCAGGAGCTATTGGGAAATAATCTGGCTTCCAGTCAGGTTTAAATCTCAATAAACTTATATCTGGATTGTTATGGTTGCTATAAAATAAAACTTCTGCATTGTATGACTTAGGAGTTTTTAGTTTTTTGTTGTTATGATACCATGTTGTAACTACAGCTTCTTCGTGTCTGCCTTCATTTACAGATCTATTGCCATTCCACAAATGCCCACAAGATTGAACATAGGCCCAACCACTTTTTTTATCATAATAAATAATAGTTCCTGATCCTGAAGCACCAGATACTGATATTTTTAAACCTTTAGATAACCAATTAGCATATTTTGGCCCTCTTTGTTCAATTGGGTCCAAGTTGTTTTTAACAGCTAGTGGATCATTCACAACCAAAGGCATAGGAGCAGTGATGCCATTTGCCGTAGAATTTTTGTATATGTCCTTATTTTTAATTTTGTAACTGACTAAAGTTGAAATAAAAACAAGAACTAAAGTAGCCATAATAAAAATAATTTTTCGCATAGCCTTGATTTCCTTTTTTTGTTAAAATAATTTTTCTTCCTATAACTATTTTTATATAGAGGTCTGCAATATGCTTATTCTTTCAATTTCTCATCACATATATCTAACAAAAGAACAAAGATATTCTTTAATAGAAAAGCAAAAAATTGAAGCTATTGGAGTTTCTGTTCCTGTTTGGATAAAAAATGATGGTGACTGCACAGAACCAGCCACAGAAGTTTTTTGTAAATATAAATTAAGGAACGAAGAAAAGAGATCTCCCATAAAACTATTAAAAGATGGTTATTCTATTAATATGCCACAAAAAGAAGAAGAAAAAGAAGAAAACAAAATGAGCAATAAGATATGGAGATCTTTAGATGCAAAACATAGAAATGAATATTATGCAAATAAAGTAGAAAAGCCTTGTGCTAATTGGCTAAAAGATTTAGCTGATGGTGGAGGAAGACATTTGCATTTCAAAGAACATAATAAAGTATATCAAGGCAAAGAATGCTTAGAAATTTACCATTACGTTCAAATAGATACACTTGATAGTTTGAAAGAAAGTTTAAGTTAGCAGCCACTAAGACCTATACTCATTCTCATCGTAATATCATCTCCATCTATTACAGTAAAAGCAGATGCATTAGCTACAGTAGCTATCAAGTATCCATTATTATCAGATCTATCTGTTATAAACAAATTGCGAACTGGACCCCATGTCCCACCATCTGCTCTGAAAGTTAAAATTGTTGTTGTGCCCCTAATTTTATTATCATTTTCAGAAACAGTAATTTCTCCCAAAGAACTGACTGTTTGTCTTGAATATCCATAAGAAGTCGGTTCTCCAACCACATTAACAAAATCATCATCATCGTTAACAGTAGTTCTATTATCTAAACCAAAATAATAATCATCTGGAATAAGAGAATTGGGGGAATTTCCAGCAGTAAATAATGCTCTTAACATAAATTCTTCGCCTCTTTTATGAAGCGTATTATTCAAATTTTTCTCTTCTCTTATGACTTTCCCATTTCTTGTGTGTTTAAGCCAGTCTATTCTAAAAAGATGTATTTTGCTCATATTACCTCTTATGTTTAATTACATTATTATATAGTGCTTTTAAAATCAAACATGAAACTTATAAATAAGATATGTTAAATTTTAAATCATGGTTGAAAAAAGAAAATTTTGGTCCTGCTCATACTGGTGGAATGAATCCACCAAAACAATCCCCGTTCACTTTAGGAGATGCACAAAAAAGACCTAATGATCCTATTGGGATATCAGGCACAAAAAACGATTTGCCTCCTGACAAAAACATAAGTCCAACAGAAATACAAGATGCAAAAGAACAAGAAGGAGATAATTGTTACAATTGCAGAAAAATGAAGAAGAAAATGAAGAAAAAATAAACTATTGATATTCTTTCATAAATATCAATTCGCCCGGAATTGTTGGAAACAACATGTATTTTTTCCATTTTAACCAATAGTTCCAAATATTTTTAAAGTGCTCTTCTATCAATTTTTGTTCTTCAAAAGATAAATTCAATTCTGTTGAATAAAACCCAACATTTCCTATTGCCTCTACCAATCTGGCAATTGAAGGAACATAGATTTTTGTAAAACAATTCCAAAGATACATCTCTTTATTCATAGAATTTTCTAAAGGAGATAATTGATTGTCAAAATAATTTTTATAAATATAATCAGGCATAGGATGCCCACCATTACCTCTATTTCTAGACCATTCTGAAAATGAACATCGAAAATCAACCAAACTAAATCCTTGTAGAATAATAGCAGAATGTTCAAATAATTTATCTTTATCAACCATGTATTCTTTTACAAAAGGAATTGGTTGCTCTTTTTTGCAATTTGATATGAACCAATTTCTAACACAAAATTTAGATTTATTTCTAGATTTGTTTATTGTAACAACAACTTTAAATTCATCATTTTCTACAAACAAAGAACAAGGAAATTCTATAAATTGCTTTATAAGATCCGATCTAACTAAATATTCTATTCCTAAATTTAGTTTGTTGTTTCCCCCTTCTTTGTTGGCAATATTATTAGTCCACACAATTAATCATCTTCTCCATACCAGTAATCATCAGGATCTTCTTCATAATAATATCCATCATCATCATCATCATCATCATCATTACTGTCATAATAGTAATCATCATCACTGTCTTCGTCATAATACTCCTCATCATCATCATCGTAGTAACCGTCATCTTTATCTTCTTCGTCATAGCATTCATCGTCTTCATCGTCACCATATCCGTAGTCAAAATCTTCATCCTCTATACTATCACAGTAAATATTGTAATTTTTGTCCCAATCTAAAGGACTAGTTTGTACTTTATTTGCACAAACACAAGAAATTTGATCACAAAATTCACAGGGTCCAATAGGACTTTCTTTTAAGCATAAACCGCTATTACAAACAAATTCTTTTTGCATATTATTACTCCAATTACAAAAACGAAAAACAGAATTTCTTATTTATATAAAGATTATCTATTGTTATAGTAAATAATATTTATAATGAATAAATATTATTGTAAAAACTAATTTTAAACCAAAGGTTATTATGAAAAAAATATTTATGTTTTTAGCTTGTTGTTTTATGTTTGTGGCTTGTGATACTGGAACTATTTTCGTATCTCCAATAGTAAGCGGTGTACTAGCTTGGAAAAATGGAGAAGCCACTAAATATTACGAATCAGACACTCAAACTCTTTATTATGCATGT
>Ga0213866_10003738_pt1 | contig 10212 bp, 13 predicted proteins | sample PICome_11_FD_160079 | JGI IMG/M metagenome (GOLD analysis project Ga0213866, IMG submission 160079) | Coastal seawater microbial communities near Pivers Island, North Carolina, United States - PICO284 | ecosystem: Environmental > Aquatic > Marine > Coastal | place: USA: North Carolina... | reverse complement strand
GGAGCATAGTGCGTCATAATATATGTAATATGAGCAGTGCATTATTTATTTTACTTGTAAAATTAAATCCATTCCTATATTTTTAGTAAACACAAATTGCGAGAGGTAGAATCTATGATGAAAATTGTTAAGTTTTTAAATGACCATTACTCTTTTGATTTAACTAAATCAGGAGCATTAAAGTTAGAAGATGGAAAGAGGCTCAACACTAAAGTTATACTAGAAAAATTAAGCAACCTTCAAACTATTACTAGATATGACTTACTATCTGACATTCAAGAAGGGCTTAATTTAGAGAGAGCCCTTACAGATAGCCTAACTAAAATTAGAAATGATCTTAGAAATCAGCAATATAAAGAAATATCCAATGGAATCCCAGAGGAATTTTTACCCAATAATATCCAAATTGGTGTAGATCAAAATAAAAAAGATATTTATGTCTTAAACAAAGATTTTGAAATGCTTCCTATTAATGTGGATAGTTGGAAAGAAGTACTAGGGGCTAAAGCCTATGCTGATTTAGATAAAACTTTTTGCAAGTTAATATATAACCCATACACTACAAAAAAAGTTATTGATGAGTCCCGACCAATTAAAGTCATTAATACTTGTTATCATCCTGAGTGGAGATATAGAGATGAAAGTGAGGATGTTAAACTATCTCCTTTGTTCTTAAAATTCTTCACTGGCTTATTTAAAACTAAAAAGTCTATGCAGTATGTATGTTCATGGTATCTCAACGCCATTTTTGACAGGAATGAAACAGCTTTAGTGTTGGTAGGAGCTAAAGCTGTAGGTAAAAATATTTTCTGCTCTACATTTAATAGAATGGTAGGAGATGTAAATGTGTCAAATCAAGCAAATAATGCTTATAGTGAAAAGTTCAACGGGTTTTTAAAGAATAAAAGAATTGTAGTAGCTGATGAGGTTAGCTTTAAAGATGGAAATGAGAAAAATAGAGTTAAGAAATATTTTAACAAGCTCCAATCTATAGAAGAGAAAGGTAGGGATGCTGAAACGATAGAAGTTTTTGTGTCTATGGTTATGCTCTCAAATGATGTCAGAGATTTATTTATTGAAGCTGACGATAGAAGATTCTCCTGTGTAGATTTAACTAGTGAGACCCTACCTAATAGATTAACACAGAAACAAATTATAGAGCTTAAAGACTATATAGATTATGATAAAGATTTTCCTTTAGCTTTTCATAATTTTTTAGAAGAGAATAAGAGTAAAGATTTTGTCAATGCTATTCCTTTTAAAGGTGAGATATATGATAAGTTAGTCTTATCTTCATTAACAGCATATAAACTAGCAATATTAAATAAGATATTAGAAGGGGTGTGTGATAATTTCACACTTGGAGAGATTGATTTTGATTGGGATAAAGAATACCCAAGAAGAAAGCCATCATTCTATTCTATAGAGGAATTTTTTACAAACTTTAGGTACAAAGGTCAAAAGTTAGGTAAGATAGTCCAAGCGAATAGAACTTTAGATTATATAGTTGTTCCTAATCCTTATTTTTTAAAGGAGAAGAAGAGCAAGCTGGAGGATGAATGGCAAAACTAGTTCCGATAGATTTTGAATTTTACAACTCAGAAGAGCCTAATCTCCATCTAGTATGTTGTTCTCTTATTTATAAGGATAAACTATATGAGTACTGGCTTAATGATGATACTGATAGAGAAAAATTAATAAGAAACTTAAATAGAATAAATGAAGAAGGTCTTGCCCTTCTTTGTTTTAACGCTACAGCAGAAGGACGGGCTCTTTTGAGCCTTAATTTAAATGTGTGTAACTTCAAATGGGTCTGTCTGAATGCTGAGTGGAAAATGCTCACTAACCATAACCATAAATATGCTTATGGAGAGCAGTATATTGATGGAAAGTATGTAGTAACTAACCCACCTAGAAATGTTTACAATATGACAGAAGAGCAGAAGAAACATAAAAACTTCTCTAAGGTTAGACATAATCTCTTAGCCTGTACATATAAAATGTTAGGCACTAAAGAGAGAGATAAAGAGTATAAAGATAAGATGAGAGATATTATCCTGACTAAAGATCATAATCTTATAGAGGATAAGAAGAAAGAGATACAAGATTATTGTTCAGCAGACATCCATGATCTACTTGGCATTTTTAAGAACATAGTGAGAGCCTATGATGATTTCTTTGGTAGATTTACAGTAAGAGAGAACTATTGGGTTAGTGTAAAAGAGATGCTATGGAGAGGGGAGACTATGGCTAGAGCTGCTAAGATGCAACAGCTTGGCTATCCTGTAGATGTAGATAAACTAAAGAATTTTGCTAATAATATACCTAATATCTTAAGAGAGTTGATAGAAGACATTAACAGCCAGTTTGATTGGGATTTATTTAGCCCAAATAAGTCAGCTCATGGCTATAAACAGAATCAAAAAGAATGGAAAATGTTCATAGCTGAAGGGGAACACGTTGACGGATGGCTAAGAACAGATAAAGGTGACTACTCACTATCTCTAGAAGCTTTTGAAAAGAAGTTTAGCTGGAGACACGACTATCCAAAGGGGAATTTTTATGCTCAAGCATTACGTTATCTTAAAACCAAGCAAGCACTTAATGGCTTTAATACAGACCCAAATAAAAAGAATATATTTAAAGACCTTGGTCAAGATGGACGAGTTAGAGCCTATCTTAACCCATACGGCTCACAATCGGGAAGATTTCAACCTCCGTCCACTAGTTTTATGTTTCTTAAACCTGCTTGGACTAGGACTCTCACTCATCCTGTTGAAGGGAGGGCTATTTGTGGTATCGACTACAAGTCAGAAGAAGCCCTCATTGGGGCATTAAATTCTAATGACACTGCTATGCTTGAAGCTTATGCCTCTGGAGATGTTTATCTAGACTTTGCAAAGAGAGCTGGAGCTATCCCGATGGATGGAACTAAAGAGCAGTATAAAAAAGAAAGAGATTTATTTAAAGCTACATACTTAGGAATAAGTTATTTAATGGGTGCTAAATCTTTAGCTAAAAAGCTTACTGGAGACACAGGTCAATCATATACTGAAACTCAAGCAAAAGATTTGATAGACAAGTTCTACAATGCTTACCCACAGTATAAAAAATACCTAGATCAAGTAGTGGCTCAATATGAACATTTTAACTTTATTAAGCTACAAGATGGCTATGTCATGTTTGGAGATAATGACAATTATAGAAGTGTCTCTAATATGCCTATTCAAGGCATGGGAAGCTGTATACTAAGAAAGGCTATACAACTAGCTCAAGATGCTGGCTTAGACGTTATAATCCCTTTACATGATGCTCTCTACATCGAGTATGATGCAGGAGACTATGAAGCTATTGTGACTTTAGCTGAGTGTATGAAAAAAGCTTTTGCTGAGTGTTATCCAAACAACCCAAAAGCTGAGCTTATAAAACTTGACATTGAAACTTGGTCGAGTAATTATGAAAAAGGACAATTTACATTTAAAAACTATGAAATAAATCAAGAAAAATTTCATATTGACCCTAGAGGTAGGGCTGAATATGAGAGATATAAAAAATATATGCAATAAAGCGTAGAAATTAATCGCAAATCATGCAAGGAGATTTTATGAGTGATTTAGTTAAAGTTGGTAGACCACATTATGTGAAGTATTCAGAAGTTAATGAAGGGGAGACTCTTATTGATGGAGTTTATGCTTACTCTAAAGAAGGTAAGTTTGGAGTTCAACACTATTTTGAAAATGAAGAAGGTGAGACAATTTGTCTAAATAAAGCTGGAATGCTTGACAAATTTGTTGATAATTCTTTGTGGGAAGGTAGAAGAGTTAAAATTGTCTATGGTGGTAAGAAACCTATTGAGAAAGGTGCTTATGCTGGTAAAGAAGCTCAAACTTTTGAGTTCTTTGTTGACCCAAAAGAGAAGAAAGGCTCTACAAATCTGACTAATGTAAATCCTGACGAATTGGATTAGTCATGTCAGAACAAATGGAAATGTTTGAGGATACTAGGTTATCCCATTCTAGTGCTAATCTCCTACGTTCATGTGAGCGTAGGTACTGGCACTATAAAGTCAATAAAACAGAAGTAGATTCAGATTATAACAAAGATATGCAGAGCTTTGCAGTAGGTAAAGTTTTCCACCAAGTTTTGGAGGATAATAACCACGTTAAGCCACAGGGAATAGTTAATACTATTGAGAAAGCCTGTGAAGAGCATAATTGTGACCCTGAGTCTATCCCTATGATTCATTCAATGTTACTCAGATACTATGAAGATCACAAAGAGAAAGGTTTAGAAGTTGTTAAATGTGAATACATGATTAACACTGAACAAGTCATTGGTTTTGTAGATGTGGTGATGAAAGATTCTGAGAATAATTGGTGGATTGTCGATCTAAAGACTTATAAATCTATGTACTTTGTAAAGCCAGCGAATTTGACTAGAGACTATCAGTTAAACCTATACGCTGCTTATCAAGGTGAGATTGCTAAAGATTTAAAGCTTGATGTGAAGAAGTTTCAAGGTTGCATCTTAAGAGTAGTAACTAAGCCAGCTCTGAAGCAGAGAAAGGATGAGAGCTATGTGGAATATGTCACTAGAATGAAGGACAATGCTAAGTTTTATGACATAGAAATACCTAAAGCTTATCTACATCCTACAGAGATTTTAGACTCACACTTTAGGCTCTATCAAAGATCACTAGAGATGAGAAAAAAGGATGATAAAGGTAGTTGTAACTTTAACAATTGCTTTAGCTATAATAGCCCTTGTCCATATTATTCTCATTGCCATGACTTTGAGTTTACTACTTTGGAGAATAGACTTGTTAAAGGCTAAACTATTCCCACATCAAGAAATTGCTGTAGCTTTTGCCCTAAGAAAAAAGTATTCGATACTTGGCTTAGAGCAAGGGCTAGGCAAAACTCTCTGTGCTATTGCTAGTGCTATAGAAGTTAAACCAGAGAAGATGCTAATAGTAGTTCCTTCTTTTTTAAAGTCTAACTGGCTAAATGAGATAGAGAAGTTTAGTGAAGGTTTAAGTTTTGATATTATAAGTTATTCTCAATTAGATAAGATTGAAGACACTTATGATTTTATAGTGGCTGATGAATGCCATTATTTAAAAAATGCTAGAACTAAGAGAAGTAAAAATTTTGAAAAGATTCTTGTGAAGTCTAAGCCAGAGCATTTATTAATGCTAAGTGGAACACCGATCAAGAACCGAGTAGGGGAATTTTGGAACTTATTGAGGCTGATTAATTATGGTGGGAATTTAACAGACAAATTCTTTAAATTTAGCCGTAAGAATCACCACTTTAAGTTCCAATACTATTTCAGTAATGCGATTACTCAGTACTTTGGACATAGGCAAGTCACTAAGTTTGAGGGGATGAAAAATATTCCAGAATTGAGAGAGATAGTGAATGACTGTAGGCTCAGAATGAAAGCTAAAGATGTAATGAGCTTACCTGAGACAACAGATATAGAGATAAAAATAGACAATAAAAGTAAATTCGATGACAAATTTAAGGAGTTAATGAATGAAGACCTCAAACATACTAATGAAGCATATATGCTCGTTAAAAAGAATAATGCTATTGCTAAGTGTAACCATACTATCAAACTTGCTAGTGAAATCCTTGAGAATGGAGAGAAAGTGGTCATCTTTACCGATCATGTACGGGCGGCTGGCGAGATTGCTAGGAAGTTGGGAGTTAAAGCGATCAGTGGCGAAGTTGAACCTTCAGAAAGAGCTAAATATGTTCAGCAATTCGAGCAGTCAAGCGGAGCGGTGGCACTTGTAGCCACTATTCCATCCTTATCCGTTGGAGTGAATCTCACTAGTGCTAGGTATATGATATTTAATGATTTGCCATTTGTTCCTAGTGACTTAGATCAAGCCAAGAAAAGAATACATAGAATAGGACAATCTAAAAAGTGCTTCTATTACTATGTATATATTTCAGATATGGATAAGAAACTTCAGTATATGATATATAATAAGAGAAAGGTTTTGGAGAAATTATGAGTAAAACAATTTTACATTTATGTGCTGATATAGGTAGTGATAGCAAAGTCTGGAAGGACAATGGTTATAATGTCATTAGAGTGGGTAAAGATATCGGTGTCGAAAACTTTAGCTATAATGATGAGGTTTACGGGATTATAGCAAACCCACCATGTACTGAATTTTCTACAGCTAGGGCAAATGGTAAAGCAAGAAATCCAGAAGATGGTATGTTTCTAGTTGAGCATTGTTTAAGAATCATAAAGGAGTGTAATCCTAAGTTTTGGGTTATAGAGAATCCAGCAAGAGGGGTGTTAAAAAATTATCTTGGTGAGCCTAAGTATAAATATCAGCCTTGGTGGTTTGGCTCTCCTTGGTGTAAACATACAGCCTTATGGGGTGAGTTTAATACACCAAAAAGGATATATAATGATTGGAAAGATGTTCCCAAAATAGATGGATTATATATAAGACCAAAAAGAGAAAAACCTTCACTTGCTTTCATGCATGCAAAGGCTCACATGAAATTGATTGATGAATTTGAGCCGTTTCAAGATTATGTTTTGAGCCAAAAAAGCAGAGTTAAAAGCGGAGAAGGTGCAGATATGAGTTTTAGGAGTCTTTGTTCACAAAAGTTTGCAAAAGCTTTTTATGAGGCGAATAAATGAAAGTATACAACTTTATTTTAGAAGGACTTAGACCTATTAGTACTAATGCAGCTATGGATTATAGTAAGTACGGAGTGAGTAAGTCTGACAAGTATAAAATATTTGAAGTAGAGTTTGAACTATTGATGGATAAGTATGCTGGAGATATAGAAGAGATTAAAGATAAGTTTGACCCTGAGAGACACTGTATTGACTTAATGTTCCACTTCTATTTCCCGTTTCAAACAAAGAGTGGAAGGATTCACAAAAGAAAAGGTGATTTAACTAATGGAATTAAAGGAACAGAAGACGCTCTTTTTAATTTATTAGGTATAGATGATTCTTTTGTGACAGGCTTTAGGGCTGAAAAGATACACAGTGAAGAGCCAAGAATCTCTATTTGGCTTAGCATATTAGAGTATAGGAGTAGGAATGATATTAAGTAGGACAAGCAACAAAGCAGTAGTAGACGCTCTACATAAGGTAGAATATGTGCTGTTAATGGATGATTTTGAGCTTAAAATGAATAATAAGAAGTCATTTGATATGGCTACTTGTGATGGACGTTATGTCTTTGACCTTATAAAAAATAATCAAGAACCTTGCTACATTTACACTTATAGATCAAAAAATCCTTGGAGTAGAGCTTATGCTTACTTTAATCCTAGTCAGCCTGACAGGATGTATCTTAACACTAGAAAGTTAAATAGGTCTACTGGCTCTATTGCTGCTACTATTATTCATGAATACATTCATTTTTTAGACCACTTAGATAAAAATCATAGTTTTGGACATGGTGATAATTCTCCTGTAGGCAAGGCTAACACTTGCCCTTATTGGGTGGACAATCTTATGGAAGCTTTGATTGAAGGTAAAAAGCCTGATTTTAATAACAATGATTCACACAATATTATAACCTATGTTCCTTGGTATAAAAGAGCATGGAACTGGGTTAGGAGAGTGCTATGAAAATAGAAGATGCTATTTTTAGTAATATTTATGATGAGTGGAGACTTAGGGAGAGTGAAGAAAAATGTCCTGAGTGTAATGAGCAGTTGAGCTATTGTGAGTGTGAAGTTTTTGGAGAAGAAAATGAGTAATATAATATGTTGGTGGAGTGGTGGCATCACAAGTGCTGTTGCTTGTAAGATTGCCATTGATTTATATGGTAAAGATAATTGCAGAGTACTATTCATAGACACATTTAATGAAGATGATGACACATACAGATTCAAAGATGATTGTGCTAGTTGGTATGATATTAACATTGAAACTATAACAGCAATTGGTCAAGAATATGCTTCTATTAAAGATGTATGGAAAAAATATAAATCATTAAATACTGCTAATGGAGCTATTTGTTCATCTACACTAAAGTCTGATGTAAGAAAGAAATGGCAAAAACAAAACGACTATAAACATCAAGTCTTTGGTTTTGAATTTGAGACTAGAGAGTTCAAAAGAGCCAAGGCAATGAAATTAAATTATCCAGAAACAAAGCCCATATTTCCGTTGATAATGATGGGCATGGACAAGCAAGACTGTGTAGATTATATAAATAAGGAAAGCATACTAGTTCCTACTGCTTATAGGCTTGGTCTTAATAACAATAATTGTCTAAAGACAGGATGTATTCAAGGTGGAATAGGTTACTGGCAACATTTGCACAAAATAAAACCTGAGTTATATCTAAAAATGGCTGCACTTGAACATGAACTAACTGACGCTAAAGGCAAGCCAGTTACAATGTTAAAAGATCAATCAAAAGAGTCAATAGAACTTGCCAAGAAACTAGGGCTATCTAGGAAATATATGCCTTTATTCTTAGAGAAGCATCCTGACTATCCAGAAATTCAGACTGTAATGGATAAAAAAGCTAGAAAGAGTGAGCCTTTAAAAGATTGTAATGGCTTTTGTGGAATTAATGATCTTGTAAAAGACAATAAGAATATGGAGCTAAATTATGAAGTCTAGATGTAAAAATGGAATTGATTTTGATGAATGCGATAATGAAGCAAGTAATGGTTATGATGGTTATTGTGAATTATGTGCTGAAAAAAGATTTGATGATTACAATGAATCATTAATGCAAGGATATGTGATAGATATTAATAAACAAATTGAAGATGCAAAGGCTTATAAATGAATGCAGTAGTGTTGTTTTTAATTGGGATATTTTATTTTTTTATGACTATTTATTTATTATATTGTCTTTACAAGAATTTAAAAGATGAATAACAATTTTTACTGGAGAAAAAAAGTGAATAATAACGAATGGGAAAATTTTTGGAATGGAATAATTAATGCTATTACTATGGCTTCATTCTTTTGGCTTACTTTCTATCTATTTTTAAAAGTATTATAAATAGCCTATCCACCTACCTTTCTTATTAAGCCTCATCCTGCAAATATGTGGGTTTCCTTCTTCATCTATGACACCTACTCCAAGCATGGGTTGTGGTATATTATTTTTACCATAAGCGAATGCTAAAGACTCTATATCTATCCCACATCCTACAAACATATTAAATCTTTGATGGAACACTGAGTTAGACCAAGTTATCTCATGCTTTCCATGATAGTGTCCTTGAGCCGCACTACATCCAATCTCTTTAGCTAGTTTATTATAAACTCCACTCTTTCCATGAGTTAAATAAACATCTCCTTGCTTAGTTTGAAGTAGTAAGTCTCCATACCAAGTCCATTTAGGTGTCTTATATATCTGTTTTAATGGCTTTATAAAACTTATAGGTATTCCATGAGACTTAAGTCTTCTAAAGACTAAAGAGCCATGATTTGAATCTATGATCTTCATTTTAGGGAAGGTCTCATACCAATGAGCAGTTCTTTTTATAACTTCTTTAAGCTCTTCTCCAGCACTAAGAAGCTCACTGTCTGAGTCATGGAAGGAAATAGCATGATGATCTTCATAATCTCCCATGTGAATATGTAATTTGCAACCAAAATAGTCAGAAACATATTTACAAAAGTCTAAATAGTCGATATGTTCATAAGGCAAATGGCTGTCACCTATTAGCAATGTAGCTTTGTTTTTAGCGTTCAGTTTTTGCATAACATTTCCTAATTGTTTAGCCTCTGTTGCAGCAGGGGCTTTTTTATATCAATTCTTGTGGAAGTTCTAAATTCTCAACAGTGAATTTTCTATCAGCTTGAACGTGGATGTGAGCAGCAGTTCCTACATGATCTATACACAATGTCCTTTTTAGTGTAGATGCACTTATAGCAGCTTCCTTTTCATATTTATGATTAAAATGGTTACAAAATTGTTTCCTAAATTTCTTACTCCAGCCCTTGACGGAAATATCAAAGGCTCTACCATCTCTATGGGTGGAATGAGTCCTAGAAATCTTTATATCTTCTTTAAGTGTGCTTACTGTATCAGTTACTGTAAAAGGTCTATGATGACTTGAGCAATACCAATACATATCTATCATTATCATAGACATTATAGGGTGCATGAATAATGATCTTTGGTGAATCTTCTTAGTCTTAAACATTATGCTTTCTTATAAACGTGGACAATAACAACATAAGCAGTGG
>Ga0213866_10003736_pt1 | contig 10214 bp, 8 predicted proteins | sample PICome_11_FD_160079 | JGI IMG/M metagenome (GOLD analysis project Ga0213866, IMG submission 160079) | Coastal seawater microbial communities near Pivers Island, North Carolina, United States - PICO284 | ecosystem: Environmental > Aquatic > Marine > Coastal | place: USA: North Carolina... | reverse complement strand
AGCGCGCAGGTTGAAAGAGCCAGCGCGATCGACGCCGCGCTTGAATATGTTTCTGGATCGCTTGGAGGTTTTGCTCGAAGAGTACCGGGCGATTCTCGCGAACGAAAAGACGCTCGCCTCGCGCGCGATCTGGGAGCGCGCAACCGACGCCTTCATCGACGCGCAGCTCAAAGTTCTGCTTGAGCCCGAGCTTCGCCTGCTCTCACTCGCCTGCAACAAGCCAATCCCGATGACCGTCAAGCCCAAGAAGTTCGCGCAACACGCCACCAAAGCCGTGCGCTCCCACTTCGCAAAGCTCCGCAACGATCTGCTCGCGGGGTACGAGGGACCAGCGTAATCCAGTGGAACCGTCATTCCCTGTTTGTGCGAGAATGCCGCTCCACCGATGAAATCGGGGGAGCTGGCGAGGCGAAGCCGAGACTGAGGGGGCATGCTTGCGCAGCAAGCACAAGCACTGCAATGCCACGTTTTTGCTGCGTTTGAGAGCAGGGGAGCCCCCTCCGACCTCGATGCTACGCATCTCGGCCACCTCCGCCCGGCTGCGTCGGCGGAGGGGCTTCGCCAGCATTCTCGGGCGAGTCGCTTCTGTCGGTGAATCGCAATCCGGTGCGATAACTCTTGGCGTGATAGCGGGGAGTGCTTGCGTTCTTCGCACGAAGAGTAGCGAAGGCGCGAAGTTGAATCGCAGGTGTTTTCGCATCGGAATGCGAACTCCGACATGAGTGTCGGAGCCACTACCGCCGCTACTCTTCGCTTGGCTCGTCTTCTTCCATCAAGAAGCGCAGCAGTTGCGTGAGCTGTGTGCCGGCTTCTTCGGCGCGCGAAGTCTCGACGCGGTAGATGAACACGCCGTCTTCTTCCGCCGACGACATGCCGGGAATCTCGTAGAGCTCGTTCGCGAAGTCGGCGAAGACCTCGCCGTTCACGCCCGTGTCGGTCAGCGAGATAGAGCCCGAGGTGAACTCCGGCGTCGCCGCGTCAACGCTCTCGCGGATCGCCGCGATCGAGCTAACGAAATCGCAGATCATCAAGCTCTCGTCGTTCGCGCCGCAAAAGACCGACGTGCCGCCTTCCGAAAGCTGCGCTTGAACGAGTTCAGCGACGGCATCCGCGCCGCCGCTCTTCGGCGTAAGCAGAAAGCGCACGATCTCGTAGGGCTGACGCTTCAGAATCTCGCGCGGCCCAACCAGCGGCGCCAGCGTGCGCGCGCGCTCATAATCCGCGATCTCGCCGATGCCTTCATGCACCACGACGCCGTGCTTGGCAGAGCGCAGCAGCACGCCGATTTGCGCGTCAAAGTGCTGCTCATCGAGCATGCCTGTGAACTTGAGCGGGCGCGTCTGAAAGCTCGCGTTCCACACCAGCGGCTGCCCAAGGTCTTCCGAAATGAGCGGCGCGATCCGCGTAAAATCCATCTCCTCGGTCAGCAGATTGCCGCGCGATTCTTCCGTGTCGTCGTCATCGCTTTCCTGCGCGTTGACACCAGTGGAGCCGCTCAAGCTCGCGCCCGCCACGGCGATCACCAGAAGCCCAGCGAGCATGCGCGATCCCGCGCGATAAAGAATCGAGGCATCAAGCGAGATCATGGCTGCTCCTGTCGCAACGGCCCGGCGCTCCCGCCGGAAAATCGTGATGTGAGTTTGACGCCCAAGATGCTACCAGCCGCGCTGATCCGCGCAATCGTGGTGATTGTCGGTCAAGCCATCTATGTGCTTTACCGAGCTTGATCCTTTTGCGTGTACGCGTAATCTGCGACGCAAGAGATGCGCTTCTTCCATTAACAGAAGGGTAAGCAGCGCTGGCCAATTGGATCCTTGAAGTTTAGAGAGCAAAGCGAGGTCGAGATGAGCGAGTACAAGAACCTGAAGATCGAGATTGATGGCGCAAGCGCAGTGCTCTACATCGCGCGCCCCGAAGTGTTCAACGCGCTGAATGATGAGACCGTCGGCGAGATCGACGCGGCCATCGCCGAGCTGCAAGCCATTGATGCCGTGCGCGGCATCATCATCACCGGCGGCCCGCTGCCGACCAAAGAAGGCAAGCCCGCGCGCCACAGCTTTATCTCCGGCGCCGACATCAACGAGCTCGCCAAGCAGAACGTGATCACTGGCAAGGGCAAGTCGCTGCTCGGTCAAGGCGTTCTGAATCGCATCCAAAACTGCACGAAGCCCGTGATCGCTGCGATCAACGGTTTTTGCTTCGGCGGCGGCTTCGAGCTCGCGCTCGCCTGCCACTGGCGCTACGCCAGCGAGAACGCGCAGATCGGCCTGACCGAAACCAGCCTCGGCATCATCCCCGGCTACGGCGGCTCGCAGCGCCTGGCGCGCATCGTCGGCCCGGGCCGCGCACTTGAGATGATGGCCACGGCCGCTCGCATCGGCGGCGCGGAAGCCGAAAAGTACGGCATCGTCAACAAGCTTGTCGCTACGCCGGAAGAGCTGCTGCCCGCCGCCAAGGCGAGCGTTGAAGCGATCACCAAGAACGGCCCGATCGCCGTCGCCTACTGCATCGAAGCCGTCAACCGCGGCATGGACACGACGCTCGCTGAAGGCCTGCGCATCGAAGCTGACCTCTTCGGCGTCATCAGCGCGAGCGACGACATGCGCGAAGGCCTCAACGCCTTCCTCGAAAAGCGCGCCCCGAGTTTCACGAACAAGTAGGCCGGAACGGCGACCCTTCTCACCTCAAGATCGCCTGAAGGGCTCTGAATGCTTACACGCTTGCAAGTGCGGAATTTCAAACAGATCGAGTACGCCGACATCGAGCTCGGCGGAAACGTCGTGTTTGTTGGCCCGAACAACTCGGGTAAGACGACCGCCTTGCAAGCGTTGGCGTTGTGGCATTTGGGGTTGAAGCGGTGTGTGGAGAACTCCGCTGCGGATGTCTACCTGAACCGAAAAGAGCTAACAAGTCTGCCTGTGAGTGATGCAGCTGACCTTTGGACTAACTCGAACGTTTTGTCGGGGCCACCGACAGACCCAGATCCTCTGCACATCGGTATCTGCGTAGAAGGTGTTTCATCTCAAGAAGATTGGGAATGTGAGATTGAATTTCAGCACGGGAACGGCGAGTCAATCCATAGCATGATCTTGCAGGACGAAGAACTTGCCGTGCAAGCACCGGAGCTGGCACAACGACAGATTGAAGATGTGGCTTCTGCAGTGGAGTTGGCGTTCATCCCTCCAATGTCTGGGATTACCGAAACCGAGGCGCTTGTCCAACCCGGCCGCATGGACGTGTTGATCGGCGAAGGCCAAACCGCGCAAGTGCTGCGCAACCTCTGCTATCGCTTGCTAGAAGAGAATCCGAGTGCATGGGAATACGTCGTTGGTCAGATCAACGACATGTTCGGCGTTATCCTACACGAGCCGGAGTACCTCTCGTCGCGCGGCGAGCTTCGCCTATACTATGACGAGGGGAAAGCCGAGAAGCTCGACATCTCTTCCGCTGGCCGCGGAATGCTTCAAGTCCTTTTCCTCCTCACCTACATGTCGCTGAAGCCCGGCGCTGTGCTGCTACTCGACGAGCCTGACGCGCACCTTGAGATTCTGCGTCAGCGCGAGATTTACACCAAGCTGACGGAAGCCGCGCGCAGGACGGGCGGCCAGATCATCGCGGCGAGTCATTCGGAAGTCGTGCTCGAAGAAGCGTCTGATAAAGACGTCGTGATTTCTTTCGTCGGTCAGCCTCACCGCATCGATGACCGCTCCGGCGTCACGCAAACACTCAAAGCACTCAAGTCCATCGGCTGGCGGCACTACCTGCAAGCTGAGCAAACCGGCTGGGTGCTTTACCTCGAAGGTTCAACCGACCTCAGCATCCTTCAGGCCTTCGCGCGGATTCTCGACCATCCCGCACAGAAGACGCTCGAGCGCCCCTTCGTTGAATACGTCGGCAATCAAATCGGCAATGCTGAGAAACACTTCTACGGCGTGCGCGAGGCGCGGCCTGATCTGCGCGCGGTCGCTGTACTCGACCAGGATGCGAAGGTCAGCAGCAAGTCCAAACAAAGCCCTGACCTTGCTGTTCATCGCCGGCAAGTGCGGGAGATTGAGAATCACCTTTGCAATCGCGATGTGCTGCTGCGATTCGCCGAACGCGAAGTTCCCGGCGAATCGGCTACCGCAAAGCAGAACACGGATCTCTTCGCAGGCGGCGAAGCCAAACGGCGCGTTGAGATCATGGAAGAAGAGATCGAGAAGCTGGCTTCAGCGCTCGACACCCTTGGCAAACCAACGCCATGGAGCGATGAGATCAAGGCCACTGATGACTTCCTTGATCCGCTCTTCCGCAACTACTACAAGCGGCTCGGATTGCCGAACCTCTTGCGCAAGACCGACTATCACCGCCTTTGCGATTTCGTCGAGGCGGGTGACATCGGCGACGAGGTGAGCGCGGTCCTGAATCTGATCGTGTCCGTTGCGGAAGGGGCCGCGAAGTGAGCGAGCCGAATCAGGCAATGGTAAGCGTGGCGTGAGAGCGTCCAGTTGAAGGGGAGGGGCTGGATGTTCCCGAATTACACCGCGTATTTTCATTCGATGCTGAATCCGCCGCGCCCGCAGGGGGTTGAAGATGTTGCGGGTGCGGCCTTCCGCATCTGGGCGGAGCCGAGCTTCGGCTGCCCTTGGATGATCGCGTCCTTCGACGGGAAGCGCGCAACGGTGCGAGTTTCGAGCGTCAATCTCTACGATTGGTGGCGGGAGCGCACGGTGCTGAAGGATGCGGGGAGCAAGCTGACAGCCGCCCACATCAAGAAGCTGCAGTCTTATCGGGACAAGCGTTTGCATGTCATCCCGGAGATTCATCAGGCACACTTCGATCTCGGCTCGTGGCGCAACGACTGGGAGCCCGCGCTGCAACCCGCCGTGATTCGCGACGCCTTCACGCACGACGGCGCCAATCTCGATGGCACGCGCTACGGCGCGGACGTCAGCTTGCGCGACGGCGAGTGGTTCGAACTCTTCGACTACATCGCCAAGCCCTGCGAGCTTACAAAGGCAATCACCGCGCTGATCGACATCGCCCAACCCGCGCTCAAAGTTCAACTCGAACGCGACGGTCTCCCCGTGAAAGCATAAGCGCAAACTCTCCACGCGCGACCAGCAAGCCGCGCCTACATAGAGTCCAAGCGCTCTCGCCAAGTTAGCGGTCTTCCTCCCACCCAAGCGGTGCGCGAGCGGGGAGGCCAAGGCTGTACTCCGTCGAGAGGTGTTTGCGTGGAATGAGTTCGCGAGCGGAGAGGTCGTCGACGCCGGGCGGCAGCCACCATACGACGCAGTTCTCGACGCCGGTATTCTCGAAGAATTCTAGATGCAGATCGTGCCAGCCTTCGAGCAGCGTCACTTTGCCGACGCTCTCGCCGGGTGCGCGCAGCTTGTCGAGCTCAACCACAGAGGCGCCATTGAGCGAGAAGCGGCAGCCATCGTCCGACTGCACGATGAAGGTCCACTCGCCCCCCATGCCCTCGGGGATGCGCAGGCTGCCGTACCACTCGCAAGCGAAGCGCTCTGCCGCCATCGGCAGATCAAAGTCGCCGGCATTCTCGAAACGCAATGCGCGATCGAGGCGGCGCATCACGGGAGATGCGCTTGCAAAGTTGGGCAGGGCATTGAGCTCCGCACTGTAGTCGTAGTAGTAGCCGATCACGCCTCGGTTGCGAAGGTCGAGCAAGAGCGGAGCGCTGGGAGCAGGGCCGCGCGATGCACGCAGGATGCCCTCGGCACACCCGTCGGGAATCGTCACGAGCCATGCCTCGAACAAGGTCCACGGTTCTTTCCCCTGATCCGCATAGCGCAAGCTACGAATGGGATAGTCCTCGACTTCCAAAGGCCGAATATCGGCTGCAATTCCATCAACGCTGACCGTGAGAGGTGGGTCGTCGGGGTCGCCATCGCTAACCCAGATCAGTAAGTCCTCGCCGACTCGTGCTGGAGTGCGTTGCGCCAGCGCAATGTCTTCAGGCTTCTCCACTGAGAGATCAGGCAAGGCAGCGCCGCTTTGAGGCATGAACAAATCGCTGAAGATGCGCGGCGGTTGCGGCGGAAGATACGCGGGGAGAAAGAAGGCGCGCCGCTCGAGCGGGACGCAAAAGATCGTACTCGCCTCTAAACCCTTGGTGCGCGGGGCAGGACCCACATCACTTCTACCAGGCATGTAGGTACCTTGCACGAGGGAGACTTCCGATGCATCGCTCGGCGGCATCAGTACATCGATCGTCATGCCGTCTGCGCGATGCGGCACCCGCTCATGCTCCATGCCGCCATCGGGCGACTTACGCGCACGCATCTCCGTGACCACGGCGATCGCGATGCCTCTCACGTCATCCATGAAGATTCCCTCCTCGGTTCGGCGCCGCGACTGCCCCCATACAAGCACCAGCTTTTGCTTCTCCGAATCGTGATGAATCCAGCCCTCATCCTTTCGCTGCGCGCGAAAGGAGAGCGACTCAGAACGCAGTATCAGCTTCGACTCTTCGTCGGCGGGAAATGCGAGAATCTCGCCCTCTAAGCGCAGCGCGATGGTCTTGCCCGCAAAGCCGGGGATCTTGTCTCGCGTTAGCGGGAAGGGATCTTCGAGCAGCATCACGGCGTCCGGCGCGCGCGCATCCATCGCTGCATAATCGAAAGCATCGTTCGAGATGTCCCACACGCTGGCCACTAAACCGAAGCGATTGGTGATCTCAACGCTCACTTTATTTGAGGGATAGCCGGATACCTCGACGCTCAGCTCGCCGTCGTCGGCGCCAACGGGAATGCGCACGCTTAACTCATCCTTCGCGTATGCGAGTAGCTCGCAGTCGACGCCGCTGAGCTTCACTTTGGGCATGCCTTCCATCCGACTCGCCACGCCGATGCCGTGCTCGCTAGCGATTTGTTTCGCTGCTTCGCTCGCACCGAGATTGCTCCCGCGCAGCGTGATCACGTCGCCAACCTGCGCAGATGCAGGCGTGACCGACGCAATGTGTGGCGCCTTCTCCTGCACTTCGAGCGGCAAGTAGAGCCACTCCTCTGGCAGCGGAACCGGCTTGTTTGCGCCATCTGGCAAGTAGCGCAGCCGAGCCGCTGCGTTGCGGTTTGGATCTTCATCCTGTTGCTCTTCGATGTACTCGACGACGAGGTGGTGATAACCGGGCGTTAGCTCAACGATCGCGACGTTCTCTTCGTACCAAGAGAACTGATCGTTGATGATGACGGGTTGCCCATCAATCAATACGCTCCCGCCAAGATCCGTGCCGAACCAGAGCTCGAGTCTGGTTCGCTGATCGAGCTTGATGAAGCCAGTCCAGCGAGCGACGAAGTCGCCCAGACTCTCTCCCGTGGGGAAGCTCGCACGATTGGGGAAGTCGATAGTAGGGACGACTTCGCTCGTGAACTCTCCGTAGATTTCGACTGGATCCTCTCCATTCGCGAGCAGATGCATCGGTGAATGGTAGTACGAGTGATAGCCGAAGGAGCCATAGCTTCCGTAAAGCCCTTGCCGAAGGACCGAAGAGGGCGCGGGTATCTCAAGGCCCTCGGGCGCTGGGCCAAGGGTTGTGAGCTCGGGCTTAATTTCGCCTCGGGATTGCTTGGTGTTGCCGCCTTTGAGGTTGCGGTAATTGCGGGCGGCTATGACTCGTGCTTGGGCAAAGGGGAGCTTTTCGTGGTCGCGGAGCCTTCTAAGTACTTGATCTTGACGCTCGTTGAGCTGCCGTTGCTCGGGCTTCGTTTCGTCTGGCAACGCAACAAGTCCCTTTTCCGTGTTGACGACACGGGAGGGATCCATCAGGTATATGAGATCCTGTTCAAGCAGACGCTCGCTCAGAGTTAGAGTTGGAGTCTCTTCTTCTTGCTTGGCCTCCTCAGGAAGCTCCGCCTCCATCAATCACTTCGGCGGCAGGCAAGTTGCCTTGTGGCGCTTCTGCTTCTTCCTTGTGGATCGCTGGATCCTTGTGCCTTGCGGCTGATTCAGTGCTACGCGCGTCGCCACTATCGGAGAAGGCTGAGCTGTGGCGTGATGAGTCTGAATCGCTAGGTCTGCCGAGTATCGAGGTGCAGGCGACGCCAAGCACAACGAGGATGAATGCTGCCAGCAGAATGAGTTTGGAGTTCATTCGATGCCTCTTCGGTGTTGTAGGTGGTCTGGGGCTTTCGTGAGTATACCATTGCGTGGCGCAGATCTAAGAGAAAGTGTTTGCTGTCGGCACGCCGTCCCGCAAGCAAAGTTCGAGCTGACGCGAGATGTATTGCGCGGGGCAGATGGTTTAGCGAGATGAAGAACGACGCAAAGAAGCGGCACGAATGCCGCATCAACTAAGCTACTCGCGTTCGCGCTCTTCGCGGGCGCGTTGTTGTTTGCGCAGGGATTCGGCGTGGCTGGCGGCGGCGGCGCGGATGGTGGATTGGGTGTCGGCTTTGGCGCGGGCGTCGAACCAGGGGATGAGCGTTTCGTCGTTGAGCGCGCCGAGCTTCTCGACGGCGCTGAGGCGGATGCGCACGTTGGTATCCGATGCGCCGAGTTCGAGCAGGCGCATCCGCTCGCTCTCAATGCTCGCATCGAGCAGTGTCGCTGCGCTTGAGCGCACGCGCGCGGGCTGATCCTCGGCAAGCCCTTTGGTGATCCACGCGTCGCGCTCGCCCTGCGCAGCGAGCCACGTCAGCGCAGACGCCTTCACATCGTCGAGCTGCGCGCTGGCGAAAAGCTTCTCGATCCGCGCAGCATCGCCCGCAGCTTGCAGCGCTTCCATCGCGTAGATTGCGCGGTAATCCTCAGATGCAGCGCGGGATTGCAGCTCCTCGCGTTGCTGCGCGCCATCGCTTTCCGCAAGCGCCGCCATAGCGCGACGCAGGAGCGAGACCGGCGTCTTGCTCGAGTCGAGCAAAGTGCGCGCAAGCGTGAGGCCCTCATCGCCTGCGTGATTCAGATAGCTCTCGAAAAGCGCGGCTGCGTTCGGATCGCTCGGCGCAGCGAGCAGCACTTCGCGCGCTTGGCGCAGCGCATCCTCGCGCGGGATCAGCGATTCGCGCAGCGCTAGATCAAGCAGCGCGGGAAGCCATTGGCGATAAGTGGCGCTGCCCAGCATCGCGATACGCTCGGTTGGATCCTGCGCGAGCTGGAAGCGCAGCGCGATGATCGAATCGCGCAGCTCGTGGGCAAGAGTCGCATCCCGCGCGAGCGGATCGAGCGCATCGCGAATCGGCGCTTGATGCTCCACCGGCGTTTGCGAAAGGAGCGCGAGCGCAGCAAGAATCTGCTCGTCACTAAGCTGACTCTTCACCAGCGCGCTCAACGAACTCGCGGGATTGCTCGCGCGATGCAGCGAAGGCAAAGCACGCATCGCCAAGAGCGCCAAGTACTCAAGCTCACCTTTCGCCCACTCACTGTTGCTATGCGGACGCAAATAGCGCGGCGACTCCTGCTCGAAAAGCGCGAGCAGCAAGTCCCCATCCGCCTGCGCATTCAGCGCCGAGAGCAGCATGGCCGCAAAGTCCGCATCGCGCGCCTCAGTCAGCGCGGCAACAAAAAGCTTGTGCGACGAGAGCGGCGCGAAGCCTTGCAGCTTTGCATGGATGCTCGCGATCTCATCGGCTTTGCCCGCACGCCAGGCCGCTTCAAGCTGAGCGAGAAGCTCCCCGAGTTGCGGAAGCTCAGCCTCGGGCGCAGGGCTTGCGTCGCTCGGCGCCGCATCGCTCTTCACGCTCGGCTTGATCTCGGCGGGGGCATTGGTTGCAGGCGCCTCGGCGTCTTGCGTCGCTTCTCTGTGCGTCGAGGCGTTCTCGGCTAGGGGGCGGTCCTCGCGCTGAGGATTCGAGTCAGCGAGCGGCCCCGCTGCGTTCTGCGTGAAGGTCACGGCACTCGCAGGGTCGGCAGGGTCTTCGCTTGCAAGCTCGATCGCAGCGAATGTCCCGCCGCCTGCGAGCAGGAGCAGCGCCAGAGCAAGGCGAAGATTGTTCGATCGTAAATGCATGGTCTCGCAACGCTCGGATTGAAAATCCCTCGCCTATGGTACGCACAGGTCGCGCCGTGGTTGCAGAGAATGCGCGGGTGAATCAGTGCGCAACACGAAGCCACCGAGAGCCACAAGTGATTACGCATTGAGAGCTGCGCCCGAAGCTAGAAGGCTTAGGCTCCAGAAGAATAGCCAGCGGACTCTCGCCAATCACCTCTCCAACGCAACATGGTGCAGGAGCGACCGCCGCCCCTCTGATAGGGTGTGTCAGTGCTTTTGGTCGGTA
>Ga0213866_10003734_pt1 | contig 10218 bp, 8 predicted proteins | sample PICome_11_FD_160079 | JGI IMG/M metagenome (GOLD analysis project Ga0213866, IMG submission 160079) | Coastal seawater microbial communities near Pivers Island, North Carolina, United States - PICO284 | ecosystem: Environmental > Aquatic > Marine > Coastal | place: USA: North Carolina... | reverse complement strand
TCGGCAGGGCATCCAGATAGGCCAAAAGCCAGCGGACGGGCCGGGAAAAGCGGATCTCCCCGGCGCCCCAGCGCATGAAACGGCGTCCCTGAAGGGCAGCGAGCCAGAGCGGGATCTGCTCTGCCAGCACGGTCACCGTCGGCAGACCCGCCGCGACACAGCGGGCAAAGACAAAGGGACCCTTGGGGGTATCGCGGCTCCGCAAAGCCTCGGCGGCCACACCACATCGTCTGGCAAAACCCAGGGCCGCCGCGGTCGGCTGGCCGTCCTTCCAGCCCTGGGCCGAAGGAGGTCCCTTGCGCTCCTCTTCCAGGTCTGGCTGGCGCTCCGCCAGCCCATCCACCCAGACAACCAGCCGCCGGGGCGTGCTGGTGCAGCGAATCTGGCTGGAACACAGCCGCAGGCTGGCCAGATCGCGGCCCACCAGTTGCTGGAGCTGGGGCAGGGCCAGCCGGGCAAAATCGGCGGGCATTTCCTCGGTGCCGATTTCGAGCAGGAAGGTCGACAAGGGGCCAGGGCAAACCAGCGCGACTGTATTGAACGCCGTTCGCTAACTTCAGGGTCGTCGAGCGTTGTGCCCAGGACCCGATGCCAGATGTCATGGACGGATCCAGTAGTAGCCAAGCTTCTACCAGTAAGCCCCCGTCAAAGCTTCCGTCAAAGACCCCGTCCAAATTTGAACAGCTCAAGACCAACAGCGGCCACCTGAAGGAGCCCCTGCTCGGGGAACTCGGCAACGAAGCTCCCAATTTCAGTGATGGCGCGATCCAGATCCTGAAATTTCACGGCAGCTACCAACAGGACAACCGTGACAATCGCCGCAAGGGGGAGGAAAAGGATTGGCAAATGATGTTGCGGCTGCGCAACCCCGGCGGCAGGGTTCCCGGCGGGCTCTATCTGGCAATCGACGAGCTGGCCGACAGGCTTGGCAATGGCACCCTGCGGGCCACCACCCGCCAGGCCTTCCAGATGCACGGCGTCCACAAGGAAAACCTCAAGGAGGTGATCGGCACGATCGTGCGCCAACTCGGCTCCACCCTCTCGGCCTGTGGGGACATCAACCGCAATGTGATGGCTCCAGCCGCACCGTTTGAGAAAGGTGCCTACCCCGCTGCCCGCCAGCTGGCCGATGACATCGCCGACCTGCTCACCCCGCAGGCAGCCGAAGGCTCCTACCTCGACATCTGGGTGGACGGCGAGCTCAGCTACCGGATCAAGCCCAGCAACAGCGTAAAAACAGCCAGGGCCCGCCAGCAGGAGGGCGGAGTATTCAGCGGCGACAGCAGCGAACCTCTCTATGGAGCCACCTATCTGCCGCGCAAATTCAAGGTGGCCGTCACCGTTCCCGGGGACAACTCGGTCGACCTACTCACCCAGGACATCGGCCTGGTGCTGTTCTGTGATCCCCAGGGCAGAGCCAAGGGCTGCAACGTCTACGTGGGCGGTGGCATGGGTCGCACCCACAACAAGGAGGAAACCTTCGCCCGCACGGCCGACCCCCTCGGCTACGTAGCTAGCGAACATCTGCTGGATCTGGTGCAGTCGATCCTGGCCCTGCAGCGCGACCACGGTGACCGGGAGCAGCGGCGCCATGCCCGGATGAAGTATCTGATCCACGACCGCGGCGTGGCCTGGTTCAAGCAGGAGCTCCAGGCCAGCTATTTCTGCCATCCGATCAAAGCCCTGCGGCCTGAGCCCAAGGGCAAGCTCGAGGATTACCTCGGCTGGCACCGCCAGTCCAAGGGCCTTTGGTTTGTCGGCTTGCCGGTGCTCAGCGGTCGGTTGGCCGGGGAGCTAAAAGCCGGCCTGCGCCAGCTGGTGGCCACCTACAAACTCGAGGTTCGTCTCACCCCAAACCAGGACGTGCTGCTCTGCAACATCGGCACGGCCCAGCGCTCCAGCGTGCGCGAGGCCCTGGCGGCTCTGGGTTACGAAACTCCGGAGCAGACCGCCCCCCTGGCGCGTCATGCCCTGGCCTGTCCCGCCCTGCCCCTCTGCGGCCTGGCGGTGACCGAGGCAGAGCGGATTCTTCCAGCGGTGCTGGAGCGACTCGACACCCTGCTGCAGCGCAATGGCATCTCCAGGTCGGTGCTGGTGCGCATGACCGGCTGCCCAAATGGCTGTGCCCGGCCCTACATGGCCGAGATCGGCCTGGTGGGCAGCGGAGTCGACCAATACCAACTGTGGCTCGGCGGCACCCCCAACCTCAGCCGTCTGGCGGAGCCCTACCTTGAAAAAATGGCGCTGGCCGATCTGGAAGTCACCCTGGAGCCCCTGCTGCAGGCCTGGCAAGGGGCCGGCGGGCGCAGCAGCCTGGGGGATTTCGTAACCAAGAGTGGCCGCTCGGCAGTTAATACCTGGTTAGCTGCCGGGCTTCAAAGTTCCGCCCCCTCGTCTTTGCCCACCCGACCGTAGCGGGCCTGGCTGGCACCACTGCGCCAGGCCCACAGCTGGTCTCCCCAGCTGAAGTGCCACCACTCGTTGGGATGCTGGACAAAGCCGGCGGCAGCCATCGCCTCAGCCAGCCAGAGCCGGTGCCGGTGCCAGCGAGCCGCCTCCCCACCAGGATCTAGCAGAGCGGCGGCGGCATGGAAGTCCGGCTCCGATATGGGCCCGATTGCATCGATGTCGCCACCCATGGGCAGGGGCGCTCCGCAGCCGGCGGCCAGGGTGAGGTCGACAGCCGCTCCAGTGCTGTGGGGGGGCGGCGTGGCGGGATCCCCGCTCGGGGGCGCCCAGAAACGCCCCACTTCAGCGGCCACCAGGGCCAGCTCCGTCGAATCGGCATCGGGATCAACGCCGAGGCGGCGGCATTCACCCACCAGGGCGTGGCGCACCATGAAGCGCTGCACTGCCAAGGGGCGCCAGCCATCAAAGATGGCCAGGCGCATGCCTGGGTGCTCCTGCTGGAGGGAATGCTGCGCCTGGAGCAACCGATCCACAACCCCGCTGCGAAGCAAAAAGGGGTTGCCATCGGGACCGTAGGGCGCCCCCAGGGCCAGGTAGGGATGGGGTTCCAGCCGCCACAGGGCCCCAGCTAGGGGCAGCAGCGGCTCACCGCAGTCGTGGATCGGAATAGGGCTCCAGGGACGCAGGGGCATGGCGCTCGATTGGGCAGTTAATTAAGGCGGTCAAAGGCGGTCAATTGAGGCGAGCGGCCTGGTCCATCTGGCGGCGCCGTTGCTCTGCCAGGGCCTGGGCCAGACCCGGATGGGCCTGCAGGTTGGGATCGGCCTCGGTGATTGCCTGGGCCACGGCCCTGGCCCGTTCCAGCACGTCGGCATCTTCGGTGAGGCTCGCCAGGGCGAGATCGGGCAGGCCCGACTGACGGGTTCCCAGCACCTGGCCCGGCCCCCGCAGGCGCAGGTCCATCTCGGCAATCTCGAAGCCGTCGCTGGAGCGCACCAGCAGTTCCAGGCGCTGGCGGGCCAGCACGTTGCTGCTGTCGTTAATCAGCAGACAGTGGGAGGCGGCCGCCCCCCGGCCCACCCGGCCGCGCAGCTGGTGCAACTGGGCCAGGCCGAAGCGCTCGGCATGGTCGATCAGCATGACGCTGGCCTCGGGAACATCCACACCTACCTCCACCACCGTGGTGCTCACCAGCACCTGGGTTTCACCGGCGGCAAAGGCAGCGATGGCAGCCTGCTTGTCGGCGCTGTTGAGCCGACCATGCAACAGACCCACCCGCAGTTCGGCAAACACCTCTTCCTTGAGCTGGTGATAGACCTCCACGGCCGAGCGCAGGTCGAGTTTTTCCGATTCCTCCACTAGGGGGAGCACCACATAGGCCCTTTGGCCCAGGGCCACCTGTTCGCGGATCAACCCATAGGCCCGCTGCCGCTGGCTGCCCTTGAGCAGGAGGGTGCGGATCGGCTGGCGCCCGGGGGGCAGGCCATCGATCTGGCTAACGTCGAGGTCGCCATGCACCGAGAGGGCTAGGGTGCGGGGGATCGGGGTGGCTGTCATCGTCAGCAGGTGGGGCTGGAGCCCCTTGGCCAGCAGGCGGTTGCGCTGGCGCACTCCAAAGCGATGCTGTTCATCCACTACCACCAGCCCCAGGCGGTCGAACTGCACCGGGTCTTCCAGCAGGGCGTGGGTACCCACCAACAATTGCAGCTGGCCATTGGCCAGGTCCTGCAGCAGGGCCCGGCGCCGGGGGGCGGGGGTTGAGCCGGTGAGCAGGGCCGAGCTGACATGCAGCTGGGGCAGCCACTCGCCCAGCTTGCGGTAGTGCTGCTCGGCCAGCACCTCGGTCGGGGCCATCAGGGCCCCCTGGCAACCGGCCTCGATGGCGCAGAGCAGGGAGGCCAGGGCGACGACGGTCTTACCGCTGCCCACATCGCCCTGCACCAGGCGGGCCATCGGCTGGGGGCGGGCCAGGTCGGCCCGGATTTCGGCCAACACCCGCTCCTGGGCCTGCGTCAGCGCAAAGGGCAGGATGGCAAGGAAGCGCTCCACCAAGCCCTCCCCACCGGGCAGCAACAGCAGGGGTGGGGCCGGCCGCTGACGGAGCTGATGGCGGCGCTGGGCCAGAGAGAGCTGAAGCAGCAGAAATTCATCGAACACCAACCGGCGCCGGCTGGCCTGCAGCTGCTCTTTGTTGGCCGGGGCATGGATCTGGGTGAGGGCATCGGCACGGCCCATAAGCCCCTGGCTGCGGCGGATCGGCTCCGGCAGGGGGTCAGGCCAATCGAGCAGCAAGGGCAGCACCGCTGCCACCAGCTGGCGCAGACGGTCCGCCCCCAGGCCCTCGGTGAGTCCATAGACGGGCAGCATCCGGCCGATGGCACCTGAGCGCACTGGCGCCTGGGCCGACTCCAGCACCTCGATCAAGGGATCCTGAAATGCCGGGCCGTAGGCAGTTTCCTTGACCAGCCCACTGACGGCGACGCAGGCCCCGGGCGGAAACTGTCGCTGCTGGGTTTTCAGCCAGCCGGGGCTCGAAAACCGCTGGCCGGCAAAAAAACGGCTGACCCGGATACGACCGGTGCAGTCGACAAGTTGCAACTCCAGAATCGAGAGGTTGGGATTGCGGGGGCTGGCAAAGGCGTGGCTGCGGCGCACCGTGGCCACGATTGTGGCGGTGCGCCCGGGCTCCAGGCCAGCGATCCGCACCAGATTGGCGTAGTCGAGGTAGTCGCGGGGGTAGTAGTGAAGGAGGTCGCGTGCCAGCAGCAGGCCCAGCTGGGCCAACCGGCTGGCCGTCTTGGGGCCGACCCCGGGGATCTCGGCGAGGGGGGTATCGACATTGAAATTCCTGACGGCCCCAGCCTTAACGCTTGGCTGGCTGCCTGGCACCAGCCGCAACCGGGGTGGGGCCACGGCCAGCACGGGGCGATGGGCCTGGCGCAGGGCATGCAGGCGCTCCCGGCATTGGCGCACTAGCGACTGACGTCTGGCTAGGGAGAGCTCGTCGTAGCGGAGGAAACCCTCGCGCAGGGCAAGCACCCGCTCCAGCTCCGCCGCCGGCAGCCCCTGGGGCCCCTGCTGCAACTGCTGGGCCAGGAAGGCACTGAAGCAGCTCTGCCGCCCCTTGAGGTTGGCGAAGCCCCGGGTTGCCTCCAGCCCCAACGCCTGCTGCAGGGGCTGCAGCCAGGGATCTAGGGCGGCAGGCTCGGCGCTGGCGGGGCTGGGTTGATGTCCTGCAGCCACAACTGTTCCGCCTCGAGCGCCTGAACGCGCCGCTGAATGCGGCGATAGTGCTGGGCCATTCTGCGCACTTCGTGGACATGCTGCTGGATGCGGGTGCGGCAGGTGCGCAGTTTGGCTTGCTCGAGTTCGAGGTCCGCCGTCCGCAGCAAAACCGCCATCGCCTCAATGCGCCCTAGGTCGGGTTCCATCCCCAGGGGCAGGGGCAAGCGCAACAGGTTGGCTGGAGCTTCCACCAGCTCAAGCTCACCGGCAAGGGCCGCATCCAGCAGGTTCAACGGCACCACGGTGCGGCTGATGCCAAGCCGCAGCAGCTCCCCATTGATGGCATGGGAGAGGTTGCGCAGGCGACGACTGAGGGCCAGCTCGAAACCACCGATCCAGGCCAAAAGCATGTCTGGGGTTGCTGGCAGCCCCTGCCCATCCCATGGAGTTGGAGCGGGGGGAGGGGCCTTGCCCTGCCAATCCTGGAAGACCTCAGCCAAAACAGCAAGCATGGAATCCTGGCCGCCATCGCCCTCCCTATCTCCATCGCTATCGCTCCCACCGCCATCGCCCTCCCCATCGGAATCGGCTGGCCCAGCTGGCTGGGGGCGCTCACCCCGGGGTGTAAGGAAATCTGAGCTGATCGGCAAGGCCATACCCAGGTGGACCGAGCCCTCGGGCCCTTTGTCTGGCGCTTTATCTCGCCCTTGCTCTGGCCCTTCCTCCTGCTCGGCCCCGAACTCGGCGATCGAGTCGAGCACCCGGCGCCGCTGGCTGCGCCGCTCCCGCTGCTGCTGCCGGGCGATCTGGGCGGCGTGACCGACGACCCGCTCCAGGCTGAGCAAGCCATTGGTGCGCTGCACCAGCTGGACCAGCCGCCGGTGCAGCAACTGGCGGCTGGACGGTTCCAGGCCGCCGTAGCGGTCGGGGTAGACCTGGGTTGCCAGATGGAAGCAGGCCTGCTGGACGGCCGGCAGCAGGCCATCACGCAGCACCTGGAGGTAAAGGGCCAGGTGGTTTTCCAGCTTCGGATTGGATGCCAGCAGCTGCCTCTCCAGCTCCTTGAGCTGGAGAGCTGCGGCTTCCAGAACCAGCAAGGAGCGCCCGCTCAGCTGGCCTGGGACATCGCTGCCACCTCAGCGGCGAAATCAGCTTTCTCCACCTCAATACCCTCACCGAGGGTGAAGCGGTTGAAGCGACGCACCTGGATGTTTTCGCCCACCTTGCCTGCCACCTGCTTCACCATTTCGGCCACGGTGACGGAACTGTCCTTGATGAAGGGTTGGTCCAGCAGGGCCAGTTCCTTGAGTCGTTTGCCAATGCGACCCTCAACGATCTTGACCTTCATCTGGTCCGGCTTGCCCGCGAGGTCATCGCGACCCATCTCAATGGCCTTCTCACGATCAGAAACCGCCGCGGGGATCTGGTCCACGCTCACGTATTCCACGCTCGGGCAGGCCGCAATCTGCATGGCCACATTGCGCAGCAGCTCCTGGAAACCTTCGCCCCGGGCAACGAAGTCGGTTTCGCAGTTCACTTCCACCAGCACACCGACGCGGGCGCCGGTGTGGATGTAACTGCCGATGGCACCTTCGGCCGCAACGCGACCCGACTTCTTCTCAGCGGTGGCAATGCCTTTCTGGCGCAGCCATTCGACGGCCTTGGAGGTATCGCCGGAGCATTCCGTGAGGGCCTTCTTGCAGTCCATCATTCCTGCGCCGGTTTGGTCGCGAAGTTCCTTGACGAGCTTTGCCGAAATCTCAGCCATGGGGGGATGGGGAGCGGAAAAAATTAGATAGGGGGTTGGAGGGATCAGCCCTCCTCTTCACGGCCCTGGTCACGGGCACCCTGACGACCTTCGTTGATCGCATCAGCCAGGCGCCCGAGCACCAGCTGCACCGATCGCACGGCGTCGTCATTGCAGGGAATCGGCACGTCGCAGAGATCGGGGTCGCAGTTGGTGTCAAGCATCGACACCAGGGGAATATCCAATTTACGCGCCTCGAGCACGGCGTTGGTTTCCCGGCGCTGATCCACCAGCACCACCACGTCGGGCAGGCGGCGCATGTTTTTGAGGCCGCCGAGGTATTTCTGGAGCCGCTCCAGCTCGCGGCGCAGCACCGCCGCTTCCTTCTTGGGGCGCAGGGCAATAGCACCTGAGCTCTCCATCCGCTCCAGGTCTTTGAGACGGTCGATGCGGGCCCGCATGGTGGTCCAATTGGTGAGCATGCCGCCCAACCAGCGCTGGTTGACGTAGGAGGCCCCGCAGCGGTTTGCCTCAAGGGCGATCACCTCAGAGGCCTGCTTCTTGGTGCCGACGAACAGGAAGCGTTTGCCACTGCGGGCAGCGCTGCGGGTCCATTTGTAGGCGTTGTTCATGCAGACGGCTGTCTGCACAAGATCGATGATGTGTACGCCGTTGCGCGCGCAATAGATGTAGCGGGACATCTTCGGGTTCCAGCGACGGGTCTGGTGCCCGAAGTGGGCGCCCGCCTCCATCATTTCGGAGAGAGTGACGACAGCCATGGTGGGGAGTGGGGGGTTTCGGGTTTGCCTCCACCTGCCAGGGATCCGAAGCTGTCCAACCGGCACAGATGGCCGATGGGAGAACTCGCTCGGATCACCCGAAACACACAGGTGTGCGGAGTGATTGGAACTTGATCACCCTATCAAATCGGGCTGCTTTGAACCTTGGTGGCAGCGAGGATCCGGGCCTCAGCAAACAAGCTCCTGACCCCGAGGCGGTTGAGTGGCAGTCGCAGCAATTCCATCGCCATGGCGGCCTGGCCGCCGCGGATCAGCCAGGCGAGCAGGGGCCTCAAACTGCGCTCGTTGAGCAGGCCACCCAGGGTGAGAAGCTCCCAGAGCAGCAGATGTAACCAGGTGTACTGGACGATGAATCTCACCCGCAGGGTGGGGTGCTTGAGGAAAAACACCAGTCCCATTTTCGCCCGCTCCCGCTCCACCCGAATCAAATCGGGGATCTGCTCCAGCCGCAGGGCCGGATGCCAGTGGTAGCCCACCGCCTCGGGGCAGCGCACCAGCACAACGCCCAGCCGGCGCAGCCGTTCACCGAGTTCGAGGTCTTCCCAGCCGTAGAGCCTGAAGCGGGTGTCGAACAGGCCGGCCCGCTCCAGCAGCTGGCGCTCAATGGCCACGTTGCCCGTGGCGAAATAGGCGAAGGAGAGATCGCGCAGCTTGTGGGGCTCGCCGGTGGGCTGGTCAAAGTTGGCCGTGTTGATCACTGCGCCATAGGTGAAGCAGGGGCGATGACCGGGCCGGCTCCAGTGGCGTTGCAGGGCCTGGGCGTGGCAAATCAGGAAGCTGGGGGTGACCACCAGATCGCTGTCGATGAAGACGATCACATCGCCCCTTGCCCCTTGCACCCCCCGGTTGCGGGCTGCAGCGGGTCCCCCATGCTCCTGCCTGATCAGCCGTAGGTGGGGCAGCTCTTCTGCATGGCCAGCCAGCCAGCTCAAGGTGGCATCGGTGGAGCCGTCGTCCACCAACACCACCTCATAGCCGCTGATTGGGGCGGCCAGCTGCTGGTCTTCCAGGGCCAGCAGACACTTGCGCAGGATCGGCAGCCGGTTGTAGGTGGGGATGACGACGCTCAGAAACATTGGTCGCCAGGAGGGCTGAACAAGAAAAAAGGGATCCCTGCGGATCCCCCAAGCAAGGCGCTAGAAGCGGTGATCAATCAGCGGCGCCACCGTTGTTGGCGGTGCCGGTCACGCCATTACCGGCGCCCTCGCCCCGGCCGTCGTTGCGCAGCTTGCGCTTCTTGAACTTGCGGGCGTAGGCGCGGTTGCGCTCCTGCTTTTCCTTCTTGAGATTTCTGCGCTTGGACATGCGGGAGGCAACCTGGGGTTGGTCAGCTGACAATCCTAATCAATCGCATAGGCCCCCTGGCTAAGTCGGCCATCCTCCATCTGCACCAGGCGGTCGGCCACATCGAGAATGCGGGGATCGTGGGTGACCATCAGCACGCCGCAGCCCTGGTCCTTGGCCAGTCCCTTGAGCAGCTCCACCACCTCCCGGCCGGTGCGGGAATCGAGCGAGGCAGTCGGTTCATCCGCCAGCAGCAGCTGGGGCCGTGCCGCCAGGGCCCGGGCTATGGCCACCCGCTGCTTCTGGCCTCCGGAGAGGTCGTGGGGCAATTTGCCGAGGTGGTCCTGGAGGCCAACGGCGCGCAGCCATTCGCGGGAGCGGTCGCGCCGGGCCCGATAGCTGAGGCCCTCAAGCAGGTCGGCGCCCATCTGCACGTTCTGCTCGGCACTGAGGCAGCGCAGCAGGTTGTGCCCCTGGATGATCATGCCGATCCGGCGGCGCAGGCGCAGCCTGGCGGCAGCGCTGGCGCCCCGCAACTCCTCGCCGAACACCTGCACCGAACCCTCCTGAACCTGGCGCAGGGCACCGATCAAGGTCAGCAGGGTGGTCTTGCCACAGCCGGAGGGGCCCGTCAGCAGCACCACCTCACCGGCCTCAACGCTGAGACTGATATCAATGAGCACCTGGCGACGCATGGCGCCGCTGCCGAAGTGATGCTTCAGAGCGCAGAGGCGCACCATCGGTGCCATCAGA
>Ga0213866_10003733_pt1 | contig 10219 bp, 20 predicted proteins | sample PICome_11_FD_160079 | JGI IMG/M metagenome (GOLD analysis project Ga0213866, IMG submission 160079) | Coastal seawater microbial communities near Pivers Island, North Carolina, United States - PICO284 | ecosystem: Environmental > Aquatic > Marine > Coastal | place: USA: North Carolina... | reverse complement strand
CGGCGAGCAGTCTGGATCCGATAACTACAAACGAGAAATACTCAGACTATGCCACACTAAGGGGGAAATGTCCTACTACGAGGCAAAGTTTCAGTTCGATAATGACGTACTCTTAAGAGACGATTATTACAACGAGTTCATCGGTTGTAAGATACACTCCCGACATATTCCCCAATGGTTGAAAAAATAACTTTACTTTCTTTCTAAAGTATGATATAATATATGCATACACTTAAAGGAGTGAGAATATGGTTATTACCAACAAAATATTGTTTTTCGAAGAATTCAAACTGACACCCAATAAGAAAAAGTATTATTGGTTGATTGACAATCGTAAACGTATTGAAAAGAGCGGTCTCGATATTAAAATTGACCGACTATTAGGTGAATGGGAGTTCGCTACATGATTATCGTTGATTATAGCGGACTTGCGATCGCGACTATCGTAGTCAATAAAGTAGATGATGAAAACTTACTCAGGCACATGATCCTGAATAGTTTACGTCAATATCGTGTAAAATATAAAAGGGACTTTGGTGAACTTGTACTTGCTATTGATGGTAAGAACAACTGGCGTCGTGGTTACTATCCTCAGTATAAAGCGAATCGTAAAAAGAAACGCGAAGAAGATACTTTCGACTGGGCAAAAGCATTCTCTATTATGCACGATATAAAAGAAGAGATCTTAGCGAACTTCCCATACAAAGTCATTGAAGTTGACGAGTGTGAAGCAGATGACATCATCGGTGAACTATGTGCCAACACTCAAGAGTTTGGTCAATATGAAGATGTGATGATTATCTCTGCTGATAAGGATTTCTTACAACTACAACGTTATCCTAATGTGCGTCAATATTCACCTTTACTCAAGAAAGAGTACAAAGAAGATGCACCTCTGGTTGGTCTAATGGAAAAGATTATGACTGGCGATGCTGGTGATGGTATTCCTAATGTATTATCAGATGATGATGTATTCGTTGAAGGTCGTAGACAAACACCTCTTTCTAAGAAAAAGAAAGAAGCAATCAAAGAAGATCTAGCAGAAGGTGAATTACTTTATGCTGCTTCTTGGTATCGTAATTATCAGAGAAACGAAACATTGATCGACTTGACTAAAACCCCTGATCGTTTGAAAAAACAAATTATCGAAAAATATAATTCTCAGGATCAGTGGCATAACAAAGGTCTAGTATTTCCCTATCTTATAAATAAAAATATGAAAATGTTGATCGAATCAGTAGAGGAATTTATAAACTGATGAAAAAGTATGTATTTGAGGTGCTAGAAGAAGTAGCATCAAAAAAGAAGAAAGACGAAAAGATACAAGTCCTTAAACAAAATGCCTCTTGGGCACTCAAAGATATTATCAGAGGATCGTTTGATTCTAAGGTATCTTGGAACCTGCCCGAAGGTGCTCCACCCTATACTGCCGCAGAAGAGCATAACCATGCAACAGATTTGCATAGGGATTATAAGCAATTCGCTTGGTTTGTAAAAGGTGGTAAAGGTGAAAGTTTGCCTGCATTTAAACGTGAAAGGATCTTTATCGGTATTCTAGAAAGTGTACACCCAAAAGATGCAAAGTTGGTTATCAATATGATCAACAAAGAAGCACCCAAAGGTGTTACACGAAAACTCGTAGAGGAGGCATTTCCTGGTCTGCTCAAAGACTAAGATTGTTTCAAATATTAACTTCAACACACTAGCAGTGTGCACGTTTCGTGTACGCTGTTTTTTAATAGGAAAAAATCATCAATGGTATATTCTCAAATCGAACGTCTTAAAAAAGATTCAAACGATCTCGACATCTATGCTAAGAAACTACAAAAGCGTGGTCACTTTGATAGAGCAAAGAAAATACTCCAGAAACGAGATTTCGTGAATAAGATGCTAGAGAAACGAATGCCAATCACCGCATAAATTTAATTAATATAAAAATTTAGTGGCTTTACTAAACTCTGTTTTTATGATATAATAAGTAATACGTTAAGGCAGAGTGGAGTATCCATATTATGAATATATTTGTATTAGACAGTGACCCAGTGGTTTCTGCACAGATGATGTGTGACAAGCACATACCAAAGATGATTGTTGAGAGCGGTCAAATGCTTTCTACTGCTCATAGAATGCTTGATGGTAAACTAACTAGAAAACCATCAAAGTCTGGTAAGACCATGGTCAAATACTGGGATCTATATGAAGGTTCCGATGACTTGGAAGCAGAGTTGCTATACTATAAAGCAGTACACACTGCACACCCTTGTACCGTTTGGTCTATGCAGTCAAGCGATAATTATCGTTGGCACTGGGAGCATATGCGTGCATTGTGTGATGAATATACATATAGATATAGTAAGATGCATAAAACGCATCGCGAATTATTATATGCTATTGAGGCATTACCAAGAAACATTCATAAGGGTGGTTTGACTCCCTTTGCTCAGGCAATGAAACAATATCCTGAATGTATAGTTCCTGGTAATGCAGTTAAAGCATACCAAAATTATTATCACGCAGCGAAACCTTTTGCTAAATGGGAAAGGGGTCGTCCTGCTCCAACTTGGTGGAAAGGATATCAAGGTGCCAAAATACACGCTTAAACGCATTTCTACAGAAGAAGAATGGGACGTAGTATGCCCATTTGATGATCTTGCTAGAATGTTGGAAGATGATGACATTGTTAAAGTTTTATCTACACCATCTTTTGCAGGTAATACTGTTTCAAATCTAAGACGTGCTGGCGGTGAATGGCAAGACTTATTAGGTGGAATTAAAAAAGCATCAGGGAAAGATAACACCATAAAGACATGAGACGTAATAAGCAAAGACATTATAAAGATTATATCACTGCTCGTATCGCTCAACTCAGAGACGATGCATTGAAGGCATCAGATCCGCACGATCGGACATGGTATTATAGGTTGATAATGGAACTTAAATGGGTACACGACTATCATGAGTAAAGCGACGGTAAAATATGAAGATCTTTTTGACTGCAGTCCAGAAACAGATAACCAACAAAAAGCATTTAACGCATGGGATGATGGAGAAAATCTCGTCCTTGCTGGTTCTGCTGGTACTGGTAAGACTTTTGTTGCGTTATACTTGGCAATGGAAGCGGTTCTCGAGCGAGAGACGCCTTATGATAAGTGTATTATTGTCAGGTCGGTAGTTCCGACTCGAGATATGGGATATTTGCCAGGAACGGTTGAAGAAAAGAAAGAAGTATTTGAAACACCCTATAAAGCAATATGCAATGAGTTGTTTAGCGATAATGCTTCATATAATAAGTTAATAAATAGTCATCAGTTGGAGTTTACAACAACGTCATTCATCCGAGGACTAACAATAGACAATGCTATTATTGTTGTGGATGAGATGCAAAACCTAAACTTCCACGAACTAGATTCTGTTATCACACGTGTGGGTAACAATTGCAGAATCATATTTAGTGGGGACTATCACCAGTCTGACTTCAAAGATGAATCAGAACGTGATGGAATCCAAAGATTTTTACGAATCATAGAACAACTAAAGAATTTTAGTGTGATAACATTTGGTTGGGAAGATATTGTAAGATCAGACTTTCTTCGGGATTATATTATGACGAAGGAAATACTAGGAATGAAATAATGTTCAATTTTAAAAATATTGCAGCAGGAATAATTGTCGGAACATTTGCTTTTGTATTAGTTGCAAAGGCGATTGCCAATGAGACTTGGGAAAATTCGATCATGATTTGTGATTCAAGCATGGATGATATGGTTGAGTTTTATATCGAAGAAGAACTTGTACCAATCATGGCAGGTACAGGAAAAGCACTTTATGAAGGTGGTAAAACTGGCGAAGATGTTGTCACTTTCGTCATGCAAGATCCAGATGGTAAGTTTGCACTGATACGTTATTATTACAATCCGAAACGTGCTTGTTTGCTAGGTGTAGGGTCACGAACTATTTATGATGCGGAAGCAATGAGTGAAATGTTAGGATTGTATACAGAATGAAATGGTTTGTTGTTGCATTAATGTTTAACATTGAACCGAACCAAGAGGGGACGGATATTTACGCATTTACTAAATATCCATTCCCAGATGAAGTATTGTGTAAAGCATTTTTAAAGATGAATAGAGATTTATCGGTTATAATAGCTTCCGATCAATATGATGGCAGACACGTAAAAAACGTGGTCTGTGTGAATGAAGAAAAGTTAATGAGTTGGATTAATGGTGAACAGAGTATTTGAACATGAAGAAATTGATATCGGATATACAGATTTGGTTGCAGACACAGGGGAGACTGGTCGCGTATATACTGCTCCTGATGGTTCTAATTATCCTAGTGTAACAACAGTATTAAGTATCCTCAGTGAAGATTCTATACGAGCATGGCGAGCAAGAGTCGGCGAAGACGTTGCTAATCAGATCGGTCATAGAGCTAGTAATCGCGGTTCTGCTGTACATAGTATTATAGAAAGTTATTTGAAAAATGAAGATACAACAAACTATCTCCCACATGTTAGGCAGTCTTTACAAAATTTGCGGTCAATTCTTGATAAATCTATCGGGAAAATCTTTGGTCTCGAAGTTGCTCTTTTTAGTCGCCATCTTGGTCTTGCTGGTCGTTGTGATTGTATAGCGGAGTTTGATGGTGTCCCGTCAATTATCGATTTCAAAACATCTAAGCGAATTAAGAAGAAGGAGAACATTTCCAGTTACTTCGCCCAGATGTCTGCGTATGCAATCATGTTTGAAGAACGTACTGGTATTCCTATTACGAACACGGTGATTGTAATGGACGTTGATAATGAACATCCCCTCCTATTTAAAGAACATAGAGATAATTATGTTCCCCTCCTCCTAGATACCAAAAAAGAATATGATAGAAGGAAACTTTTTTCATAAAAAAATGAAATTAATTTAAAAAAAAGCTTTACTATTCCTCAAAAGTATGATATAATATATGTATAGAGAGTTTAAATTTGAGGAGTAAAAAATGTCTAAACCTATTTCAAATACCAAGTTCCGTAGAATCATCAAGTCTATGTCTTCTGAAAAGCAGCGTGACACTCTTGAACGTGAACTTCGTATCCTTCCACATTTCATTATGGAAGAAGCAAGTCGCATACCTCAGTTGCCTACTTCTGAAAAGTCAATCAAGTTTCTTGAGTCTCGTCTAAAGTGTGCTCGCCTCCTTTGGACTGAATACCTAATTGAAAACCATGTGAACAAGGAGACTGTATAATGTGGATGGAAAATACTTGTAAAGACCTAGAACCTTGGATTGATGCATTAAACGAACGTGTTCCTATGCAAGGTAAATGTAAAGGTTTCAGTGGTAAAAACAAATCACTTGATCGTTTCCGTCGTGCACAAAATGTTATTCATGATATTTTCAACAACGGTTTGATGAACCGATATCGTGAGGTCAGCATCCTTAAAGTTCGTCCACGTGATTTACCTATTCATGCATCTAATGCTGATAAGTGGGATATTGTTGAAAGACGTATCGCACCTGCGTTTCGTGTTATCGTAGAGAATGCTGTATTTGAACAGTTCGGTCGCGACGAATACCTTCGCATGATGCACAACAGATCAAGCAATATTATTAACAAAGCAATTGAAGATGGGAGAATTTCTATATGATTTATTTAGATATGGATGGAGTCATCGCTGATTTCTTTTCTGAAGTTGCTCATAGATTTGATGCAGAACATTGGAAAAGTATTCAAGAGAAAGAAGTTAAATTTGCTCAATTAGCAAATACCAATTTTTTCGATACTATCCCTTGTTTCTTTGATGATGAAGGTAACAATGTCTCTGCTCAAATCGTCGACCTAGTCAAACAAGTTGCATGGTCAGAAGAAATGAAGTGGGGTATTTGTTCTTCACCTATGCGTGGTGACGAGCATAACTCTGCTTGGCATAAAAGAAACTGGTTGATTCGTATGGGGTTTATGCCAGAAGTTGAAGATTGTATCTTTACATCGAACAAACATAAGTATGCATTTTCATTAATGGATGGTCTACCGAATATCCTTATTGATGATAAACCTGAAAACATTATGCGTTTCAGAAATGCTGGTGGAGTCGGTATTCGTTTTCAAACTGACGAAGACGATATTGAATATCTTGAATATCAATTATATGAAGCGATTAAAGAAAGAGTTGAATGGAAAGACTAAATCATATGGAAATAATGAATCTAAGGACTGAGTTCGAAGAACTGTCCTCAGGTTTTTCGAAATCTATCGGCAAGGGTTCTAGTATAAATACTTTAGAATGGTTCGCAGAGTATGGGTATAAATCCAATCGTATGCGCAATGGTTATGATCGTGCAATGGAAATTGCTAACATAATTCTAAAGGAGTACGAAAATGAATGCAAAGAAATTAGAACCAGGATCGAAGTATGAACACTTTGATAAAGATGGCGACGGAATCGTAAGTGATGAAGAATTTGAACTTGAACGAGAGATGATGAGAGCAGATAACGAAGATAAGAAAGAAGATCAAATACGTCTTATGGCATGGTTTTCTTTATGGGGTATGTTACTATATCCAAGTGGTATATTGGTAACAGCAATGCTTGGATATGAAATGGCAGCAAGTTTGATTGCTGATATCGCACCTACTTATTTTGTTGCTATTTCTGCTTTGGTTGCAGCATTTTTTGGAGCATCTGCTTACACAAAAGCAAAGAGTAAAGATAAATAAAACAAATGGGTAGTTATGAAAAGATTGATTTATCAGGTTTATACAGGTAAACCTTCAAAATTATACGACTGGTGCATAACATCAGTTAAAGAATATTGTAAAAAATATGGTATAGATCACAAGGTACAAAAAGTGCCTATCATGAAAATCAAACCTGATGTTTTTGCAACTAATCGAAGTAAAGAGTCTTATGAAAAATATGGTGGGTTCCTTCCTATCTACGAAAAGGAAAATGCCTTTGACCATTGGGATCAATACGATCAAATTGCTATAGTAGATGCTGATATATGGATCAGAGCAACTGCCCCAAATATATTTGAAGAAATCAAACCCGATACGGACTTTGCAGGAGTTGTCGAAAGGCAACTTCCTATCATGGATTGGTATAAGCAAAAACTTGTAAACTACACAAGAATGCAGTATCAATCTCTGAATAAGATCGATTGGAAATGGAATGACAGTGGTGCTGAGTTCTATAACATGGGTCTTATGGTGATGAATAAGAACATCACTAAGTATCTTCGTGGACAAAGTGGTAAAGAGTTTATTCGGCGACCAGAGTTTAAAGACTTCGTTGATGGGCAAGGGGCATGGAAGTGGTCAACCGACCAGACTCTTTTAAACTACTGGGTCAAGAATGAAAAAATGAATGAACAGCATTTAGACTGGAGATATAATAGTTTATTTACTGCTATTTCAAATGAAGATATTAAAAAGGCACACTTTGTTCATTTTTTCTTAAAAGATAAATTACCCAATAAGGGTGAAAACGTAAATGAATTGATTTCTAGAGTTTCTTAATGAATATAATATTACAACACTTTGATGGTGACCTCAGACCACTTGATGAAAAGTCGGTAGAAAATATTATGGCATATGCCGATATGGTTGGTGCGGAATACCGACTAATCAGAGGCAAACCATTTCGCAAACATCTCACATCTCCATGTCAAAAAGTACATATGTTGCATAAAGAATTTGATGAGTATGATCAAGTTCTCATGCTTGATATTGATATGTTTGCACCAAAGGGTATGACCGAAAATATATTTGATCTTCAAGGTGTTGGTTTATATGCTGACACTCAAAAAATGCTTCATAGAAAAATTGCTGCACAATATCCAATGATCGCAAGTTTATCAGTTCCATATTGGGGTGGAGCGATTTATAAAATGGATAAAACAATGCGCATGACACTTAGGCAACATCTAGATGGTAATGAAGGATGGATGAACAATTATAATAAACTTTATCATTTTGAAGATGAAGGAATTATGCACACCCTTGCATATTATCAGGGATTGAAATGTGAAGATAAATATATTTTAGATCAGAAGTGGTGTCAGTGTTCGTTTTTACCTAATCCAGAAAATGCTGGATTTATTCATGTCCGTACCAAAATAACACCAACAGGTCCTAAAAGAGAAAAGATAGAAAACTACAATGAGTTGGTATCGAAAGGCATACTATGACTTTATGGGAAAAAATGCTGGTAGATATAGAAAAAGAGTTTGAGAATAAAAGAAATTTCTTAAGGCATAAGACAATATCAAAAACAATCGCTCCGCATGATCCTGCAAATAATATTACAGCAAAATTTTTAGATCATGCAAAACGTGATGTGAATTGTTTAAATAATATTTTACCAAAGGTCTCAGATTTGCCATCGGTTGGTGGTCTAGTATTGACAGAGGGGTATTCTCAAGGAACTGCACAACACTGTTTTTATTTGAATGTGATGTTCGAACATCTCAAATTAGAAATTACTGACTTTGACCATATAACAGATGTTGGTGGAGGATATGGTAATTTTTATAGGATGGCAAAAAAATTAGGATATCAGGGAACATTTGATATAGTCGACTTTCCAATCATGCACAAAATTCAAGAGTATTACTTAACCGAACTTGAATTAAATCTTCCTAATTTTATTGAAATGAAAGAAATAAACCCAAAGGGAAAAAGTATTCTTTTTGGGTTGCATAGCATTAATGAAATGCCAATGTCTGATAGAGATTTCCTAGAAGAAAAATATAGACTTTATGACAATATAATGATACTGTATAATGATCATTTTGATGGAATCAACAATTTTGAATACTTCGCAAAACTAAAAGATAGATTGAGTGATACTTTCAATGTGAGTATAATTGATCATGAATTAAAGGGCAATGCTAAATTTCTTATAGGATCAAAGGTGGTATAGTTTTGAAAGCAAGAAACCCTGTCGATTTACTGACGCATAAAAGACTTGACGTTGTCGTTAAATATCTTTATGCATCAAATTTATCTAGTGATTATTATAAAAACGCATACAAAGAACATCTTAGAGTTTTGAATGGTTTTTATGAAAAGAACCCTAGAAAAAGTGGGTTTGAAGATTTTGATAATACATTCAAGTCGATAATTAATGATAGTGTAGATGAACCTGTTCCAGTAAACGATGAAGGGCATCTTGCAAATGGTGCTCATAGATTAGCAGCAGCATTATATCACCAAAGACCTATTAATGCTAGACAAACTACTCAGGATGAAAATTATCCTATTGTTGCTGATTACAATTTTTTTCGTGATAAAGGATTATCATCAGACATCTTAAAAAGATCAGCATCAGAATACGCAAAACTCAAATCCAATACACATGTCGTTTGTTTATTTCCTATTGCTCATACACGACTCGATGAGGTGATGGATATAATTAATGAACACTGTAATATATTTTATCACTCATCCGAAACACTAAATTCTATAGGACAACTTGGATTAATAAAAGAAATATATCTCAAGGATGGTTGGGCAAGTGAACAAGGAATACAGAGAAAATGTGATCAGTGTTTTATGGGAAAAACTAATATAACATTTGTATTAGTGGATGCAAAAGACCTTGAAACTGTAAAGGAAATGAAAAAGAAAATCAGATCATTATTTAATGTCGGTAATCATTCCGTGCATATTAACGATACTCATGAAGAAGCTATCCGGATAGCAAAAACAGTGTTTAATGATAATAGCATACACTTTCTTAATAATAGAAAAAATGCAACGTTTTCAAATTATAAAAATCTAATGAGTTCTATAAATCCAAACGATAACACAGTTATTACTGGTTCAACAGTATTGTCACTATATGGTTTGAGAGATTGTAAAGACATAGATTTAATTTATCACGAGAACGCACCAGTAGATTCCCATAATCAATACCTAGAAACGCATTATAAATTATCTGTAGATGATATTGTTAACGATCCTCGTAATCACTTATATTATAATGGGTACAAATACGTGTCTTTAGATGTAATAAAAAATATGAAGATAGTTAGAAATGAGAAAAAAGATATCGTAGATGTACAATTAATACAGAGCATTAAATGAAAAACTTAATTTATCAAGTTTGGTGTGGAACTCTTTCAGAGGAAGCAAAGGTCAGCAGTAAACTTATGAAACAATATGCAGATCGAATTGGGTCTGAATATCTTTTACACCTCAACCCAAACATTGCGTCTAGGC
>Ga0213866_10003728_pt1 | contig 10232 bp, 7 predicted proteins | sample PICome_11_FD_160079 | JGI IMG/M metagenome (GOLD analysis project Ga0213866, IMG submission 160079) | Coastal seawater microbial communities near Pivers Island, North Carolina, United States - PICO284 | ecosystem: Environmental > Aquatic > Marine > Coastal | place: USA: North Carolina... | reverse complement strand
GGATACGATGAGTCAAACTACGGAAGTAAACGAATTTGGGTAGAGGCTAGAGATGGAGAAAAGGTTCCAATGAGCATGGTCTATAAGAAAACAGATCAGGAAGAAATGCCTCAAAACGCACCTTTACTTCTTTATGCATATGGCTCATACGGGCATTCGTTGGATCCCTATTTTAGTTCGGTGAGATTGAGTTTGTTGGATCGAGGTTTTATCTACGTAATCGCACATATTCGGGGTGGTGAAGATTTGGGCAGACGGTGGTATGATCAGGGTAAATTACTTCATAAGAAAAATACATTTTACGATTTCATTGATTGTGGTCAGCACTTGATTAAGCTGGGCTATACTTCCAACCAAAAATTGTATGCGATGGGAGGAAGTGCAGGAGGTTTATTAATGGGAGCAGTCATCAATATGAGACCCGATTTATGGAAGGGGGTGATTGCAGCTGTTCCTTTTGTCGATGTTGTGACTACGATGCTCGATGAGTCTATTCCTCTGACCACTGGAGAGTATGATGAATGGGGAAATCCCAATGAAGAAGTATTTTATCATTACATCAAAAGCTATTCTCCATACGACAATGTAGGACGAAAAGCATATCCTAATTTGCTTATTACTACAGGCCTACATGATAGTCAAGTACAGTATTGGGAGCCAGCAAAATGGATAGCTAAGCTGAGAGAGTATAAAACAGATGATAACATTTTGATTATGGATTGCAATATGGAAACCGGCCACGGTGGAGCAAGTGGGCGTTTTGAAGCACTCAAAGAAACAGCCATGGAATATGCATTTTTGTTGATGTTGGAAGGACGGTTTTAGGATACTTATCGAACTTTTAAATTCATCATTTATGTTAGGCTTAGTTGTTTTACATTTTAATGCTTGATTTTAATTGTATATTTAGATGTTTTTTATTTAAATAATAAATATGGTTGAGGTTAATGTATTAAAGCGGTTATTTAAAAAAACTATTGCATTTATTATTATAATTTTAACATTTTACTCTTGTAAAAAAGAAGAATTGTACAATGACAATTTGCAGAAAACAAATAGTGAATTCATTGCTGCTGTAGATATTTCCAGCTATCCAGAAATAGCCCTTACTAATCAAACCTTCTATAACTTGGACGGAAATAAACAAAACTTTTTATCCATATTAAAAGAAAACGGGGTTAATACTATTAGATTAAGAGTATGGGTGGATTCAGTTGATAATCACTCTGGATTTAACGAGGTAAAATTATTTGCGGAAACCCTAAGAAATATGGAATTTAAAATTTGGCTAACACTTCATTATTCAGATACTTGGGCGGACCCCAGTTCTCAACAAATACCCCATCAATGGCAAGAATTGGACTTTGAGACATTAAAAGACAGTGTCTACAGTTATACAGATCGAGTGGTTAATGAATTAAAACCAAATTATATTCAGATTGGAAATGAAATAAATTCTGGCATTCTTCATCCTCATGGAAACATTTCAAATAACTACAATCAATTTGTGGAACTACTTCGAGAAGGGTGTAATGCAGTAAGGGGTAATTCAAGGGATTGTAAAATAATGTTGCATTTTGCTGGTTTTGAACATGCAGATTTTTTTTTCAATCAATTAAAAACAATTGATTATGATATTATAGGTTTATCATTCTATCCTATTTGGCACGGGAAATCACTCCATAAGCTTAAAACTAGCATGCAAAGTTTGAGTGAGTCAATTAACAAACAAATTATTATAGCTGAAACAGCTTATCCTTTTACACTTGAGTGGAATGATTGGACTAACAATATTGTAGGGTTAAACGAACAGTTAATTTTGCCTGAGTATCCGGCAACAATTGAAGGTCAACATAAATATATTAGAGACTTAAAAGGAATCACACAAGAACTAGAAAAAGGAATTGGATTTTGTTATTGGGGTGCAGAATTAATTGCGTGGAAAGGAAATCAAGCAACAGACGCATCAGCATGGGAAAATCAGGCATTATTTGACTTTAATAATAAAGCACTACCTGTTTTGAATGAATTTAAATAGAATATTAAAGTGGCAAAATAACTGAAAGTTAGGCCAAACAGTTACGAAAACACAATAGTTTCATTTTAGCTGAAGGATAGAATCGAATTATATTCGCAATCTCATATGAAAAAAATAACATTAATTTTATTAGCATTTGGCAATTTTGGAGCGTTTGCACAAATAGAAACTGACCGACCAGATTTTACCGAAAGTCCGAATACAGTGCCCAAAGGTGCTTTGCAAGTGGAAACGGGGTTCATTATGGAAAATGATAAAATTGAAAATTTAGGAGGTTCTTTTGAATATCAGAATTTGACCTTGAATACAACGCTGATAAGATATGGGTTGCTTGAACACCTTGAGCTTCGTTTTAATTGGGCGAATAATCAGAATGAAGAAACACAAAAGAGATTAATTCAAGGAGGTGTAGATTCTAGTTTCAGTTCAGTTACTAGTGGGTTCTTAACCTCGTTTGTAGGATTTAAGACGAATTTGTACAAAACAGACAAAATAAGCATAGGTTTTTTAGGCCATTTGTATGTTCCTGATTTATCATCTGGAGATTTTAAGGTGGATAATCAAAAAGTAGCATCCGAGCTTTTATTTCCAGTAAGTTATCAAATTACGGAACGGTTCGGTGTAGCTGCTCAATACGGGATTAATTGGGATGGCTTGTCTCCTAATCCGACAACGGGCTATACACTCGCATTTGGTTATGCGATAACAGATCAACTCAACTGTTATATTGAGCCTTACGGGTTTCTTACAAATAATGGTGAGGAATTGCATCTCGTGAATGGTGGATTTACGTATTTGGTGAATGACAATTTTCAATTGGACTTGACAGGTGGTTTTGGCTTGAACGATGATGCACCGGATAATTTTATCAGTTGCGGGGCCTCATTTTTATTGTTTAATAAGTAATGAAAATTGGGACTTTATTACTTGCGATTTTAATTATAGCCTGTAACTCACCCCAAAAATGGGAAACTAAAACAGAGTCCGTTTCTTTTGATGTGAAAGAACAATCGCCTTATTCACAAAAAGTGCTTAGACATAGAGATAGCATGGATGCGGTATTTTACAGTGGATCTAATCAGGTATTGCCTAAGGAATCCATCGCTACTGAAGGAAAGCTAAATTATTTTTTGCCTGATGAATCTTATCGAATACCGGCTCAATTTATACCCATCAAAAACGGTGAGGTTTTTAAAATGAAAACCAACACTGATCGATTACCTGAATATAGAAAGTATGGTCAATTGCTTTTTACAATCCAAGATCAAAAACTCGAATTGACGCTCTATCAAAATGTGGAGCAACCTGAGTATTTATTTTGTCCTTTCAAGGATAAAACAAATGGAAATCAAACCTATGGTTCGGGCAGATTTTTAGATTTTGAAGAAAAAGATTTAGAGAATATGGTATTGGATTTTAATTATGCTTATAATCCATACTGTGCTTATAATTCTAATTATTCATGCCCAATCCCCCCATTTGAAAACCATTTGGATGTCGAGGTATTGGCGGGTGAGAAGAAGTGGCATTAAAGTGAGTTAGGTTTTAGTACATTTGTCCCATAGAAATTGATGATGGATAAAGTTTTAGTAATAGGTGCTTGTGGTCAAGTGGGTACGGAGTTAGTAGAGAATCTTCAAAATAGTTATGGAAGCAATCAAGTAGTTGCAAGTGACATAAAAACGCCTAACAACGCGGTCTTTTCAAATAGTGAATTTGTCCATTTAAATGTTTTAGATAAAGCACAGATTAAAGAAGTATTCAGCACACACAAACCAACTATTGTCTATCATCTTGCGGCTTTATTAAGTGCTACGGCCGAAGAAAATCCCAAGTTTGGATGGGAACTCAATATGGATGGCACCTTCAATATTTTTGATGCTTGTTTGGAACATGGAGTAAAACGAATATTTTGGCCTAGTTCTATTGCGGTGTTTGGTCCAACTACACCACGTGTCAATACTCCTCAAAGCACCATTTTGGAACCCAATACCATTTATGGTATCACCAAACTTGCTGGTGAACGTTATTGTGAATACTATTTTAATCAGTATAATTTGGATGTTCGTTCGATTCGCTACCCTGGTCTGATCGGTTGGAAGTCGCTTCCAGGAGGAGGCACCACGGATTATGCGGTTGATATTTTTCATCAAGCATTAAAGAATCGACAATACGATTGTTTTTTAAATGAACAAACTACACTTCCTATGATGCACATGGAAGATGCGGTAAGAGCTACGATGGAAATAACGGATGCTCCCTCAAACTCAATTAAGATTAGAAGTAGCTACAACATTGCTGGAGTCTCATTCAACCCCGAGGAATTATACCAAGAGATACAGAAACATATTCCTGAATTTCAAATATCATACCATCCAGATCATCGTCAAAAAATAGCAGATAGTTGGCCTGAGAGTATCGATGATCACATTGCTCGAACCGATTGGGGATGGCAAGAAAAATATAACTTGGAGAGATTAGTAGTCAATATGTTAGACAACCTCCGATAGGTTAGTAGTCCAAAAGTTTTTGAATTTCTACAGCTACTTTTTCTTCGTTGGGTAGCATGGCTTTTTCAAGTTCAACATTCATGGGTACAGCAGGCAGGTCTTTTGATCCTATACATTTAACGGGAGCATCGAGGTCTTGGAAACAGTGTTCCTGAATTCTTCCAGCAATCGCTTGAGCAAATGAATTGTTAAGGGTTTCTTCGGTTAGAACAATAACTTTATTATGCTTTTTAACACAAGTATATATAGCTTCATCATCACATGGACTTAATGTTCTTAAATCGAGTATTTCAATTTGACCCTCAAATTTTTTAGCTGCATTGGTTGCCCACCAAACACCCATTCCATAGGTGATAATAACTAATGTTTCTCCATTGTTGATTCGGGTTTGGTCCGCTTCAAGATGGATGCGAGCTTTACCGAGCGGAATCATATAATCGCTACTTGGCTCGATGGTTTTTGCACCTTCTGTTCCAGGCACCTTACTCCAGTAGATACCTTTGTGTTCAAACATAACGACCGAATTTGGGTCGTAGAAAGCACTCTTCATCAAGCCCTTCATGTCAGCTGCATTACTTGGGTATACAATTTTGATTCCTTTGATAGGCAAGATGCTAGATTCGTTGGTGCCACTATGATACGGACCGCCACCACCATAAGCACCAGTGGGTACTCGAATGACGGATTGTACTGGGAACTTCCCTCCAGATAAGTAACTGCTTTTAGAAAGTTCGGTGACGAGTTGGTTAACTCCTGGCCAGATATAGTCTGCAAATTGAACTTCAACAATGGGTTTGCATCCCACGGCACTCATACCTGCTGTACTCCCGATGATGTATGCTTCTTGAATTGGGGTATTGAATACGCGGTGAGTCCCATGTTTTTTGGCTAATGTAGCGGCCTCTCTAAATACCCCACCCAATCGATAACCAACATCTTGGCCATATAAAAGAGCTTCAGGGTGCTTGGCAAGAATTTCATCAACAGCATGTAGTGCAGCATCCACCATGATAACGGTCTCTCCATTTTCTGGAGATCGATTACCTTGTTCTTCAGTAATAGGAGTTTCTGCAAGCACATGCTTTGTCACATCCTGGGGATCCGGGTTTTCTGCATTTTTAGCATGCTCAAATGCTTCCATAACACGTTGGGTAGCACTCGTTTTAATTTCGTTTATTTTTTCCTGTGATATTCCTTTTTGAATTGAAGTTTCAATGAGGAAAGTTAAGGGATCTTGTTTTTCGGCTTCTTTTAAATCATCTCGATACCACTCACTACGAACTCCACTCGTGTGATGACCCAACAATGGTACTTTAGCGTGAAGCAACATCGGTTTTTGATTTTTTCGCACCCAGCGAACGGCTTTGCCTACTTCGTGATAACTTTCTGTAAAACTGCTACCGTCTGTTCTTCTTCTTCGAATACCCTTGAATCCACTTGCAAATTCATAAGCATCCATGGCTCGCATTTCATCTCCACTTGCTGAAATACCCCAATCATTATCTTGTACCAAATAGAGGATGGGCAACTGATGAAGTGCAGCCATTTGTAGAGCTTCTGATACCTCGCCCTCGGTCATCGATCCATCACCAATTGAGCATACTACGATCGACCCCTTAGTTCCTGGAGCATTTAATCGGTTGTTCTTCAGGTATTGCAGACCATGAGCAATTCCTGTAGTTGGAATGGCTTGCATTCCTGTGGCACTACTCTGATGAGCAATTTTGGGTTTGTCTTCATCCAATAATGAAGGGTGCGAGTAGTAGGTTCTGCCTTCAGAAAAAGGGTCATCTTTTTTCGCAAGCAATTGAAGCATCAATTGATAGGGGCTCATTCCTATGCCCAGTAATATCGATTCATCACGATAGTATGGGGCTACCCAATCAATTTCTTTGAGATGATATGCCGTAGCAAGTTGTATAGCTTCGTGGCCTTTTGAGGTAGAATGCACATAGCTTGTGATTTGTCTATTTAAATCATAAATATCAGCCATAGCTCTTGCAGTGAACATGTCGTTCAGTGCCTTTAGATATATGGATTTTTTGATATACATTGAACTCTTTTGATTCAAATAAATTACCTGTGCAATTTTAAGTATTTAAATAATCAGTATTATTGAAGAAAGAAAATAAATATGACACGATTATTTACATTATTGATTTTAATAAGTAGTTCATGGATAGGAACTATGGCACAAACTGCTCAATCAGATGAGGTAAGAGGTACTTATTGGAATGCCGAAAAAACTTCTCATATCCGTATTTATAGAGCTAAAAATGGAAAGTATTATGGAAAGATCGAATACTTAAAAGAGCCAAATGATGAGAACGGAAACCCAAAGACCGATCCAGAAAATCCAGACAAAGAACTAAGAAGCAGAAGCCGATTGGGGATGGTTATTATGAATAGTTTTTCATGGAACGAATCGGAGTCACGTTGGCAAGATGGTACTATTTATGATCCTGTTTCAGGAAATACGTATGATGGTTACATGTATTTTGAAGGGGACAATCGAACAGTCCTTTATTTAAGAGGTTATATGTTGGGCATGACATGGCTTGGAAGAACCTCAGAGTGGACTCGGGTAGAGTAATTGTTAAGCGGAATTACTTAAATAATAACAGTCTAATCTTAAATGGTTACCTAATAAATTTTGCATGACCTACTTTTTCCCCTGCATCAATTCTTAAAAAATAAATACCTTGAGGTAAATGATTGACATTTATGTTAAACTCGGGTTTGGGAATTTTAAAAGATATATCTGATAGTATTCTACCGTGTGAATCCATTATTTCATATGAATACAGTGGTCCGTCATTAGACGATATGGTAATATCACCTATGGCAGGATTTGGATAGATTTTAATTCCTAAAAATGGACTTTCTACACGACCAATATTCTGGTCTGTCTGTATCTTTTTGTCAGTCCATATTTGGTATTCCCCTGGTGACAAACCGATTTCTGAAGCTACATCAAGCACATTCATGCTATCACCACTAAAATATTCATACCAAATGCCTGTGTGGTTAAAGTTTGAAGCAACTGACTGTTCCACTACATCAAAATTTCCTAAAACTAAGAAATTTTGGTCGGGATGGTTTAATTGTACTCGTTTAACTTTCCCTGATAAATTGGTGCTAAAATCGTTCCCATCAAATGCCTCATAGTTAGTTTTAAGTTTATTAATTTCAGAAAAAACGGCGTAAACATCCTTTCTGTTTGAGGCTGTATTGTACTCCCATTTTATGGGCTTGTTGCCTACTCTACCATTATAATCTATGCTGAAGTCATACCCTAGTTCACCAAATTGCCAAATCAACTTAGGGCCAGGGATACTATTAAATACTACCCATGTCAATTCTAGACGATCTAGTGCTGTATTAAAATCTTTTACAGAATAAGATCCCGAAAAATTTCCGTATTGCAAGTTCTTATACATCATTCGCTCTTCGTCATGACTTTGAGCATATGCAATTAGTTTTGGGTTATTCCAACCACGAGACTGATGATTTGCCCAATCAAAACTAGAGTTATACCCCATAGATGACTCCATGGCGTCATTACTTATATTGCCCCAAAACATACATCCATAATTAGCTAAGTCCTTTTCTTCAGAATTATCTGAAAAGTGTTCTAATATTATATAGGCATTAGGATTAACAGCTTTTACTTCGTTGTATATTCGTTTAATATTATTTACTCTTGAAAGATCGTAGTTTCCCCAACCTCCCACATCTCCAAGTGTATTATTTTGTGTAAAACCTTTGGATAGATCAAAACGAAAACCATCAATATGATACTCTTTCAACCAATATTCTAAGTGCTGTTTCATGTACAATTTGAATGCAGGGCTTTCATGATTAAAATCATATCCAACATTAAAATCATGCTTAGCAACTACATTGACAAAAGGATTAGAGGCATCGGGTCTATTATTTTTGGAGTCCCAATACAGCTGGCACAACGGATTTTGGCTGAACCCGTGATTGAAAACAACGTCTAGTATAACAGCAATTCCTCTTTCATGACATTCATTAACTAATTTTTTGAAATCATTTGGTGTTCCATAATATTTATCTAATGCTCCATGATATGATGGATTGTACCCCCAGCTTTCGTTGCCTTCAAATTCATTGACTGGCATAAGCTCTATTGCATTAATGCCTAAATTAGAAAGGTAGTCTAGTGTATCATAAAGACTTTTATAACTATGGTCATCCAAGAAATCTCGAACTAATAATTCGTAAATAATTAATTTTTGTTCATCTGGTGCTTTAAAACTTTCATCATTCCAATCAAACGCCTTCTTTCCCATATCTAGTAAGGTAGCATACCCTGTGAATGTTCCAGATTTGATAATGTATGGATCAGGGTATACATTAGATTCAATGTATTGATCGTTCCAAGAGTCTGCAACCAACTCACTGTATGGATCAGCAATTTTCACCTCTCCGTCAACTAAATATTGAAAAGCGTATTTTTTTGTTGAGTCAAGATTTTCAATATAAGTCCACCAAGTAGAATTGTCAGAATCGAGCTTCATTGCATAATCACTTTTTACCATCCAATGGTTGAAGTCACCTAAGACGTGAACATGTTTTTTATTTGGGGCATACAAACTCAGTAAAATACGTGTCGGTGAAACTTTAACCACACCTAATTTTGTTGAAAAAGGTAAATCTGATTTTTCAGGATCACTAACCACAATGAAATGAGCTGTATCGCTAACAAAATCAGAGCCATTTTCAGCAGTTAGTATGACCTCGTAATCGCCTTCCAAAGATGGTTGATACACATCCATTATACTATCACCAATTACTTCTTTTACTTTACTTCCGTTTACAAATAACTTCATAGTGGATGAAGAAGAGGCAAAACCTTTAAGTAGAATATTATTTCCCAATTCATAGATGGTGTTTGGTGTTGGAGAGGCTAGTTGCGTGTAAAATCCATCATCGTACAGGTTGATGAAAATATCTGATCCATCAGAATTCCTGCCAGTTATTTCACCTGTTTTGTCTCTGAATAAAATCGCAATCTGTAATATTTTTTCGGTTTCGGGAATTCCATAAAATTCATGAATCTTTCCAATAGTCAAAGTATATTTATTGTCCGAGATTTTTGTCATTACAGGGGCTTTGTCAGTGCCCCATGTTCCTTGGACATATTTCCAATCTGAACCTGTTTTACTCTGATCAGTAATTAAACCAGTATGAGCATAAATGGTGCCCTGAAAATCTTGTAAACCTTTACTTCCAAATGTGGCATCAAAAGTTAGTGCGATTTCGTCTTGTGAGCTCGGAAATGTAGGGTTGGGTACGACAACTTGTGCACCTAACGTGTGACTTGCGAAAATCAAAAATAGAAGCTTGATTAATGACCATTTCAAGGATACAAAGTTGCATATTTTTAGATTATTTTATTTCGTATGATATGAAATTTCTTTTTTTGTTGGCACAAATTCTAGTTATAATCGAAGCATGTTATTGCCGTAAGACCCTTAAATACAGAGGTTTAACCCGGGCAATATGTCAGGCTTTTATCTTAAAAAAAATAAAATATATATTTGCCAAAAATCACTTTGTGTAAAAAATACACTAAGATTTTGGTTAAAAACAATCATGAATAGAAAAATTTCAATTCTTGGCAGAAAAGGTCTGATGATGATAATTTTATCGTTAGC
>Ga0213866_10003727_pt1 | contig 10232 bp, 8 predicted proteins | sample PICome_11_FD_160079 | JGI IMG/M metagenome (GOLD analysis project Ga0213866, IMG submission 160079) | Coastal seawater microbial communities near Pivers Island, North Carolina, United States - PICO284 | ecosystem: Environmental > Aquatic > Marine > Coastal | place: USA: North Carolina... | reverse complement strand
TCATTTTCCAATTCTTTATAAAGGCTCAAACGGCAATGTTGCTCATGAATGCATCATTGATATTCGATCAATAAAGAGTGAAGTAGGTATCACTGAGGAAGATATTGCAAAAAGATTAATTGATTATGGTTTCCATGCACCAACCATGTCTTGGCCAGTTGCAGGAACTATGATGATCGAGCCAACAGAGAGTGAGAGTTTATCTGAGCTTGATAGATTCTGTGATACTTTAATAAATATCAAATCTGAAATCGATATGATCAAGTCTGGTGAGTTTGATAAAGTAGATAATCCTATTAAGAATGCTCCTCATACGGATATAGAACTTGCATCAGATGAATGGGATCATAAATATTCTAGAGAGCAAGCTGCTTATCCCGCTAAGTTCTTAAAAACAAATAAATTTTGGCCACCAGTTGCAAGAGTGGACAATGTTTATGGAGATAAAAATATTTTTTGTACTTGTCCAAGTATGGATGAGTTTAAAGAAGACGCGGCATAATCATTAATGAAAATTGCTGTAATTGGTTCTGGTATATCAGGCTTAAGTGCTGCTTATTATTTATCAAAAAAACATCACGTAGATCTTTTTGAGAAAGAAGATCATTTTGGTGGTCATTCTCATACAATAGATTTAATTTTTGGTGAAAAGAAAGTGTCAGTTGACATTGGTTTTATCGTATTCAATTTTCAAACTTACCCAAATTTAATTAATTTTTTTAAAGAAAATGATGTTGAGATTGAAAAGAGCGATATGTCTTTTTCTGTATCAGTAGAAAACACCAATTTTGAATACTGTGGCAAAGGTTTGAATGGAATTTTTTCTAACAGATCTAATTTATTTAATTTTAATTTTTTAAGAATGTTTTTTGATATCATAAAATTTTATAAAAATAGTGATCAAATAAATGTTACAGATCAAAAATTAACGTTAGGTGAATATTTAGAAAATAATAAACTATCAAAAACATTTATTGATTATCATATAATTCCAATGGTATCTGCAATCTGGTCTATGCCACCTTATGAAGCTAGCAAGATGCCAATAACTTTTTTTTTAAAATTTTTTCAAAATCATGGGCTATTTAAATTAAAAAATAGACCTCAGTGGTATACAGTAACCAATAGAAGCAGAACTTATGTTAATAAAGTAATTTCGAAGATAAGTGGTGAATACTTTAAAAATTATAAAATAAAAAAAGTAAGAAGAAAATCAAAAGGAATAGATTTATATTATGGTGGTGAAAGTGAATTTTTTGATTACGATAAAGTTGTAATAGCAGCTCACGCAGACGAAGCTTTAAAATTGATTGAAAATCCCACAGATGAAGAAATTAAAATTTTATCTAATTTTAGTTATAAAGAAAATATTGCTTATATTCATACTGATCAAAGAGCGATGCCAAAAAATAAAAACGCATGGTCCTCATGGAATTCATCGATAAATGATAAAGATATAGAAAAAAACTCGATTACTTATTGGTTAAATCTTTTGCAAAATCTTAAATGTGATCAGGATATTTTTTTAACTCTTAATCCCTATTTTGAGATTGATGAAAGTAAAATACTAAAAATTGTTAAATTTACTCATCCTTATTATGATCAACAAGCATTAGATGCACAATCTGAGTTAGTTAATTTACAAAATAAAAAAGATTTACTTTTTTGTGGGAGTTATTTTGGTTACGGTTTTCATGAAGATGGAATAAAATCCTCCATAGAAATGCTTAGATCTTTAAATGATTAATTCAGCTATTTATAACGGTAAAGTAATACATAAAAGATTTAAGCCTAAAGTTCATTATTTCAAATATAAAGTTTTTTCGTTGTTAATAGACCTTTCTGAATTAGAAATTTTAGACAAAAAAGTAAATTTTTTTTCTTATAATAAATTCAATTTAATCAGTTTTTATGAAAAAGATCACGGCGATAGAGATGGATCTTCCTTAACTTCATGGGTAAAAAAAAATTTAGAAAAAAATAATATTCAAGCCAAAGACATTAAAATTAAAATTTTGTGTTATCCAAGAATTTTTGGATTTGTATTTAATCCTTTAAGTGTTTTTTATATTTATAATTTACAAGATCAGCTAATTTCAATTTTATATGAGGTAAAAAATACTTTTGGTGAACAACACACATATATATTCAAAGTAACAAAAGATTCCAATCTGGTACAAAACAATTGTTCTAAAAAATTTCATGTTTCACCATTTATTGAGATGAATTGTAATTATTTTTTTAGGTTATTAAAACCTGGAAATAAAATATCTGTGATAATTGATCAATATGATAGTGAGGATCAAATCTTATATGCCTCTCAAGATGGAACTAGAAGTGATTTTAACACACAACATCTGATTAAATCTTACTTAAAACACCCAATAATGACTTTTAAAATTATTTTAGCGATACATTTTGAAGCGTTTAAACTTTGGGCAAAAGGAATTAAATTCATAAAAAAGAAAATCAAAATTAAAAATAATATAACTATTGAGAATTGATGATTTTATACACAATTGCTGACAAAATAATTTTTAATATTCTAAAAAAAATAAATGTTGGTTACTTGGAAATCACCTCATCCTCTGGAGAACTTTTAAAATTTGGTAATTATGATGATAAACTCAAAGCGGATTTAAAAATTAAATCTTCAGCTCTTAATTATAATTTAATTAAAGGAGGAAGCGTTGGCTTAGCCGAGTGTTATATGAAAAATGAGTTTGAAACAAGCAACCTATCTAATCTAATTGAGCTAGCAGCAAGAAACATAACTATTGTTCATAAATTTTCAGGAATATTGGATTTAAAATTCTTAAATTTTATAAAAAATAAGTTTATTAAAAATACAAAAAGCAGAAGTAGAGAAAACATAGCTAAACACTATGATCTTGGAAATGATTTCTTTTCTCTTTGGCTTGATAAAACTCTAACATATTCTAGTGCAATATTTGATGAGCAAAATAAAGATTTAGATCAGGCTCAAAACAACAAATATCAAAAATTGATAAATTTAATTCAGCCTAGTAACGGAGATAAAGTTTTAGAAATAGGTTGTGGATGGGGTGGATTTGCTGAATACTTAGGAAAAAATTACGATGTCAAATTAGACTGTATTACAATTTCAAAAAAACAATATGAATATGCTAAAGAGAGAATTCATAATTGTGGTCTTAATGAAAAAGTAAATATTGAAATTAAAGACTATAGAGATTTAAATAGTAAATATAATTCGATTGCATCAATTGAAATGATTGAAGCTGTAGGACAAAATTATTTAGAGAGTTATTTTAAAACCATTAAAGATAATTTGTCTGATGGAGGAAAAGCTGCAATACAAGCGATCACAATTGATGATAGTTTGTATGATCGATATAGAAATAAACAAGATTTTATTCAAAAATATATTTTTCCAGGTGGATTTCTGCCAAATAAAAATACTATCAATAAATTAGTTTCTAAGAATGGACTAAGTGTGAATTCTTATATTTCATATGCAAATCATTATGCAGATACATTGGCAATTTGGAGAGATGAATTCAATAAAAAGTGGAGTTTAATTAAAGATCAAGGATTTGATTTAACTTTTAAGAGAATGTGGGAATTTTACCTATCTTATTGTGAAGCTGGATTTAAATCTAAGAATATTGATTTGATTCAATTCTCAATGCAGAATAAATAAAAGGACAAAATGAAAATAATTAAGTCAATTTCGTTGATAATTTTGGCATTCTTAATTACAAGTTGCTCAAAAAATAGTGCTATGAAACCAGAAGATTTTAAAGATAAAGAGCCACGATTAATTATTGAAGAATATCTAACAGGAAATGTTAAAGCTTGGGGTGTTTTGCAAAATAGATCTGGAAAAGTTACGCGACAATTCTCAGCTGATTTAGATGGAACATGGGATGGTAAACAATTAATTTTAAAAGAAAAATTTAATTGGGATGATGGAGAAGTTCAAGATCGTGAGTGGACAATTACCAAAATAGATGAACATAATTATGAAGGTACAGCAGGGGATGTTGTTGGTAAAGCAATAGGTTATTCTTACGGACCTGCATTTAAATTTGAGTATGTTTTACTAGTTCCAGTTAAAGGAAAAGAATTGAAGATTACTTTTGACGATTGGATCTTTAAGCAAGATGAAAGAGTTGCAATCAACAGAGCTACAATGACCAAGTTTGGATTTAAGGTAGCTGAGCTAACTGTTGTATTTGTTAAAGATTAATTATTTTTTTTGATGCTTAGTCATCTTCCCTACTAATTTAAAATAAAGTTTACTTGGAAGAAAACTAAAGAACTTTAAAGTTAAAGTTAGTGCTTTTGGGAAATGAATCTCGAAAACATTTTTATTTATCAAGCCATCATAAATTTGATCAGCCGCAAATTCAGGTGTTTTTAAAAATGGCATTTTAAAATCATTTTTATCAGTCATTGGTGTTTTAATAAAACCGGGAGAAACTAAACAAACTCGAACATTAAATCTTTGAAAATCAAAATATAAGCTTTCTGCTAAATTATTTAGTGCAGATTTCGATGGCCCATAACCTGTTGAATTAGGCAATCCTCTATAACCAGCGATAGATGAAACTATAGTAATTATACCATTTTTTCTTTCTCTGTAATATTGTTCCACTGCTTTAATTGAGTTTACTGTTCCAAAAAAATTTACTTTGAAAACATCTTCCATTTGCTCAACATCAATTTCTTTTTCTTTTTTTGGATTCCATGTACCAGTTGAAAAAAAACATATATCAATATTTTCAAACTTAGTTTTAATCTGATTGAAAACTTCTATGCATTTTGTTTTATCAGTTACATCTAAAGGAAACGATGAAATATTTTCATAATTTTTTGAAAGCTCGTCTAAAAGTTCAACTCTTCTTGCAGATACAGCAACATTCCAACCTTTGTTAGCAAATTTAATTGCTAAGGCTTTACCAATTCCTGTACTACCACCAGTTATCCAAATAGTTTTTTTGCTCATTTTTTGTTATGTATAAACATTATGTTAAAAAATAAAATTGTAACATTTATATTATTTCTTATCATTACATTTTCAGCTTCATTAATTGGAGGTTTGGCTACAGTAACTTTTAAGGAACCTTGGTATTCTTTATTAAATAAACCTGTTTTTAATCCTCCAGATTGGGTGTTTGGTCCAGTATGGACAATTTTATATTTATTAATGACAATTTCCATTTGGATATATTGGCATTCAAAAAATAAAGAGATGAATACTGTTTATATTTATTTTATTCATTTAGTATTCAATGCAACTTGGAGTATAGTTTTCTTTGTATTTCACAAAATGCTTTTAGCTTTATTAGTGCTAGTTGTGTTGATTGCGTTTATTGTCAATCTAATCATAAGATATAGGCGCGTCACAATGATGAGTGCTTATTTGATGATTCCATATTTACTTTGGTGTTGCTTTGCTCTAATTTTAAATACAAGTTTGATAATATTGAATTAATTATGGATGATGTTGTTGTAGTTGGTGGAGGAATAATAGGAGCAGCCACTGCTTATTTCCTCTCAAAAGAAGGCAGAAAAGTAAAAGTCATAGAAAGAGATCCAACCTACAAAACAGCCTCATTTCCTTTGTCATTAGGGGGGTTTAGAAGACAGTTTTTTCAAAAAGAAAATATCTTGCTAGGTAAATTTGCTAGAGAATTTATTTTTCAAATTCCAGAGTTATTAAAAACAGAAAAAAATCCCAATCCTACCGCAAGTATGGTGACCAATGGTTATCTTTTGATGTTTGGTCCTGAACATGCTGAAGAGCAATATAAAGCTTTAGAAAATCATAAAGAATGTGATGCAGGTACAAAAAATATTAAAGGCTCAGAGTTATCAAAAGTTTTTCCGTATATAAATAATGAGGGTGTAGAGACTGCCACTTATACAGATAATCAAAGTGAAGGTTGGATTGATCCTTTTATGTTTCATAGCGCTCTAAAAAGTAAAGCGACAGAACTTGGGGCAGAATTTATAAAAGGAGAGGTTAAAAGTCTTTCGGAAATAAATGCTAAAACAATTGTTTCTGCAGCTGGTTGTTGGACTAAAGAATTACTAGAAGATATTCCTGTTGAACCACAAAAACATACTGTGTTTAGAGTAAAGTGCCCAACATATATAAAAGAAATGCCTTTAACTGGTGATTTAACTACAGGCGTTTATTGGAGACCTGAGGGAGGAGAGTACTTAGCAGGATCACCACTATCAGTATTTGATGCAAAAGATTTAGAACCAGCATGGAATGATTTTGAAGAATTAGTCTGGCCAGCACTTGCAAAAAGAATACCAGCTTTTGAAGAATTAAAATTAACTGGAGGATGGGCAGGGTACTATGATTGTAACAGATTAGATAATAATGCTGTTGTTGGAAAACATCCTAAGTACGATAATGTTTATATGGCTACTGGTTTTACAGGGAGGGGATTAATGCAAGCCCCAGGGATTGGACGAGCATTAACTGAATTGATTACAACTGGTTCGTATCAGACAATTGATATTAGTGATTTTTCAGTTGAAAGAGTATTGGGAAAAAGTGCAAGGCCTGAGCCATACGTATTATAATTAAGTTCCACAAAAAGTTTGATACTTTTCATCACTAATTGGTGCAGGTTTTTGAAATTCAATGATATTTTCTTGAACAGAATAAGGGTTGCTTATAACTTTTAAAAACTTATTCATTGTTTTTAGATTTCCTTTGTCTGCATCTGTTAAAGCTTCCTCAACTTTGTGATTTCTTGGGATAACTACAGGGTTATTTTTTTTCATCAATTCTAAATGTTTGTCAGATGAATTATTAAGTTTTAATCTTTTTTGCCATTCATTATACCAATTCTTAAAATCGTTATTTTTATAAATTTCATCATCAAGCTCAACACCCATTAAATGACAAAATGTATTGGTGTAATCTGCATTATTACTTTTCATCCAATCTAAAAGTTTATTAATTAATGTTTGATCATTTTTATCATCTCCAAATAAACCAAGTTTATCTCTCATCATATTTAACCATTTTTCTTCATAAATATTTTGAAAGTTATCAATTAACTCTGTTGCAATTTTAATCGCTGTATCTTCATCTTTATCAATAAGTGGGATCAGACACTCTGCAAATCTTGTTAAATTCCATTTCGTAATTGGAGGTTGATTTGAAAAAGCATATCTTCCAAATTTATCTATAGAGCTAAATACAGTTTTTGGATCATATTGATCCATGAAAGCACATGGACCATAATCAATAGTTTCACCAGAAATAGCCATGTTATCAGTATTCATCACTCCATGGATAAATCCTACCCTCATCCAATTGACTACTAACTGACATTGTCTTTCCATTACCAGACTTAATAAATCTAAAGCTTTATTTTTTGAGGATTTGACTTCTGGATAGTGTCTATCAATTGTATAATCAACTAAAGTGTTAAGATCTTCAACATTTTGAGTAGCTGCAATATACTGAAAGGTACCAACCCGAATATGACTGGATGCAACTCTTGTTAAAATTGCTCCATTTAATAAGTTTTCTCTAACAACTTTTTCTCCAGTTTTAACAACAGCAAGACTTCTAGTTGTTGGAATATTTAAAGCATTAATCGCCTCACTAATTATGTATTCTCTTAGCATTGGACCTAAAGCGGCTCTTCCATCACCACCTCTAGAAAAGGAGGTTCTTCCTGAACCTTTAAATTGTATATCAATTCGTTGTTTTTTATTAATCAAATGCTCTCCTAATAAAACAGCTCTTCCATCTCCAAGCATTGTGAAATGACCAAATTGATGCCCTGCATATGCTTGTGCAATTGAATTAGTTCCATCGGGCAAACTGTTTCCCGAAAAAATTTCAGCTAATTTTTTTTTATCTATTCCTGAAAAGTTTAAATTTAAATTTTTAGCAAGTTCTTCATTTAAAATAACAAGCTCAGGTTCGTGAACCGGAGTGGGCTTGATATCTTCTTTAAAAGTTTTGGATAGTTTTGAATATGAATTATCAAAATGCCAACCAATGGTCATTTTAATTAATTAACTTCAGCTTGATGTTCTTTTGGTTTAACTTCTGTTTTGAATTGATTAGAAATCTTTTGAACTTCAACAGATGAAACTTTGTATTCAGCACACATTGTTTCTTCATCTTTTCCATGACCAGTCACCATATTAACCATATGCTCTGGGAAGTGGAATGTAGTAAATACAATTCCTTCTTTAACTTTATCAGTTACTTCAACTTTTAAAGCAACTTCTCCTCTTCCAGAATAAAGTCTACCAATATCACCTGTATTCAAATCTCTACGTGCTGCATCTTTAGGATGTATTAAAAGCACGTCTTCATCTACAATATTAATATTTTTAGTTCTTCTTGTCATTGTTGCTGCATTGTAGTGTTGTAAAACTCTACTTGTAGTTAAAATTAACGGATAATCTTTTTGATTAGCTTCTATCTCACTAGACTCTTTCCAGTCAAAATTCTTTAGTCTTCCTTTTCCAAGTTTAAACGTTTCTGTATGAAGTATTTGTGTATCTGTTCCATCTTCTTGAACTGGCCATTGTAATCCAAATTTTCCAAGTCTTTCTCTAGTTACTCCTTTAAAGAATGGAACTACGTCCGCAATCTCAGCTAATACTTGATCCGCATCATAAGTTGGTTGATCAAATCCAAGTTTTTGCATCATATCAGTTACAATAACACCATCAGGTTTTGTACCTGGTAGTGGAGGAACTGCTCTATTAACTCTTTGAATTCTTCTCTCTGTATTTGTAAAGGTACCATCTTTTTCTAGGAAAGTTGTCCCTGGTAAAACCACAGTTGCAAGTTTAGCAGTCTCACTCATAAATATTTCTTGAACCACTAGTAGCTCTAGAGAATTCATCGCTTCAATAACATGAGCACTATTAGGATCTGTTTGAACTATATCTTCTCCAATAATCCATAGTCCTTTTAATTCTTTATTAATTGCAGCCTCAAACATCTGAGGAATTTTTAAACCTGGTTTCGTAGGATGAGTTACGCCATATTTTTCTGTGTAAAATTTTTGATTTTTTTCATCTGATACTTCAAAGTAACCAGCACCTTGGTGAGGTTGACATCCCATATCAGCTGCACCTTGAACATTATTCTGACCTCTTAGTGGGTTTACTCCAACACCTTTTCTACCAATATTTCCAGTAATCATTGCAAGATCTGCAATTAACATCACTGTTTTTGATCCTTGTTCTTGTTCAGTAACTCCTAAACCGTGGAATTCCATTGAATTTTTAGCAGTTGCGTAAGCAATAGCTGCTTCTTTAACTAATTGTTTATCTACACCCGCAACTTTTGCTAAGTGATCAACATCTTGTCTTTCAATTTCTTTTAAAAAATTATCAAATCCTTCCGTTCTATCTCTTACAAAGTCTTTATTATATAATTTTAATTTTATAATAAAGTGAAGCATCATATTAAGAACAGCAACGTTAGTTCCAGGTCTTAGTTTGATATGATAATCTGCAAGTTTTGCTAATTCTGTAGTTACTGGATCAAGTACAATTAATTTTTTACCTTTCATCACTTGCTGTTTTATTTTTGCACCTGTTACAGGATGAGCGTTAGTTGGATTAGCACCAATAACTATAAAACAATCTGCATGATATATATCTTCAGTAGAATTAGTTGCAGCACCCGTTCCAAAAGTTTGTTGCATTCCCCAAGCTGTAGGTGAATGACAAATTCTTGCACAACAATCTACACTGTTAGTACCAACAGCTGCTCTAATCATTTTTTGAAATACATAATTTTCTTCATTAGTACATCTTGCTGATGAAATACCTGCAAATGCATCAGGACCATTATCTTTAACAATCCTATTCATTTCTTTTTTAATAAAATCGTAAGCTTCATCCCACGAAGCTTCTTCAAATTTTCCATTTCTTTTTATCAATGGAGTTTTTAATCTGTCAGGATGTTCATAAAAACTAAAAGCATATCTACCTTTGATACACGTGTGACCCGCATTTACTTCAGTTTGTTTAGGAGTATCAATTGCAACTACCTTGTCATCTTTAATGGATGCCTCTAAGTTACATCCTACTCCACAATAAGAACATGTGGTTCTAACTTTTTTATCAACAGCAGCAGACTTTGATTGAAACACATCTGAGATAGCATCGGTTGGACAAGTATGAGCACATGCACCACATGATACACAAGAGCTATCTCCAAACATCATATCATTATCTGT
>Ga0213866_10003726_pt1 | contig 10234 bp, 12 predicted proteins | sample PICome_11_FD_160079 | JGI IMG/M metagenome (GOLD analysis project Ga0213866, IMG submission 160079) | Coastal seawater microbial communities near Pivers Island, North Carolina, United States - PICO284 | ecosystem: Environmental > Aquatic > Marine > Coastal | place: USA: North Carolina... | reverse complement strand
TGATTTAAAATTTGCGTATTGAGATAAAGCATGTACACCTTTATCAGTTCTTCCAGATCCTATAACTTTGATTTGAGTTTTCAAAACTTTCTTAAGAGCTTTCTCAATGCTATTTTGAATTGATTTACCATTTTTTTGGCTTTGCCAACCTACAAAATTTGTTCCGTCGTATTCAATTTTCAATAGGTAGTTAAACATTTTAATTTAAATTTTGACCAATTTTAATTTTGTTACCCTTCAAAAACGCTTCTGCAGTCGTTTCTTTTTTTCCTTCCTTTTTAATCTCTAATATTTGGACAGCATCTTTTGAACAACCTATTGTAAATTTTTCATCTAAAACTATACCTGGTTTTCCTGCTCTAATTATTTTTTTTGCTTTGATTATTTTTATTCGTGAGCCATCAAGTTCAAACCAACACCCTGGATTGGGGTTTAAGGCATTAATTTTTGCAATAATATTTTGAGCATTTTCATTCCAATTAATTTTTGCTTCAGCTTTATCAATTTTTTTTGCATAAGTAATTTCAGACTCATTTTGTGATGTAAATTTAGCTTTATTTTCCTTTATTAATTCTAATGCATCTAAGATTAGTTTTGCGCCTATTTTTGACATTTCTTCACTCAGTTCCTTGTAATTTAAATTAGGATGTATCTTAAATTTTGATTGCAACATTACTGGTCCAGTGTCTAACTTGGGTTCTATTTTCATTATTGAAATGCCTGTTTCACTATCCATATTCATAATCGCTCTTTGCATGGGAGCTGCTCCTCTCCACCTAGGTAATAAAGATGCATGAACATTAATAAAGAGTATTTTTTCTAAATTTAATAAATCACTGGGTAAAATTTTACCGTAAGCAACAACTACAACAATATCTGGTTTTAAATTTTTAATATATTCAATTTCTTCTTTTTGATTTAAAGAAAAAGGGTTACGAACTGAAATTTTTAGCTTTTTAGCATATTCGTGAATAGGAGAATTTAGAATTTTCTGACCTCTATTTTTCTTTTTTGGAGGTTGCGTATAAACCTTTAAAATTTTGTGTTTTGACTCATAGATTGACTTAAGTATTGGAACAGAAAATTCAGGTGTCCCCATGAAAATAATTTTAAATGCCATTTACATTTATACAACTATTCTCTCTAAGTTTTTTTTCTGTTTTGAGAGTTTTTTAATTATCATATCTTTTTTCAACTTTGATAAGTAGTCTATAAATAATATTCCTTCTAGATGGTCCATCTCATGTTGAATGCAAGTTGCAAGCAGCCCCTTTGCTTCTATAGTTTTTTCATTACCCTCATAATCTAGAAACTTTACCGAACAAGTATTAGGTCTACTTATTTCTGCAAATTGATTTGGTACTGATAGACATCCTTCTTCATATGAATCATCTTTATTTGATTTAGTGAGGATTACTGGATTAACAAAGTAAAGGGGATTTTTTATATCATTATTTTTGCTAAGATCAATAACGATAACTCTCTTTGGAACCCCAACTTGGATTGCAGCTAATCCTATGCCCGGAGCATCATACATAGTCTCAAGCATATCATCCATCAAGGTTCGTATGTTATTATCAACTATGTCAACTTTTTCAGACTTTTGCCTTAAAAATGGATCAGGTTCAGTTAAAATTTTTCTTATAGTCATAATTGAATTTATATTCTAATTAGGTTCTTAATGGTAGAGCTGAATTTAAAACTTTATTTCTTATAGTAACTAAATCCATTTTATTTAAAAGATTAGTTACAAAATATATTGTTTCAGGATCAAGTTCATATGGTTCGTCTTCACCAATTATTTCAACTATTTTTAATGCTAAAAAAGCTTTTTGATTTTTTTCAATTAATTCCACCAGATTATTAGGGACGTCAAATTTTTTAATTAGTTCATCATATTTAAAATTTGATGGTAATGAAAATCCGTCTTTAATTAATGCATCAGCTAATGCAAGATCTTTTGCAGAAATAAAATATTTTTTGTTCTTATTTATTTTTTTAAATATTTTATCAATATCTTTTTGAACTTTTTTCTTATTTTCTCCTTCAATGTAATATTTTAATATTTTAGATTGATGTAGAATTTTATCATTGTACTTTACTTTTCCTAAAAGTATATCTTCATCAGAAACAATTCTACTTAACGCTGTTTCTTGGTAATTCTTTGGTAAGTTTTCAACACCAATTTTCTCTATTTCATCACTCAAATATTTTGAATATATTTTTGTTAGATCAGCTTTTTTAAATAGTTCTTCTAGCAATAAAAGATACTCTATTTTTATTTCTTTAGATTCTGATAATAAATATTTTTGATATATAAGTGCTCTAGCATCAATATCATTTAATGATTGATAATTTTTTTTTGCGTTTATTAATAAACTGAGATCAAAGGGTATTTGTTTATAGATTTCAAAAATTTTTTTTTTGTCAAGTTGGTCATTTTTTGCTGCTATTTCAAGTTCTTTAATTTTCTCTTTGTCTGATGCATCTTCTAATTTAATTAAATTAGTAGCATTAAGATATTTCCATATTTCAGGCTTAGTTTTTTCATTTGGTTCATATTTAAAATTTTTAATTGTTATGCTTGATAGATAAAAATTTAAAAGGTTTTTTTCGTTTATTTTATTGCTAGATGTATCTGTAACGCCAAGAAGAAAATTAATTTTATCATCGTAGAATTTGCTTGATTGCTTCTGCTCCCTTAATAAGTCAAGCAACAACTGTGCCTCGGCTTTTTTTTTATTAAAAATCAAACAATAAATTTTAAATTTTTCTAAATATGAGTCTTTAATCTTTGCATCAATAAACTTTATTTTTTTGCATCCCTCTTTAATGTTTCCGCTTCCAATATTTGTATCAACTAAATATTGAACAGCTTTTCTTTTGCTATCGAATTGCTCATTTTGTTTTAAAAAGCTTTCAATTAATTCGACTCTATCGTTTTCAATTAACCAATTTATTTTTAAATCTACAAATTCTCTTTCGGTCATCCCTTTTGGTGGGTACGAAAAAGAAAACAGAATAGCCTCAAAAATTTCTCTCGAGGATTTAGATAGATTAATTTTATTTATTCTCTTTAAACTTGACCTAAAATCATCTGCTTGAGTAGATGTCCACATATTTAAGCTAAAATTAAAATTTGCAGGCTCAAAAATACCATATACATTTTGATCTTCAGATTTAATTTCACTGCCCTCTTGTATCTCAATTTTATCCAGCGCTTTTAATGTATTTGATGAATTTAAAATAGAATCATTTGCTTTTTCAATGTTATTTTCTAAAGATTTTGTTGGAGGGTCTTTTTTATTACTCCATATATCAATTTTTTCTTCACTGTACGAAGGTGAGGGAGAAAAAATAATCAATAAACCCAATAAGATTTTAAAGCTTTTTAATCTCATCAGTTACATCAATTTTGTAATTTTTTTCTGGATTTGGAAAACTGATTTTTTCAATCAAAAAAATAGTAAAAATAAAAACTACTATTAGAAAGAATATTTTTACTAAAGTTTTTATAATTGAACTTCCTAAACTTGGTTGTCTATTGTATTTAAGTTGCATACTATATGATTTAATTTAAACTCAATAAATAAGACATATTTATGAAAAATCAAAACCAAAAAATTAGCTAAAGTGCAAAAAAACCTTACTTTGACCGGAATGATGGGTGTTGGAAAATCCACAATAGGTAAAAACTTAGCAAAAAGGCTTAAATATAACTTTGTTGATATTGATAAACTTATAGAAATCAAAGAAGGTTTATCAATTAATTTAATATTTAAAAATAAAAGTGAAAAATACTTTAGAAAGATAGAGAATGAAATTACTTTATCTGAATTAAAAAAAGAAAAATGTGTTATTTCCTTAGGTGGAGGTGCCTTTTTAAGTAGTTCAATTAGAAGAGGTGCAAAAAAATTTTCTACTAGCTTTTGGTTAGACATGTCTATCGATCTATTAATAAAAAGACTAAAAAAAAGTAGAAATAGACCACTTTTATTTAACAAAAATATTAACGAAACTGTTAAAAAAATTTATTTTGATAGAAAAAAAATTTATAATGAAGCTGACTTTAAGATTACATGCAGTTCATTAAAAACAGAGGAAATTGTAAAAAAAATACTTAATTTATATGAAAAATCAGGAAATAAAGTTTAAGGATAAAAACCATAATTACTCAATTTTGATTGGGAAAAATACACTAAATATTTTACCAGAAAAAATAAAGTCATTATGTCCACATACAAAAAATATTGCTCTCGTAATAGATAAAAACGTACCTTTAAAGTTTAAGAAAATAATAGGTAAAAAATTAAAAAAATATAATCTTTTATTTCTTAATTATAATGCAAAAGAAAAAAACAAATCTTTAAAGACAGTAAATTATTATCTTAATATCCTTTTGTCTAAAAATTTTAATCGATCAGATTTAATTGTAAGTATGGGAGGTGGAATCACTGGAGATGTCACCGGTTTTCTTGCAAGTATTTATAAAAGAGGAATGAACTTTATTAATATTCCAACAACTCTACTCTCCCAAGTAGACTCGGCTATTGGTGGAAAAACAGGAGTAAATTCAACGCATGGAAAAAATCTTATAGGCTCTTTTTATCAACCAAAACTAGTTATAAGTGATACCTCCTTTATCGATTCATTATCAAAAAAAGAAATGATTTGTGGTTATGCTGAAATCTTGAAACACGCAATTATACAAGATAAATTATTTTTTAAATGGATTGAAAAAAATTCTCAAGCAATTTTTGCAAAAAAAATTCCTGAAATTATTTATGCAATAAAAAAAAGTTGTTTAATAAAAATGCACTTTGTAAGTCAAGATGTAAATGAAAAAGGCTTAAGAATGGTTTTAAATTTCGGTCACACTTTTGCGCATGCTATCGAAGCAAAAAATAATTTTTCAAAAAAGTTTACTCATGGAGAAGCTGTTTTATCTGGTATGATTTTAGAAACAAAAATTTCTGTATTTAAAAAAGTATGTTCTAGAGCAACTCTTAATCGTATTAAAAAAATTTATTTGCAAAATAATTTATCTTACTTGTTTAATAAGTACTCTAATAAAAAAAAATTTGATGAGTTAATTCCATATTTAAAAAATGATAAAAAAAATAATGATACTAAAATAAACTTTATTCTTTTAAAAAATATTGGAAGGACAACCTTGCCAAATCAAAATAAACTTTCGATAGATTTTTTAAAAAAAAATATGAGACTATTTCTCAATACTAATTTCTAACGCATGTATTTTTGTTTTTAGATCTTGACTTAAAATTTTCATAATTATTTTTTGTGCATTAACTCTTGATAAGGAATTTAAATAAAGAGATTTTATTTTTAAATGCAGGTGAAATTTTTCTGGTGAATATGATTTATGTTTTTTATGTTCGAGAGAATTATCAACAATTTCAATACTGTCTATATCTACTTTACTTATTAATTTTTCACGAATTTCATCAAAATAATTTTTCATTATTTTCATTTTACTATATAGAATTATTCAATGAAAATTATTTGTGATTGGGAAAATTGTAATGAAACTGGGGCCTACAAGGCGCCTGTGGAAAAAGACAACAGCAAAAAATATAGATTACTTTGCTTAAATCATATTAAAATTTTTAATAAAAATTGGAATTACTTTGAAAATATGAACGATCAAGAAATAGAATTTTTTATTAAATCTGATTTGACATGGCATAAATCAACAAAAACCTTTGGGTCATCTGATAATTTTTTTAATATTTTATGGAATAATGCCTTAGATGATAAATTAAATATCTTCAAAAGTTCAAACTTCAGAGATTTTAAAAAAACGAAAGTGTCACAGCAAGACAAAGATGCGCTGCATGTAATGGAATTAAATGAAGAGGTAAAATGGGAACAAATTCACTCAAAATTCAAAGAGCTTGTAAAAAAGTATCATCCTGATAAAAACCAAGGAAATAAAAAATTTGAAGATAGATTAAAAAAAATTACTTTGGCTTATAGCCAGCTTAAAAAAACTTTAGGAAAAAAATGAGTTCAGAACAATTATTGCAAAAAACAGATATTAAATTATCAGTAAAACAAACTTTCGGTTTTGAGAGTGATATGAAAGTTGGAGCTTTTTCAAAAAAAAATGAATACGTTCCAAAGATAGACCCTGACTATAAGTTTGATAAAGATACCACTTTAGCAATTTTAGCTGGTTTTTCTTTTAACAAAAGAGTGTTAATTCATGGCTACCATGGTACTGGAAAATCAACACATATAGAGCAAGTTGCTGCAAGACTTAATTGGCCGTGTGTTAGAGTAAATTTAGATAGCCATATAAGTAGAATAGACTTAATAGGCAAAGACGCAATTGTATTAAAAGATGGAAAACAAATTACAGAATTTAAAGAAGGTATTTTACCTTGGTCAATTCAAAATCCAGTAGCATTAGTTTTTGACGAGTATGATGCAGGCAGACCAGATGTAATGTTTGTAATTCAAAGAGTCTTAGAAAGTGAAGGAAATTTTACACTATTGGATAAAAATAAAGTTTTACAGCAACATGATTTTTTTAGAATTTTTGCTACCACAAATACTATTGGTTTAGGAGACACTACTGGTTTATACCACGGTACTCAACAAATTAACCAAGGTCAGATGGATAGATGGAATATAGTTTCAACTTTAAATTATCTGCCATTTGAAAAAGAACTAGATATAGTTTTAGCAAAAAATAAAAATTTTAATAATAAAGATGGAAAAGAACTCTTATCAAACATGATAAAGGTTGCTGATTTAACAAGAAAAGGTTTCATTAATGGTGACATCTCAACTGTAATGAGTCCTCGTACAGTTTTACATTGGGCGGAGAATACAGGTATATTTAAAGACCAAGGATATGCTTTTAGAACTACATTTTTAAATAAGTGTGATGAATTAGAAAAAAAAATAATTTCTGAGTATTACCAAAGATGTTTTGGTGAAGACTTGCCTGAGTCTTCTATTAATATCACTTTATAAAGTGGAAAATAAAAAAGAAAAAATAGCTGATTTTAAAACTGCAATAAGTTCTACAGTAAGATCGCTATCTAATTCAGAAAAAATCGAAGTTTCGTTTGGTAATGACAGTTCAAAATCCGGAATAAATTCAATTAAACTGCCAGAACTAAGTCCAATAAATAACAAATTAAATTATAATCAAATAAGAGCAGTAGCAGACTCAAAATCCTTAAGACATAGATTCTCTGATCCAAAAACATTTAAACAATTTGAGCCTAATGGGAATATTTCTAAACAGTTGTATAGAATTTCAGAAAAAATTAGATGTGAAAAAATTGGAACTAGCTATTTTAAAGGAGTTAAAAACAATATCGAAACCTTTTACCAAGAAAGGATAAATGGTTTAGATCTTAAAAACAGTGAAGATAAAATTATTGAGTCTTTTGAAAATTATTTAAGAACAAAATTCCTTGATTTTGAAAATAATAGTCAAATTGATAAAAAACTAAAATCTTACAAAAAAGATTTAAATGAGAAATTCAACGGTAAGATCGGTCAGTTAAATGAGTTTACCTTAGATCAAGAAAAATTTAATTCCCTTATTTCTGAGCTTATTGCCGATATGAATCTTGATGAAAATCTAGATGAAGAAGAAAAAAAGGATGATGAAAAAAACAACGACGATAAGCAAAATAAACCAGATAATCAGGAAAAACAGGCAAAAGAAAAAGAGGATAAGCAAGAAGAAATGTCTATAGACTCTGGTATGCCTGATCTTGAAAATGAAGCCAAAGAATCAAACCAAGCTGAGGAAGAAGTTGAAGTAGAAGACAGTTCTCAACCAGATTTAAGAAAAAAAGGAAAAAGTGCTTTAGGTGATATAAATTATAAGACTTACACTGAAGAATTTGATGAAGTTATTAAAGCAGAGGAATTGGAAAATAATGAAGAGCTTATAAGATTAAGAAAAAATTTAGATCAGCAATTATTACAACTTAAAAATTTTATATCAAAACTTGCTAACAAATTACAAAGAAAACTTTTAGCCAAACAAAATAGATCTTGGAATTTCGATCTCGAAGAAGGTTTATTAGACACATCAAAATTGCCGAGAATAATTATGGATCCATTAAATTCTTTATCTTTTAAAAAAGAAAAAGATATTGAGTTTAAAGATACGCTAGTAACAATTTTAATCGATAACTCTGGTTCAATGAGAGGAAAACCTATTTCTGTAGCAGCAATCTGTGCTGATATTCTTTCTAGAACATTAGAAAGATGTGCAGTCAAAGTAGAAATACTAGGCTTTACTACAAAACATTGGAAAGGAGGGTCTTCTAGAGAAAAATGGATGAAAAATGATAAACCAACTTTACCAGGAAGATTAAATGATCTCAGACACATTATTTATAAATCAGCAGACACGCCTTGGAGACAGGCAAAAAATAATATGGGTCTGATGCTTAAAGAAGGGTTGTTAAAAGAGAACATCGACGGCGAAGCACTTAAATGGGCTTACAATAAAATGAATAGAAGAAAAGAAGAAAGAAAAATCTTAATGGTGATCTCGGATGGAGCTCCGGTAGACGACTCAACTTTATCAACTAATACAAGTGACTATCTAGAGTCTAATCTTAAAAAAACAGTCAAATGGATTGAGAATAAAACAAGTATTGAATTATTAGCTATTGGTATTGGTCACGATGTTACAAGATACTACAATCAAGCTGTAAAAATTACGGATGTTCAAGATTTAGGTGATGTAATGATTAATCAGCTAACCGACCTATTTGTTGAAAAGAGTAAAAAAACAATTCACTAATTCTTTATTTCTGAAACCGAACTTTCTGAAAAGTCTTTTATTCTATTAATTAGTAATCTAAACGGAATTAACATTGACAATGCTATAAATAGCTTAACAGCTAAATCGCCAAAAGCTAAAGTCACCCAAGGTATTCCTGTTGCGTAAAAAGCAATTGAAAAAAATAAAAATGTATCAATTACAGATCCAATTATTGATGATGCAAGAGGAGCTACAAACCATATTTTTTTTCTTAAAGAGTCAAAGATTTGAACATCTAAATTTTGAGCAATAAAAAATGCAACTCCTGATCCAACAGCAATTCTTACAGAAATAATATCTGAAAAATTAGTTGATACAAATAATGATAAAAGAACTCCAATAATAAATCCTACATATACGACTTTTCTTGCTACCAATTTGCCGTAAGCGCGGTTTGCTAAATCTGTAATTAAAAAAGTGACTGGATAGCTAAAAGCACCGTAAGTCAAAATTTCATTTAATCCAAAGTATTGAATAGGAAATTGAACTAAGTAGTTTGAAAGAACTACAACCAAACCCATTAAAAGAGAGAGTTTGTAAAATAAATTCATTGTAGAACTATGATTTTGCTGAAATAGATGCTTTAATTTTTTTTACTTTTTTTGATAGTTTAGCGTTTTTTGCTGATATTAAAAACTTATCTAAACCACCTTTGAAATCTACAGTTCTTAAAGCAGCGTTGGCTACATTTAGCTTAATATCTTTTTTTAATATATCGCTTCTAAAAGTGACTTTCTTTAAATTAGGTAAAAATCTTCTTTTAGTTTTATTTTTAGCGTGGCTAACGTTGTGACCTTTTAAAGGTGATATTCCTGTTAATTCGCATCTTTTAGACATAATTTTTTTCCTGGTGTTATATAATTCTTGTAGACATCGGGGTCAAGCGTTAATTCCAACTGCTTCACGTACATTTTTGAGATTTTCTTTTTTTAAAATTGATATTAAGTCTTTCTTGATCTCTTTAACAATGCTTGGTCCTTTATAAACCATACCTGTATATAATTGCACTGCATCAGCACCTGCTGTTATTTTTTCAAAAGCGCTCTCGCCAGAGTCTACTCCACCCACTCCTATTATTTTAATCTTACCCTTGGTTTCTTTATAGAATTTTTTAATTAAATTTGTTGAAATATCTTTAAGCGGTTGCCCTGATAATCCTCCAACTTCATGCTTTTTAATATCAAAGAGATTATCACGATTACTGTCTGTTGTATTGGAAACTATTATACCTTGTATTTTATGGCTACTTACTAATTCAACTATTTTACTAATTTCATTATCATTAATATCTGGTGATATTTTTATTGCGATCGGACAGTCGATTTTTTTTTCCTTAATAATTTTATTTATTCCAGATAAAAGTTTTTTCATCTCCTCTTGATCATGAAAATTTCTTAAACCTTCAGTGTT